>Ga0302155_10000069_pt1 | contig 82001 bp, 67 predicted proteins | sample I_Bog_N3_1_FD_193508 | JGI IMG/M metagenome (GOLD analysis project Ga0302155, IMG submission 193508) | Peat permafrost microbial communities from Stordalen Mire near Abisko, Sweden - I_Bog_N3_1 | ecosystem: Environmental > Terrestrial > Soil > Wetlands > Peat | place: Sweden: Abisko, Stordalen... | reverse complement strand
AAGCTCGACTATGGTGCCCGCATCCCATTTTCTGGCATACGGCAAATAGGTTTGGGTCCAAAAGGGAATGATCGGCAGTTCGTTACCTTGCGGGTCCACATGCCTATCGTCGGTAGTGCTTAAAATGAACAGATGTTCCGGGCGGGTTCTGTCGAGCAAATAGAACACCTTGCCGGTTGCCAGTAGTTCGGGAACAAACCGCGCCGCGCGCTTCTCCGAATCTTTTTTGTATTTGAGCATCAGTGATCGCGCTCCAGCTCAGTCGGCTTCGCCAAGGTGAGAACCAATGGGTCCGCCTGGCTGGCAAAACCCGCGCGCTGATAGAACGGCACACTGCGGTCGCTGGGCCAGACAATCAGCAGCTCCATCCGCTGCGTATTGGCCCAGTGCCGAGCGTGAGTGAGCAAAGCGCTGCCAACGCCCTGGTTGCGGTGTTCGGGCAGCGTGTAAACATTGGTCAGGTAGCCCCAGCAACCGTCAAGATCATCCGGAGCGGGCACTTTGGGCACCTTGATGATGGTCAGCGCCGCAATCAGTTGCTCGCCAGTTTGCGCAACCCAATGTATAGCACTCGTGTCGAGTTCGATCAGGCGCTCGAGGCTGGCCGATAAGAAAGCGGCTTTGTGATGTTCTCCCAAGTCCGATGCATCATCAGTAGCCAGCCGGTAGCGCAGATCGGCCAGAAACGGAAAGTCGCTGGAGCTGGCTAGTCGACATTGCACAGTGGGCGCGGCGGTGAACATAGCGAATCTCACTTGGGTATGAAGCCGAATTCGACGCCATTTGCTTGGATTTGTTCCGGCAAACGGGGAGTGTGGTTAACAGCTACAGTCGAGGCCACCGTCTGTTGAAACTGATATAGTCAGGCGTGCCTACAATATTTCTCATCCTGAAACGTCATTATTCTTACAGAGTCAATTGAGCCAGTGACCGCAAGACTGTTACAGTGACACACAACCATGAGGCAGAATCACGACCACCGCCACCGTCTATGGCGGTGCTGCCGCGCACAATCCGGATCGACCCCAAAAACCGCAATAATCCCGCCACGGAAGCCTTTGATGCCCTCAGCCACACCCACTTTACCGACGTCGTTCTCGAGCTACCAGAAGTGGGTAGTTGCCATGCTGGCGTTTTTGCAGTTCGCGGTGATCCTTGATTTCATGCTGATGTCACCTCTGGGCGCGGTGATCATGCCAACACTGCACATCGGCCCGACCCAATTTGGTCTGGTGGTGTCGGGCTATGCCTTTAGCGCCGCGATTTCCGGCATATTGACCGCCGGTTTCGCCGACCGGTTTGATCGCAAGAAACTGCTACTGTTTTTCTATACAGGCTTTGTATTGGGCACATTGTGGTGTGGTCTGGCCAACAGCTTCGAAGCGCTGTTGCTGGCCCGGATTGTCACAGGTTTGTTTGGCGGGGTGATTGGCTCGGTGGTATTGGCGATTGCTACTGATCTGTTTACGGTGCAGATGCGCGGTCGGGTGATGGGGCTGATTCAAACCGCTTTTGCCGCCAGTCAGGTGCTGGGCATCCCTGTTGGCTTGTATTTATCCAATACCTGGAACTGGCATGTGCCGTTTCTGGCGATGGCCGGGATTGGCCTGGTGGGCGGTCTGGTCGTGAGCTGGCGCATGCGGCCGGTAGCCGATCACCTAGGGCTGCCGCACGAACATACGCCAGGGATGCATTTATTCCATACCGTGACCGAACCACGCTATCTGCTGGCGTTTGCCACCACCGCGTTACTGGCGACCGGTGGTTTCATGCTAATGCCATTTGCCAGTGCCTATACCGTGCATAACCTGGGCATCAGCTTGCATCATCTGCCCATGGTGTACCTGATCACCGGCATGTGTACCATCTTCTTCGGGCCGATGATCGGCAAAGCCGCCGACGCGTTTGGCAAATTTCGAGTGTTTATTCTGGGTACGGCGTTATCCATTACCATGGTATTGATCTACACCCACCTCGGGCCGGTTTCATTGCTCACGCTGGTGCTGATCAACGCGGTGATGTTTGTCGGTATTTTCTCGCGCATGATCCCGTTCCAGGCGCTGATGTCCACCGTACCGGCGGCTAGTCAACGGGGTTCCTTCAATGCGATCAGCGCTTCCGTCCAGCAACTGTCCGGGGGCGTGGCGTCGGTGATCGCCGGGCATATTGTGGCGCTCAGCGCCAGCGGTCAGATTGAACACTTTGACCGGGTTGGCTACGTGGTAGTGGGAACGTCGGTGGTGTCGCTGGGTTTGCTCTGGCGCTTGTTGCATAGTCGAGCAAAGGCGGCGAGCGCGAGCGCCACCGCTTGATCCTGCGCCTAGGGCTTAGCCCCCGGTCGCAGACATGAAGCGCATGATTTTCTCTGGCTGTTCGAGAAAGTCATGTTTTTCCGGCTTGAGTTCGATCGCGTCGCGGATTGCCTGTTCCAGCCCTTCATCCGAGATTCCCTGACGCAGCAACGGACGCAACTCGAAGCGCTGCTCCTGCCCCAGACACAGATACAGCGTGCCCTCGACCGATAGCCGCACGCGATTGCAGCTGGCGCAGAAATGTTGCGACAACGGGGTGATTAATCCCAGGGTAAAGCCCTGGTCCGAGGTATGCCAGTAACGCGCCGGGCCGCCCCCCAGGGTCTGGGCCGATGGCTGCAGATCAAAGCGCTGCTGTAGTTGGGCGAGAATCGGCGCCAGCGCCTGTCCTTGTACTTGCCGAGCACTACTGCCCATCGGCATGGCTTCGATCAGGCGTAAAATAAAACCCTGCTCGATACAGAACGCCACCATAGCTTCAATATCGTGATCGTTGACGCCAACAATCGGCACCATATTGATTTTAATCGGCGCGAAGCCCACCCGACGCGCCTCGGCTAGTCCCCGCAGCACACTGGGCAAATTGTCACTACCGGTAATCTGGCGCACACACGTATCGCGCAATGAATCCAGGCTGATATTCAGCCGCTGCACTCCCGCATTGTAAAGAGCCTGAGCCTGCGACAGTAACTGCGTGCCATTAGTACTCACCGATAAATCATTCAGACCCGGCAGGGTGGCCAGACGCGCCGCCAGCAGCGGTAAATCCTTACGCAGCAGCGGTTCACCACCGGTAAGCCGCACCCGCTGACAGCCCAGACGGGCGAACGCCGCGGCCACCCGACAGATTTCATCGAAATTCAGCCAATGCTTAGGCTGTTCAAACCCTTTGAACCCTTTGGGCAAACAATAACTGCAGCGCAGGTCGCAACGGTCGGTGACTGAAATTCGCAAATAGTCGATGCGACGGCCAAATCGGTCTGACAACATGAAACCCTCCGGGGCGAGTGCGCACAGTCAGCATTGTATGGGCTAGGGCCATGGCTGACAGCTGGCCGGGAGGGGGAGTTAGGCTAACCCGTTAGGAGTAGTGAGGGCACTCAACGCGCGCTATTCTGCTGCGCGAGAATCGCCTGAATGAACTCAGCTTGCGGCGGGTTTTGCGCATCTTGTCGCGCCAGAATGCGCCCTTGGTCGTCCAGCAAGGTCAATACCGCGTTATGTACAAAGCCGCCATCGGGCAAAGCGCGCCAACTGATGCCCAGCACACCGCCCAACAGGCCGACGTCGCCCTGGGTCACCCGGGTCAACTGAAACAGCGGCGCGGTAATGTGGTGTTCGCGCGCCAGTTGGCGCAAGTCTGACAATTGATCGTGCCGGCTGTCAAAGCTGACCAGCAACACCGGTATCGGTTTGCCGCCGGCGCGCACGATCTGTTGCTGGATTTTTTTTACGGTGTCGATTTCCAGTGGACAGACCATATGGCACGATCCATAGAACATGCCGATCAGACGTGGCTGGCCCGCGAGCGAGTCCAGCGCAAACGACTGCCCTTGCTGGTCGACCAGCATCAGCGGCGGCAAGCGATAGACCGAATCCGGCGGTAACGGTGCGCCGCTGACCACCAGGGGCAGGCTTAAGCACAGAGCGCAGAGCGCCAAAAGATATTTGTACATCCTTATTCTCCAATTGTTCGGACACAGCGAAATCCCAGGCTGGCGGTGGAATCGCTCGGTTTGAGCGTGGACAGTATGGCGACGCGCATCATCAGCGCGTACTGCCCACGGTCATGAAATGCCAGGGCCGAGCCACCACACAACGCTAGACTATTACCCTGACCCGGATCGCGCGCATCCGGTCGTGGGAACATGGCGCCATAGTCGTCAACCCATTCCCACACCAGTCCCGCCAGGTTATGCAGGCCGTAGACATTAGCGGGGTCTTGCTCCACGGGGCCGGGCGCATGTCCGGTGCTTTGCAGGGTGGCGGATAAAATCATTTGATTTCGAGCGTCATCGTCGCGCGCGTCAGCCCGGCGGGTATCCGCAGCGGCGGCATATTCCCATTGATACCAACTCGGCAGATGCGCGTCTTCGCTGGCGCAATAGGCTCGAGCGGCAAACCAGCTGACCTGGGTCACCGGCGCCGAAGCCGGCAAGGCCGCCCCGGCGCGCAGGGGGCTTGCCCAGTCTTTAAGGTAATCGGCGCTGGCAAGGAGTTGCGGAATCCGGTCTCGGGCCCAATAGGGATTCCGAGCCAGAAACTGCTCAAACTCGGCAATGGTGACCGGTTCTACGCGCATCGCGAATGGCGCGATCGTCAGTGCCTGCGCTTGCCCCCGGTTGCCGGCCAGGGCGCTGACAAAGCGCCCCCCGGGCAGTGCCACGTAGCTGGCCCCGGCCATGGCCGCCGAACTCAGCAGCAACACCCAAAGCCAGCACAATGCGCGCATAGCGGCCACTCAACTCAGGGCGCGGCTTTGGCGCGTTCGGCCTTCACTTCGGCCGCCGTGACCGTACCGCCCTGGTTGCCAAAGCTGTTCAAGACATAGGTCAGCACCCCGGCAATTTCTTCATCGCTCAGTTGGCCACCGAACACCGGCATTTGCGATTCGTAGCCAGTGTTGTTCACCGTGATCTTGCCGTGCAAACCATGCAACACGATACCGATGGCGCGCTTGGGCGACGAGTTTAAATAATCGGACATCGCCAGCGGAGGGAAGGCGCCAGGCAAACCCATGCCATTACCCTGATGGCAGGCGGAGCAGATCTGGGTGAAGACCCGCTTACCAATACTCATCGGATCATTGGTCTTCATTTGCATTTCTTCAGCGTGCGCCGCCGGGGCGTTAACCCGCTGATAGAGCTGCGGTTGCGCCGCGCCGCTGACCACGAGTTGCCCCAGCGCGCCCTTCATAAAAGCGCGAGTGATCGCATGGTCCACCATCAGATAGGTGCCGGGAACCAAAGTGGTCAGCTTGATCATGGATGCGCCGCCCGGTGGGATCACCGTGGTCTGCACATTGTGATTAATCAGTGACCCGCCCTCGACATTCACGTCATCGAAAATCTGACCGATGACATGGAAATTCGAGCTCAGATTGGGGCCACCATCGCCGACGAACAAGCGCACACTGTCGCCCACCTTGGAATGCAACGCGCCATCGCCGATCAACGATCCTTCACGGCCATTGAACAAAACATAAGTTGGCTGTTCCGCCAGCAACTTTTGCATATCAAAACTTTGCAGCCCCGGCGCGTGATTTTCACCGGTGGTATAGAAGTCGCCCTGCATCACATAGTATTCATGATCGACTTTCGGCAGGCCTTCTGGCGGCTCGACCAGAATCATGCCGTACATGCCGTTGGCAATGTGCATCGGTACCGGCGCCGTGGCGCAGTGGTAAACATAGATGCCGGGCAACATGGCCTTAAAGCGAAACACACTTTCTTGCCCCGGAGGCGTAACGGTGGCCGCCGCGCCGCCGCCCGGGCCCATCACCGCGTGCAGGTCGATGTTGTGCGCCATGTGCGAGTGGGCGTCGTTACTCAAGTGCAGTTCCACGGTATCGCCTTGACGCACGCGCATCAACGGGCCGGGCACTGTGCCGTTAAACGTCCAGAAGTCATAGCGCACGCCATCGGCCAGCGTCATTTCCTTTTCTTCGGTTCGCAGGCGGATCACTACGGTGGCGGTGTGATCACGATGGATGGCGGGAGGAACTTGCGGTGGGGCGAATAAAAGCTCTTCTATACTAGCGTTGCGGCTAGTCGTGGCGCTGACGGCCGGTCCGGCGCCGACGCCCAGCGCCAGAATTAAACCGGCTTGAAAAATACTCGCATACATGGCTGATCGCTTCATGACAACATCTCCTGGTGGATTAGAGTCGCTGGCTACAGCATAATATGCACGTGAAATACATCTTTGATCTATATCATCAGTATGCTAAACGACTACTCGTATAGCATAGATTGTTTTTAGCGTGTCAGTTGGGCATACAACAACGGCAAACGCGCGGGGAGGTGTGACGGCTTGTGAATAATAATAAAGTTGTCTTTACCGAAGATGTGCGGCAAGTATTCATGGGCCTGTTGGTCCACCGTCACGCAAAACGGGCGCAGGCCGACAAGACGCGCCGCGATCAGCGCCTTGCGCGTGTCCTCGATACCATAGCGTCCTTCATAGTGATCGGCGTCATTGGGCTTACCGTCGGTCAGTAACAGCAACAGGCGCTCACTCGCGTTTTGCCGCCCGAGAATCTGCGTTGCCTGGCGAATCGCGGCGCCCATCCGCGTGTAGTATGCCGGGCTGATTTCATTGATCCGACCGCGCACCAAATCGTTATAGGGTTGATCAAAGGCTTTCAAGGTGTGAAAGCGCACATTGCTGCGCTGCTGCGAACTGAAGCCATACAAGGCGAACCGATCACGGGTCACCGACAGCGCTTCGGAAAACAGAAACAGACTATCGCGGATCACATCGATCACGCGCAGCCCATCGCCCGCCCAGGCTTCGGTGGATAGCGACAGATCCGCCAGCAACAAACACGCCAAATCGCGCTCGCGCTTGCGCTGATCAAGGTAAAAACGCGCGTCGGCCGCGCCGGGCTGGCCATGGTGACGAATATAGGCGTCGAGATCGAGATCGGAGCCATCGGCCTGGGCCTTAAGCCGCTGCGGCAACGGCAGCAGCGCGCTGAATTGGCGCTGCAAGCGCTGCTGATCGCGGCGCAGATGCGCCGGCAGCGCGCAGGGCGCGGCGTCGGCATGGGGCAGTAAATTGATGCGACAGCGATCCGGCTTCAAACTTTGGCTGCGATAATCCCATTCCGGCTGCAATTGCGTGCCCGCGAGCACGTGATCGTCGCCGCTGGCCGCCGCCAGATCCAGGGTCATGCGCAGTTTCTTGGCGATGCTGCGTTGATCGCGCGCCAGCGCGATGACATCCAGATCGTCCGCCGCCTGGGCCAGATCGGCGTCATCGTTTTCCTGGGTCTCATGCTGGATTTTGGCGTATTCGCTCCAGCTAAAAATCGACTCGGGGCGAAACAACAACAGACCACCGGGTTCCTCGATCGACTCCGCGCGCTCGGCTTGGCGTCGCACCGCATCGGTCTGCGGCGCGCTGGCGCCGCTGACCGGGTCCGGCGCGGGCTTCTCGGTCATTGGCGCAGCAAGCTGAGGCGCGGCCGGACGCAGCCAGAGTAATACCGGGTGCGGCGGGTGGCGCGCTGATGGTAGATGAGTCACGCTCCCGGGGCAGAGCAGCGCGGCGCGAATCGCCCGCTCTTGTTTGGCCCCATCCGCATCCATGCGCGCGGCGTCGGGGCGGCGCGCAATCTCGGCGACCACCAGGCGTTGATACAACGCCGCCAAGCCAGGGAAGTGCTGAATAATCGCCCGCGCCGCCGCCTGATTGCGGTTAAACCAAGGTGCTTGCGGTTGCGGATCCTGAGCGCACAACGCAGCCAGCCAGAGATAAAGATCATGGTTTAATCGCGCCTCGGGGTACGCATCGATCTGCGGCGGCAAACGCAACGCCTGTGGATCGACCCATGCCAGGTCAGCCTTGCGGCCACTGCCGGCGAGCTTTTCCAGCCAGGAGCGTTCGGCGCCATGCAGACTGGCCGCGCCGGCCTGCAGTGCGATACCATCGTCGCCGCCCAGCGCGCGATACAATAGCCCTGCCTCGCGTGTCAGACTGGATAACGTAACCGCCGCCGCTGGGTAACGCCGCAACGCCAGACGATTGACCAGTCGGTGCCAGGCCAGACCTACTTGTTCTTCCATGACATCGGTTCCAGTTATTCAGCGAAAATCGCCGCCACCACCACCATCAAGGCGCGGCTGATTTCCGGGTCATCGGATAAACATTCAATGATCGCCACCCGACAAGCGGTCTGTGCGCGACATCCACTGACCATCAGCTTGGCGGCATCGACGATTAAGCGGGTGCCCGGCGCTTCTTCCAGATCGTGATCGGCGGTACGGCGCAAGGCCTGCGCCAGCATCACTAACTGTTTGGCGCGGCCAAGGTCAATCCGGGTCTCGGCGACCACAATCTCCGCCTCGAGCGCTGGCGAAGGAAAATCGAATGCCAGTGAAATAAAACGCTGGCGCGTGCTGGGCTTGAGTCCCTTAAGCAAATGCTGATAGCCGGGGTTGTACGACACCACCAGCATAAATTCCGGTGGCGCGGCAAGAATCTCGCCAGTCCGATCAATCGGCAGAATGCGACGATCGTCGGACAGCGCATGCAGCACCACGGTCGTGTCTTTGCGCGCCTCAACCACTTCATCCAGATAGCAGATACCGCCATGGCGCAGCGCCTGCGTCAACGGGCCGTCATTCCAATAAGTGCCGGAACTGTCAATCAGATGCCGGCCAACCAGATCGGAAGCAGACAAATCGTCATGACAGGAGACGGTGTACAGCGGCCGACCCAAACGAGCCGCCATGTGTTCCACGAATCGGGTCTTGCCGCAACCCGTCGGTCCTTTGATCAACACCGGCAAGCGGTTTTGATAGGCGAGCTGAAACACTTCGATCTCATCCGCGTTCGGCGTGTAGGCCGGGATCTCCTTGGGCAAGCTCAAGGGCGGGGTTGGGATGGGGATACGGATATCGATGATGTTCTCCTCACTTAAGCGCTGAAATAGGCGGCGGCGACAATCGCGCCCACGGTCAGCAAATACCCGGACATCAGCAGACGCCAAGCCGGACGCGCATGGCGCAATCCCATAAAATGACTCACCACCAAGTGTCCTTTGAATAACGTCAATGCCAGTACCGCCAGCATCAGCGCCTGACCGCCAGCGCGCGCGCCCAGCTTGAAACTCAGCAGGGTCAGCCCGAGCAACGCCAGCCATGAGGCGGTATGAGGGGCGGGTAGGGTGAGGCGCATCCGGTGTACTCCTGTCAGTGAATCACGTAAATCAGCGCAAATAGAATGATCCAGACCAGATCCACCATGTGCCAATAGGCCGCCCCAGTCTCTACGCCGGTGTGCTCGCGCGCGCTATAGCCTCCGGCATAGGCTTTGATGGTGATCACCGTCAGAATGGCCATCCCCATTACGACGTGCATGAAGTGAAAAAAGGTCAGACATAAATAAAACATGTCGAACAAGTTGCTCGAAAGGGTAATGCCTTGCTGCGCATCCTGATGAAATTCCAGCAACTTCAGCCCGAGAAAACCCGCGCCCAAGCCCAGCGCCGCGCTTAACCAGCGCGCGCACACTTGAGCGCGTCCGCGCTTGATGGCGTGACAGGCGCGGGTGACAAAATAGCCGCTGGTCAGCAACAACAAGGTATTGATCAGCCCATACCCACGATTGAGGGCGCGTTGCGCTGTGTTGAACAACACCACATCGGTACTGCGGGCAAAGGCGTAGGCGGCAAACAATACGGCGAACACCAGTAGTTCGGCGAAGATGAAAATCCAGATCGCAAAATCGCCGGGCAGTTCTGCCATGGGTTCACCGCTAACGGCTATGGACATGATCCTACCCTGAATAAATTAATGGGTAGCTTGGTGGTGAGCCGCAAGTGAACCCCAACAAGAACTCTGCGGGATGCCTGCGGTGTTGGGGTTCGCGTTGCGCACCACCAACCTACGGTAGTGGCTAACTCAACGCCCGCTTGGTTTCGCTGTCGTAGCTATATTCGCCAGGAATGAAAAAGCTGGTCAGATAGGTCAACAGGCCGATGAAGAAGCACACCCCCGCGCCTTCACGAATCCAAAAGAACACTCGCGCCTTGTCTTGCACATCCATAAAGCCCATTGGGTTATCCGCCGCGCGCTGCAACACCACCGTGACAATCCCGGCGCCGGTCAAAGCCAGGGTAATGCCGAGCATGCTGAGCACCATGATCCAAAAGCCAGTGATTTCCCAACGTTGTGCCAGCGCGCTATTGGCGCTACGACCGCGCAATATTGGCATGGCATAGGAAATGATCGCTAGCGAAACCATGGCATAGGCTCCGAAGAAAGCCAGGTGGCCATGCGCCGCGGTAAAGTTGGTGCCATGCATATAGTATTGCGCCGGTGCCAACGTAATCATGAAGCCCCACAGGCCAGCGCCAAGGAACGCCATGATCGGTGTGCCGAGCGCCCATTGCATTGCCGCTCTGTTTGGGTGCTCGCGGCGACGCGCCAGCAACATTTTGAAGGCGAAAACAATCAGCAAAATGAACGGAATGGGTTCAAGCGCGGAGAAGATTGAACCCAGCCAGATCCAGTAGGCCGGCGCACCGGTGTAGTAATAGTGGTGACCAATACCGATAATCCCGGAAACCAAGGTCATCGCAATGATGATGTACAGCCATTTTTCGACAATTTCGCGGTCCACGCCGGTCATTTTGATCAGAATGAAGCCGAGCAAAGCGCCGAGGATCAGCTCCCAGTCGCCTTCCACCCAGCCATGCACAATCCACCACCAGCTGAAGCTGGCTTTGACCGTATCGGTCGAGAAATAGAACGCGGGCAGAAACAGTAGCGCCAAACCCCACAAGCCGCCTACCAGAATCAGATTGATCGAGGTCTTGCGGCCTTTGATCAGGGTCATGCTGACATTCAACAGCAAGGACAGTGCTACCAGCACAATACCTACCTTGGTCGGTAGCGGTTGCTCCAGATAACCACGCCCCATGGTGGGCAGAAATGCATTACCGGTCAGTGCCGCCAGTTTGGAATAGGGCACCAGCAGATAACCCAGCACCGTCAATCCGCCGGCAACCAAGAATACCCAGAAAGTAATAAGCGCCAGTTTTGGGCTGAAAAGCTCGGTTTGCGCTTCTTCTGGAACAATGAAATAAGCCGCGCCCATAAAGGCCATCAACAACCAGACAATCAGCAGATTGGTGTGGCACATGTGCACAACATCAAATGGCAACTCGGGAAACAAAAAGGTGCCGTGCAGGTATTGCAGGCCCGCGATCAAACCAAACACGATCTGGGCTAGAAACAGCACCAAGGCCGCAATGAAGTACGGCTTGGCCACCGCTTGAGACGAGTATTTCATGACTTCTCCTTTTATCAACGGGAACACGCGCGCCATCAGCCTTGAATATTCGGCGGCCAATGATTGGTATCGACGTTAGAGAGCCATTGCAGGTAGGCCACGATATCCGTCAACTGCTGCTGTTTGAAGTGAAAGTCAGGCATTTGACGGCGCCCGGCGACCCCGGTGGGTTGAGACTTAATCCAGGCCGCAATGAACTCCGGACCTCGGCGCTTGTAAACATTGCCCAACTCAGGGGCAAAGTAGGCGCCTTCCCCGTTGACGGTATGACAGCCCGCGCAGTCGTTGGTATCGAATAAGTATTTCCCACGCAACACCGACGCCGTCATCTTATCGGCATGATCCCGCTGCGGGATCTGCTGCCAGGTGTCATAACTCAGGGCCAGGTAAATAATTAGAAAAAATACCGCCCCCCCCAGGAATATGTTGCGGGCCATGGCTTTGGTGAAGACTTGTTGCACAGGCTGCTCCTTGTGGATTAATGAAATGCAACTGTTAAAGTGTAGATAAAATACATCTTATCGCGTTCAGTACATTACGCGCAATAACTATGCGCAAGGAATAGTGACGAGATTGTGACTCATTAGGGGCGAGGTCTACGACGAGCGCGAATCAGGTTGGATTTTTGCGGGAGGTAAGCCAGCCGCGGCCAGAATGAAACCCGCTATTCAGTATATTTAAGCGGGCAATCTGCCATCAATGGTGACTTGATGTTAATAAACGTGAAAAAACCATGCTTTTAAATTAGATAAACATAATTTACGGCTATCTCGATTTTTTACCGAGGTATGCTTTGAACTAGCTGGTAGCGAGGCCTAAAGGGCGATGACAAACGACTTTTACTGGCCGCTTAGCGCAGAGTCCCCTTCGTTGCCCCCTTCTTGGATATGAACGAGTACGGCTAAATATCTTAGCCCGACAGGAGCATAAATGATGTACATCAATCCTTTTCGCACTATTCTTCTGACCGCAGGGGCCGTCGCCGCTATGACTCTGACTGGCTGCGCCAGCACCGGCGATCTTGCGCGGCTACAAAGCCAGGTACAACAACTGCAGCAACAAACCGGTCAAAATCAGCAAACGGCGGATCAGGCCCTGCAAAAGGCGAATGCCGCTCAATCTACTGCATTGACAGCGGAACAAACAGCCACTCAAGCACAACAGACCGCGACGGATACTAACCAACGTATCGATCGAATGTTCAAAAAATCGATGCAGAAGTAAAGCAACGACCTGCTTAGTGGATCACAACCGACATGCCTGGGTGAGCCAGTTTGGCTAGCTGATGGATTTGCCGGTTGGTCAGTGCCACACAACCACTCGTCCAGTTGTAGCGTTGATGAATGTTGGCGCTGTCTCGGCCCAGTCCATGAATGCCGATATCGCCGCCCAGGGCGGTATCTTGTGGCGGGAGCTGTCTTGCAGCTTCCGCCACACGGATACTGTCGCGGGCGACCTGGCTGATGTCTCCCTTCTCATAGGCCAGATCAGCCTGCTCCTGTTGCGGATAATCCAGTAACAAAAAAGTTTCAAACAGCGCCGAGGGTCTAATCGACATTACATGGTAATGGCCGCGAGGGGTGGAGTGATCTCCTTGCAGATGTAGATCGCTCACACCGCCACTGCCAATGGAAATATCACCAAAGCGCGCCAGGGGCTGATTTTTTCCGTTGTAAACGGTCAGGGTCTGTGCCGCGGTATCGATATCGATCCAAGTCATACTGGCCGCAGGGGTCTTTGTCATACTTAGAGTGATGGCGAAACCCAATAATATTGCTGTATTTTTTGCATTCATTTTATAATTGGGGTATCTGTTATGTCGTTCGGTTCTTGCCTATTTAAATTGCCACACTACTGGGCGGCTTGGCTAGCACTGGGCGTTTATCTACAGCCAGCATACTCCGCCAGCTTTGACCTGCCGTCCGATGGGTCAACCGTGGTCGGGCAAGTGCGCCGGGTACTACCGGAAAACGGCAATACCTTGCTGGATATTGGACGTCACTTCGATCTTGGCTACGCCGAAATGGAACAAGCCAACCCGGGAACCTCGGTCTGGACGCCGCAGGGACCGATCGTGGCGCCGACTCAATTTATTTTGCCGCCCAAACCGTGGACCGGCATTGTGGTCAACATTCCGCAACGGCGGCTATTTTATTTTCCAACACCAGTCACAGGGCAAGCGCCCAAGGTCATTACATACCCGATCAGTATTGCTCAGGTGGGCTGGTCCACGCCGTTGGGCGCCACCCGTATTGTGGCGAAGTATCAGGACCCGGCTTGGTTTGTGCCCAAGAGCATCCAGGCGCAGCATTCAAAAGAGGATGGTGTGGCTTTTCCTACCTACTTCCCGCCGGGCCCGGACAACCCAATGGGAATGTTGGCGCTGGAAACCAGCCTTCCCGGCATCTTCATTCATGGCACTAACCACCCATGGGGTGTCGGTCTGCGCGCCAGTCATGGCTGCATGCATCTTTATCCCGAAGATGCCGCCAACTTATTTCCTCTGGTCAAAGTCGGCACGGCCGTACGCGTGATCAATGCCCCGGTTCTGATCGGCAATCTTGCCGGCTATTGGGTGATGTCGACTTTCCCACTGCTCAATGAGTACCCCAACCAACCTTCGCTCGACAATTGGGTCCATCAATCCTTAATGACGCTAACGCTAGCGCCCGATCGGATTGCCATGGATCGCGTAGCCGCCCTCATCGCAAATCCCGAGCCAATTCCAGTTGAGCTCAACATCAATCAACCGTCGCTCGCCGAAACACTTGACACGATCGCAGTCGAACCATTTGCCTACGCGCCATATGGCGCGGATGCAAATGCCGCTCAGGTTCCTAGCGAGGTGTTAAAGGGTGCGCAGTAAAAAGTGGGGGCGAGCGCGGGCTGACAATGGCGGGTTGACGCATGGCGCAGAGCCTCGCGCCAACCTCAGGTCAGTTTTGTTGCTTCTGAACTTCCAGTTGATCATAACCATTGAGCTTGTAGATCAACATCGAGCCCAGCCAGCTAAGGACAAAGATGCCAATAATGATATAGCCGATGGTGCCAAAGTTATCGTTCATCGAACTAATCGCATCCCAGAACCAACCACTCAGATGGTATTCGATCTGGATCAGTCCCAATGCTTCAACCCCGCCAATCACCAACGCAACCAGCACCGAGACCAGAGTAATGCTCAGATTGTAGTAGATCTTGCGAATCGGTTTCATATACGCCCAGCCGTAGGCGCCGAGCATCATATGGCCGTCGAGCGTATCGATCAGCGACATGCCGGCGCTGAATAAGATCGGGAACACCATAATCGACCAAGGGGACAGACCATGCGCGGCTTGCGTGGCCGAGATGCCCAACAAACCGACTTCGGTCGCGGTATCGAAACCCAGACCGAAAAGCGCGCCGAACGGATACATGTGCCAGCTGCGAGTCACCATCTTGAACAGCGGACGAAATATGCGCGCCAGAAACCCTCGATCAGCCAGCAACAGATCAAAGTCGTCATCGTGATACGCCCCACCGTTTTTGACCTTGCGCCAGGCCTGGTAAATCGCTTTGAGGATGACTAAATTCATCAACGCAATCGCGAACAAGAACAGCGCCGAAACCAAGGTGCCGACAATGCCGCCAATACTTTCGTATTGATTAAAATGGGTTTTCATCAGCTGCGCGGCCACGGCAACCCCGGCGGAAGCCAGCACGACGATGGTGGAGTGGCCGAGCGAGAAGAAGAACCCGACGGCGACCGGACGTTTTTTCTCCTGCATCAATTTGCGGGTGACATTGTCGATCGCCGCGATATGGTCGGCGTCAACCGCGTGGCGCAAGCCGAAGCTATAGGCCAAGAGGGCGGTACCCAGTAATACCGGGTGGTCATGGAAGGCGGTCAGAGCCCACAGCCAGGCCACGAGATTGAGGGCGATCAAAATGCCGTAGATGCCCAGCAGTTTGGCGCGCACATCAACGTTTGAGTCATTAAAAATTTTAGCCAGATGGGCCAACATAAAAATACCCCACAGTGCTTTACCCCCGGTAGGTCGGAGCCACTGCTTTCAGTTGCCATTCACACGAAAAAATAATTCGTATGAACCATAACAATAATAGGGCTTTAATGACAACTTATTTCTTAAAGGTGTTTGATCTACCTTGACTCAACTTAAGGCCGGCGCATGTCGAACCGGTTCTCCGGAAGAACCGTCGCGTAAGCGGAGGGCCCGCCCGCGCGTAGAATGATCCCGGCGTTGAAGGTGTCGAAAACACCCTCTTTCAGCAAGGCGGACGCAATATGCACACCAACCACCTCGCCCAGAATCAGCCATGCCGCAATCGGGCTGGAATACTGGTCTTGCAGGCGAACAATTTGCGTGACCTTGCACTCAAAATTGACCGGGCTTTCGGCTACGCGCGGCACCGCCACATTGCGCGAGCTCACTGGAGTCAGACCCGCCAATTCAAACTCATCCACATCGAAGGCCACTGCGGCGCTCGTCGCATTCATTGCCGCAGCCAGATCCATGGTTGCAAGGTTCCACACAAACTCACCCGTTTCTTCCGCGTTTTTCAGGCTATCTTTGGCCGCGGTGCTGGAGAACCCGATGATGGGCGGATGATAGTTGAATGCATTGAAAAAGCTATATGGAGCAAGATTGAGCACGCCGGATCGACCACGGGTGGAAATCCAGCCGATAGGGCGCGGTCCGATGATGGCATTGAGCGGATCATGAGGCAATCCGTGACCTTGCTCGGGTTCGTAGAAATAGCGATCTTCACGGGTCTTCATGCGTTCTTGATTCCTTCTGCGCGCGGGTCGGTTTTGCCTTGCGCAAGGCGGTGGCTGCACAATGAAAAACCGTTGGTTCAAGCTTGCGCCGGTGATTCAACGTTAGGATCAACACCGATTCCACGCCCCATGCGCAGGCAGCTGACTCCGGCGGCACACAGCGCGATGATCGCCGCCAGCAACAGAATATAGCGAGTCGAATCGCCGGCGAACAGGTTATACATCAACGCCACTAATGAGGCCCCGGCAGTCTGGCCCAACAGGCGAGCGGTTCCCAGCATACCACTGGCGCCACCACTGCGTTGCGGCGGGGCGGAGGAGAGCATGGCATAGTTGTTGGGCGACTGAAAAAACCCGAACCCAATCCCGCAAACGCCCATGCGCCAGGCAATGTCAGCGTTTCCCGGCGCAGCTGGCAATGTTGCCAGCAAGAATAGTCCCAGCGAAAAAATCGCCAATCCAACCCCACCGAGCATTCCTGGCGAGTATTTATAGTCCGTTAGCTTGGCGGCGATCGGCGCCACGACCACGATGGCCAACGGCCATGGCGTCAGCAGCAGGCCCGTCAGGCTGGCGCTCATTTTCAGTGTCTGTTGCAAATAAAAGGGCAAGGCGACCATCGCCATCATTTGCGCGCAAAAAGAGCTGATCGAAGTACCAATGGACAGGGCGAATACCGGGATGCGCAACAGGTCGAGCGGCAACAGCGGGGAGCGTAGCGTCATCTGCCGGCGCACGAAGATTACGCCGACGATCAAACTAAACCCCAGCAACATGAATAATTCTGTTCGATTGCCACTGTGGCCAAAGCCATCGATGCAGATGATCAGCGAGCCAAACGTCAAGGCGTTGAGTATGGCGCTTGGATAATCGAAATGCCCAGAAGTCTTGGCGGGGTTGGCCGGCAAGGTCTTGGCGGCAATCGCGAAGGCCAGGATGCCCAGTGGCAAATTGATGGCAAACAGCCATTGCCATGATGCGATCGCCAGAATGCCGGCGGCGAGCGTAGGTCCGGCGGCTGCGGACAGCGCCACCACTAAAGCGTTGAGCGCCATGCCGCGCGCCAGATACGCTTTGGGATAGATAATCCGCACCAGAGCAGTATTCACGCTCATGATGCCGGCGGCGCCGAATCCTTGCGCCGCTCGGGCCAGCGTCAGTTCAGGTAAGGTGCTGGACAGCGCGCACAGCAGGGAGGTCACGCTAAACAGGGCCAAACCGCACTGATAGACGCGGCGATAGCCAAAGAAGTCTCCGAGAGACGCTAGCGCCAGCATCGAGACCACCACCGCCAGCTGATAGGCATTGATCACCCAGATCGCGGCGGCGGGACTGGCATGCAAATCGTGCGCGATAGCGGGTAGCGCCACGTTAGCAATGGCGCCATCAAGTACCGATAGACTGATGGTCAAACAAACGGTCGCAATTGCCCCATAACGCAATGCGCTTGGAGCGCCGACGGAAGATGTAGTCATTGAATAAAGTACAAGGGGAGGGTGAGGGTCAGGATGTAGTTTAATGAAAAGACATTATTGTATCTATAATATCAATCATCTTGTTTGAGTCGATACTCATATCAATAGCCGGAACGATCTATGGAATTGCGTCAACTTCATTATTTCATCAGCGTGGCAAAAGAACTGCACTTTGGCCGCGCCGCCGAACGGCTTGGAATGACTCAGCCGCCGCTCAGCCAACAGATTAAAGCACTGGAGCAGGATCTCGGTGTACGGCTATTTCACCGTACCAACCGTCGGGTGGAGCTGACCGAAGCCGGGCACGCATTTCAGCAGGATGTTGAGCAGGTGCTGGAACAGATCGATCTAGCCGTCAGCCACGCGCAACATATCCACCGCGGGCAGAGCGGGGTGCTTAGGCTGGGACTGACGGTATCGGCGGCATTTACCGAGGTTTTCGCGCACGCCGTAATGACCTTCCGACAAACTCACGCAAACGTGGAATTAAGCCTGCAGGAAGCCTCGTCCGCAGTGCAAATTGAAGCCCTATTGGACCGACGTCTCGATATCGGCATGCTGCGACCGGTCCCATTGCCGGAAGAACTTGAAGCCATTGAACTGCTACGCGAGCCCCTGATCATCGTCATGCCGGTCAACCATCCCGCCGCGCGCGGCGCGCCAGACGCGCCGATCCGACTCGAGGTACTGGCTGACGAAGACTTTGTCACTTTCCCGAGCGGCGGGGGAATCGCGCTCGAACGGCACATCAACGAGCTGTGCGCCCTGGCGGGTTTCGTCCCACGCATTCGGCAAGAAGCAAAACAGGCATCGACCCAGATCGCATTGGTGGCGGCGGGGCTAGGTGTGGCGATCATTCCGGCGCTACAACAACGGATTCATTTCCCCTCTGTGACCTATCGCTCCATCGCCAATGAGCAAGCGCATACCGCGGTGTGGATGGTCTTTCGCCGCTGGCAGCAAAACACCCTGATGCGCGACTTTATTGAACTGGTCAAATCAGAATTGGCGGCGCAAAGCAAGATTGCCGGCCCTTAACGGTTCTCGCCGGGGACCTGAAAAAGTGGCTACTGGTCATTGTGGCAGCCAGGCAATGGGCAATAAATACTAGTATCCAAAGGCGATTACGGGAGGGTCTCGTGATCGCCGATTTTTTTGCCATCACATTGCATCAAGGGAGAAATTCATGACTAAAGTAGTGAACAAACACGGTCTGGCCACGGTATTGGGCCGCGCCATGATGGACCCGAATTTTGCCGACGCCTTGAGCCAGGACCCGGCAGCGGCGGCGAGCGGCATGGGGGTGGCGCTTAGCCCTGATGAGGTCGCGGCGGTAAAGAACCTGAATACCGCAACCTTGACCTCGGCAGCGGCGGCGATACGCGGCAATCTCGGCGTACACGCCATCTTTGACCAGCAACAGCAGCAGGCCAGAATGGATTAATCCGTCAGTCGGCGCGCCAATGGCGCGCCGACTGATTCCCGCGGGGGCTCCCCAATACCAATACAGGAAAGACCCAATCAATGGGAGAAATGAGCCAAGAACCACTTGAGCCACAAACCAAGACGTGGCTGCAACGTGATGTTTTGTTTTTTGCCGACCACGGTCATTTATTTGACCAGTTATTGGAGACGGTCAGCCAGCAGCGCTATGCGACATTTCTGGTGCTCTATGCCGAGATAGTCCAGATGCTGACTGAGTCACCCGATCGCGACAGTTTTAGTCGCGATGCCCTACGTATCATGGCCCTGAGCGCGCAGGAGCGGCATGCTTGGGTGGGTGATCCGGCATTCCAGATCTGGATCGGTTTAGCATTCAAGGCCACTAACGCGCTACTGAGAAATTTGACGCAAGACCAGGGTGAACTGATTCAATTATTACAAGGGTTTCCCGCCTTGTTGCAGCGAATCGAAGCTAGACAGTCTGATTCAAATACTCAATCTCAGCCACCGATTCGACGCTTCGAGATTGATCCTTTGATCGCGCTGGCAACGCCGCCCAGCTATGAATTCCCTATCGAGGCGAGCAAAACCCAACTGGAGCGCACGGGATATTCACTGGCTTTTTTTACCGATGTCGCAACACTGGCGCTGCAACGCATCGCCCAAACCTGGCCGGCGTGCCATGCGCGGTTTGGTCAGTTGGTCCAACTGATCTGTTATTTGCCTGACGGCGGTTTTCGCAGTTGTTCGGCCTCGCGCTATACCGGTGTGATTTTGATTGCCGCCAAAGATCAGTCGATTTTGGATGTGGAAGAATCCTTGGTGCACGAATGGGCGCATCAGCTGCTGTATCACATTGTCGAGATCTGCCCGATCATCGACGATGAGGGGCCGGAAGCATCGTTCAAATTACCGTGGTCCAGTCAGGAGCGCGATCTGTACGGGTATTTCCACGCATTTTTTGTGTATGTATTCCTAGTCAAATACTTGGAACGCGTCCAACAACGAGCGCATAACGAACAACTGTGCGCACAGCGGCGCATGGCATTTATTCTCGACGGGCTCAAAAAAGCCCTGCCAGACTTACTCGCCAGCCAAGGCTTCACGCCGATGGGCAAGACGCTATTAGCATGTTTAGAGCAAGAGCTTCGCGCTTTGGACATCAATCACGCCGCACACCCAGGGTAGGAGCGCGGATCGATGAGCGATTTTGATCTTTCTGATTTTCCGTTCGCCGGCGTGGGATTGGAGTACCACGCGCCGGCGAGCTGGCTTGCGGGGTACCAAGGCGCCGACCCCACTATCGAACGAATCATCGACAGCAGATTTGAATTTTTAGACTATCTCGAGTTTCAGCCTTCGCACACTATTTACGAGCCACGCCTGCTATGCCTGTCCGCGCAGATGCCGATTTTATTGCACTCATCCAGCCTTTCTCTGGGGAGTGTCGGTATTGCAATGGATAGCGAGTTTCTGAACCTGACTCACCGACTGTTGAAGCAAACCCAATCGCCCTGGCTGGCGGAACATATTTCCTGGACCCGGTTTTTGGGTGGCGACACTCAGCATTTTGTTTTACCCACGCTAACACCGGCGGTCGCGGAGACCATCGTCGCTAATGCTCACGAAATCCGTCGCGTCACCGATATACCGTTAATCCTGGAAAATATACCGCGCACTGTGGCGCTAAAACTGAGTGGAGACCTTGCCGAAGGCGAATTTATTTCCAACGTGGTGGAACGCGGTAAGTGCGGTTTTTTGCTCGACTTGGACAGCGCCATCATCACCGCCCGGATGCAGGGCTATGACCTGACGCAGTACCTGCGGTCGTTACCACTGCATCGTCTCGTTGAAATTCATAGTGCCCATCCAGCCCGCGATTGGGAAATTTTGAGTCCGTTACTCACGTCTTTTCCAGTCAAAGCGGTGACTCTGGAATGGGACCAAACCGCTGCCGCATCGGATATTTCACTGCGCCAAATGGTCCGGGTCATCAAGGCCCACTGCGCTGACAAACCATTGTATTGGCATGGTTGCGCCATCGAGGCATCCAATACAACGGCGGCAGCGCGCGCCGATGAGCGTATCCAGTTAAGCCGCGCCACTTCCTTCAATATTAGTGAACAATCGCTCATCATCCACGAGCACAGCCAAGACCTGACGCTGAGCTTCCCGCTACGCTTTCTGATGCCACTGCTGCATTTTGCTCAACCGCGGACCATGGCAAGTGCTTTGCTATTGCCGGGCATGCTCAATGAGTCCGAGATCACCGAGAACCTTGTGTTTTTACAGTCATTGTTACGCGCGGGTGTCTTGTTGCCGAGCACCGCCATGCCCGAGCGGGAACAGAGTGCGGAACGTGGAAAAATATGGGGACATTGGAGTGCGGCCTGGGATTTTTATTGCGCGACCCGTACCCATATTGATACGCCGTATGTCAGCGTGGCTGATTTGGATGGGAAATTAGCCCAAAAAGTTATACAGAGCCAACGACAACCCTCTGCCTTTAAGGATTATTGGGTTCATCCATTTTACCCTCTACCCAACCCCCTGACACCGGCACCAAGGGCAGACCCTCACCAAGGGTTACTTGAAATTTTGCAAGATCGAGTGACTTGTCGATGTTTCCAGAACGCCCCAATCAACACGGAGCAATTGTCGGCGCTACTTTATTACACCTGGGGCGCGTCTTCGATCGAAGAGAATGACATGGGCGATTACTTTGTAAAAAAGACCGCGCCGTCCGGTGGTTCACTGCACTGCGCCGAGGTTTACCCAGTCATCATGGACGTACCGGGGTTTGCGCCGGGTATTTATCATTACTCAGTGCGCCGCCATGGCCTAGAACTAATTTCTCGCGAAGACCCACGCAGCTGGATTAGTCAGGCATGCGGCGACCAAGCGTGGATTGAGCACGCCGCCGTGGTATTTGTCAGCACCGCGCGCCTGGAACGCATGGCATGGAAATACGAGTTCAGTCGCGCCTGGCGCATTGTACAAATGGATATTGGTCATCTCAGCCAAACCTTTTCACTCATGGCGACCATGCTGGGGCTGGGATGCTGCACGACAGGCGCACTGAGGGATGAGCTGTTTGAGCAAAAACTGGGACTTGATTACCGTGACGAACCGATTTTTTTAGTCAATGGCGCCGGGCTGGCCGCCACGTCGTAAAGTGGCATGCCCCGGGCTTATGATGGCGAATGCTTGGCGGCAATGTCGCGCTGATAAAGTGTGACTTCCTCTTCTATCCATTGAATGAAGTCATTGCGTTTGAGAGCAGCGTCTTCGCGCTGAGGCCAGACCAACCAGTACGGGTAGGGGTAGGGGGTGGAGATATTGCTTAACTGAACCAGCAGTCCTTGGTCGAGCAGCCCCTGGACCAGACTGCGTCTCTCAAGCGCGACGCCGTATCCCTGTTTGACCGCTTCGATCAACAAGTTAGAATCATTGATCCAAAGTTTAGCCATGCTCGGTTCGACGACGCCCGCGGCCTGGCACCAGGCTTGCCAAGGTTCAGCGCTACGCACCAGAGGCGCTGCCATGATTTCGGCGAGAGTGCGCGGCAAACGACCACCGTTAAAGCCCGGCGCCGCCACCATGACTAATTCGTCGATGAACAAGGGCTTCTGCTGCAGTCCTTCCCAGTCCCCCTTTCCCATTCGTATCCCGATATCAGCCACACCCTGGCGCAGATCCTGGACATCCAGACTGGCTCGAATACTGAGGCGATACGCCGGGAAGCGCGCGTGGAACCGGGGCAGGCGCGGCAACAGCCAATGCGACCCGAACGAGGGCAGAACCGCGATGACCAATTCACCTTCGCGGGGGCGCGCTTTGACCAAGCGGGTAGCTTCGATTAATTCGCTTAACCCCATGCGAACTTGAAGCGCGTACAAACGCCCGTCCTCACTCAGACTTAACCCACGCCCTTTGCGCAGCAGAAGCACAATGCCGAGCATCTCCTCCAGCATCTTGATTTGCTGGCTGACCGCCGAATGCGTGACATGCAGCTCCGCAGCGGCAAGCGTCACGCTGCCCAAGCGGGCAACCGCTTCAAAACTGCGCAGCGCGGAGAGAGGGGGGAGATAGCTCATGTAAGTAAAACTAACATAAATATCAAATTAATATCAATTTTCCTAACACGATGTAAACCATATAGTAGTAAGACAAAGTGATTGGAGATTCCAATGTCAAATACACTACGCCTCATCCTTAAGGAAAACGAGCTACTAGTGTTACAGCTAGCCAACTCATGTCTCGTACGATCGCTCAATGGTCGCCAGTGGCTAACTATCGACGGTCGCGACATTTGCCTGGACGCGACTGGGGGCCTGGTGACGTTGCCCGCGGGTAAACTTCTACTGGAAGGTAGTGGCAGCATCGAGCTTAATCTCGCGCAAGATCCGGCGCGACACTCATCTCGAGTACGATTCAATTCACTCTCATTCTCTAGCGCAAAAGGAAATGTTCCATGCAATTAATCGGCATGCTTGATTCTCCATTTGTCCGCCGTGTCGCGATCTCTATGCGCCTGATGGACATCGATTTTGAACACCGACCCATTTCCGTGTTCCGGCATCTCGACGCATTCGCCAGCATCAATCCGGTGGTCAAGGTCCCGACCCTCATCTGTGACAATGGCGTTGTATTGATGGATTCATCGCTGATTCTCGATTACCTCGATACCTTGACCGCTGGGCGTCATTCCTTGTTGCCCACCGATCTCTCGCACCGACAACATGCCTTGCGCGTGATCGGGCTAGCCCTGGTCGCGGCGGAAAAAGCGGTCCAGGTTGTCTACGAGACCAAGCTTCGGCCACTAGAAGGGGCACCACCGGGATGAAGAGAAAAGTTATACATATCCTCAGTAACTCATTGAGTTTGCAGTGTTTTTGTTGATGGTGAGACTGGTGCCGCATGAAAAACACAACATGGATAAAATTACCATGTGGGTATGTTTTTTATGTGATTGATTTTATTGGTATTTAACGATTTTCTAACAAGACTATCCTCCCTTTTGCCCTTTGATAGATTCCCTTACGCTGATCCACTCAAGCTATTCAGGAGGGAGCAGTGGCGTCACTTGAGCGTACGGCCTATCCGCAATTTTCGCGATGCTATAGCCCCAAAGATCTGGAGCACACTTTTACGCCAGATGAAGACGAAGTCGCTTGGATCAAAGCCAACGGGCGATCAGCGTCAAGTCGGCTGGGGCTGGCGGTACTGCTCAAATCCTTCCAGCTGCTCTGGTACTTTCCCGCCATTGACACCATTCCACCTGAGATCGTTAATCACGTACGGCTGACACTCGGATTTGGTGAGAGCGTACCGGTTGAATATCCGGTCAAGATGACTTTCTATCGGCACCTGGAGGCGATCCGTTCATTTTTACAGGTCAAACCATTTTTCGATAACGACGCGTTGACACTGACCGGACAGATGGCTTTCGATGCCGCTGAGGTGATGGATCAACGGACTGACATCATCAATGCCATGATTGATGGCCTCATCCAGCACCGTTACGAATTACCGGCTTTTTCCACGTTGGATGATCTGGCGGAAAAAGCCCACGCCGGCGTACAGCGAATGATCTTTGACCTAGTGTTCAAGCGCTTGACCGTCAACCATGTCGCACAACTGACGCAACTCCTGCAAACCACCACCCTGCAACGTCGGCAAAGCGAGTACGACGCCCTAAAGCAGTCGGCCAGACGTCCGACGCGCAAGCACCTTGAAATCTTGGTTGACCATCTGGCCTGGCTCGAAACCTTCGGTAAAACCGACGATATTTTTACCCGGGTACCGGAAACCAAGATTCGTCACTTTGCCAATCAAGCGCTGGCCTATGATGTCGCCGAATTGCGCGAATGTACTGAAGCGAAGCGCTATGCCTTGATCCTGGCTTTGATTCACCGCATGCAGATCCGCACGCGCGATCAACTGACGGAAATGTTCATGCGCCGGGTGGCCACCATCCACAAACGGGCCAAGGAAGAGCTGGAAAGCCTGCAGCGCCAACAACGCGGGCAAGTTGAACGCTTGATCGGAACGCTTGACGAGGTCCTGGCGATCTTGGAACACGAACCCGACGACGCCAAGGCCGGCGCTGAAATCCGCGAATGTTTACTTCCAGCAGGCGGCATCAATCAAATCCGCCTGAATTGCGCGCAAGTGCAGGCCAGCAGCGGCAGCAACTATCTGCCACTGCTTTGGCGCCATTTCAAGAGTCATCGCTCGATTCTGTTTCGGCTGGTTGGCCTGCTGGACATCGCACCGACCACCCAGGACACCGCCCTGGTTGACGCCTTAAAAGTCATTCAACGCTATCGTCACAAACAGCGAGTGGAATCGTTTAGCGATAGCGTCGATATCTCCTTTGCTTCGGATCGTTGGCAAAAATTGCTATCGGTTACCGAAGTGCCAGATAAGCGGATCAATCGGCGGAACCTGGAGATCTGTGTATTTACCTACCTGGCGGATGAATTGCGCTCTGGCGATTTGTGCGTGATGGGTTCTGAGGAGTTCGCCGATTATCGCGTGCAACTGCTCCCATGGGACGAATGTGAAAAGCTGCTGCCGGCCTATTGCGAAAAAGTCGGCTTGCCAAATAGCGCGCAAGCCTTTGTGAGTGGCTTGCGTTCCTGGCTCACCGAGACGGCACAAAAACTGGATGACCGGTTTCCCGCTTGCAGCGACGATGTGACCTTCGATGCCAAAGGCGTTCCGGTGTTGCGCAAAGTCACCGCGCGGGAAATTCCCCCGTCGGCCATCGCTCTGCAACACACACTGACGCAGCAGATGCCGTCGCGCCATATTTTGGATATTCTGGCCAATATTGAACACTGGATGGGCTTTACTCGGCACTTTGGCCCGATCTCGGGCAATGAGACCAAGCTGAAACAGCCGGCGGAGCGCTATCTGATGACGATTTTTGCCATGGGCTGCAATCTTGGACCTGCCCAGGCTGCCAGGCATTTGGCTGGAAGCCAAGTCAGCGAACATATGCTGTCGTTCGTCAATCGCCGCCATCTATCCCTAGAGAACCTGGAGACGGCCTTGCGCGAGTTAAACGAGGTCTATCTCCGGCTCGACCTGCCAAAGATCTGGGGTGACGGCAAGACGGTGGCGACAGACGGCACGCAATACGATTTTTACGATGAGAACCTGCTGGCGGGTTACCACTTTCGTTATCGCAAAATGGGAGCGGTCGCCTATCGGCATGTCGCCAACAACTATATCGCGGTTTTTCGCCACTTTATTCCGCCCGGGGTGTGGGAAGCCATCTATGTCATTGAGGGGCTGCTCAAAGCGGGCCTGAGCGTCGAGGCCGATACGGTACATTCCGATACGCAAGGCCAGTCGGCCACCGTGTTTGCTTTTACCCACTTGCTCGGCATCAAGTTGATGCCAAGGATACGCAACTGGAAACACCTGACTTTGTACCGGCCTGACAAGGCGGTGAAATACCAGCACATCAACAGTCTGTTCGGCGATACAGCGGATTGGGCATTGATTGAAAAGCACTGGCAAGATCTGATGCAAGTGGCGATATCGATTTCGGTCGGCAATATTTCCTCGGCTACGTTACTGCGCAAGCTGGGCTCCTATAGCCGCAAAAATCGGCTGTACTTCGCTGCACAGCAGCTCGGCAATGTGGTGCGCAGCGGGTTCCTGCTGGAATGGATCGGCAGCCGCGAATTGCGCCAGGAGGTGACCGCCAATACCAACAAGATCGAGTCGTACAATGGCTTCGCCAAGTGGTTGTCCTTCGGTGGCGACGTGATCGCCGTCAACGAACCCGACGAGCAACAGAAGCGTCTGCGCTACAACGACCTGATCGCGGCGGCGCTGATTCTACAGAATGTCGTGGATATGATGCGCACGCTGGCGGCACTGGACGGCCAAGGTCGGAGCATTGCGGCGGCGGATGTCTCTTTCTTGAGTCCCTACCAGGTGGCACATGTCAAACGCTTTGGCGAATACAATCTTGAGCTTGAACGGCCTCCCGAGCCATGGATTGGTGACGCGACATTCCAACAGGTGGTCGCCACCGTCCGAGCGCAGCGCAATGCCAAGACCGAGTCAGGAAGCTAAACATGGAGATTCCGACACCGACGTTTCACAGTACGCCTTATGGTGAAGTGGATGCCGCTCAGCTTGAGGTATTGTGCGATTCCTTCGACACAACCACGTTGCTGAGCGCCATCACGCACATGGACGAGCTGAGCACTCGCTTGGCGCCGGCAGGTGAAATCCGCGACGATTTACTGCGATTGCATAGCATGGCGCTGGCCATTCTGCATGGAGGGCCATTGACCTTACCTGCTGGCGAGTACGATTGTGGCGAAGAAGCGGAAGCGCTGGCGAATGAGTTGCGTGATCTGGCCGAAATCATACTCAGTGTGGCCGAACAACTGCAACCGCTCATTGCCTTGCGGCCGGAACCGGATAATTAAGAAGACAAACCCTGCTCGATGCGCTGGCGTGCAAACGGATCGGCGCCATCAATATAGCGCATGGCGGATTTAACGTCCTTCCAGCCGACGTACTCCATTAGAGTTTTGAGATCCCAACCTTGGGTATTGGCCCAACCAGCAAAGCCCCGGCGCAGCGAGTGACTGCTGAAGTTTTCCGGCGCCGACAGACCCGCCTGTGCAAATAGCTTGCGCAACAACGGTATCAAACTATTTGCATGTATACCGGTAGCTGCGACTTGACCCCAGCGGTCAATGCGGCGGAAGACTGGCCCGCCAGTGAGCCCTGACAGTTCAATCCACGCGCGATAGGCGCGCACCGGACATAAACGGGACAGCATCGGCACCGAGTAAATGCAACCATGTCCCAGGCGATCCCCCTTAGACCGTGCGAGAAAACACCGCATTCCTTCATCTGGCACTAATTCAATGTGTTCGATGCGCAGCCGCAACAACTCATCGCCGCGAAATCCGCGCCAGAAGCCCAGCAACAACAAGGCACGGTCACGGCATAGCCGCAGCTGCGCGGTCGTGTTGGCTTTTGCCAATGCTCGAACCAGCTCGGTTTCCAGCCAATGCACCACCTGCATCAGCTGCTCGATTTGCAGCGGCGCTGCCTGCTGCACCTGAACCGGATGCAGCACTTGAATCCCTTTGAGTATTTTGCGCACCAGCGGAGATTTGCTTGGATCAGGGAAGCCGTGCTCGTGATGCCACTGCGCCAGCGCCGCCAGGCGTTGCCTCAAGGTATGGATCGAGTGTTGTTCAGCGTAATCAACCAGATAACGCGCCAAACTATCGGGTATCGCTGGTAGAAACCCACCCCATTCCACTTCAAAGTGCCGGACTGCTGATGCATAGCTACGCTGTGTGTTTTCACGCGTCGCAGCCTGAAGGTATTGGTCAATATTATTCATGGGTGTGGCAACTATCGGAGTGATGTCGTGTTTGCATTATCCCTTCGCTACTTACCTTATAGATAGCAACTACCGTCGGGCTTTGACAATCGAATCTCTGCACTGCAGGATGCCTCATGGTTATAGCAGAGAAGGCTGGTTGCATACGCGCTACGTTGGTATTCGTAAATCATATATTTTTAATACGGAATATCATGAAGAAAACAACTAAGCTAAGAAACCTGATCCAAAATCCAGACCTGTCGTTCTTAATGGAAGCGCACAATGCACTAAGTGCCAAAATTGCTCAGGAGAGTGGTTTTGAGGCGCTCTGGGCTTCGGGATTATCTATTTCTGCATCCCTTGGCTTGTGCGACCGAAACGAAGCCTCGTCAACCCAAATCTTGGGTGTTGTTGAATTTATGGCCGACCACACCCATGTACCAATTCTGCTAGATGGTGATACGGGATTTGGAAATTTCAATAATGTCCGCAGGCTGGTGAAAAAGCTGTCGCAACTCGGCGTTGCCGGCGTCTGCTTGGAAGACAAGCAGTTTCCCAAAGTCAACTCCTTCCTCAGCGGCGGCGGTGATCTCGCACCAATTGAGGAGTTCTGTGGCAAGATCCGCGCCGCCAAGGACAGTCAGCTTGAACCGGATTTTTGCGTGGTCGCGCGCGTCGAGGCATTGATTAGCGGCTGCGGAATGAACGAGGCTATCAAACGTGCACAAGCCTATTATCAGGCAGGAGCGGACGCCATATTAATTCACTCCAAGCAGAATGACGGGCAGGAAATATTTGAATTTTGCCGCCAATGGAATCAGCAATGTCCGATCATAATTGTTCCAACAAAATACTACCAAACCCCAGCTGAAGAATTCCGTAAAGCCAATATTTCCTGCGTTATCTGGGCCAACCACAGTCTGCGCGCCTCGATTTCTGCGATGCGAAGGATTACTCAGGCCATCTGCCACGGTGAGTCGGTGGCGTCAATCGAATCCGAAATCGCCACTCTAGATGATATTTTCCAGCTGACCAACGAATTTGAAGTTCAAGAGGCTGAAAAGAAATATCTGGCGGGATAAGTGTCCCCCGCGTAGAGAATACATACTCTGTGTTTAAGAAACGATATTTGTCATCGCCATACCTTTGGCATGTGGGGTAGAGAATGATTCAGGTATCGCGTTTTGTTGATCAATTAGTCGACCAGGGCGCCAATTTTTTTACGGGTATTCCATGTTCCTTTCTTACCCCTCTTATCAACGAAGTGATTGCTCGGCAAGAGACCGAGTATGTGCTTGCCTCCAGCGAAGGGGATGCGCTTGCTATCGCATCAGGTGTTTGGCTGGGCGGTAAGACTGCTGTCGTGCTTTGCCAGAACTCAGGACTGGGCAATATGGTGAATCCGCTCACCTCGCTCAACCAGCCCTTTGGCATTCCGGTGTTACTGCTGCTTACCTGGCGGGGCAAGCCCGGTATCAAAGACGAGCCACAGCATCGGCTAATGGGTGAAATCACACCAGATCTGCTATCCCTGCTCGGCGTGGAGTGGACACTGCTGCCCGAGCAAGAAGAGGCGGCACTGTCAGCAGTTCAAAAAGCTTGCGCCTTCATCCGGCGCGAAGGCAGGTCGTATGCCCTGGTAATGGCTGGTGACGCCTTTGCTGGCGAGGATGAGAGCACGCAGAAGGAAACCCCAGCGGCCTTACCTAGCCGCGAAGAGGTATTGCGGACATTTTTGGACAATAGGGATCCGAATGCCGCAGTCGTGGCGACTACCGGAAAGACTGGCCGCGAGCTGTTTACACTGACAGACGACTCCCGACATTTTTACTGCATCGGCTCAATGGGCTACGCCAGTTCCATCGCACACGGTATTGTGCTGTCGACTTCGAAACGGGTTTATCTACTGGACGGCGACGGTGCCGCCATCATGCACCTAGGTAATCTAACCAGCATAGGGGCAAGCCGCCCTGGCAAGCTGACCCACATTATTCTAGATAACCGCACTTACGATTCGACTGGAGGACAGTCTACCGCATCAGCAACGGTGGATTTCCCCGCAATTGGGCTGGGCAGTGGCTATGCCAGCGCACGCAGCTGTAACGGCGCTGTTGAGTTTGCTGATGCATTGCGGTGCTGTGGTGATCATGGCCCATATCTGCTGCATGTACCCATTTCGGTTGGATCTATGGTCCCGCTAGGGCGTCAAACTGAAACACCACATGTAGTTGCTCGTCGCCTAAAAGAATGGTTAGCACAATAGGTAAGTGACCGCATGACGCAAAGCGCTGTTGCCAAAAGGCGTGGCGTTTTCCAAGACCGTATCTTTCCTGTACAAGTGAGAACGCAGCATGGATAGCAATACTCGCATCGCCCCCCATCAACTAAATCGAACTTTGTCGGGTATGGACGTCTATGCGTCCAAGGCTATCTCACTACAAGCCAAGACTGATCCTGACATCGCTAATCTAAGCTTTGGTGAACCGGAGTTCGGTCCGCCTGAACATCTGCTCGCTGATATTTCGGGAAACGATTTGTCTCTCGCCTCGTTCCTCAATGCCGCTAAACGCTACGAAGAACCGCGCGGTAACCTGCCCCTACGCCGCGCGATCGCCGAATGGTATCGGCAACGCTACAACCTGTCGGTAGATCCCGAGCGCGAGGTCATGGTGACCCACGGCGGAGTGGAAGCCATCACGCTGGCTCTTCTCGCTATCACCGAAACTGGCGACCGCGTCGCGGTGACGAATCCCTCTTATATGCTGTACCTTCGCGCCATCAAGACGCTGGGACGTAGGCCAGACCAGATTGCACGCCAATCGGGCTCCAGCGAATACGCCTGCCTGGCGCAGCAGTCTGCCCGCCTGGCAGGCGTGAAAGCCATGATCATCAATTCCCCCGAAAATCCGACAGGTTACGTCGCAGGGAACGAGGACTGGGAGTATATCGCGGCTGCCGCGCAGCATTCCGGCGCCTGGATCATTCACGACGAAGTGTATGACGTCATGAGCTTTGAGCGGCCACATCGACCGGCGCGCGGCGTGCCTGGTCTGGAAGACCGCTCCATCCTTGTGAATAGCTGCTCCAAGAAGTTTGGTCTTCCCGGATTGCGCATAGGCTGGCTGGTGGCTCCTGTCCATGTGATCGATGTGGCGGCCAAGGCACACGACTATCTGTATCTAGGCGTCAATATCCAGTTCGAGAAGATCGCCCTCAGGTTGCTATCCGACCCACGCAAGGATCAATGGCTGAAAGAAATCTCTCATAAACTACAGCACCGCTGTATGACAGCGCGCGATCATCTGGACGAAGTAGCAGGTTACCGCTGGCCGCGCCAGCCTCTGGGTGCCATGTTTCTCTTCCCAGAAGTTAGCCAGCTTTACGAAAAAATCCCATCTGCATATCGCGCCGCGGGCGTTTCTGTCAGTGATGCAGTGGCACGTTACCTGCTTGAGGAGCGCAAAGTAGCAGTCGTGCCGGGATCGGTCTACGGCTCCGAGGGAAACAGCCATATTCGCCTAGTCTTGTGCACCCCAGACGAGGAGTACCAGCGCGCGCTGACCAGAATGCGTTGAGACGCCATGGCGTTCTGAAAGAGCGTTCGCCGTCGAAAGGGCGCGCCGCATTTCAGCGGTAATTTGCTGGTCCCACCGATTTCAGGCAGAGCCGACTGAGAGGGAAGAACCATGAGCTCGTTAACCGAACAATATCGCCAACAAGGCTATGCCTATCTTCCAAAAGCTCTCACGGCGGAGAGCTTGCAGAGCCTGGAGCACGAATATGCTGATCTGTCCGCGCGGGCAACCCGGCTGCTGAAAGCCGCAAATGCAGGAGAGCTGGATCTCGCGGCATATTACCGAACTTGCACCGGCGAGCCCATCGTGGTGCCTGAAGCTGCGAATCCCTGCCAGATATGCCGGATGGAGTATCTGACTGGTTGCTCGGAATATGTCCGTACCCGGCTTATCGTTCATTTGGCGGGGCTGATCGGCGCGATGATCGAACAGCCCGTGGTGATATTCAAGGACAAATGCAATGTCAAGCATCCAAATGGCGGCAGTTTCCCGCCACATCAGGACATCGTGGCCTATCGCCACTTCGCAGGCCGATATCATGTTACCGCTGCGCTGATGCTGGATGCCGCCACGATAGAAAACGGCTGCTTGGAGCTGGCGCCAGACTACTGCGGCATATCCCCCAGTGCCCCGACCTTGGAGACACCGCTTGGACCGCTACCGATTTTACCTTGCTACACGGGTGGAGCCCGCAATGGCGACATTGTAACCGAGCTCGCCGAACAGTTAGTCTGGAAACCGGTCGAGGCATCTGCCGGCGACATGATCCTGTTTGACTCCTTCATCCCACATTGCTCCGCATTAAATCGCTCCACCGGCAGCCGACGGGTCATGTTCTTCACCTTCAATTTAGCTTCGGACGGAGATCATTACGAAACTTACTACCGCGCCAAGCGAGAAACGCCTGATCACCCTATTTTCCATATCTCTACGCCCACCCTGCATAGCCTTCGGGACGAGAGTGCACGAGTATGCTGATCTGACACCGGACAGGAAATGAGACCTCAACCATGAAGACCTCTTCCCGGTTGTTTACGCCCGGGCCATTAAACACCTCAGACGCGGTACGGGCGGCTATGAATGCTGATTTGGGTTCGCGTACGTCGACCGCAACTTTGTTGACAAAGCATCTTCGAAACGATATTGCGGAGATTGCCGCATGCGGCGATGCCTTTAGCGTGATTCTGCAGCAGGGCAGTGGCACCTTCGCGGTCGAGGCGATGTTGTGTTCTTTTCTAGCGGAAAACGATCATGTGCTGATCGCTGAGAACGGTGCATACAGCCAACGCATGGCGGAGATTTGCCGGCTCCACAGGCTGCGCCATACGGTACTTCAAAGCAACCACGCCTTGCCAGTTGATCTGCCCGCCATGGAGCGAGAACTGGTCCGGTTGGGCGATGTAACTCACATCGCGGTAGTGCATTTTGAAACCGCGCTTGGGGTCTTGAACGATATGCAGGGGGTTGTCTCGCTGGCGGCGCGCCACCGCTGCCGGCTATTGGTCGATGCAGTCAGTACCTTCGGGGCACTATCGCTGGATTTTGCCTCAGGCAGCCTGGTCGCAGTGGCCGCCTCAGCCAATAAGTGTCTCCACGGCATACCAGGGGTGGCTTTCGTGATCGCCGACCGCAGCCAGCTTGGTCGACGGACACATCCGACCACACTAAGCCTGGATCTAAACGCTCAACATAGGGCGTTCGAAACAGACGGGCAATGGCGCTTTACGCCTCCGCTACAGGTGTTGCTTGCTCTGCGACAAGCCATCGCCGAGTTTCGCGAGAAAGGCGGCACTGCTGCGCGCTACGACAGCTACCAAGCCCTGGCGAGCCGCCTGATTGACGGACTGGCCAGAATCGGCGTGGTACCACTTCTTCCCGATGCATTTCGGGCGCCCATGATCACGACCTTTACCATCGTTCCCGGCGCACGCTGTAACATAGAGAACCTACATGCGCGCCTGTATGAGCAGGGCCTCGTGATTTACCCCTCCAAGCACCACCATGCGAATTCCTTTCGCATCGGTTGCATTGGAGAACTGCAGCCGTCCGACATTGATCGCCTGATCGCCGCCATGGCGGAGCTCATCATCCCTCCTTCTCCCTGCGCTGGGCCAATTCATGCTTTTGACTAGGAACCCCATGTCTCCGACATTCTCCATTTACCAACAGTTCGATTCTTTGGATCAGTCCGCCTACCACGATTTGTGGAAGGCCTGCGGTGCCTTGGCGTTTTACCACCCTGACTTCTTACGGGCTGCGCAGAACTATCCATTATTGCCAATCGAGGGGGTCTACTATCTCACCGCTTGGAAAAACGACCACCTTGAAGCTTTTATGGTGGTGTATCACCAACGATCTCCCGATCCTTTCGGCACATTGACTCGAACCACAGGAAAACAGTTTGATAAGGAAAGCGATTACCTGTTTGGACATGCAGCCCATTGTTACGATACCCGCATATTGACTCGCACTGAATGTGTAGCTACGTCAGTTCAGTTGTTTGAGCAATTGAAAGTCTTGGCTGGTGAATGCGGCATGACGAGTTGCGGGCTACTCAATATCGATGCGCCAGATCTGTTAATGGCAGCGGAGCTTGCTGGTTTTCAAGTCCGCCATTTGCATGACCGCTTTTACATCGATTTGGCGCCCTATCGTGATTTTGACGACTTTGTGGCCAAGCTGCCTGGACATGGACGCAGAGAGATGAAGCGCCAGTTGCGTAAGTTCGAAGCGGAAGGTGGCTACACCACCTTTGAAAAACTACCCGCGACCGATCTGTCTGAGGTGGCGCGACTGTGCCATCTAACCTCCGCCAAGAATGGCACTCCGGATTATTACCCAGAGGATACTTTCCGTCAGTTCGTCGCCGCCTGCGGTGACCTAGTCAGTGTGGTATGGGTTAGTGTCGGAAAAGAGCGCATTGCGGCCGGGGTCTGGCTCGACGAGCCAGGGCGCCTACATCTTTGGTCCGGAGGCTTCAGCTATGCGCATTCCGACTTCAGTCCGTATACGGTGATGTTTGCCTCAGGAGTTAAACATGCCTTTGAACGAGGCATTCAACTGATAGAAGCCGGACGGACAAATCCCCGCATCAAGGGCCGGTTAGGTTGCCTGCCTTGCCCGCTCTACTCCGCACTATCCGCTGTACGCACTGAAAGGATAGTCAATGAAGATGCCGTCTAGGAAAAATGAAAATCGGCAGTTTCATTTATTCATCTCAAAAAATGGGCTCGGCTCGGCTGCCCGGACGCCCAGGGCAAGGGGAGTGCTATTGACTTTTGCTTATGCCTCGCTCACCTCGATTTCCTTGGTCTTCCTGCACCATGTCGGGAGTGATATTCCCACCGCCGTCAGCCTGTTCTACATGGCGCTGGCGTCCAGTGTGATCTTCAATGTAATTGATTACCGCAATATGGCCGCTAGTCACCGCAGCGCGGCGCGTCACTGGAGCAGCTTTGCCGTGATGTCAATCGCCTTCGCTGTCAACTGGCTGTTCTCTTACTACAGCGTTACCCACGCGCCCGCTGACTTTTTTGTGGCGGAATTTTTTCTCACCTCGGCACTATGTAGCTGCCTGACGAAATGCAAGTGGGGCAAAGCCGCCGTCTGCTTTGCTGCCGTCTTGGCCGTCTACTTCCTCAGCGCCGCCCCGCTTACCGTTCTTGCCACATCAGCCGCAGCCGGAGTGTCAATCTATGCGTACTTCTCCAGTTCCTTGCACTTTAGCCGTTCCGCAGGACTAGGGCCGATTTCAGTAGTGGCGATGCGCTGCTATCTGCTATTCGGCTGCGCGACAGGCTACCTGATCGGCACCAGCTCGCAGGGCAGCCTGATAGTGAGTCAGGAAGTCGCATGGCAACTTGCTTTTCTGGTATTAGCCAATATGGTCATTCCCTCTTTTCTGTCGCAAACTTGCCTGCATCTTGTGGGTGTGCATTCATTTACCTTCATGAACTCAGTGATCCCTGTTCTAACCTTCGGCTTACAAGCCAGCTTGAACAGCGCATGGCAGCCTGGCGTGCTGATGGCCGCATTGGCTGCGACGCTAGCCCTCAATTACGAAGGCGTTGCGCTGGCGCTAGGACGGGCCGGCAAGACGATATTGACCCGATGAATATGCGTCTTACCGTCATAACTTCCGCCTCTGCCAACCGCTCCAGCATAAAGGCAATTGACGCCCCCCTAGAGAACCAGCCATGCCCAAGATCAACCACTATCTAAAGACGGCCAAAGCCTATGCGTCAAAGGCGATTTCACAGGCGGCGAAAGCCAATCCGAAAATATTGAACCTGAGCATCGGCGAGCCGGCATTCGGTCCTCCGGCGCACTTGCTGTCGGACATCGTGGCCCAGGACCTTACTCTTGCGGGTTTTATCGACGCAAGCAAACGGTATGAGCACTCGCGTGGTTCTCCCACGCTCAGACAAGCCATCGCCGATTGGTATCAGAGGTGTTACCGGCTAAAGGTTAATCCTGAGTGCGAAGTGATGGTGACTCATGGCGGCATCGAGGCGCTTTCCCTGGCGATTCTAGCGGTCACAGATCCAGGCGACGCGGTGGCAATTACCGATCCCGCCTACACGCTCTATGCCCGCTCGATCTCGATACTCGGTCGCCAAACGACCACGCTGGTGCGAGGCACAAGAGTCCACAATGAGTACGTGGACCGGCTCGACGGTGTCGGTGGCGGACCATCCCTGACTGGCGTCCGAGCATTGCTTGTCAACTCTCCGGAAAATCCCACTGGCTACGTAGCCAGCCGCCAGGACTGGAATGCGATTTCCGCTGCCGCAACAGCAGTGGACGCTTGGGTCATCCATGACGAGGTGTATGACACCATGGCCTATCAGCGACCGCACATTCCAGCCCGTAGCGTCTCGGGACTGGAGGAGCGGGCGATTTTGGTTAACAGCTGTTCGAAAAAGTTCGGTGTCCCGGGCTTACGTATTGGCTGGATTGTGGCCGATTCCAGGGTGATTGAGGCCGCGACCAAGGCGCACGACTGCTTGTGCCTTGGCGTCAACATCATGTTTGAACAAGTTGCCGTCCGGTTACTGAAGGATCCATCCATCGAGAGTTGGTGCGCCGGCAATCATGCCACCATAGCCGCGCGCCATGTTAGGGCGTTAGTCGAACTGAATGAGCAGGCTGGCTACCACTGGCCACGTCGGCCATTGGGCGGCATGTTCCTGTTTCCCGACGTGACATTGCTCTATAAGCGTTTGCCGCCCGCCTATCGCCAGAACAACGCGGACATTGGCGCGGCGGTCACCGATTATCTACTACACGAACAAATGGTCGCTGTGGTACCCGGGTCAGTGTATGGGGCTGCCTGCAGTCACCACATCCGCCTGACAACATGTGGCCCATCCGAAGTGTTTGATGCCGCGCTGGCCCGTTTGGCCTCGGTCGCCACCAAACCGCCCGAGACGGCATAGCACGACGTCGTTCAGCGGCTGTAACGTTGCTGTGATTAATTATCAAGTCTGGAGACTATATGCAACTTCACAACTTGCTGTTCCTCAAGCCAATTTTCATCTGCCATAAAACGCTTAGCGCGGCAGCGCGGATCCGGTGCCAGCTATAAGCATTCGCCCAGGAAATTCACATTTTACAATCTCATCCAAGGGGTAAGGATTCCGATCATGAGCACATACGAACGCTACGACGACACTTCGCGCGCTTACGATAGTACCCGTACGGCAGTTGGCATCGAAATCATATTGGGCTACCTTGCTTCCCACCCGGTCCCGCTCCGGTCCCAGACGATATTGGATGCCGGCTGCGGCACAGGAAACTACGCGGTCAAAATAGCGCAACAAGGATGCAAGGTGATTTGCGCAGATTATAGCAAGGGCATGCTGGCTCGCTGCGAAGAGAAAATGCTCGTGGGAAATGACTTGAAATACGAGATATTGCACGGTGACATCAGCGCTTTAGACTTTGGAATTGATCAGTTTGACGCGGTGGTGTGCAATCAGTCCCTGCACCATCTGGACCAGCCAGGAACTGGCTTCACGAAACTAAAGACCTTTCTGCGACACGCGTTTGATTCCCTGAAGCCGAATGGGATGCTAATCATTAACACCATCACTCACGCACAACTGAAAGACGGCGTGTGGTGGGGGGATCTGATTGCCCCTGCCGTGGAGAAAATGAAGTCCAGGTTCATTGAACGCGCCGAGCTACAAGCGATGTTTGCTGAAATCGGTTTTGCGCTAACAGACACGGTGGTTCCGCTGGACAGTATTATCCAGCGTAGCGGATATTTCGACCCGGGTTCCTTGTACTCCCCATCTTTCCGTAGCGGAGACTCTCACTTCGCCCTACTTTCTACGGACGAGCTAGACAGCGTATTTGCCCAGCTTAACCAAATGGAGCAAGAAGGAACGCTTGAAAGCTATATCCGGCAACGCGATCAACTGCGCCAGAGCATCGGCCAATACACCTACTATGTGGGGCGCAAGTCCAGCTCGTTAACCGCTTAGATCGCCAGTAATGGCTATGGACTCGGCCTTGGCTCGCCACAAACACGCAGCCATGATGTCAAAAAATTTCCGGATGGAGTCTCGATGAAGAAAGTCCTTCTGATTACTGGCGCAGGTAGGGGCATCGGAGCGGCGACGGCTCGTCTGGCTGCGGCGCGTGGCTATCAGGTATGCGTCAACTACCTGAATGACAATGCCAGCGCCTCGCGGCTTATCGAGGGCATTCGCTCAGCTGGCGGGCATGCGATTGCAGTTGCGGCCGATGTCAGCCAGGAATCCGAGGTCGAGCGGCTGTTTGCCGCCGTTGACGAAATGGGCCCAATTGCAGCCCTGGTCAATAACGTCGGCATTCTTGACCAGGCTTCGCGGGTGGAGGACCTCTCAGCGGAGCGGATTCAGCGTGTTCTTTGCACCAACGTCATCAGTTATTTTATGTGCGCGAAGCAGGCCGTCCGCCGCATGTCACTCGCTCGCGGAGGTTGCGGGGGATGCATTGTTAATGTGTCATCCGCGGCGTCCCGCTTGGGATCGCCGGGAGAATACGTGGACTATGCTGCGTCCAAAGGTGCCATCGACTCCCTGACCACCGGCCTTGCCCTGGAGGTTGCAACCGATGGCATACGCGTCAATGCAGTGCGACCAGGATTTATACATACCGGCATCCATGCAGGCAGCGGAGATCCCGAGCGCGTCTCCCGACTCCAGCATTTGCTGCCAATGAAGCGAGGGGGGCAACCGGAAGAGGTTGCAGAGGCAATCCTATGGTTGCTTTCTGACCAAGCCTCATATGTGACGGGTAACTTTATCGATCTTGCTGGCGGAAAATAGTTACCTTTATTTGCGCACTAGGGGGCACCTAGACAGGTCCAGCCGCTTTTGGTGTTACCGACAGGTGATACCGCTTTGGCGCGATGAAGGTTGGCATAAACGTCCTTTAATTCATCCCATACATTTCATTACCGTACTGGCCTCAACCAAAATTTGCCCTCAAACATCATTAAGGCGTGATAATCCTCCATTATCACGCCTTAGTTTTTGACCACGCTGTCTGGCTATGGTCAGCCATTCTGGTATGTAATTACATGATACGTACCATGTATGTTATTTGAGCCAGGAGGCAAAATGGCCCGAGCCGGCATTGATAAATCTGAGGTGCAAAAGGCACGCGATGCGTTACGGGCACAGGGGATCAACCCGTCGATTGACGCAGTCCGTGTCGCGCTGGGCCATACCGGCTCGAAAACCACGATTCATCGCTATTTGTGCGAGCTGGACGCAGAGGAAGGTCAACCCTTTGGCGCACAAGTCGCGGTGAGCGAAGCGCTACAAGACTTGGTGGCGCGCCTGGCCGAACGGCTGCACCAAGAGGCCGAGGAACGCCTTTCGGAGGCGCAAGCGCAACACACCGCGCTGATCGCGCAGCGCGACGCGACCATCACCAAATTGCAGCAGGAAGCCACCGAATTGCATGCCCTGCGCCAACAGCTAGAAGCGGCTCTGCTGATCGAGACCGAGGCGCATGCTCGAACCCAGCAGGACCTGCAGGCCACTACTATTCTCAGCTCGCAACGCGAGCAACAGGTGACTGACCTCAAGGAGCGACAGCTGGAGCAAGAAGCGCATCGGCAATCGCTGGAAGACAAGCACAGCCACGCCCGCGAGGCGCTGGAACACTTCCGTCAAGCCAGCAAGGAGCAACGTGACCTGGCGCAGCGGCAATATGAACAGCAGATCCAGCAACTACAGGCAGAGGGGCGCTCGCTGAACCAAACGTTAATAGCGAAACAAACCGAGCTCACCCAGACCAACCAAGAGTTGGCGCGGATCGGGTCGGAATGGAGGATGACACGCATGGAGCTGCAACGTAGCGAATTGGCGTGCGATAACGCAGACAAGGCGTGCGACGCGCATCGCCAACGGATAGCACAGTTGGAAGTCATCGTTGCCACGTTGAACGAGCGGCTGCAGCAGGCGACGGCCAGCCGCGATGCCGCCTGGCGCTTACTGCGAGGATCTACCGACTGGCAGGAATCAACCACAGTCGATACGGCCACCAGAGACCTGTTTGATGAGGGAAGGGGCCGTAGTACTTAAAACAACGATTGGCCATTATTGCAGATAAGGTGCTCAGGAAGGCCGATGGTCAAAAGCCGCAAAAATACATTGTCATTCTAAGATGTATTTTATTGTATTTTTATTCATTAAATCATTGAGTTGCAGTGGATATGTATAACTTTTACCTTCATCCCGGTGGTATCCCTAGAAAAGCAGCATGAGCCATGGTTGGAGCGGGTGAGGGCGCAACTAGCCAGCGCATGGCGTCTGCTGGAAGAAGAACTATCAACCGCGCCGCTGGCATTGGCCAAAATCGATCAAGCCGGGGTGAGCTGTGCCGTGGCATGGCGTTTCGCGCAAGAAATGTTACCCGAGCTCGCTTGCGCCAACAGCTATCCATTACTCAGCCAATGGAGCCGCGAGGCCGAGCAGCACCCGGCCTTTATCGAGACTCCGTTCGAATCTTGAGCGGGGATTAGCAACCAGAGTGACTACCGGGCAGTGAGTTGGCAATATCGTCAAAAGCGCCATCGCTGCCTCTGATGAATTCAAGCGCAAGAGCCGGGGTGTCAGGGGCCGCGTGAAATTTTAACCTGCACCTATTGATTGACAAGAAACACGCAAATAAACCCATAGTCAGGTTATTTGCGCGGGCAAAACCCCCTCACGGAAAGACGATGATGAATCTGATTGAATTACTGGCCCTGGCGGCGATCTGGGGTGCATCCTTCTTGTTCATGCGAGTCTGCACCCCCGAGCTCGGGGCGATCCCACTGATTGCCTGTCGGGTCGGGATCGCAACACTGGTTTTATTGCCCGTCATGCGCTCGGCGCTGGTACGTCAGCAATTACGACAAAAGGCGTTGCCGATTTTTCTGGTGGGATTGACCAACTCAGCACTGCCTTTTTGCCTGCTGGCCTGGTCCACCTTGTTTGTAAACGCGGGTTTCGATTCGGTTCTCAACGCGACTACGCCATTATGGGCGGCGCTGATTGCATGGGCCGGTTTTCAGACTCCGCTGAAACGATCGCAAGTAGCGGGGCTGTTGATAGGGCTCACCGGCGTACTCATTCTGGTGCGAGACAAGCTGGGCGTGGGTACGACCGCGGTACCGCTCGCCGTGGCCGCAGCGTTGTTAGCGACACTGTCATACGGGTTTGCCGCCAATTACGCCAAGCGTCACCTCGTCGGTATTAGCCCCTTCGCACAAGCCTTTGGCAGTCAGGCATCCTCCGCGCTAGTGCTGTGGCCACTGGCGGCCTGGCTCTGGCCCGCTCATGGTATCGCGCAATCGATCTGGGTGGGTGTGCTCGCACTGGGCGTGGTTTGTACGGGCGTGGCCTACGTACTGTATTTCCGCCTGATCGAACACGTCGGCGTGGCCTATGCCACATCGGTGACGTTCCTTATCCCGGTGTTCGGTTTGATCTGGGGCGCCGTATTCCTCGGCGAGAAGATGACGCCGATGATGCTGGTCGGCGGGCTGGTTGTATTATTTGGCACGGGAGTCGCCAGCGGAAAACTCAATGCGCGCGCGTTACGATGGGCTGATCGATGAGTTGGTGATGGAAACTTCAAGAAAAACCAGCTGCCCGTCGCCACAAATGAGATTGCCAACGATGTGGCGGTGCAAATTTCCGGTGAGCGCAGCCACATGGACACCGAGGCCAAGCACCAGTATTACAGTGGGCACGCGGTAGCCACGTTTAAGGCCGAGGGTAAGCCCGTGGAGATTCGGGCGGAAGAAATGGTTCTCAAATAGTAACGAAGCTAAGAGTCGATGCAATTCCGGGGCGTGCCGTCCGAGGTCTGAGTGGCGCGCTTTGATTTGATATTTCGACCGCGAAAACCGAATTTGACATAATATGTATTATACGAAGTACTAGTAAGCATTTTGCTGTTGCGTGACCGGCCAGGTCACTCGCGCATCAGCCCTTAACAGACAACCCGTTGTGCGCGGTGCTGGCGATGTTACCCACCGAGACGTTGGCGACTTCCATTTTTGCGGTCGTCACCATGCGATTGAGTTCGTTGCGAACACCATCGACCACCACCGCTGAACCAGCATTGGCAATTGCATTGTCCTTCAGCCACTTCACCGGTATTGCTGATGTGTCGGCACCCAGCAGTCTATTGCCAATAGCGGGGTCATCGGTCGTCGTTTTGACGTTGTGGGTCAGGGACTGCTGCTTGCCCTTGTATTTGCCAGCATTCTTTACCGCCTCCGCTTCGGCCAGCGCCTCGATATTCGTCCATGCCACCTCTTCGACACTCAAATTCCACTGCGTCATTTGCTCCATATCATTCTTGCCTTCCCAGGCGGCCTTGACCAGGTGCCCGCGCATCAGATCACCCTCGCCAGTCAGGACCGCCTTGGTATAAGTACCCATATTCACTTTCGGCGACGGACTGATGCTCAGGTTGGGCGGCGCCGAAGCGCCCATTGGCTTCACATGCCAATTCCCGCCCGTCCGCTCGGTCGTGATTTTGCCGTTAATGGTGCGCATTTGAATTGACACCCCCCGCGGCCGGTTGTTGTCCATGGCCTGCAAACGCTGCTGTTGCACTTGGGACGACGGACGCTTGTCCATCAATTGAAAACTACCCTGCTTTACCACCGGCACCCGGAAACCGGTGACACGCTGGGTTACCACGCCGGTTACGCGTTCCCCGCTTTGCGCCCGTTGCGGCAACACACGCGGACTGTTATTCAACATCTCGGCCAGTTTACGCTGCGCCACCGCCGCTGGCCGCTTGTCCACAAACCTCCGCGCTTGCTTTGCCGTCCTGGCAGTTTCCGTTTGGACAGCATCTGAATCATTTCTTGCTTGGAGTGGTGCTAGCATGAGGTGGCCTTCATCGACGAGTAGCGTGATCGATATGACGGTATGATCGTAACACCATTTTCGCTACTGAATACCGCACAACCGACAATGGTGTTGCGTCAACATTTACCTTAACAGCAACAAAACACAACAAGCACGCAGCGCAACGGCAGATGGGTGAGGGTTCTTCAGAACATCTCTGGATAACATGAAAAAACCAGCTCTCCGCCGTGATACCTGTAGGTAACGGTGTCCACAAGTACCCAGTTTACGTCGTGCGCGCATTGCGTTTCGTTGCCTGGTTACTGAAGAATAATATAGAAATCCTAACTATGATTTGAGCATACCAGCGGTTGCAACGCGCTTAATTGTAGAGGGTTTGGCATTGATGAATATTGAACCTGGCGCCCCAATCAGCTTAAGGACGATCAAGTATCGCTTAGCTCACGATTTCCAACTGGCCATCATTACTTTTTTGGGCTCTATCGTACTGATAGGAATCACCCCGTTCACGGTGTTGCGCGGCATTAACGGCCAATGGGGTAGCCTGGCCATCGACATCTTGGTTCAAGGTGGAATTCTGGGCAGTATGCTGCGCGCCTGGACCACCGGGGGCACCCACGGCCCCAGCCTTTTCCTCGGCTACTTCATCGGACTCATGGCGGTAATCGCCGTTTACATCCTTGGGATTCCCGGGAAATTCTGGTTCTACCCCGCGATCATTGCCAGCTTTTTCCTCATCGATCGGCGCAAAGCCATGGCCATCTCGCTGTTCGGCCTATTCGCCGTTAGCGCGGGCGGTGGCCTTGCGGGTTCATTCGCCGAAGCGGCATCGTTCTTTGTGACGGTGGTGGTCAGTGCCTTACTGAGTTATGTCTTCGCCTATCGCTCGGCACTTCAGCGAGCGCAACTGGAAACGCTCGCCACCAAGGATGCTCTGACCGGAACATTCAACCGTCGTTCGCTGTTTGACGAGGTGGAGCGGGTCCGTAAAATCCTTGCCAGAGAATACCGAACTTATGGAATTCTCATGCTGGATCTTGATTTTTTCAAGCACGTCAACGATCACCAAGGACATGCCGCGGGCGATAGAGTTCTGGTCGACTTTGCCCTACTGCTGGAGCAAAACATCCGCCAGGATGACCATCTGTTTCGCTATGGCGGAGAGGAATTCGTTGTACTCATCCAGCAAAGCACTCAGAAAAACCTGCAAACAATAGCGGAACATCTTCGCTCCGTCACAGAGCAACACATCCGCAGCCCGAACGGTAGCCTTGTGACAACTTCGATTGGCGGCGCCCTGCTCTGCCCTGAAGAAACGGTCGAAACTTGGTTTGCGCGCGCGGACGCCGCGCTTTACCTGGCCAAGAACCAGGGCCGCAACCAGGTCGTGATTGATCCCGGCCACTAATGGCCTCAATCCGCACTGGTAGTCACCTAACCTGGTGAGTTCAGCATTGTGGTCAATCCGGATTGCACGCTGACATACGAAATCGAGCTTTGGCCTCCGCAGGAATCTATAATTCTACGGCACACCACTGATAAGACTCGCAAGCGAGAATCCAGGCTAGTATTTAGATTCCCCTGAATAATAATGATCAGGTCGCGGGTTTGGGATTCAACTTTCACTAGCTCTGAATCCCGTGCATCCAACCAAGCTAAAATATTATTTTCATCCGCATAAAGGTAATCACCTTGAGCGGTGATTTTCTCGCCTCCGCCGATAGGGAAAAATATTTCACCACCTTTGGATATCCTGAAACTGATTGTGCCATGCAGCTTATTTAGATCATGCACGCCAAGGGATAAAAAAGAATCCAGCGCTGAGACATTATAAAGATCTACCACTGGATTAATCCTTGGAAAGGATGCCCTTCTTTTGACAATATCAATCAGGCTGCGCGCGCTGGGTGGGAATTTCTTCATACTGCGCTTCACATGTTGGATCAGATCTCGATAGCCGAGCAAAACCGGACTGGTTGCCAAACATTCCTCGCTCATCTCTAGCGCCCGGCGCTCGGCATCCTCAATTAGCGCATCATAATATGCGGGCAGGCTGACTTGATTGTTCAGACCGCGAATCGTGGCAAACGCAATTTCCACTATACCTAGTTTCTTGAATTCATTGTCAAAGCTGAACTGCAGATTGTGGCTCATCGGATTCTCCACATGAAAAATCGGCGTAGCCGCGGCTAGCGCGCACGCCTGATGTATAGTTTGGCGCCAAACCTACCACATAACACTTAAATTCATCTTGCAGTAAGTTCAAGGCAATCCGATAGTGGCATAAATCATTTTGATTGGTAATTCAATGAAAAATAATTCATGGTGTGTAAATTATTCTTCATCAAAAGTCGCAAACATAGTCGTTTTCTAATTGATGAACATCATTACCGCCACCGCCAGTCTCCACGCCTTAATCTCATCCGGCATTCCAGCTTTTCCGCCCGATAGGCATCGGCAAACCGCTCATCGAGTATGTGGGTCATAGCACAGACATCCAGCGCCGACAGCCGCAAAGTGGCCACAGCTCGACGATGGCAACGCCGTCGCCGTCGAAGGTCAACATCACGGGTTAATCGTCCGCATCCAAAATGCGGACACAGCGGCAGCCAAATACTGTCAAGCGGTAAGCGAGGCCGCCAATCACATGAGGTTTGCCGTCTGGTACCTGATTGTTGGAGCCTTGCTCATATTGATGGCCTTGTCCGGGACGGCGTTGCGACGCCTGCCCCTGAGTACCTCCATGCTGTACCTGGCGGCAGGTTATGCGCTCGGTCCCGCTGGCTGGGGCCTGATCTTCCCCGACCCGCTCGTCTACTCGCGCATGCTTGAAAAAGTGGCCGAAATCGCGGTTCTGATCTCGCTATTTACCGTTGGCCTAAAGCTTGGCCTTCCCCTGCGCGACCGAAACTGGCGGCTGCCCATCCGTCTTGCCGTCCTGTCCATGATGCTATCCATTTTGCTGGTCACCTTGGCGGGAATGTTTTGGTTGGGGCTGTCGCTGGGCGCGGCCGCCTTGCTCGGCGCAATACTGGCGCCGACCGACCCGGTACTGGCCTCCGATGTCCAGGTGTTACAGGCGGGCGACCGCGACCAACTGCGTTTCAGTCTGACCGGGGAAGGGGGTTTGAACGATGGAGTCGCCTTCCCTTTCGTGATGCTTGGCTTGGGACTGATCGGTCAGCATGAGCTTGGCGCCTTCGGTTGGCGCTGGCTGGTGATCGACGTTGCCTGGTCGATCAGTGGCGGTTTGCTGATCGGCGGCGTGATGGGCGCGCTGGTCGGACGGTTGGTGGTCTACCTGCGCAGCCAGCATCAAGAATCGGTCGGTTACGATGAGTTCCTGGCGCTCGGACTCATTGGGCTGAGCTATGGTCTTTCACTGATCTGCCATTGCTATGGTTTTCTGGCCGTATTCGCGGCCGGACTCGCGCTACAGAGGGTTCAGGAACGGAGCGGGAGTAAGGATCTCTCCAGCCAAAAACAGACCACGGGATTTCAGAACAAGCAGACGCAGGAAGCGTTCGCCACCGATGCGGCATATGCCAGCGCCTATATGGTGAAGGAAGTACTCGGTTTCAACGAGCAACTGGAGAGAGTGGCCGAAGTCGGCATCGTGCTGATTGTCGGCGCGATGCTCGACTACATTCAATTCCCGATTCGTTGCAGCGTCTTCGCCTTGTTTTTTCTGCTATTGGTTCGCCCGCTGTCGGTCTGGGGCGGGCTGGCGGGCTCCAATGTCGCGCGCGACCAGCGCGCGCTGATTTCCTGGTTCGGTATCCGCGGCATCGGCTCCATCTACTATTTATTGTATTCAATCAATCACGGACTTTCGCCCGCTCTGGCCAAAGAAATCACATCGCCGACCCTAGGTATCGTCGCGATCTCCATTGTCCTGCACGGCATTTCCGTCACCCCGCTGATGAGCCTCTATTCGCGCCGCAAAGGGTGGCGGGCCATCCGGCGCAAACAGTAAACCCCACCGAGGACCGTCGTCCCTATTGCATGAACCAGCCATGGCTGACCATCAGTGACTGGCCCGTCAAGGCGTTAGAGGGAAAACCGGCAAATAGCAACGCCACCTCGGCCACATCTTGCGTGGTCGTGAACTCGCCATCCACGGTGTCGCTCAGCATCACATGCTTGATGACCTCCTCCTCGGAAATGCCTAGCGCCCGGGCTTGCTCCGGAAGTTGTTTTTCAACCAACGGAGTGCGCACAAACCCGGGGCAAATGACATTCGCGCGCACCCCGTGTTTTGCGCCTTCCTTAGCGACCACTTTGGCTAAACCGATCAATCCATGTTTGGCCGTGACATAAGGCGCCTTGAGCACCGAGGCTTCCTTGGAATGCACCGAGCCCATGTAGATCACGCTGCCGCCACGACCCGATGCATACATGGAAGGCAGGCAGGCTTTGGTGGTGAGGAAAGCGCCGTCAAGATGGATTGCTAGAAGTTTTTTCCATTCGGCCAAGCTGAATTCCTCCAGCGGATGTACGATCTGAATACCCGCGTTACTTACCAGGACATCCACCCCACCCCAAGCCTGGATCACCGCCGCCACGCCGGCATTCACCTGGTCTTCATCGATAACGTTCATCTCAACACTCATTGCCGCGGCGCCTGTGTCACGAATATCACGAGCAGAGCTTTCCGCCGCATCAGGGTTCAAATCAGCAATGACGATTTTTCCGCCTTCCTGGGCGAACTTCAGCGCAATTTGCTTACCAATGCCGCTAGCGCTACCGGTAATCAGGCAAACTTTATCTTTCAGTTTCATGACTTAGCTCCTAGATAATCGAAGACCGCTGAGCCCAAACCCAGCGTCTTTGAGAAACCCCATAACTCGCGCCCTCCGGCAATTGGCGCGTCGTCTTTCAGGCACATGAAGTGCGCGCGGTGGCGCACAGACTCTATAGTCATGGAATTTCCTTGTCATAATTTGTTGTCCCGGGTCAAATCGAAGACATGCACACCATCAGGCGGAGGGTTGCGCGCCAGCCAAGTGGGGTGCGTTAAGGTGTGGGCCATATCCGCGCGCCCGGCGTTCCAGTGTTCTTGCATGGACCGCCGCGAAAACTCATAGTCCTTGGATTCGGTTTCGTAATATTTCCCCCGTTGAATCAAGTGGACAACGGTTACCGCAATTTCGTGACTGGCCGCCTTGATTGCCAGTACGTCGGGATCATTGGCTAGTTCTGGGGGTAGTTTTTCGACCAAACGACGAGCGCATTGCGCCAAAGCGTGGCGACTCAGTGCATTGGTCGTATTAAGCCGTGTGCGGCTAGAAAACCGAATGTCCTTTTCTCGCGCCGCCACCTCGGCCAAGTTGGCGGGCAGATTGCCCACGCAGGAAAATACATCGACCTGAAAAATCAGCCGCCCATCATCACCGGGCTGGTCGAGTACGTACTGCAATGGCGTATTGGAAACCAGTCCACCGTCCCAATACCAGTCGCCATCGATTTCAACCGGAGGGAACCCCGGCGGCAAGGCGCTGCTAGCCATGATGTGACGCACATCCAGGCGCTGTTTCGCAGTATCAAAGAAAGCGAAATTGCCGGTGTGCACATTGACGGCCCCCACCGACAACCGCGTAGCCGCACTATTTAACAGGTCAAAATCCACTAATTTTTCTAAGGTGGCCTGAAGTGGCGCGGTGTCGTAGAAGCTAATCGCCCCCAGCGAGCCTGGCGATTGAAGGGGAGCGGGAGGCCAGCGCGGGGCAAAAAACCCGGGCAACCCAAATTGAATCGCCATCGAGGCATACGCCTGGTTTTGTATGCCGCGTTCGACAAAGTTCAACCCCAACCAAGGTGGCCATATTGTGGGCGCGGAGGTAACCGTGTCCCAGAATTCATGCAACCGAGCAATGCATCGCTCAGGGGGATTGCCGACAATCAACGCCGCATTGATCGCTCCGATCGAAATCCCGGCCAGCCAGTGTGGCCGGGATTGTTTAGCCGCAAGTTCTTCATAGGCTCCGGCTTGATAGGCGCCCAGCGCTCCCCCTCCTTGCAATACCAATATACGTTCTTCCATAGTCCGGCTTTCAGACGGTCGGGGGCGAGTGTTCATGCGTTAACCTCGAAACGAGTTGACCGGGTTTTTAGACTGAGATGCCAACCGTGGTGCCGTCTGTGCGGTTGCGCACCTCACACCGAGAATGGCGAATTAATATTCATTATTTCTTTGCGCGCGACAGACCAGAATTCGCCGGATTCGCAGGCCAATAGTTGTTCTATTGGTCAAAAATCCGACGGATTATGGGCCGAGCAGCCGCAATTGCCACCGCGAACCCCAAAGTCCGACAGGCGGCTAGTGTCTTGCAAAGCCACCCGCTCGCTTGCGGCGCGCCGGGTTATGTACGTCAACGCACAGACCCCGATGAATGCGCAGGCCTACGCTCAGGCATTCATCGCATTTTCCTTGCCATGGCCAAGAACCGGCTCAGCAGCGATTTGCGTGTACCCCCCCTTCGCACACCCATGCCGGCAACCCTGTCCCACCCTGTCCAGGCCAAAGCGCAACTCGCCGCCCCAGCCCATTCACATAACGACTTTCTGGAGAACCATCATGCTATTGAAAAACCGCTTTATGAAATCGATAAGTTCGGTGTTGATCATCGGCGGACTCAGTGCGGGTTTTGGCATTGACACCGCTTATGCCAACGACAGCACACCGGCCGCCGCCGCCAGTAACAACCTAGCCAGCGCAACCAGTGACGCCACCATCACTGCCGATCTAAAAACCCGGCTAATGAAGATAAAGGGGCTAACAAGCTCGGACATTCACGTCACCACCACCGATGGCACCGTCGTGATCAGCGGGACGGTCCGCAACACGCACGCAAGATCCAAGGTCACAGCCGTGGCCCGCAACATCGATGGTGTTAAGCATGTAACCGACAATCTGACCATCGCGCGGCGACCGGGCATGGTGCACAAGGCGATCTCCAGCAGCGAAAACGCCGTGTCGGACAGTTGGATCACGTCAAAAGTGAAATCGGAGCTTCTGGCCGACAACCTCACCAAGGGCTTCGCCCTGAGTGTTGCAACGCAGGATGGTGTGGTGACACTGCAGGGACATCTGAGTAGTCAAGAAGCGATCAATCGCGCCGAAGATCTGGCCAAACAGGTCAAAGGGGTAAAACGTCTTGACACCTCGGCGCTCATTGTTTCAGCGCAACAATAACCCAGAGAAGGACTACATGATGAAAACCACGTCACTGATATGCGCTTTCTTGCTGGCACTGGCAACCACCGCCTGCTCCAGCCCCGCGGCCCCCTCTTCTCAGCTCGCGCCCGCCGATCCGGCGGCGTCTCACGCCAATGTGGCCAATCCAGCGCCCCCCGCAACACCCCCCCAGTAACCACTCCAACTCAGACGCCAGTGATGAGTCTACGTCTCTCATCACTGGCGTCTGTCGTTCGCCCTTCCCCTGCTGAATCAGGCGTTTTGCCATCCCGGGGTGAGGGTCAGAACGGCGCGGGCCTTGGCCACATCGTCGACCGAACCATGCACAATCAGTACGTATTTATCCGCCATCAGTGCGGTCTCATATTTAATGGCGTGCGTGGGAGAAATACCGATTCGAGTCATGGCGCCCCCAAGTGCGGACAGGCCGCCCACCATCACGGCACTATCCAGTGCGCCGACCAGCGCCGAGGCAACTGGCCCCGCCAGGGCGATCAGGCCCAGGCCCGGGAAAAAAATCAGCGCGGGGGGTTGCAATACTCCCCAGATTCCTCCCCAGAACGCCCCTATTCCACCCCAGGTTTTGATGCGATCGCCGGTGGCATAGAAGCCGACCGGGGTTTTTTCACTGTGATACCCCTTGCCGATCAGCGACAGCTGCTGCATATCGAATGCCGCGTCGCTCAACAAGAGAATGGCGGCTTGTGCTTCCAGGTGAACATTAAAGACATAAACCGACGAGTTTTCCAATTTCATGATGTTTTTTAACCTACCGTTGGCGCCTTCGGCAGAAGACGCGGTTTGAATTTTCAGAGAAGGACTTTGATTTTATCGACCACCACGCGCACGCCCGGCGTACTCCATGCGGCATGGCGCGCCTGTTCGCGTTCTGCCCAGCTGTGTACGTATCCGCTCAGGGTAATATCCGCCGCGCCATGAATTTCGACCTTGACGCCATGGGTGCCCATCAGCGCGCGACGTTGCAATGCCGCCTCGATACCGCCAATGACGGTATGCATGGGTTGTTTCGGCTCGAGGGTGAGGTGATTACTCAGCCCGCAGACTCCCATCAGGTGGTGCACGCATTCTTCCGCCATTACGCGTTGATATTCCCACTCCACGTTGCCACTCAGGGTGATCCAACCGCCCTCAACCATGACGGTGATTTGGTCTTTGGGTAATTTGGCCATGAGACTCAACACCGTGGCGGCGGCGCGCGAAATGTCGGCATCATCGCGCTGACTGGGACCGGGTAGTCTGACCTCGATTTCGATGGCTAGCGCCACGACGCCCGAGACACGTTGCGCCGCGCGCACTGCGTTCTTTTTCTCGGAGTAATGGTCAACATGGCCGGCCAGGGTCACGACGCCATCCTTGACTTCAACGCCAATCCGCGCCGCATTGACTGACGGCTCCCAGACGAGTTCAGCGAGTACATCGTGCTGCAGTTGGAAATCGGTTTTCATTTAAGGACTCCATTCGTGAACGATTTAATGTGAGACCGTTCACGCCACCGGTCTGTGCGCTTTCCCGCATACGCTCGGCACTGGCCAGCAAGGTATTTGCGTCACGCTCTACTCAATCGCCCAGATCGAAATCGGATAGTGCTCAGCGCGGGTACCGCAGGACGCTGAGATAGCCGGTCTATGTTCGTTGCCGCACCGACCGAGTAAAACCCCGCGCTTATTGTCGACATGTGCGCCCATCAACGGGCTCGCTTATCGGCCCCAGAGGAAACCCCATGAAAATATCGACACGGCTGACCGTATTGCTAATGGCACTAGCAATGAGCGCTTGTGCCTCCACTGGCGCCGCGGGTCTTCATGCCCCCACCGGTAGTGCGGGAGCGCCCAGCACTTTAAGCACCCCCAACACCACAGTCGTGATTCCGGTGGTTCAATAATCATGCGGGGCTTATATATCCAATAGCGCAACGCAAATATAAATTGACGCCAGGGGTTTTACATATTTTTCGGTCAACTCAACTCAAATGAATATCTCATTCATTTAATTAAGTGTGCAATTGCCTTTCTCTTAGCGAAGATTAAATCGCAAGCCATCATCTCATTTTAGTTGATTGCCAATTTCGGTGTGGGTGGGAAGAATTTATGGACAGGCTTGTAGTCGTTACCCACACCAAGCGCTCTAGTTTTAATTGCGCAAAGCCAGTGAGTTATGCGCGCTAGCGCACGGAAGCTACCGTATAACTTTAATACTATTGTTATGCGCGACAAACTTCCGATTTCATCCTGCGCTTGGCAGCCTACAGAAGGAGTATTGACTTGAAGCCACGTGTCTTGCTTGTTGCCTCAGAGGCGGTCCCTCTAGCAAAAACCGGTGGATTAGCGGATGTCATCACCGCATTAGCGTACACACTACGCACGCAAGGGGTTGATGCCCGTATTCTGATGCCCGGCTACCCATCCGCCATGCAGTCTGCCGAAAATATACGTAGGGCTGACACCCTGCCTGATTTACCGGGGGGCCAAGGAATTCTATTATCAGGGGTAATTCCAGTGGTTAAAGTGCCGGTTATCCTTCTGGATACTCCTCTGTTTCGTAATCGTCACGCCAATCCCTATACTGATCTGTTTGGCAGTGATCACAATGACAATCCGATTTGTTTCGCCGCGCTGGCACATGCCGCCATGCACATTTGCGCGGGGCGGAGCGTGTTCCCGATTCCAAATGTTGTGCAGGCCAATGATTGGCATGCCGGGCTAATTCCCGCATTACTGAAGGCCAATAATATTCGCAATGTAGGTTCAGTCCTGACTATTCACAATTTGGCGTTTCAAGGAAATTTTCCAATGGAATTGGCGCCACAACTTGAGTTGCCTAGTTCCATATTAAATAGCGATGGCGCCGAGTATTGGGGAAAAATAAGCTTTTTAAAGGCTGGAATCTGTTTTGCGGATAAAATCTCCACCGTCAGTCACAATTATGCAAAAGAAATACTAACCTCACATTTTGGTCATGGTTTTGAGAATATTTTAAGGCATAGAAAAAAAGATATCGTGGCCATTCCAAATGGAATTGATACTGACATTTGGAATCCATTGAACGATCCAATGATTGCGAAAAATTTTTCATGTACTGATATACATGGCAAGCATTTATGTAAATTGAAACTTCAAAAAGAATTTAAATTATCGTCTCTCAATCCCATGGCTCCCGTTCTAGCAATAGGCAGCCGCATGACTCATCAAAAAATGGCTGATATTACGCTGGCGGCCATGCCCGCTTTGCTAAATCGTTATCCATTGCTACAACTGGCGGTGCTTGGTTGCGGTGAGCCAGAATACCAGCGCGGATTTCAGCTGTTGGCCCGGAAATATCCAGGGAGAGTCGGTGCCATTATTGGCTATGAAGAAACGCTCGCTCATGTATTACACGCTGGCGCCGATATGCTCTTGCATGGAAGTCGTTTTGAACCTTTTGGTTTAACGCCAATTTATTCTATGCGCTATGGAACCATCCCCATTGCATCACGTGTTGGAGGCCTTGCAGATACGATAATAGACGCGGGAACGGTTCATTCCCCGATGACAAATGCAACTGGATTTTTGTTTGATGGTGAACAGCCACAAGACTTGATCGATGCGGTCAATCGCGCATTAGCGTCGTACGCCATCAAGCCCGAGTGGCAAAGACTTCAAGCAAATGCCATGCGAGGCAATTTTGGCTGGGAAGACCCTGGGTTGCAATACATCAATATGTACCGAAGCATTACAGCCCCTGAATTTCGTCATCTTTTCCCTCTCGCGACGACATCCAGGGTCAGGGCCAGTCAGGTTGCCTGAGATGAAAACAGTGTTCTGCCCGCGCATATATACCCTGCGGACCGCTTATCTTGAAACCAAGATAAGCGCTGATCATTCAGCTTGGGATTCCTTATTTTGTCGCTGCGTGGCGATGGGATTTGATCATATCCTGATTGAATTTCCCATCACGAATGCATCGACGCGAAGTAGTCCGGATGTTGTCGCCATCGCAAACCAATTGAAATCGCTGTTACAGGCATGCGCCAAGCATGGGTTGTCGCTACTACTGGACCTGACCCTAAATCCAATGGCGGCCAATCATCCACTACCACTGCAATATCCGCACTACTTCAGTTTCTGCTGGAACGATGAAAATCAAGCAGAGCTTGCACCCTTGCCCGACCCCCGCAGGCGTTCAACACCCTCAGCCTGGCGGTTTGCCAGGCTGGATTGCCCCGAGGTCACGGCGTTCCTGCAAGATTATTGGCAACAACAATTAAAGGCATTCATCGCGGTGGGCGTTGCCGGGTTTCGTTGTTTAGGTCTGGGGCACGTACCCGCGGCATTTTGGACCTCGTTGATTTCCACCTGCCGAAAGACTCAATCAAAAGTTCATTTTTTGGCCTGGACTTGCGGCACAACACCGCAGCAGATTAATGCGCTGCTGGGTTGTGGGTTTGATGCCAGCTTTTCATCCGTGCCGTGGTGGAATTTCAAATCCGACTGGTTCACACAAGAGCACGCGCGTCTGATGCGACTAGCGCCGGCCATTGCTTTCCCCGAGTGCCCAGAGCAAGACAGGCAAAGCCCCTCGCTCCAGGGTAACGAACCAGCTTTGCAGCGCCAATTACGCTTGCGCTCGTTGCAATTTTCTGCTGCGGTCGGACAAGGGTTGATGATTCCCATGGGATTCGAATATGGGCACTGCACACAACCTTCGGCTCCCCTAGCGGACGACACTGATTTAGAAAAATTACAGGTATTAAGCGGATGGGATTTAAGCCCTGAAATCACAGCGGCCAATCATTGGGTCGCTACATTGCCGCGCGCGCGCTTGCGGATATTGAGTAGCCCAAATACAACGCCAGCCCTATTGTTGCGCGGCGAATTTAGCAGTGCGACGGGCGGAGTTCTGATTTTGGTCAACGCTGACCCCTTTCAGGCGCAATCGATTAGCGGCGCGCTCTGGCGCAAACGCACCAGAGCGTACCAGTGTGGAAAACTACTGATGGCGAATAACCCGGTTTTGGTTCATGAGGTGACCGAGAGTCAACTCACACTACCCGCCGCCGCTATCCGCATCTATACAGCCACCAGGGCGCAGCCTATTGTCACCGCTCCCCGGCGTAAATCTAGTCCAGCCCCACAGTTCAGCCCCCGAATTGCCATTGAGGCGGTCAGTCCCGTCGTGGATAACGGACGTTTCGCCGTCAAGAAAGTCATTGGCGATACCGTGCATATCGAAGCCACGCTGGTGATCGATGGCGCCAACCTGATGTCGGGCGCGCTACTGTGGCACTGCGCCGATCAACAGCGCTGGCAGCGGATCCCCATGCATCCGCTAGGCAATGATCGCTGGTCGGCCGGTTTGCCACTCTTGCGGCTTGGACGCTACTACTTTGCGATTGAAGCCTGGAGCGCTGGTTTCGCCACCTATCGACAACGACTGCAAAACAAGGTCGATGCCCACCTTGATGTTTCGCTAGACCTGCTAGAGGGGCAGCAACTAGTCACTCAGGCCGCGCAAGAGGTAGCTCGCAACCGAGCGGCATATCGCGGCAGCGGCCTAGCCGCCGCGCTAACAGTGCTTGAGCGAAAATTGACTGCGTCCAATAAACCCGGTCAGGCTGTGAGCGCTCAGTTGAACGCACAGATTCAGCTGTTATTGTCGCCATCCAGCACCGAATTAATGCAGCGGGCTGACGCCCGCCCCTTTGCGGTTCAGAGTGCGACCTTTCCTATCGTTGCCGAACGACGAGCGGCGCAGTATGGCAATTGGTACGAATTGTTCCCCCGCTCGCAAAGCGGCGATGTCAACCGACATGGGTCCTTCAATGATGTCATCGAGCGTTTACCCGCCATCCGGGCAATGGGTTTCGATACTTTGTACCTGCCGCCGATTCACCCCATCGGTCAGCAACAACGCAAAGGCCGCAACAACGCGCTCACCGCTCAGGCTGACGACCCGGGTAGCCCCTATGCCATTGGTAGCGCGCGGGGGGGGCATGAAGCGATTCACCCACAACTTGGCACACTGCAGGACTTCCGGCGGTTACTACACGCCGCTCAAGAACAAGGATTGGAGCTGGCATTGGATTTTGCGATTCAATGCTCGCCAGATCACCCTTGGGTACAACAACATCCAGATTGGTTCGACAAGCGGGCGGATGGCTCGCTACGCCATGCTGAAAACCCACCCAAACTCTATCAGGATATTGTTAGCGTTGATTTCTATGCACAGAATGCCCAACCAGATTTGTGGCTGGCATTGCGCCATGTGGTTTTATTCTGGCTGCATGAAGGGGTGCGGATCTTCCGCGTGGATAACCCACACAGCAAACCCCTGCCTTTTTGGGAATGGTTAATTGCCGATATCAGTAGTCGTTACCCGGACACAATCTTTTTAGCCGAGGCATTCACCCGACCCGCCATGATGTTGCGCTTGGCAAAAATCGGATTCTCACAGTCCTATACGTATTTCATTTGGCGGCATAGTCAACGTGATTTTATCGATTATCTTTCAGAACTAAATAGCGCACCCATTTGTCATTATTTTCGACCTCATTTTTTCGTCAATACGCCAGATATTAATCCATATTTTTTGCAACAGTCAGGTCGTCCCGGGTTTTTGATTCGAGCGGCATTAGCCAGTACGTTGTCTGGCCTGTGGGGAATATACAGCGGATTTGAATTATGTGAGTCCAAAGCACTCGATGGCAAAGAAGAATATTGCGATTCAGAAAAATATCAACTCCGCGCATGGGACTGGAAACGGCCGGGAAATATCATCGCCGAAATAACTCAGCTCAATCGAATCCGAGAAGCCAACCCCGCGCTTCAGAGCCATCTTGGCATTCAATTCCATCCAATAGCAGACCCAGCCGTGCTCTTGTTTTCAAAAACCGAACGGATTATTGACGATACCGGCGAAACCGGAAAAGAGATCGATAATTTTATTCTGATAGCGATCTGCCTTGACCCAAGCAAGGAGCATGTGGCTAATTTTGAGGCACCGCTCTGGCACTTAGGTTTGACAGATGATGCGCATGTTACGGTTGAGGATCTCATTCACGAAATTCAGTTCACTTGGCAGGGAAAATATCAGCAGGTCACGCTTGATCCATTTAAATGGCCCTGTGCGATTTGGCGACTGAGTCGACAGAGTCAATTATCATCGACCGGAGACTCATAATGGACAATGATAATGCAACTGATGGAAAAAAATTTATAGAACAAGATGTGTCAATCGGCAGTATGGAATCGACACAAAAACTGCCAACAGATGCTACCAGTGTGACGCATAGTCAACGATTTATTGATGATCCATTATGGTATATGGACGCGGTTATTTATCAGGTTCATGTGAAATCTTATTTTGACGCCAACAACGATGGCATTGGCGATTTTACCGGACTCATCAATAAATTAGATTACATTACCGCGCTGGGTGTTAACACCATCTGGCTATTACCTTTTTACCCATCGCCACTTCGCGATGATGGCTATGACATTTCAGAGTACACCGGCGTGCACTCTGATTACGGGACCATTGGGGATGTTAAAGCCTTTATCGCTGAAGCGCATAGTCGCGGGCTTCGCTTAATTACAGAACTAGTCATTAATCACACTTCGGATCAACACCCTTGGTTTCAAAGAGCCCGAACAGCAGCCAAGGGTTCAGCCGAGCGCGACTTCTACGTCTGGTCAGATAGTAATTCAGGCTACGCCGGCACACGAATTATTTTTAATGACTCTGAAAGTTCCAACTGGACTTGGGACCCCGTTGCGCAAGCATTTTTCTGGCATCGTTTTTATGCTCATCAGCCTGACCTGAATTTTGACAATCCTTTAGTTCTTGCATCCATACTTGCGATTATGTTTTTCTGGCTCGACCTTGGCATTGATGGCTTGCGCTTGGACGCGGTCCCCTATTTGATTGAACGCGAAGGCAGTTCGAATGAAAACCTGGAGGAAACACACACAATTTTAAAAAAATTGCGTTCTGAGATGGATAGTAAATACCAAACTAGAATGTTATTGGCCGAAGCCAATATGTGGCCGGAAGATGTTTTGCAATATTTCGGCAAAAATGATGAATGTCAGATGGCATTTCATTTCCCGCTGATGCCGCGCATGTTTATGGCGCTGGCACAGCAGGACCGATTCCCGATGACTGATATTTTGCGCCAGACTCCGGACATCCCCAACCACTGTCAGTGGGTGATTTTCTTACGAAATCATGACGAGTTGACACTAGAAATGGTGACCGATGGCGAGCGTGAGTACCTGTTAAATTTTTACGCGGCGGATCGCCGCGCCCGTATCAATCTTGGAATTCGCCGCCGCCTGGCGCCGTTACTCGAAAATGATCGACGTCGAATTGAATTACTGAATAGTTTTTTATTATCGATGCCCGGCACACCTGTGATTTATTACGGTGATGAAATCGGCATGGGCGACAATATTCATTTGCGCGACCGGGATGGTGTGCGTACGCCGATGCAATGGTCGCCAGACCGTAATGGCGGATTTTCTCGCGCGGACCCCGCGGCCTTAATCCTGCCGATTGTGATGGATCCCATCTACGGCTATGAGGCAATCAATATCGAGAGACAAAGCGCCGACCCGTATTCTTTATTGAACTGGACCCGGCGCATGCTGGAAGTCCGTAAACAGCATAGAACCTTCGGCCGCGGCAATTTGACCTTGCTGTACCCGCGCAACCGTAAAATTTTCGCCTATTTACGGGAGTATGACGATAGCCAAGATGGCGGCAACAATGAAACCATCCTGTGCATAAGCAATGTCTCTCAGTCGGCGCAGGCGGTAGAACTGAATCTATCCGCCTTTGCTGGCCGCATCCCGGTCGAAATGCTGGGCGGGGCGGCTTTTCCACAGATTGGTAAGCCGGAATATTTTTTGACCTTACCCCCCTTCGGGTTTTACTGGTTTGTCTTGGCCCATGAGGCCACGATGCCATCTTGGTATACACCGACGACGGAACCACAACCAGAATACGCCACCCTGGTATTGCATGCGGGCATCGAAGATATTCTCCACGGCGCGTTGTGCTCCTCTCTGGAAAACGATGTATTACCCACTTACTTGAGCAAACGCCGCTGGTATAGCGCCAAGCAGGAACAGTTGAGGACCGTGCGCATCGCCTGCGCGGCGCTCATGCCCACATTACCAACGCAGCCACAGGCATTGCCGATACTGTTAACCCAACTGGAGATCCACACAGCCAGTCGCGTCGATCGCTATTTCATCCCGCTGGGTTTTATCCGCGAAGCTGATGTCATCAGCGCCTTACCACAGCAATTAGCCTTGGCGCGGGTCCGGCGCCACCGCCATGTCGGCTTTTTAACCGACGGCCTTGCGCTGGACTCTCTACCGCTGAGCGTCATTGAACGGATGCGCGCCAATACCACCATCATGACGGCTGACGGTGAAGTTCACTTCACCTCCACCCCGGCGCTACAACAGATCGCGATTTCGGTTGATTCCAGCATACGACGCATGAGCGTCGAGCAGTCGAACAGTTCTCTAGTGGTCGATGAACGCATCGTCTTGAAAATCCTGCGTCGACTGGATGAGGGCATTCATCCCGAAGCAGAAATGAGCCGTTATCTGGCCGCGCGGGGATACGCCAATAGCCCGGCGCTGCTGGGCGAAGTAGTCGCGGTTGATGGCGCGGGTGAGAAACGGACCCTGATGGTATTACAAGCTTATATCCATAATCAAGGTGATGCATGGGCCTGGGTGATGGCGACATTAGAGCGATTGTTCCTGTCGTTCCAGGGCGACAAAACCGAGCCCGCCGACAACAACGCCCCTGACTTACTGGTTGAATTAACTGATTTCTCCCGGCAACTGGGGCAACGGCTCGGTGAACTGCACGCCGCGCTGGCAACACCCAGCGAGGACCCGGCTTTTGCTCCACACCTAGCGACACCGGGCGATATTCAGCATTGGCAAACGGGCATCGGTCAGCAAATGAACGCCGCGTTCACCATCCTGCAAGCCCACCTATCGACGGTGGATGACGATGCGCCTGTAGCCCAGCTACTGGCACTGTGGCCGCGTTTGCTATTGCTCGTGGCCTCACTGGCAGAGGACTGCGAGGGTTCGCCTCTATCGCGGATTCACGGAGACTTTCACCTGGGGCAGGTGCTGTTGGTACAGGGCGACGCCTATATCATCGACTTTGAAGGCGAGCCCTGTCGGCCCTTGTCAGCGCGGCGTGAAATCACCAGCCCGTGGCGCGATGTTGCCGGCTTGCTGTGCTCTTTAGACTATGCCGCCGATTTCGCGCGCAAGATCGGGCCTGGAGACCTCGGGGGTCCGGCGGATGAGTTAAAGCAACACTTGCTTGATCGCTTTTCACCCGAATGCCAACAGACATTTCTACAAGGTTATCACCGCGTCGTTACCGACATCCGCCCGGAAAAGGAGGTGACGTTGCTGAGCTTATTCACCATTGAAAAAGCCGCATACCAAATTTGCTATGAAGCATGCAACCGCCCAAGCTGGCTGTTGGCGTCGATCCAAGGAATGTTGCGGATCGCGCAGCGTTTGCTGCCACCCTCTTCCCTAGGCACAAAACATGACTAATACCCAACGCCAAGCAAGAACCCAATCCGAGCCGTCCGCATGCCCGTCGCTCACCGCCTTATTGTCAGGAAAGCAATCCAACCCCTTCGCCTGGCTAGGTCGACACCAGGACGGCGACGCGGTCATCGTGCGCAGCTTCCAGCCCGGAGCTCGCAAGGTAGAGGTCTTGAATACCAGTCACGAATATCTGGCCACTTTACCGATAAGCGACGCACCGGGCGGTGACAGCGGATTATTTGCCGGCAAGGTCGGTGGGTTGGGACACGATCAGCCCTATTTGTTACGGATTTTCTGGAGCGACGCCAACGCCGGTGACAGCGTCCAAATCACGGAGGATCCCTATGCCTTTGGTCTGCTGCTCAGTGATGATGATCTGCATCGACTCAGCCATGGCGCACACTTTGAACTGGGTCGCTGCCTGGGCGCTCAGCCAATGTCCGTGGAAGGCATCGCGGGTACCCGTTTTGCGGTTTGGGCGCCAAATGCGAATCGTGTCTCTGTTGTTGGTGATTTTAACGGTTGGGATGGACGGCGCCATCCGATGAGGCTGCGCCATGATGGCGGAATTTGGGAGCTATTTGTCCCGCGACTAGCTGCGGGACATCGTTATAAATATGAGCTGACCGCAGCCAATGGCAGGCTACTGCCACTCAAAGCCGACCCAGTGGCGGGCACCACTGAAGTTCCGCCGGCCACCGCCTCGGTTGTGCCATCTGTTGAGCCGTTTCCCTGGAACGATATGGCATGGATGAGCACGCGCGCCGAACGGCAGAACGCAGAGGCGCCGTTAACTATCTATGAACTGCATCTCGCGTCCTGGATGCGTTTGGAGCATGAAGGCGCGCGCAATCTGAATTGGGCTGAATTAAGCGAGCGCTTGATTCCCTACGCGGTTGGCCTAGGTTTTACGCACATTGAATTATTGCCCATCATGGAACACCCTTTCGGTGGCTCTTGGGGCTATCAACCACTCAGTCAGTTCGCGCCCAGTGCGCGCTTTGGCGCCCCCAGCGGATTCGCGCGTTTTGTCGATGCGTGCCATCGCGCCGAACTGGGGGTGATTTTGGATTGGGTCCCGGGCCACTTTCCCTCCGACCCCCACGGGCTGGCGCAGTTTGACGGTAGCGCTCTGTATGAACATGCGGATCCACGGGAAGGGTTTCACCCCGACTGGAATACCTTGATTTTTAATCTTGGGCGCAATGAAGTCTGCGGCTTTCTGATCGCCAGCGCGCTGGAATGGCTGGAACATTTCCATGTGGATGGTTTGCGTGTCGATGCGGTGGCGTCGATGCTGTATCGCGACTACAGCCGCAAGCCTGGCGAGTGGGTTGCCAACCGCTATGGTGGTCGTGAAAATTTGGAAGCCGTAGCGTTTTTGCGCAAACTCAACCAAACGGTTGCCGATCGCTGCCCAAGCGCCATGATGATTGCCGAAGAATCGACCGCCTGGCCGGGCGTTTCCGCACCGGTCACCCGCGGAGGTCTAGGCTTTACGTTCAAATGGAACATGGGCTGGATGCACGATACGCTGCGCTATATGCAGCTGGACCCGTTATTCCGCCGCGATCACCACAGTGACCTGACCTTTGGCCTGTTGTACGCCTTTTCAGAGCGTTTCATCTTGCCGATTTCTCATGACGAGGTCACCCATGGCAAGGGTTCGCTGCTGGGCAAAATGCCCGGTGATGCTTGGTGCAAATTAGCCAATCTGCGCGCTTATCTCACCCTCATGTGGGCCCATCCAGGCAAAAAATTACTCTTCATGGGGTGTGAGTTTGCCCAGCCTGGCGAGTGGAATCACGACCAGTCCTTAGCTTGGGATCTTCTGGATGATCCATGCCATCGCGGCGTCCAGCGACTAGTGCGCGATCTAAATCAACTGGTTGTCGCGCACCCCGCTTTGCACCAGTTGGATTGTCAGGCCCAGGGCTTCTCGTGGGTCATCGGCGATGATTGTGACAATAGTGTGCTGGCCTTTCTGCGCCACGCCGATCCCGCTGGCGCCTCACCACCACTATTGGTGATCTGCAATATGACCCCGGTGCCGCGCCATGCCTATCGGGTCGGGGTACCTGTGGGCGCCAAGGCGGAGCCCGGATGGCAAGAGCTATTGAATAGTGATGCCGCGGGTTACGGCGGAAGCAATCTGGGTAATGACGGACAAGCAACCGTAGAGCCGGTATCAAGCCATGGGTTTCCCGCGTCGTTAGTGCTGACACTTCCCCCACTTGCAACGCTCATCCTTCAACCGAGGGTTCCATCATGAGCCGAAACCAGCCCGATGCCTTACTGCCAGGCCGTCCCTATCCCCTGGGGGCGAGTTTCGATGGACATGGGGTGAATTTCGCGGTGTTCTCAGCCAACGCGGAAAGAATCGAGCTTTGTCTGTTTGACTCGACCGGCCGCAAAGAATTGAACAAATTAGCTTTACCGGAATGCACCGACGAAGTCTGGCATGGCTATTTACCAGAGGCCGCTCCCGGCCTGCTCTATGGCTATCGCGCCCATGGCCCTTATGACCCTCCGCAAGGTCACCGTTTTAATCCATGCAAGTTGCTACTCGATCCCTATGCTCGACAATTAGCGGGAAAACTGCATTGGAGTGATTCATTATTTGGCTACCGGATGCATTCACCGCGCATGGATCTCAGCTATGACCGGCGCGATAGCGCCGCTGTCATGCCCAAGTGCATCGTGACCGATCTTGATTTCAATTGGGGTCATGATCGCTTGCCTGATATTCCCTGGTCAGACACCTTTATTTATGAAGCGCATGTACGCGGACTTTCGAAGCTGCGCGACGATTTGCCACTTCATGAGCGGGGGACCTTCGCCGCGCTCGGCGACCCGATATTTATCGATCACTTGCTGAACCTGGGGATTACCACGATCGAACTGATGCCAGTGCATGCCTTTCTGCAGGATCAGTTCTTGATTAAACGTGGCTTGCGCAATTACTGGGGCTACAACACCGTCGCCTTTTTCGCCCCGGAACCCGCCTATTTATCAAGCGGTTCTCTTAATGAATTTCGCAAGGCGATTCAACGCCTGCACCGCGCGGGCATCGAAGTCATACTGGACGTGGTGTACAACCACACTGGCGGCGGCAACCAGCTCGGACCGACGATTTCACTGCGCGGTTTGGACAACGCCAGCTATTACCGCCTGATTCCGGGACAGGAACGCTTCTACATCAACGATACCGGCTGCGGTAACACGCTCAACATTTCACATCCGCGGGTGTTGCAAATGGTGATGGACTCGTTGCGTTACTGGGCGGAGTCGTTTCATATCGATGGTTTCCGCTTTGACCTCGGCGTAACGCTTGGGCGCGAAGGCACCGGTTTTGACCCGGGTTCAGGTTTTTTTGACGCCATTTTGCAAGACCCGCTATTGTCCCGCCTTAAATTAATTGCCGAACCTTGGGATCTGGGTCCGGGCGGCTACCAGTTGGGGAATTTTCCCCCGGTATTCTCAGAATGGAATGACCAATTCTGCCATGGCATACGCCAGTTTTGGCGTGGCGACGCGGGTGCGCGGGGCAATCTTGGCCGCGGCATCAGCGGCTCCGCCGAACTGTTTGACCGCCGCCGCCGGCGCCCCTGGGCCTCCATTAACTATCTCGCCACTCACGATGGTTTTACCCTGCGCGACACCGTCAGCTATGTCGCAGCGCACGTGGAAGCCAATGGCAACGAGGGCAACGAGGGGCAAGGTGAGCATTTCAGCGCGAATTGGGGAGAGGAAGGTCCTAGCGAGGACGCGCAAATTCTGAATTTGCGCTCTCGGGTCACCCGGGCCATGCTGGCGACCCTGATGTTTTCTCAGGGAGCGCCGATGCTCTTGGCAGGCGATGAATTCGGCCGTAGCCAAGGCGGCAATAACAATGCGTACTGTCAGGACAATCCAATTTCCTGGATCAACTGGCAAGAGGCCAAGGGAGATGACGGCCGTGCGCTGATCGCCTTCGTTAGCAAACTGAGCGCGCTACGCCATGATTTCAAGACCTTTGAGCTTGATCACTTTCCGCATGGTGCGCAGACCGCAGGTCCGGGGATGGCGGATCTCACCTGGTTCGACGAAAGCGCTCAAGCGCTGACAGAGGAGGCATGGAACAACCCGGAAGCGCGGGCACTGGCCGTGCGCCGCGCAACGCCAGGCTCACGCAATGACATTGACGTTACATTGCTACTTATCAATGCGGGCCAAGATGCCATCGATTTTATTTTCCCGGCGAACCATGAAGAGTTTCCCCTGGAGATTCTCTGGCACCAGTTGCTTGATAGCGCGAAGCCCGAGACCCCAGGAGGTCCATTTCACGACAGGACGGTCTCGGTAGCGGCCCATAGCGTCATGCTCTTCGCTAATCGCATGCCAAGAGATGGCTCGTGAAAAACGCCCCGGTCTACTCCCTGCCGTTTGGCGCCAGCTACCATGCTGACGGACGAGTCCGCTTTCGCCTTTGGGCGCCGACAGCACGCAAGGTAAAGGTCGCGATTAACCAGAAAAAGCCTGTAACCATGAAGCTGGATGGCAAGCAACGCGGCTGGTTCGAAGTTGAACTCAAGTGTGCAGCGGGCAGTGCTTACCGCTATTACGTGGACACGCTGGCCGATGGGAAAATGTGGATACCCGACCCTGCCGCGCGCGCGCAACAGGGAGGCATCGATGACCCCAGTGTGGTGATCGACCCCTGGGCTTACCACTGGCGCAATCCCAAGTGGCGTGGACGCCCATGGCACGAGACGGTGCTTTACGAATTACACGTTGGCGCAATGGGGGGCTTTGCCGGCGTCACGCAGCGCTTGCCCGACTTGGCGCGCTTGGGGATTACGGCAATCGAGTTAATGCCGGTGGCCGCGTTCCCCGGCCCCAACAACTGGGGCTACGACGGTGTCTTGCCGTTTGCGCCCGATGCCGCTTATGGCACGCCACTACAGCTAAAGACGCTGATCGACAATGCCCACGGGCTCGGCTTAATGGTTTTTTTGGATGTGGTGTACAACCACATGGGCCCGGTTGGTAATTATCTAGCTAGCTACGCCGCGCCCTTTATGCGTGAAGACCTGGATACGCTTTGGGGCCAAACCATTGATTTTCGGGTGCGGGAGGTTCGAGATTTTTTTACCGAAAATGCGCTGTACTGGCTGCTGGAATATCGATTCGATGGATTGAGATTAGACGCGGCGCATGCCATCAGCGAGCAAGACTGGCTCCCCGAGATGGCCCGGCGCGTACGCAGCACCCTGGCGGGCTTAGCGCCGAAAAGACATGTCCATCTGGTTCTGGAACATGATAACAATGCGGCTCATTTATTGAGAGGCGCTTTCAACGCTCAGTGGAACGACGATGGTCACCATGTACTGCATCAGCTACTCACGGGCGAGCGTAATACTTATTACGCTGACTATGCGCGCCATCCCGCGCAAAAGCTGGCGCGCTGCCTGGCCGAAGGATTCATCTACCAGGGAGAGCCCTCTGAATTTCGTCATGGAGAACCCCGTGGAGAACCCAGTTACGCCCTTCCGCCAACCGCTTTTGTACTGTTTTTGCAAAATCATGATCAGATTGGTAATCGCGCATTAGGTGAGCGCCTGACAACCCTGGCCGACCCGCGCGCCTTGCATGCCGCACAGGCATTAGTGCTACTGTCGGCGCAAATCCCGCTACTGTTCATGGGTGAAGAGGTGAATTCAGTCTTGCCATTCTTCTACTTCACCAGCCATGCGGATAGTGACGTAGCGGATTCGGTGCGCGCAGGTAGGCTTGAGCAATTTTCCGACCAACCTGAATTCGCACAAACCGAACAAAGGGAACAGATCCCAGACCCCAACGATGCACAGACCTTTACCCACTCCAGCCCGGTATCACCGTCGATCGCCAACTCCGCGTTTCTCAGCCAACTTCTAGCCATTCGCCACGCGAAAATCATTCCCAGATTGCATCATGCCCGCGCTCTTTACGCCGAAGTACTGGGTCCGGCCGCGGTTTGCGCTCACTGGCGCATGGGCGACGATACTCGACTCGTGATCTGGATTAATTTGGGCCAACAGGCGGTGTTATTGCCGCGCGCCGCACCATTACCCACCGTCGGGACTGAGCGATTATTTGCCAGTCATAACGCCAGCGCCGCATTGGCCAGAGGAGAGTTGCCCGCCTTTTCGCTGATTGCGCTATTGGAGCCCGCGCTGGAGGTCAATCCGATGATCAAATCAAAAGGGAGTTTCACATGAGCCCATACAATATTTTGGCGCTGGCCGAAGCGGCGGGCATCTCCACCTGCTGGACGGATGCGCATGGCCAACTGCGCCAAGTGAGTGAGACCGCCTTGGTCGGTATTTTAGCCAGCCTCGATTTACCCTGTGTCAGCGAAGAACAATGCCTCGATAGCCAGGCGCGCCTGGACTTGTGGCAAGGCACCGGAGCTTTGCCCCCGTTACTGACAGCGACAGCGGGCCAGCCGATTACCTTGCCGCTTGACGCGCGCGTGCGCAATCACGCATACCGCATCGAGTTTGAGGGCGGCGGCAGTTTTGCAGGCCACTTACCCAACGATGGCGCCTTACCCTTGACACTTAAAGCCATCGACCTGTGCGGCTATCACCGGCTATTTATCGGTCAACAGACGTTAATATTGGCAGTGGCGCCTACGCGTTGCTTTGGTGTCGCCGATGCTCAGCCCGGCAAAACCAAGGGCCGAGGCGCCTATCTCTGGGGCCTGGTGGTGCAGCTCTATAGCCTGCGACGCCAGGGTGATGGCGGCCTGGGGGACTTTAGCACGCTGGCCTCGTTGGCATGCGACGCGGCTAAAAATGGCGCGGCAGCACTGGCCATCAGTCCGATCCATGCCATGTTTAGCGCGGACCCGAGTCGATACAGCCCCTATAGCCCATCCAGCCGTCTGTTTCTGAATGCCATGTATATCGACCCGGGCGTCGCAATGAGCGATGAGCCCCCACCGACTCCGAGCCTGACACTGCTGGAATTATATCAACGTCTGGAGCATGAGCCGTTGATTGACTGGCCCGCGGCGGCGGGGGCCCGGCTCGCTGCGTTGCGTCGGTCTTATGCGCGGTTTCTAGCGCGCGGCGCCCCCATTGAATTTGACCAATTTTGCGCCAACGGGGGTATGGCGTTGCAGGATCACGCCACCTATGAAGCTTTGCAAGAATGGTTGCCCTGGCACAATGCCCTGGATGCATTGGCGCAGCAGCAGGCACAGGGCGACTGGCGCCGTTGGCCACCGGAATATCGCGATCCGCGCGGCCTGGCCGTGGCTGCTTTTGCCCGCGGGCATCGGCAGCAAATTGGTTTTCACCTGTTTCTACAATGGCACGCGAAGCGCGGCCTGATGGCGGCGCAACACGCGGCGCGCGCGGCTGGCATGCCGATTGGACTGATCACCGACCTGGCCATTGGCGCCGATCGCGGAGGCAGCCAAGCCTGGGGTCAACAGGCGGAGATACTTCACGGGGTATCCGTGGGCGCGCCGCCGGACTTGCTGAATGTCGTCGGTCAGAACTGGGGGCTTTGCGCTTATTCCCCTTGGCGTTTGCGCGCGAGTGGTTTCCAGGCCTATATCGAGATGCTGCGCGCCTGCTTCGCCAATACCGGAGGTGTCCGGATTGATCATGTGCTCGGTCTGGCGCGGCTGTGGCTGGTGCCGGATGGCGCGGGCGCCACCGATGGTGCGTTTGTGCGCTATCCGATGCAAGACATGCTGCGTCTGATTGCCCTGGAATCATGGCGATCGCGCACGGTGATGATTGGGGAGAATCTGGGCACAGTGCCACCCGGTTTTGACCAGCAACTGGCCCAGGCCAATCTACTGGGCATTAGCGTACTGTGGTTTCAGCGCGAACAGCTACGGTTTTTGCCAGCCCAATCATGGCCTGACGCGGCGATGGCGACCACCAGCACACACGACCTGCCGACAGTTGCCGGTTGGTGGTCGGGCAATGACATAGGTTGGCGCGCCCAGCTTGGCCTGCTTGAACCCGGGCATACGCAAGCCGATGCTGACGAACTGCGCGAACAGGAACGCGCGGAGCTATGGCTCGCATTAAACGAGAGCGCTTGCGCCAGCGGCGAGATCCCGGCCGCTACCTCGACCGAGGCACCGATCGAGGCGGTGCTCGCCTTTGTCGGATCCACACCAGCGCCCCTGGTGCTGATCCCGATGGAGGACCTGCTGGGCGCCAATGAGCAGCCTAACTTCCCCGGCACCATAGACAGCCATCCTAACTGGCGCCGCCGATTTACCGTCGATGTCGAACACCTGCTCTTTCAGCCCGAGGTATTGGCGCGTCTGGCGCGTCTGAAAAAAGCGCGCGCGGCGTTGGCGCAAAAATCCTCACCGAAGGTGGAGCGGCGAACGAAGGATCGGTCGTGACCATTCCCCGCGCCACGGTTCGCTTGCAATTTTGCCTAGCGTTTACGCTAGATGATGCGGCGCGACTGGTTGAGTATTACGCGGCACTGGGAATCAGCCATTTCTACGCTTCTCCATTACAAACGTCACAGCCGGGCTCTACCCATGGCTACGACATCATTGATCCCGACACCATCAACCCAGCGCTTGGCGGCGAGGTGGCGCTCAAGCGTCTGGCCGCGCAATTGCACGCAGTCGGCATGGGCCTGATCCTGGATATTGTACCTAACCATATGGGCATCGCCGGTAGTGGCAACGCCTGGTGGCAGCACCTACTGGAATGGGGTCGCGACAGCCCCTATGCCGAATGGTTTGATATCGACTGGGAATCGCGCGACCCGTTGTTGTATGGCAAAGTATTGCTGCCGCTACTGGCCACGCCCTACGGAACAGTACTGCAGGCCGGCGAGATTACACTTCATTTTGATCCGGCGGACGGTCGATTATTTTTGCGCTACCAGCGTCAACGCCTGCCGATTTCCGTGATGGACTACCCGGATATCTTACGTGGCGCCGGGCGGGTGAGGCCAAGCGATCTCTTGGCGTCGCCTGCCAGCCTCTTGGCACCGGCCATCACCGCCTTCACGCGCATCCGCACTAGCCGTAGTCGCCGTCAACCACAGGCCGAGGGCGCGCGCGCCATACTGCGGCGCATCAGCCGTAACGCCGACGGCATGGCCGCCATCGTGGCGGCTTTGTCTGGTTTTGCCGCGCAGACACCGCAACACCTGCATGATTTACTGCTGCGTCAGCATTACCGCCTGACCCACTGGCGCAATGCGGCGGAAGAAATCAACTGGCGACGTTTCTTTGAGGTCTCTGATCTGGCCGGCCTGCGCGTTGAATTGCCGCAAGTGTTCGAGGCCAGCCATGCCCTGGTGTTGCGACTGTACGCGTCGGGTGTGCTTGACGGCGTACGTATCGACCACGTCGATGGCCTGGCGGATCCCGGCGCTTACTGTCGCCACTTGCGGCAACGCATGCAGGCGCCAGTTCAGGCGGCAAGACCGTATATTGTGGTTGAAAAAATTTTAGCTCCGCATGAACAACTAAGCAGTGATTGGGGTGTGGACGGCACCACCGGTTATGAATTCATGGATCAGGTCGCAGCCCTATTGCATGACCCGAACGGTATGGATCAGTTGACTGCGCTCTGGGTGCAATGGACCGGTAAGCACGACGACTTCGATGCCGAAATACACCGTGCCAGACGCCAGTTACTATCAGAAAATTTACTCAGCGAATGCAACACTCTGGTGCGTAGCTTGCAGCAAGTGGCTCGCTCCGAAATGGTGAGCCACGATTGCCCGTGGTCCGCCATCAAACGCGTGGTGATCGAGATACTGGTGCATTTCCCTCGGTACCGAACCTATGCTGACAACATGGAGAACCCAAGTGACACCAGACAGTGTTTCGCCCTGGTGTACTGTCAAGCGCAGAAGACGCTGGCCACCTCCGACCATGCGCTATTAACCCAGATCATTGCCTGGCTGAGTGCGCCACACGCGGCGGCGGCCAACCTGAGCGTGGGCGCGCAAGCACTACGTCAGCGCGCCCTCACGCGCTTTCAGCAAGTCACACCCGTGGTAATAGCAAAATCGGGGGAAGATACGGCGTTTTACCGCTATGGGCGCCTGTTGTCGCGCAACGAGGTTGGGTCCGATCCAGGAGAAGGGTCACTCAGCGTGGCGGATTTTCATGATTATTGCCTAGCCCGGCTGCAAAACACCCCGCACACCTTACTGAGTACCGCCACCCACGATCACAAGCGCGGTGAAGACCTACGCGCGCGCCTGGCGGTATTAAGTGAACAAGCGCATGACTGGGCCGAAACCGTGCGGCGTTGGCGCAGGCTGAATCGCTCCGCTGAACTAGGACCTCAGCCCGCGGACGAACTAATGCTCTATCAAATGCTGGTCGGCGCCTGGCCGATAACGCTGAAGCCCGAGGATCAGCTCGGCATTCAACAGTTTGCGAACCGTATTGACGCCTGGCAAATCAAGGCATTGCGCGAAGCCAAGCAAATATCGAGCTGGATCGACCCCGAATTGACTTATGAAGCGAGTTGCACCGCCTTTTTGCTCCGCATCCTTGCCGCCCCAGGCTTCCTGACAGAACTGTCGGACTGGGTGCGGCGTATTTCACCGGCGGGGATTATCAATAGTTTAAGTCAGACGCTACTGAGAATGACCTCGCCAGGGGTGCCCGATTTATACCAAGGGATGGAGTTATGGGACTTTAGCCTGGTTGATCCGGACAATCGCGGCCCGGTTGATTACACATTGCGCCAGCAGCTTTTAAACCAGCGCCGCGACGTCGAGACCAGCTTGGCAGATTGGCGTAGCGGCGAAATAAAACTGCGGATGATTCAGCGTACGCTAGCACTGAGAAAACAGGCGGAAACCTTGTTTTCTCACGGCGACTACCAGCCCCTGGCCGTAACCGGGCCGCATGCTCAGCACATTGTTGCTTTTATGCGCCGCTGGCGCGGGGAAGCGGCGCTGACGGTAGCTCTGCGTTGGCCCGGCAAGCTGTTAGCCACGAACGATTTACCCTTGATCGCCGCCGAGACGTGGCAAGACACCACCATCCTCTTGCCGCAGGGTTCCAACCCACATTGGACCAATCAACTAACCCAGCAAAAGTTGACCTGCCTTCACGGTCGGTTGCTGGTGCGCAGGGCATTAGGGCAATGGCCGGTGGCATTGCTATATCAATCGTTGTGACCGACCCGTGATCGCGCGCGATGATCCGAACACCATACGTATGGCGTCATGGACCATGTGGTCGATGATGGCAGCGGTACTGAACGTCGTGTCGCTGCGCGTTGTGCCAATGCGCCTCGCTCGAAAGCGCCTCGAATCGCCAGCCGCCGGGGGTCCATTGCATACAGTGTGTGGGCTTGAGTGCGCGCAGAAAATCATCATCATGCGATGCGGCGATAATCGCGCCGGGATAATGGCTCAGCGCTGACTCCACCGCCAGTGTCGACTCAAGATCCAGATGGTTGCTGGGCTCATCCAGCAGTAACAATTGCGCTGGTATTTCACGCCATAACGCACATGCCAAAGCGGCTTTCAGGCGTTCGCCGCCACTGAGATCGAGGGTCGGTCGAGTGGCGCGTTGCGCATCCAGTTGCAAGAGTGCCAGATAGCCACGCAGCTTGCTCTCGGTAAGTTGGGTGCCCTGCCTCTGCAGCAGTTCAATGGTGGAGCGCGCGGGGCCAAGTGATTCGAGACGCTGATCGAGATACGCACTGGGAACATGGACCGCGCAACACCCCTCCGCTGGCTGAAGATCGCCCGCCAATAGGCGTAGCAGTGTGGATTTCCCACAGCCGTTCACCCCGGTCAATGCCACCCGCACCGGGCCTTCGAGACTCCAGTTCACCCGCGCGGCAGGATCTTGCGCCATGCCCCATGGCAAACGAACATTCTCCAGCCTTAGAACCTGTTTACGCGGTGCAATCGTGGCACCGGGCAAGTTCAGCAGGATGCTATCCGCCATCGTGACACGCGCCGCGGCGAAGGGACGAGTTCGCCAGCAATCAGACGGGCCAATATGCTTTTCCCTACGCCGTTGCGACCGACAATCGCGGTCGGCGTCGCATCAAACACCAGTTGCAAAGATTCAAAAAAAGGGACGCCGTCGGCAAAGCGAAAACCAAGCTGATGTAAAACAATGGGCTGAATTAAGCGCGAGACATGAGTCATCGAACACCTCCATCAAACAGTTCATTGAAAGCAAGCGGGACGAATCACTATTGCTGCAAAGCTATTTTTGGAAGGCTTAGTGGCTCATTTCGGGGGTGTTCTCACTGATTGTGGCAAAGGACTGGTTTGCGCCGCTGCGCAAGCAGCGCAAACCATGGGTGCGATCAAATCCACATCAACCCGGAGGACGAAAGATCAAAACGCACTGCGATAGGCAAACAGTCCTGGCAGCCCGCCAGTCATGAGAAACAAAATTTTAGCTTCTGGCGCAAATTGCCGATCGCGAATGTCCTGCAGCAAGCCGGCAAAAGCTTTACCCCCATAGACCGGGTCGATAAGCAAACCCTCGGTTGACGCCAGCATCCTGACGGCCTCGCGCATGGCATCGGTGGGCAAACCATAACCTAGCCCCAACTGCCCATTCTTGATCACAATATCCTGCGCGCCAACGGTCACGTGGCTACGCAGTATAGCCAGGGTCTCCGCAACCTTTGCCTCGGTGATTGCCAGCGCGCGCTCAGTCGGCGCCAAAACGGTATGCGCCATAATGCAAGTCGGATCCTGCCCCATGGCCAACATCCCGGCGACCAAACCCGCCTGAGTGCCGCCACTGCCATTAGGCAAGATAATAGGGTCGAATTTCAGCCCGGCCTGATGCGCTTGCGCCAGAATTTCGGCCGCCGCTGACGCATACCCCAGACAACCGATGGCGGAAGAGCCCCCGAGCGGGACCAGATAGACGTTGCGTCCGGCCAGGCGTAATTCGTCGGCGCGGTTCGCGGCAAATGCCATGACATCGGTGCCGGCGGGCACGTCATGGATACGCGCGCCCAACAGTTCATCCAGCAGGATGTTGCCATTATTGCTATACGCCTCGTCTTCGCGCGGCACCGTGCGCGCCAGGACCAGTTCGCAGGAAAGGCCTTCGCGCGCGGCAACCGCCGCGGTCAGACGGGCGTGGTTTGATTGCCGCGCCCCGACCGTAATCACCGTATCCGCTCCAGACGCCAACGCCTCCCCCATCAGGAATTCAAGCTTTCTCAGCTTATTGCCGCCGCCACCCAGCCCGGAGAGATCATCGCGTTTCACGTAAATTTGCGGCCCGCCCATCCGTTGGCTCAGACGAGGCAAATGCTGAATCGGGGTGGGGCTATCCATAAAACTGCAGCGCGCGAACGCAGTGAGATCAAGACAGGGGACCGGCATGATGACCTTTCATTTGTTATCTGTCACAGCGATGGAGTAATGCCATAGCTACCGACCGAAAGACATCTTAGTCCCGCGCGGCGGCGTCAATGTCGCATTGTGTAAGATAAAGCCGTAGATCGAACTCTAGCTGAAAATAATCCGGCTCCATGTGGCTGCACAACTGATAAAACGCTTTGTCATGACTTTTCTGCTTCAGATGGGCCAATTCATGCACCACGATTAGACGCAAAAAAGCCGCTGGCGCGGTTTTAAATAGCGTGGCAATCCGAATTTCATTGCGGTTTTTCAGGCGCGAGCCATGGATTTTCGACTGAGCGATATTGAGTCCCAACGCATGTTGCACCGGCTGAATGCGACTATCGTAGGTGACCAGCGCTAGCGGGGGCGCATTTTTCAGATAACGGCTTTTCAGGTCTTGCACGTAAGCGTATAGCGCCCGGTCATTGCTAACCTCATGGCGAACGCCATACTTGCGCTGCAGCAGCAGCGCAAGTTCACCGGCCTCGATCAGGTCGCGGGCCTGGTCAAGTAAAGCTTGCGGATAACCTTTCAGATACTTGAGCGGCATTGAATAGCAAAATTTTCGTGACTGGGCCGTTATTGTCGCACGGACTCGGATCCGGTTACCGGCGTTCGATCAAACTCAGCATGCGCCGAAATGAGTCAGAAAACATCATCACCCGACCGCTAAATGGTAAATTGTTCCAGCGTCTCAATCTGGCTTTTCGCCAGTTGATCCAGGCGGCCGGCGCTATCGGCGGTGCTCTGGGCCGCAGCGCTCGACTCCTCTGACATTTGCGCGGTGCGTTCGACTTGGGCGGCAATATTATTGCTCGCCACCCCCTGTTGCTGAATCGCGGCGGAAATTTCGCTGATGCTGCGCGTGGCGCTGGTAGTATTGCCACCGATGCGTTTAATCGCCTGATCCGCGTGGTCAGCGCGCCCTACCCCGGTTTCCACCAGGTGCTCGGCGGCTTCCATCTGGCTTGTCGCTTGCTGCGCGCGCGCCACCATGGCTTCGATCGTGACTGCGATTTCCTGGGTTGAGCGCGAGGTTCGTTCGGCCAGCTTACGCACCTCATCGGCCACCACGGCAAAACCGCGACCGGTTTCACCCGCGCGCGCGGCTTCGATCGCGGCATTGAGCGCCAGCAAATTGGTTTGATCGGCGATTTCTTTGATCACATTGACCACCGAACTCACTTTGGCGCTATCGGTTTCCAATTCCTTGATGCTTAGCGCCGATGCTTTGACCACCGCTGAAATTTCGCGAATGTCATGGATCGTCTGGTCGATAATATTCGATCCATCCTCGACCAATTTGCCGGACTCGGCGGCGCCCTGATGGGTCTGCCGGGCTTGCTCGGCCACGTGATTGACGCTGACGGTCATCTGCTCCACCGTCGCCGCCATATTGGCCGCCGCTTCACTCTGCTCTGCGGCGGCGGTAGAGACCTGACTGGCGCCTAGCGCCAATTGATGCGCCGCACTGGCAACTTCTTGCGCTCCGCCATGCAAACTTTTCAAACTATGCTGCAAGCGTTCCAGCAGGCTATTAAAAGCGCTGGCGGTACGCCCTATTTCATCCATGCGCATGATTGGCGCGCGCTGGGTAAAATCAAGCGAATGATTGACTTGTTCCAACGTCCCTTGAATATTACTCAGCCCGCCGCGAATCACGCTAAACAAATGCGCGGCCAACAGGCCGGAGATCACAAACGCGGCAACAATGCAGCCAAACATGAGCATCAAGGACTGGCTATAGCCCTGGTCATTCTCCCGGTTAATTTGCGCCGCTTGTTCGGCGTTGTATTGATCGTGGTTTTTCAACGCCAGCGTCAGCGCCTCCGCTGCCGGACGGGCTTTTACCAAGAGCTGATCAATGGCTTGGCTCATATTGCCCGCCTTGGCTTCGTTAATGGCCAGATCACGCGCGGTCCGATAATTCGCCATGGCGGTTTTGTCCGCTTCAAGTCGTGCTCGATCCACATTGTCAGAGATGTCGTTTGCCGCGTAGTCGGTCATCGTGGCGTCGAATCGCTGATCCGCCGCAGTCAGTGCGGTCATGGCATCGTTCCGATCCGACGCAGTTGGGGCATACATCATTTTTGCCGCGTTGACCCTACTGTCTGTCAACGCGGCTTGAGCCGTCGCCATTGCCTTCATGCTGGGCAAGGTATTGGTCTGAACTAAATGAAATCGCAATTGCGCCTGATTCAGCTGCCAGATGCCATAACCGCCGATCAGCAGCATGCTCAGTAGAGCGACCGCCAGCGTGGTCAGTAGCTGCTTGATGATTGTCATCTCAAATCCATCCTCATGGTTGGTCTATAGATGATGGGTTGCGCCGCGTTACGACCTAACACCACCTCGGACACTCAAGACTTTACGCATCACAAAACTCACATCAATCCCGACATGGATCACCCGTTGCGCCAGTCCCAAGTGATTGAGTGCAATACAGGTGCCTAGAGTGCTTGGTTCATTACTGGTGAATACGCCATCCACTTTGTCCGATAGTTCACGCAACGCCTCATAGGCATTTCGACGCCCCTCACTCACCGAAGCGCCAATGTGCGTATCTAGCACTATGTTCAGACCCGATTGCAGAGTGGCATCGATAAATCCGGTCACGCGTTGCTCGCTCGAAACCACGCCGGCAACGGACCTAAGCACCGCAACATTGCCGCTGTACTGCAACGCGTCGGCCATCATTTGGCCTGCGCGCCAGCCTGCCTTGTAGTTGTCTAACGCCGCCACGTCCGGCGCGCTGTCTTCAGGTGTTGCTCGATCAATGACCGTTACGATTGAGCCGCGCGATTTTAGCGCGAGGTATGGAATCCTCATTTGCGGGCTATCCGGCCCGATAACAAAAGCCTGACAGCGTTGAGCCACCCACTCGCCAGAGATGATCCGGGCTTGGACCCTGGTCTCTAAACCCTGGGGCGCCGACACTGATATCGCGTTGATTTTGGCTTCACACCAGATCTCATGCCGGTGGTCGACGCCCATGGGCGAGACATCGGCAGAGGTAAAAACAAAGGGGGCAGATCGTCGCCATACCGACGCGCACAAGAGTATGAGCGGAAATACGAGAAGTACGTTGCAGAGAGGAAAAAAGCCGTTTTGCACCATGCCATCCGCCTAAGTATATCCAACAAATTATGTCAGTCTAAGGTGTGGCAAAACATAGGCCGATACTGGTTTTATGGTAGGTATTATCCGATCCAAGTAGGGGCATTCCTACCCGCCAAAAGCAGCGTCTTAAACATAAAAAACAACCATTGACCAGAAGGGTAATCTTCGTTGTAGAGTAAAAAAGTATTACATAAAAATAAAGGTGCCATTACTTGCAAACAGACGAAGTTTATTTCTCGGCGACGTTTGATCTGGCACTGGTCGGCATGGCGATTTTTTCCCTGTCTGGCCAATGGATCAGGGCGAATCGCACGCTATTGTCGATGCTAAGCGATGCACCCGAGGCATCGTTCGGCTCCACATTTTCCGATATTCTGCATCCAGACAGCCATACGGTGTTTCAGCGCGCCTGTCACGCGTTACGCCAAGGTCAAGCCGCGCGACTCAACATTAAGCTCGCTTATTGCGGCAAACATGGGCGCAAAATGTCCGCGCTTACGCAGATAGCGCTGGTTAACCAAGTCGACTCACCCTATTTTTTTGTGCAGATTAGTCCTGAGGTCCCTGACGCAGCCATTCGAGTCGATGACGAGGTGTTTGGCGTCACGGGCGCGGCGCGGAAGCTCTCGAAGCAAAATACGATGCTCCAGCGATTGCGCGCCAGTGAGCAAAAATTTCGCACACTGGCGGAAAACTCGCCCAATATCATCTTGCGCTACGATCAACATTTACGTCGAATTTACGCCAATCCCGCATATCTTCGCGAAATGAAGCTACCATCCAAACTCGCGCTCGGCGATATTACCGAGCGCGCATGGTCCGCCAATATTCCATTAGAAAAGTATCGAGAAAAACTGGCCATGGTGCTAGCATCCGGCACGTCAAGCCAGTTGCAAGTTGATTGGACTCGATCCGACGCGGGTTTCGCGTCCAGCTATGTGTTGCAAATGGTGGCCGAGCGCGCGGCGGATGATCAGATCGTCGGCGTATTGGTTTTGGGGGTTAATGTCAGCGAGCTAAAAGAGGCCGAGCAGCGCCTGCGTGAATTGGCCGCGCGCCGGGATGCGGAGCGTGAAGAAGAGCGTCGTAGCATTGCCAGGGAAATTCATGACGAACTTGGCCAACACCTGACAGTGTTACGCATGAAAATTTCATCACTAAGGGTACAGTTCGGCCATGAGGCACCCTTGATCGGTGAGCGCACGCGCGAATTGACCGGGCTAATCGACGCGAGCCTGCGCGTAGTGCGCAACATCGCGTCCTCATTACGCCCAGCGGCTTTGGATATGGGGATTATTGCCGCGCTGGAATGGCTGATTGCCGAATTTCATGAACACAGCGGTCTTTCTTGCCACTTACAAACTCCATCGCAGACCGTGGCGCTGGACGATGAGCGCGCCACCACGATTTTCCGCGTAGTACAGGAGTCATTAACCAATATTGCGCGCCATGCTCAGGCCTCGCGGATCGAGATCAATCTAACATTCGAACCCACTTGCTGCCGGGTATCCATCCACGACAATGGCAGAGGATTTGACACCCAAATCGCGCACCAATACAAATTCGGACTGATGGGCATGCGTGAACGCGCATTGACGCTTGGCGGCAGCCTTGAAATAGACAGCTCTGCGGATCGAGGGACCACGGTCCGGGTGATCATCCCCCTTCCCTTTGCATTGTAGATAGAGAGTCATGATTCAACTGCTGATAGCCGAAGATCACGCCATTATGCGCGCGGGGTTAAAACAACTATTCATTCACAGCGACAAGATTAACGTTGTAGCCGAAGCGGTTAATGGCGCAGAAACACTGCAACGTCTGCGCCACGGAGGGGTCGATGTTTTGTTGCTGGATATGAGCATGCCCGGGATCTGCGGCGAAGACCTGATTACCCGAATTCACGCCCAGCATCCCGCATTGCCGATTTTGGTACTCAGCATGCACAATGAAATTCAAATCGTCCAACGCGCGCTGCATGCCGGCGCGGTCGGTTATCTCACCAAAGATCAAGATGCGGAAGTGCTCCTGGAGGCCGTCACCAGGGTCGGTGCCGGGCATCGCTATATCGACCCGCTATTGGCCGAACGCATGGTCTTCGGGTTCAACCAGCCATGCAATACTCCGCGGCATCAATGCCTTACCGAACGGGAGCTCCAGGTATTACGCCTGTTTTCTCATGGACTGGCGGTCAATGAGATTGCCATCGAACTCGCCATCAGCCACAAGACCATCAGCACGCACAAGGCGCGACTGATGGAAAAAATGGAGTTCCGCAATAATGCCGACCTGATTAAGTACGCCATCGCCAACGAGCTCGTCATCTAAGCAGCAATGGCTAGCCACATCAGCACCTCACCCAGCCAAGCCTGAGCAGCGCGGTGAACAGCCGATTCAAAGAATCCTTAGATGGTAAATTGCGCCAGCGTCTCAATCTGGCTTTTCGCCAGCTGATCCAGTCGCTCGGCGCTGTCGGCGGTCAACCGCGCCGCCGAGCTCGATTCCTCAGACATTTGCGCGGTGCGTTCGACTTGGGCGGCAATATTATTGCTCGCCACCCCCTGTTGCTGAATCGCGGCGGAAATTTCGCTGATGCTGCGCGTGGCATCGGTGGTATTGCTGCCGATATGCTTAATCGCCTGATCCGCGTGGTCCGCGCGCCCTACTCCGGTTTCCACCAGGTGCTCGGCGGCTTCCATCTGGCTTGTCGCTTGCTGCGCGCGCGCCACCATGGCTTCGATCGTGACTGCGATTTCCTGGGTTGAGCGCGAGGTTCGTTCGGCCAGCTTACGCACCTCATCGGCCACCACGGCAAAACCGCGACCGGTTTCACCCGCGCGCGCGGCTTCGATCGCGGCATTGAGCGCCAGCAAATTGGTTTGATCGGCGATTTCTTTGATCACATTGACCACCGAACTCACTTTGGCGCTATCGGTTTCCAATTCCTTGATGCTTAGCGCCGATGCTTTGACCACCGCTGAAATTTCGCGAATGTCATGGATCGTCTGGTCGATAATATTCGATCCATCCTCGACCAATTTGCCGGACTCGGCGGCGCCCTGATGGGTCTGCCGGGCTTGCTCGGCCACGTGATTGACACTGGCGGTCATCTGTTCCACCGTGGCCGCCATACTGGCGGCGGCCTCGCTTTGTTCGGAAGCGGCGGACGAAACCTGACTGGCGCTTTGTGACAGTTGTTGCGCCGCGCTGGCCACCTCATGAGCGCCGGCATGGAGCGTTTTAAAACTGTGCTGCAGGTGTTCCAGCAAGCGGTTGAACGCACTGGCGGTACGGCCAATTTCATCCATACGCTTAATCGGCGCGCGCTGGGTGAAATCAAGCGAATGATTAACCCGTTCCAATGTCCCCTGAATATTGCTCAGCCCGCCGCGAATCACGTTAAACAAATGCGCGGCCAATAGGCCGGAAATCACAAACGCGGCCAAAACACAGCTCGTCATCAAGATCAAAGACTGACTATATTCTTGATCATTCGTACGATTAATCTGCTCCGACTGATCAGCGATGTGTTGATCATTATTTTTCAGCGCTAACGCCAGCGCTTCCGCGGCGGGACGGCCTTTCACCATCAGTTGATCAATCGCTTGGCTCAGATTGCCCGCCTTGGCTTCATTGATGGCCAGATCGCGCGCGGCCCGATAATTCACCATGGCGGTTTTATCCGCTGCCAACAGCGCTCGATCAGTGTCATCAGTCATGCCACTCGCCGCATAGTCGGCCAGGATGGCGTCGAAGCGCTGATCCGCCGTGGCCAGAGCCGCTATCGCATTGTTTCGATCAGTCGCGGTTGGGGCATACATCATTTTTGAAGAATTGACCCGGCTATCCGTCAACGCGGCTTGAGCCGCGGCCATCACCTTCATGCTGGGCAAGGTTTCACTCTGCACCGAATGGAACCGGGATTGCGCCTGTTTCAGCTGCCAAACACCATAACCGCCAATCAATAGCATGCTCAGAAGAGCAATCGCCAGGGTGATCAGTAACTGCTTAATAATTGTCATCGAAGTAGATCCTTAGTGCCCCACTCGTCCTGCCGACACCGGGCCGCACCGGCGCGATTCCCCGCAGTCAGTGCGAGAGGGGTTAAATGCATGGCTCATGTCTGCACGCTAAAACAAGGCAACGTTCACATCGAGGCAGGGGGTGATTTATGGTGGTTTGATTAACGGCGCACAGGTTTTGATTTGGAGCGGAGGGGCGACCAGCAAGACCGGGCAAAGCGAGTGACTTAACGACATCTGAATGGATGCTAACCTAAAAATAGAATAAACCAAGTGTATATAATGTCACTGTCAAAACACATTTTCAATATTCGGACAGTGACTCGCGCCAACCAGCAATA
>Ga0302155_10000067_pt1 | contig 84127 bp, 73 predicted proteins | sample I_Bog_N3_1_FD_193508 | JGI IMG/M metagenome (GOLD analysis project Ga0302155, IMG submission 193508) | Peat permafrost microbial communities from Stordalen Mire near Abisko, Sweden - I_Bog_N3_1 | ecosystem: Environmental > Terrestrial > Soil > Wetlands > Peat | place: Sweden: Abisko, Stordalen... | reverse complement strand
GAGCAACATCAGGCCACCGACCCAGGCACCGACGCCGCTCAGGTGGATGAACTGGTTGAGCATCAGCAAGCGTCCGTCGAGGCCGTCGAGCATGGCGCCGTGGCCGACCGGGGCGAGGGTCGCCAACAGCAGGAAACCGAGCAGCAGGTTGATGGCCGGGCGGGTGTTGGCCTGCAGGCTGAGCACCAGCAACAGGCACAAGCCCAGGTGCCAGCTCCAGACCTGACCGAAAAAGGTCTTGCCCAGGACCAGTTGGAGAGTGGCGGGATTCAGGGTATCGGCCCAGTCGCCGGTCATATTGGCGGTGGTCAGCAGCAACCAGCCGCCAGCGCTGAGCAAGGCCAGCAGCGCCAGCCAGCGCTTGATCCTGAGCAGCTGTTGATCCAGTGCCGGGCTGGCTGCACTGCCGATCAACCAGGGCCTGAACAGGCAGGCCCCGAACAACGACAACACCACGGCGAAATGCAGGAAGCGGCACAGGACCATGGCGTTTTGCATAGACTCAGTTGCCCACCGTGAAGCTGTAGTTGCCTTCGCTCTTGTGGGTATCGACCGACACGGCGTGCCATTCGACCTTGTACTCACCGGCCGGGAGTGCCGCGGCGGGGGTGACGATCAGGGTTTTCTTGTCAGACGGATCTGTGGCAATGCTTTTCAGCGTGACGGTCTTGCCGGAGCTGCTGACTTCGACCTTGGTCAATGCCGCTTCGACCCCTTCACTGAACACCAGGCGCAATTCGGCCGGCGCGCTGACGGTGGCGTCCTTGGCCGGGGTTTCGCTTTTCAGGTGGGCATGGGCGAAGGCGACGTTCGCACCGGCCAGACCGGCCAGCAGGAGCAGGGTACCGAGCATCTTCTTGAGCGGGGCAGCAGGCATCGATCAGTTCCTCGTGGGATGAAGTGAGCTGACTATACTAGCTCGCTCTGCAGCCGAACGTCGTATTTGAGCCTTTGTTCGCTTGAGCGATACTTGCAATACTGGCTGAGTGACTTCCCGGTATGTTGAGCCACGACACGGACTGCCTTTCGGAACACACCCTTATGTCGATTCGTTTGAGCTTTGTTTGCCACGCCCGCACCGAGGCTCAGCGCCTGGGCCGTTTTCCGCTGGACGAACCGGTCGAGCCCAAGGGCTTGCTCAAGGCGGCCGAGCTGGCGGCGCGCCTGAAGAAACCGGTGCGCATCCTCAGTGCTCCGGAAACCCGCGCCTGGCAGACCGCCGAGGCCTTGGGTGGAGAGGTCGAGATTGTCCCGGAGCTGGGTGACCTGGATGTCGGCGAATGGCAGGGTGTCATGTTGACGGACTTGCTTGAGAGCGAACCCGAATTGCTCGCGGCCTGGACCTCGGACCCGACGCAGGTCCCCCCGGCAGGCGAGTCGGTGGCGGCATTGTGTGCCCGGGTCGGGGCCTGGCTCGAGGGGTTTCGCGAGGAAGGGCATTTTATCGTGGTGACCCATCCCTTCGTGATCCGTGCGGCACTTCTGCATGCACTGGGAGCCAGCCCCGCCTCCTTTAATGCGATCGATATCGAACCGTTATCCGTGGTCGACCTGCGCCGTAACGGGCACTGGCGGTTGCGCTTCTGAGGCAGCGCGCTGTTGCCTTTTTTGATCGCGGGGGGGTTGCCAGATTCAAACCGACCGTAGGATGATCGAGCCCATGAACCGGAATCCGCTGAACCTCACCCAGAGCACCACGACCGCCTATGGCGGGCGTGAGGTCGGTGCGTGAGTCGGTAAACGCAGTGAACCCGGGCCCCGCCAGCAATGGACGGGGCCTTTTGGTTTCTGGGCCTTTGCTGGCATCACACGGAAGGAGCAATACCCATGCAAGCAGAAAGCGCAAAGCGTTCGGCCCTGTTGATCATCGATATGCAGGTCGGTCTGTTCCACGGTCCCGACCAGCCCTGGGAAGGGCTGCGGGTGCTGGAGAATATCAATCAACTGATGGGTGCGGCCCGGCAGGCCGATGCGCCGATTTTCGCGGTCCGGCATACCGGGCCTGAAGGCTCGCCGATTGCGGCGGGGAGTGCGCTGTGGCAACTGGTGCCGGAGTTGCGGGTCGATCCCGCGGTGGATCGTCTGGTCGACAAGACGCGCCCCAGTTGTTTCTTCAATACCGGGTTGGCCGAGCAGTTGGATGATGCCGGGATCGGACGTTTGGTGATTGTCGGGATGAAGACTCAGTATTGCGTCGATACCACTTGCCGGTTGGCGCGGGATCTGGGGTTCGAGGCGGTGCTGGTGGGTGATGCCCATACCTGCATGGAAACGCCCGGGTTGTCGGCCCGGGCGATTGTCGAACATCACAACGCGACGTTGAATGGAGCGTTTGTGCAGGTGTTGAGTACGGCTGACGTGCGGTTCTGAGGGGCGACCGCTACGCGGTCATCGCCAGCAAGCCGGCTCCTACAGGTTTTACGTCGTATACAAGATTTCGGTACGACGCGGACATTGTAGGAGCCGGCTTGCTGGCGATAGCGGGCTATCTGGCGCCGCTATCCTCAGGGCTTTTTCACCGGCGTCGGCAAGGTCACCAGCGAGACGTAGTCGTTCCAGAATTTCTTCTGGTCCACCGCGAAGACGATTTTGGCTTTCTGCGTCCCCACTGGCGGGCTCTTCTTGTAGCCCAGTGCACGACCGTAGTCCGGGCCGAAGTGGGTATCGACATCGATCCACATGTCGCGCGACTCGGTGACGATCTCAGGCTCGGCGAGGAACAAGGCCGGCAGGCTGTCCCAGGTAAAGCTGTGATAACCCGGGTCCTTGGCGAACTGCGGCCCGAACACGCTCTTGTACAGTTCCGGCACCGCGCCCTTGGCGGCAATCACCCGGTTGTAGACCGAGGCATCGAAGGTGACTTTCTCACAGACATCGTTGGGGAAGATCACATGTTCGATGGGCGAGCGCAGGACGATCTTCGCCGCCTCCGGGTCGAACCACCAGTTGAATTCCGCCGCCGGCGTGGTGTTGCCGGGAATCTCGATGGCGCCGCCCATGTACACGATGCGCTTGATCAGCGGCACGATATCCGGCGCCTGGCGGATCGCCAGGGCCAGGTTGGTCAGCGGACCGATGGCCAGCAAGGTCACTTCGTGGGGGTATTTGCGCACGCTGTCGATAATGAACTGCGGGGCGGTTTCGCTGCGCAGCTTGGTGTGGGTCGCCAGGCCATCGGGCGGTGCGACCAATTGCGCAGCCGAGGTCGGCCGCGGGTTCTTGAACGCCCCCGGCCAGCCTGCGCCGAACATCGCCTGCTCCTGTGGATAAGTGGCGAAGTCATGCAGCAGCGGATAGGCCGCGCCGGAGTAGACGCCGATCTCCTTTTCCACCCCCATGCGTTCCACGGCCTTGAGCGCGTCGACCTGTTCCTGGTCGACCCAGGCGTTGCCGCTGACCAGGGTCATGCCCAGCAGGTCGATCTTCTTCTGCGCGTGCAACTGCGCCAGCATGATAAAGGCCTGGCCGTCGTCGTTCAGTACGTTGAAATCGGTGTCGATGATGACTTTTTCAGCCGCTTGCAGCGAGCCGGCGGACAGGCCGACAGCCAGCGCCAGCGCGCAGCCCTTGAGAAAGCGTTGCATGGTGATGTGCCCCAATGAGTTGTTGTTGTATTGCGGTAGCCCAGCATGCCTGCCGACGCCTGGAAAGGCCATCGGCAGGTAAGTGGCTACTTAACGATTGACCAGTTTTGCCGGCAGGGCGATCACCAGGAAGCTGCTCAGGATCAGGCAGCCGGCGAAGAACCAGAGGGCCCCGGCGCTGCTGCCGGTCAGGTCGATGGCCACGCCCATCAGCGAGTTGCTGACCAGCCCGGCGATGTTCGCCAGCGAGCAGGCCAGGGCAAAACCGGTGGCCGCCGCGGTGCCCTTGAGGAAGGTCGCCGGCAGGCTGAAGAACACCGGCACCGCGCCGATGATCGCCGCCGAGGCAATGGCGAACAGGGCCACCGTCGCCACCACGTTATGGGTGAAGAAGGTGCTGGTGGCCATGGCGGCCGCGCCGATGAAAAACGGCACGATGATGTGCCAGCGACGTTCGCGATGCTTGTCGGAACTGGCGCCGATCAGCAGCATGCCGAGCAGGGCGGCGACACTCGGCAAGGCGGTGAGCACGCCGATATGGAAGGTGTCGGTGATCCCTGCGTTGCGGATGAAGGTCGGCATCCAGAAGCCCATGGCGTAGGCGCTGAGCAGGATCGAGAAGTCGATACCGCCGAGCATCCAGACCTTGAGGTTGAAGAAGCCGTCGCGAAAGTGCTGCTTGCTGTCGGGGCTGCTGGCCTCGTCGTTTTTCAGTTCGCTTTCGAGTACGGCCTTTTCCTCTTCATTGAGCCATTTGGCCTGGCGGAAGTGGTTCGGCAATGCCCAGAAGGTCAGGATGCCGAGCAACACGCTGGGTACCGCTTCGATCAGGAACAGCCATTGCCAGCCGCGCAGGCCGTTGACCTGGTCGAAATGGCCCATGACCCAGCCCGACAACGGTCCGCCGATAACGCTGGAGAGCGGCAGGCCGATCATGAACAGGGCAATGATGCGCCCGCGTCGATGGGTCGGGAACCAGGTGGTCAGGTAGAACAGCACGCCCGGCAGAAAGCCGGCCTCGGCGGCGCCGAGCAGGAAACGCAGGATGTAGAACTGGGTGGTGGAGGTGACCAGCATGGTGCAGGCCGAGAGCAGGCCCCAGGTGATCATGATCCGCGCGATCCAGATTTTTGCGCCGACCTTTTCCAGTACCAGGTTGCTCGGCACTTCGAAGAGGATATAACCGACGAAGAACAGCCCGGCACCGAGGCCGAAGGCGGTTTCGCTGAAGTGCAGCTGGTCGAGCATCTGCAGTTTGGCGAAGCCGATATTGATCCGGTCGAGGTACGCGGCCAGGTAGCAGAAGCACAGGAACGGGATCAGTTTCCAGGTGATCTTGTGATAAAGCGCTTGGGTCGGGTCGGCGACCGTAGTCGCTGATGTTGCATTCGCAATGGGCATTGGTTGTCTCCTGGCGGTGACTTATGGTTTTTATTACAGCCGCTTTTTCCAGCACTCTGGAGCGCGGTAAAGGCGGCTTCCAAAGGCAGTGTCAGAAGACTGGGCGTCACGCTCCGCACGGAGGCGACGCTCAGTTTTTTACGCGACCATGCTCTGTGGCACGGTTCTGCGGTCAAGCTCCCTGGAACTTCGAGATCGCTTCCTGTTTGCTGACGACATCGCCGTACTTGCTGTCGATGTCGAACAGATTCGCTTCATGGGGCGCCGAATGGCGGTCGCCCACGCATTCACGTACCACGATGGTCCTGAAACCGTGCTGCACGGCATCCACCGCTGTCGCGCGGATGCAGCCGCTGGTGGAACAACCGGCCAGCACCACGGTATCGATGCCTTGGGCGTGCAACTGCGAGGCCAGGCTGGTGCCGAAAAACGCACTGGCGTACTGCTTGCTGATCACCACTTCCGACGGCAGCGGCAACACCGCTTCGCAGAACGCCGCGAGCGGATTGCCTTCGACCATGTCCTTCATCACCGGCGCCTTGCGCACCCAGATGCCACCGTCGGCGAAATGCCCCGGATGGTAGCGAATATTGGTGTGCACCACCGCAACGCCGTGACGGCGGGCGCAGTCCAGCAGCTCGACGCTTTCGGCCACGGCGCTGACCACGCCGGGGGCGAACAGCGGCGCGCCCTCGGTGGTGTAGCCCTGCATGAAATCGATCATCAGCAGGGCCGGTTTCTGGCCGAAGCCGATCCGCTGGCCCCAGACGCCCTGGTAATTGTCATTGGCGCTTTGTTCGCTCATGGCGAGGTTCCTCGATCAGTACGCGCCGGAGAGCAGGGCGCCGGCACCGGGCACGATCGGCTCCAGGTCCAGGGCCTTGAGCATGGCGTAGGTGGTGGCGATGGCGGCGGTCAGTACCGGCTTGCCGGTCTGTGCCTCGACCTTGGCCACCGCCGGCAGCGACTGCATCTGCACGCAGGCCGAAAGGACGATCACATCGACGCCTTCCAGGTTCATGCCGGCGACGATGCCTGGCAGATTGGCCGGGTCGTGGCGGGCCACTTCGAGGTTGTCGGGGATCTCCAGGGCGCGCCAGTCGACCACCTCGAAACCTTCTTCGCGGATGTAGTTCACCACCAGTTCGGTCAGCGGCTTCATGTACGGCGCGACAATCGCGATGCGCTTGGCACCCATGACTTTCAGGCCTTCGATCAGGGCGCCGGCGCTGGTGATCACCGGAGCGTTGGCGTCGTTGTCGGCGGTGGCCTTGCGCAGGCGCGCTTCGGATTGGCGGTGATAGCCCAGGCCCATGGCCATGATCGCCACCAGGCAGGCGTAGCCCAGTACGTCGACCTTGGCGTCGGACAGCTCGACGGCGCAACGGTCGGATTCACCGTCCATGGCCGCCAGCTCTTCCTTGCGCATCTGCTTCATGCGCATGCGGCTGGAGTGAAAGGTGAAGCGTTCCGGACGGATTGCCTGGCGTGCGTTGAGCATCGCCGGGATCTCGGTTTCCATGGTGGTGTTCGAGCTGGGTACGATCTGACCGATACGGTAGGGCTTGATCATGCTTGTCTCCTTAAATCGATGATTCAGGTCACACATCACTCTGTAGGAGCCGGCTTGCTGGCGATCAGGCCTGTGAGCCTTGCATCGTCTGGTTGGTCGCCATCGCCAGCAAGCCGGCTCCTACAAGGTTTGTGTGTTGTTCAAGAGGTCAGGCTCACGCCGAGGAAGTCGCCGAAGGCGGCGAAGAAACCGTCCAGGTCGTCCCAGGGAATCATGTGGCCGGCATTGGGCACGTGGGCGATCCGGATGCCCGGTTGCAGCGCGCGGATTTCGGCTTCGTCCTCAGGCAGGATCACGCCGCCGCGACCGGCCACCAACAGCAGCGCGGGGGCGCCGAGCTGGGGCAGGTCCTGGTGGAAGTCCACCGTATGGAAGTCGTTGAACGCCCTGACAATGGCCGGCTCGTAGCAGGTGTGCAGCCATTCGGCGCGCAGTTGCAGTTGCTCCGGGGTCCAGGTGGCGCAGAAGGCGCGCATCGCCTCGGCATCCATCCCGATCAGCGACTGGCGGATCGAGTCGACGTACCAGGGCAGCTTGCTCGGGTATTCGCGACGACCCGGCCCGGATACCGGCGGGTCGATCAGCACCAGGCTCTTGACCCCGGCGGGGTTGAGCACGGCACTGCGCACGGCAAAGCGTGCGCCCATGGAATGGCCGACCAGGTGGTAGCTGTCCAGGCCCAGGGCGGCGGCGAAGGCGGCGATATCGTTCGCGCAGGTCTCGGCGCTGTAGTCCAGTTCCGGACCGCTGGAAGACAGGCCGCGTCCGCGGACATCCAGCACATAGGTGTCGAAGTGCCGGCCGAAGCGTTCGGCAACGAAGCCCCAGGTGATCGCCGGGCTGGTGATACCGGGGATCAGGATCAGCGCCGGGCCCTGGCCGCCATAGCGCAGGTAGTGCTGGCGAATGCCGTTGGCCTGGACGTTGCCGCCGTGGACGAAAGTGCTCACGCCGCCACCCCCGATTTCAGCACCTGGGCGTAGAGGTCGTAACCGTAGACCCAGGCCGGATCTTCCTGGGTGCGCAGCCAGGTGTTGGCGTTGGACACCGCCTGGACCCGCGAGGCGCGCTCCTTGCGGTTGGCTTCATAGAGTTCGAAGGCGGTGCGGTGGTCGCTGAGGCCGGTTTCCTGCAGGCAACGCGTGAGCATGGCGGCGTCTTCGATGGCCATGCCGGCGCCCTGGGCCATATGCGGTTTCATCGGGTGGCAGGCATCGCCCAGCAGCACCAGGCGCCCACGGCTCCACAGCGGCAGCGGGTTGCGGTTGCGCAACGGCCATTTGGTCACGCTGTCGGTGGATTCGATCAGTGCCTGCACGGTGGGGTGGTAACCCTGGAAGGCTTCGAACATCTCTTCGCGGCTGCTGTCGACGAACGGGCCTTCGAAGTCCAGCTCCGGGTGCGGCACGCCGGTGACGTAGTAGTACTCGTCGCGCTTGCCGGTGGTGTAGTAGACCATCATGTGCCGGTCCTCGCTCCACCACTTGATGCAGTCCTCGAAGTTGAGGTCGTAGCGGGCCAGCTTGTCGCGGGTGATCAGTGCGCGGTGGGCGACCCAGCCGCTGTACAGCGGTGCTTCGTGGCCGAGCAGTTCTTCGCGGATCTTCGAGTTGATGCCATCGGCGCCGATGACGATATCGGCGCTGGCCGTGGTGCCGTCGGTAAAGCTCAGGCGCACCTGGTCGCCGGTGTCTTCGATCTTTTCCAGGCGCTTGTTGAAGTGCAGGGTGCCGGGTTTGATCGTCGACATCTGCAAGGCATGCAGGTCGCCACGGTGCACGGTGACATAGGACGCACCGTATTCCTTGCGAGCGAATTCGCCCAGGGGAATCCGCGACAGGTAGTCACCGCTCATGCCGTCGCGGCTGAACCAGTGATCGGGGTGCGAGCCCATCTGGTCGAGCTGCTGCTCGATGCCCATGCGCCGGAAGATCTTCATGATATTCGGACCCATGTGGATCCCGGCGCCCAGGCGGGAAAACTCCGGGGCCTGCTCGTAGATCGACACATCGAATCCAGCTTGTTGCAACAGCGTGGCGGCGGCGGCGCCACCCAGGCCTGCGCCGACGATGGCGATTTTTTGCGTGCTTGCCATGGGGCTTGCTCCTCGTTCCGAGTGTGGGGTGGCAGGTTCGGCCACCGGGTTTTTAAAGTGTATACGCTCTTTTTTTCAAAAGAGAAGATCCGCGATAAAAATTAAATTTTTACTGGTTTCAGCCTTTGGTAACGCTAAGTAACCTTGTTTTATTGGGTGTGTGTGGGTTGGTAACGTTTTGGTCTGCTGCTTGCAGAGCGCTGTGAATTCAGGTCTTATCGATATTAAATTGTGTATACGCTATAAAAGCGCACTAGACTGAAGCGTCGCGCCTCGACTTGGTGCAGCGCGAGCGAAGAGGAGAGAGGAAAATGCCGGTAAGTGATTGCGAACTGACGCAAATGTTTGAGCACGTGTTGAAGCTGTCGAAAGTCGACTCGACCCAGAGTGTCGCGGTGCTCAAGAGCCATTACTCCGATCCGCGCACCGTGCGTTCGGCGATGGAGGCGGCGCAGCGCCTGGGGGCCAAGGTGTACGCGGTGGAATTACCGTCGTTCAACCACCCGACGGCCATGGGCAACGACATGACCGCCTACTGTGGCGACACCGCGCTGACCGGCAATATCGCCGCGCAGCGGGCGTTGGAAGCGGCGGATCTGATCGTCGACACGATGATGCTGCTGCACTCGCCGGAACAGGAGCAGATCCTCAAGACCGGCACGCGCATCCTGCTGGCGGTGGAACCGCCGGAAGTGCTGGCGCGGATGCTGCCGACCGAGGCGGACAAGGTGCGGGTGCTGGCGGCGGAAGAGCTGTTGAAGAAGGCCCGTTCGATCCATGTGACCTCCCGCGCCGGCAGCGATTTCCGCGCGGCGCTGGGGCAGTATCCGTCGGTGACCGAGTATGGTTTTGCCGATGAGCCGGGGCGTTGGGACCATTGGCCGAGCGGCTTTCTGTTCTCCTGGCCGAACGAGGAAACCGCCGAGGGCGTGCTGGTGCTGGATGTCGGCGATATCCTGCTGCCGTTCAAGACCTACACCCGGGAGAAGATCACCCTGGAGATCGAGAAGGGGTTTATCACCTCGATCCACGGTGGTTTCGAGGCCGAGTACCTGCGTGACTACATGAAGTATTTCAATGATCCCGAGGTGTATGGCATCTCCCATATCGGCTGGGGCCTGCAGCCGCGGGCGCAGTGGACGGCGATGGGGTTGCACGACAAGAACGACGGCATGTGCATGGATGCCCGGGCGTTCTATGGCAACTTCCTGTTCTCCACCGGGCCGAATACCGAGGTCGGCGGGACGCGCAAGACGCCGTGCCATATGGACATTCCGTTGCGCCATTGCGATGTGTACCTGGATGACCAGGCGGTGGTGATCGGCGGCGATGTGGTGGCGCCGGAGGCGTCGCGGGCTCGCTGAGTCTGGGACGGAGGGGGCTGTCAGTGAGGCTTTTGGTGGTCTTGCGGGCCCCTTCGCGGGCAAGCCCTGCTCCTACAGTTTCGCGTCGTACACAGATTTTGCGCATGGCACAAAACTGTAGGAGCAGGGCTTGCCCGCGAAGGGGCCCTGTCAGACAACCTCACACTTGAGTCCCTCCCACAATCTGTCCATCATGCCTGCCCATTCCTCCTCGCCTTTTCGAGCCTGCCGTGCCGGATACTCCTGATTCCAACCCTTATGTGTTTTCCGAACAAGTCGGCCACCTGCTGCGCAAGGCCTACCAGCGGCATATGGCGATCTTCCAGCAGAATGTCGGCGACTCGCAGCTCACCGCCGTGCAGTTCGTCACCCTGTGCGCGGTGCGCGATCACGGTCCCAGCTCCCTGACCGAACTGGTCAAGGCCACCGCCGTGGACCAGGCAACCATTCGCGGCATCGTCGAGCGGCTCAGGGCGCGTGAGTTGATCACCCTGGAGCCCGATCCCGAAGACCGGCGCAAGGTTATCGTCGGTTTGTCCGAGGCCGGCAGCCGGCTGGTGCAGCAGACCGTGCCCTGCGCGGCGAAGATCAGTGAACTGACCATGAGCAACCTCAATCCCGCCGAACAGGTCGCGGTGCTGTTCCTGCTGCGCAAGATGATCGACGACCGCGACGAATAATCCTTTCTGGATGCGGGCCTGTGTGGCGCGGAGCTTGTCGGGACGCCGTATGTGTATTCACCGCGAAATACCCTGGTGCACAGACCCTTGTAGGAGCTGGCTTGCTGGCGATGCGATCTGATGGTCGACATCGCCGTTGCCTGATAAACCGCTATCGCCAGCAAGCCGGCTCCTACAGGTTTTATGTTTCGCCAGCGGCCTGGTTGGACGCCTGAAAGTCCAACTGGCACTCTTCTTGCTCTCCCTTCATGTAGTAACCACTTCATCGAAAAAAGTGTGTCGTCAGGAGACATAGTCCTCGACCCACGCCCTTTTCATGTAGTGGTTACTTCATCAAATGAAGCGAGCGCAATCCATGACGACGCAGGAAATCACGGTAGCCCTTGAGGTCAACGGCCAACGCCATTCGGTGACGGCCATGGCCGATACCCCGCTGTTGCTGGTGCTGCGCAACGACCTGCGGCTCAACGGCCCCAAATACGGCTGTGGCCTGGGGGAGTGCGGAGCCTGCACGGTGATCGTCGACGGCGTGGCCGCGCGCTCCTGTGTGTTTCCCCTGGCCGGCGCCGTGGACCGGCAGATCGTCACCCTCGAAGGCCTCGGCAGCCGCGAAGCGCCGCACCCGGTGCAACAGGCCTTTATTGACGAGCAGGCGGCCCAGTGCGGCTACTGCCTGAACGGCATGATCATGACCGCCAAGGCCTTGCTCGACCGCATCCCGCACCCCAGCGAAGCGCAGATCCGCCAGGAACTGTCGGCCAATCTCTGTCGTTGCGGCACCCATATCGAAATCCTTCGCGCGGTGCTGCGTGCCGCCCGTCCATTGCCTTGAACCAGGATCGACGACCATGAGCGACGCCATCCCCACCCGCGACCAATGGCTGGCCAAGACCGGCGTGCTGCTGATCGTCGACGATATCCTGCCGCCCTCGGGGCCGGTGGCCAAGGGCGGCACGCCGGTGGTCAAACCCAAGGAGCTGGGGCTGTTTATCGCGGTCAACGACGACGGCCTCGTCTATGCCTTCAACGGCCATGTGGACCTGGGCACCGGCATTCGCACCTCGTTGGCGCAGATCGTCGCCGAAGAGCTGGACCTGGAGGTGGAGCAGGTGTGCATGGTGCTCGGCGACACCGAGCGCGCGCCTAACCAGGGCGCGACCATTGCCAGCGCGACCCTGCAGATTTCCGCGATTCCCCTGCGCAATGCCGCGGCCGAAGCCCGGCGCTTCCTGCTGGAGCGGGCAGCCGGACGCTGGTCGGTGAGCGTGGAAGCGCTGCGGGTCGAACGCGGTATCGTCAAGGCGGCGGACGGTCGGGCCTTGAGCTACGGCGAACTGGTAGCGGGCGAGCATGACGAGTTGCGCATCAGCGGCAGTGCGCCGCTCAAGCCGGCCGAAGACTATCGGCTGGTGGGCAAGGGCACGGCGCGGGTGGATATCCCGGCCAAGGCCACCGGCGAGCTGATCTATGTCCATGACATGCGCGTGCCGGACATGCTCCACGGTCGGGTCGTGCGCCCACCCTATGCCGGTTTCGACAGCGGCGACTTTGTCGGCAACAGCCTGCTGGAGGTCGATGAGTCGTCCATCGCCCATATCCCCGGGATCGTCGCGGTGGTGGTGATCCGCGACTTTGTCGGGGTGGTCGCGTTGCGTGAAGAGCAGGCGGCGAAGGCCGCGCGGGAACTGCGGGTGCGCTGGAAGGACTGGACGCAGAAACTGCCGGATTTGAGCGATGTCGAGCAGGCGATCCGTGACAATCCGCGGATCAAGCGCACGGTGCTGGACCAGGGCTATGTCGATGCCGCACTCGCCGGTGCCAGCCAGCGCATGCCGCGCACCTACCTCTGGCCCTATCAGATGCACGCTTCCATCGGCCCGTCCTGTGGCCTGGCGGATTATCACGAGGAGGGCATCCGGGTCTGGTCAGGCAGCCAGAATCCGCACCTGCTGCGGGCCGACCTGGCCTGGCTGCTGGAGTACCCGGAAGAACGTATCGAGATCATCCGCATGGAGGCCTCCGGCTGCTACGGTCGCAACTGCGCCGATGACGTCTGTGCCGACGCCCTGTTGCTGTCCCGCGCCGTGGGCAAGCCGGTGCGGGTGCAACTGACCCGCGATCAGGAACACGCCTGGGAACCCAAGGGCACGGCGCAATTGATGGATATCGATGGCGGCCTGAATGCCGACGGCAGTGTGGCGGCCTACGACTTCGAGACCAGCTACCCGTCCAACGGCGCACCGACCCTGGCCCTGCTGCTGACCGGGCGGGTCGAGCCGGTGGCGGCGATGTTCGAAATGGGCGACCGTACGTCGATCCCGCCTTATGCCTATGAGCATATGCGGGTCAGCATCAACGACATGTCGCCGATTGTCCGGGCGTCGTGGATGCGCGGCGTGTCGGCCTTGCCCAACACCTTTGCCCATGAGTCCTATATCGACGAACTGGCCTTCGCCGCCGGGGTCGATCCGGTGGAATATCGCCTGCGCTACCTGCCGGACCAGCGGGCCGTGGACCTGGTGAAATCCACCGCCGAACGGGCCGGCTGGACCCCGCGCACCGCGCCGATGCAAACGCCGAACGAAGACCATCTGCTGCGCGGTCGCGGTTTTGCCTATGCGCGTTATATCCACAGCAAATTTCCCGGCTTCGGCGCGGCATGGGCGGCCTGGGTCGCCGATGTCGCGGTGGACCGGCAGACCGGTGATGTGTCGGTGACCCGGGTGGTGATCGGCCATGACTCGGGGATGATGATCAACCCCGACGGGGTGCGGCATCAGATTCACGGCAACGTGATCCAGTCCACCAGCCGGGTGCTCAAGGAGCGGGTGACCTTCGAGGAATCGACGGTGACGAGCAAGGAGTGGGGCGGTTATCCGATCCTGACCTTTCCCGAGGTGCCGCAGATCGATGTGCTGATGATGCCGCGCCAGAGCGAGCCGCCCATGGGGGCCGGCGAATCGGCCTCGGTGCCGAGTGCGGCGGCGATTGCCAATGCGATCTTCGATGCCACCGGGATTCGTTTTCGCGAGCTGCCGATTACCCCCGAGCGGGTATTGCAGGCGCTCAATGCCGGGACCGCCGGGGATCCGCCGAAGTCGCCGGAGAAACGTTCGAAATGGTTGTTCGGCTCGTTGTTCGCTGCCTTCGGTGCGCTGCTCGGCATGGCCGCCACGGCGTGGCCCTGGCATGGTGAGATCGCGCCCATTGCACCGCCCAGTGCCGGGACCTGGTCGGCCGCAACCCTGGAGCGCGGGCGCTTGCTGGCGGCGGTCGGCGATTGCGCGGTGTGCCACACGGCGCCGGGTGGCGCGACCAATGCCGGCGGGTTGGCGATGGAGACGCCGTTCGGCACGCTCTACAGCAGCAATATCACCCCGGATGCGAAGACCGGCATCGGCAGCTGGTCGTATCCGGCCTTCGAGCGGGCGATGCGCGACGGGATCGGCCGCGATGGGCGCAATCTGTATCCGGCGTTTCCCTATACGGCGTTTCGCAATATCAACGATGCCGATATGCAGGCGCTGTATGCCTACCTGATGTCCCAGGCGCCGGTCAGCCAGCCGGCCAAGGCCAACGCGATGAGTTTTCCGTTCAACCAGCGGCCGTTGATGGCGGGTTGGAATGCGCTGTTCCTGCGCAAGGGGGAAATCCAGGTGCAGCCGCAGCGCAGTGAACAGTGGAATCGCGGGGCTTATCTGGTCAACGGGTTGGGGCACTGCGCGGCCTGTCATTCGCCGCGCAATCTCCTCGGTGCGGAGAAGGGCGGGGCGGCGTTTCTGGGCGGGGCGATGGTCGATGGTTGGGAAGCGCCGGCGTTGAACGGTTTGTCGAAGGCGCCGACGCCGTGGACCGAGGATCAGTTGTTCAGCTACCTGAGCACCGGTTACTCCGATGCCCATGGCGTGGCGACGGGGCCGATGGGGCCGGTGGTCACTGAGCTGGCGAAATTGCCGAAAGAGGATGTGCGGGCGATGGCGGTGTACCTGGCGTCGCTCAATGGGGCGCAGGCCGAAGCGCAGGTGGTGGAGAAGGCGACCCGGCCGGTGGCCGCTGCGCAGAAGGTGGTGCCTGAGGTGAAGCTCTCATTGAGCAACGGTCAGCGACTGTTCGAAGGTTCCTGCCAGGGCTGCCATGCCGATGGACTGGGGCCGAAGTTGTTCGGGGTCAGCCCGTCGCTGGCGACCAACAGCAATGTGCACAGCGATGTGCCGGACAATCTGCTCAAGGTGATCCTGCAGGGTATCCAGAATCCGGCGACCCGGGACCTGGGTTATATGCCGGGGTTCAAGGACAGCTTGTCGGATACCCAGGTGGCGGAGTTGGCGGCGTATCTGCGCAGCCGGTTTGCCGGTGAGGCGCCGGCGTGGCAAGGGCTGGAGAAAACGGTGGCGCATGTACGCGCCAATCCCGGTACGCACTGACGAACGCTGTTAATTGCCACACTGCGAACCTGTAGGAGCCTGGCTTGCCAGCGATGAGGCCATCAAGCCTTGCGGCGCTCATCCGGCCGTCTTCGCTGGCAAGCCAGGCTCCTGCAGGTTTTGCGTCGGGCACAAGAGTTACGGCAGGCGCAACACCCCGCGTACCACCAGGTCACTGATAAACGCCAGCCAGTCCTGCTGCTGGCGTTTCTCCGCCAGCGGCTCACCGAGGAACGAGCTCAGGGTGTGCTGGTTGGAGTTATAGAAATAACAGAGCGAGGCGATCATCAGGTACACGTGCTTGATGTCCAGGTCCTCGCGAAAGATGCCCTTGGCCTGACCGGCCTCGATGATCGGTCGCAGCACGCCCACCGCTTCACCGGAAAGCCGGCGCAGCTCGCCCGACTGCTGCGCATGCTGGCCCTTGTGCAGGTTCTCGATGCTCAGGATAGCGACGAATTCGGGGTGCTTGACGTAGTAGTTCCAGACGAAGGCCACCATGTCCTGCAAGGCTTGCAGCGGTTCCTCGAGGTTCAGCTTGAGCTTGCTTTCGGCTTTGTTGAACTGCTCGTAGGTATGCTCCAGCACGCAGATGAACAGGCGTTCCTTGCTGCCGAAGTAGTAGTAGAGCATGCGGTCGTTGGATTCGGCCTCGCGGGAAATGCTCTCGACCCGGCCACCGGAATAACCGTCGCGGGTGAACACCTTCACCGCCGCCTTGAGAATGCGTGCTCGGGTCTGGTCGGCTTGCTGGGCTCTGATGCCGGTCTTCTTGTTCACGTCGGCATTCCTTCTGTGGGTCGGAAAGGGACGCGAATATAGCATGGGGGCGTTATACGGATGCAGGCCCGGAGGGAGGGGCAGGAGCCGGTTTAGCGGCTCCTGCCGTGGCGCGCGCGGTCTTTATCAGGCCTTGAGGGTCGCCATGTCGATCACGAAGCGATATTTCACATCACCGGCGATCATGCGGCTGTAGGCCTCGTTGATCTGGCGGATGTCGAGCATCTCGATGTCGCAGGTGATGCCGTGCTCGGCGCAGAAATCCAGGACTTCCTGGGTTTCGGCAATGCCGCCGATCAGCGAGCCGGCCAGTACCCGGCGCTTGAGCACCAGCTTGGCGGCATGCAGCGCCGGGTCCACCGGTTCGATCAGGCCCACCAGGATATGCACGCCGTCGAAGGCCAGGGTGTCGAGGTAGGGGTTGAGGTCGTGCTGCACCGGGATGGTGTCCAGCAGGAAGTTGAAGCGGCCCGCCGCTGCGGCCATCTGCTCGGCATCGGTGGACACGATCACATGGTCGGCGCCCTGGCGACGACCTTCCTCGGCCTTGCTCGCCGAACGGGTGAACAGGGTGACTTCGGCGCCCATGGCCTTGGCGAACTTGATGCCCATATGGCCCAGGCCGCCCATGCCGAGAATCCCGACCTTGTCGCCCGGCTTGACGCCATAGTGCTTGAGGGGCGAGTAGGTGGTGATGCCGGCGCAGAGAATCGGCGCGGCGCTGGCCAGGTCGAGTTTTTCCGGAATGCGCACGACGAAGTGTTCGCTGACCACGATGCTGTCGGAGTAGCCGCCCATGGTGTTGCTGCCATCGACCCGATCCGGGGTGGCGTAGGTCATGGTCGGGCCTTCGAGGCAGTATTGCTCGAGGTCCGCGTGGCAGGCTTCGCAATGACGGCAGGAGTCGACCATGCAGCCGACGCCGACCAGGTCGCCGACCTTGTGCCGGGTGACGCTGGCGCCGACGGCAGTGACCTTGCCGACGATTTCATGGCCGGGCATCAGCGGGTAGACGGCAATGCCCCACTCGTTGCGGGCCTGGTGGATATCGGAGTGGCAGACGCCGCAGTAGAGGATCTCGATGGCGACATCGTCAGGTCGCGGCGAGCGACGCTGGAAGGACATGGGGGCGAGGGGCGTGGTAGGCGACTGGGCGGCATAACCGATGGCGGTGTACATGAGGAGCCTCGCAAAGCTGTGACGGTTGAGGCGATGCATTGTCGGCGTCGAGGGTGGACACGGCCATGGCGATTCCTCCGCGTGTCTTGCCTATTCCTCCGGTATCGCGTTTTCGCCATTCGCCTGTGTCCCCGGACCTGCGAAGATGTTCTCATCCCTTTTTCCGTGAAGTTTTTGCCATGCAGTTGACCCGTCATCTGGACGCCAATGCCCCCCTGGTTGCGCTGATCGAGCCCCTGGCCACTCGTGACGGCTTCGTCCCGACCCTGTTGCCGGGCGTGCAGGTGTTACGCGTCGGCTGCGATGTGGCCCGTGGTCCGCAGATCTACGAGCCGAGCCTGATGATCATTGTCCAGGGCAGCAAGCTGGCCTACCTGGGGGTGCGGACCCTGGAATATGGTGCCGGACACTATCTGATCCAGGCCCTTTCGGTGCCCTTCGAGTGCGAGACCTTTGCCGGGAGTGATGGTGCGCCCCTGCTGGGGATTTCCGTTGCTATCGACCGGGCGATGCTGGGGGAGCTGGTCTTGGCCATGGGCCTCACCCATGACAGCCCGGCGGCGGCCCAGACCCCGGAATCCATGGCCTCGGTGGTACTGGATGACAGCATGCGCGGTTGCGTCGAACGCTTGCTGCGTTGCCTGCGGGACCCGCTGGAGTGTCGTGTCATGGGGGAGGCGCGGGTGCGCGAGTTGTTGTTCGCCGCCTTGCGCGGGCCGCAGTCGGAAGTGCTGCGTGCGCTGGTGGAGCAGCAGGGGCATTTTTCCCGGATCGCGGCGTCCCTGGGCCTTTTGCATGCCCATTACACCGAGCCCTTGAACGTCGAGACCCTGGCCAGTTGCGCGAACATGAGCCTGTCGACCTTTCACGAGCATTTCAAGCGCGTCACCCTGCTGTCGCCGGTGCAATACCTCAAGCGCCTGCGCCTGCTCAAGGCGCAACAATTGTTGCTGGCCGACGGCCTGGGCGTGGCGCAGGTCGCCCATCGGGTCGGGTATCAGAGCTCCTCGCAGTTCAGTCGCGAGTACAAGCGTTACTTCGAACGTAGCCCCGGGGACGAACGGGCGGCTTGAACCTGGCTTGACGGGTTGGCCGCTGCCTCGCCGATCACCAGGATCGCCGGGCTCTTGAGCGCGAACGCCAGGGTGTCGTCGTGCCTGTTCGCCAGGTCGCTTCAGCCGTGCAGTCGCCAGGCTAGCAGAGTCAGGTTCAGTAGCAGGGAGCCAAGGGCCAGGGCGCGCCAGACCTTGAGCGGTTCGCGTTCCAGCAGGGGGCGGGGGCGTGGCGGCGGTAAGTGCTCGGCCTGTTGCAGGGCCAGCAGCCATTCCTCGGCGGTTTCGTAGCGCTGGGCCGGGTCGCTGGCCAGGGCCTTGCCGAGGCTGTGTTCGAGCCAGTCGGGCAGGTCCGGGCGATAACGACTGGCTGGCACCGGAGAACCGAATCGCGGACGCTGGAAGGCTTCGATTTCTCCATAGGGGTAGTGCCCGGTCAGCAGGTAATACAGGCTGACGCCGACGCTATACAAATCTTGCGCCGCACTCGGTGGCGCGCCGCCGTAGGCTTCCGGCGCGATATAGCTGGGGGTGCCCGGCAACTCGGCATCGCGCTGGCGGTTCAGTCCGGGGCAGTAGGCCAGTCCGAAGTCCAGCACCCGCAGTTCGCCGTCGGTCCCCAGCAGCAGGTTTTCCGGCTTGATATCACGGTGCAGGAGATTGCGCCGGTGCAGCAGGCCCACCGCCCGCAGCAGTCGTAACGCCAACTCCAGCCCCTGGTTGAGACCCAACTGGCCGTGAGCGTCGAAGTGTTCGGCGAGGGTCATCCCCGCGTATTCGCGCATCAGGTAATACAGGTGTTGACGCTGCCCGGCGGGATGCACTTCGGGAAAGTGGCGGCCCGTCATGCGCCGCAGGAACCATTCCTCCAGCAGCAGGCTCTGGGCCGCGGCCGTGTCGTCCTGGCGTTGCACAGGCAGGGTCTTCAGCAGCCAGGGTTGTTGCTGCGCATCGTGGACCCGGTACAGCAGCGACTGGCGGCTCTGTTTCAACAGGCCCTCGACCTGCCAGCCCTCGAACCACTGCCCCGGTTTCAGTGCCGGTGGCAGCGGCCATTGCTCGGCCTGCCCGAGCAGATCGTCGAGGTCGGTGCCGGCCAGTTCGTCGACGCGCACCAGCACGGCACTGGCATTGTCCTGGCTGCCGGACCGATGCGCGGCCTCGACCAGGGCCAGGGTGGTGTTTTCCAATGACAGGTCACGTTGCAGGATATCGGCGATCGAGGCGTCGTTGAGGGTCGCCCAGACACCGTCGCTGAGGATCAGGAACTGTTCGTCCTGGCGTAATTCGCCCTCCAGGTAGTCGACCACCAGATGCTGTTCCAGGCCCAGGGCACGTTTGAGCACATGCTGCATGCCGGCCTGGTCCCAGACGTGATCCTCGCTGAGGCGCTGCAGCTGCCCGGCAAACCAGCGATAGACCCGACAATCACCGATATGCGCGAGGGTGAATGAACGCCCGCGCAGCACCAGCGCACTGAGGGTGGTCAACAGCGGCGACTGCCCGCCATTGGCATGCAGCCAGCGATTCTGCGCCAGCAACACCCGGTCCAGGGCCTGGGACACGCCCCAGGTCGGCGGCGTGGCGTAATAGTCCAGCGCCAGGGCCTGCAAGGTCGAGCGCGCGGCCAGGCCGCCGTCGGCACACTGGCTGACACCGTCGGCCAGGGCGAACAGGTAACCCTTGCTGGCCGCGAGGACCGGCACCGGAATCACCAGGCGCGTCGCATCCTGGTTCTGCTCCCGGGGGCCGCTGGCGCTGGCCTCGGCGTAACTGAGCTGCAGGCCCATGGTCGCTACTCAGACCCGGGCGGCGGAGAAGGCTGCCGAACCCCAGGTGGTTCTCCAGCGGCGCTTGACCCCGTAGAGGCCGAACCAGGCGATCAGCCCCAGGCTGGCGAACAACCACAGGGCGAGCTGGTAGTCACCGGTACTCTGTTTGATCGCCCCCAGCCCGGCCGTGAGCAGAAAGCCGCCGATACCGCCGGCCATGCCGACCAGGCCGGTCATCACGCCGATTTCCTTGGTGAAGCGCTGCGGCACCAGTTGGAACACGGCCCCGTTGCCGGCGCCGAGGCCGAGCATGGCCATGACGAACAGCGCCAGGGCCGCCACCGAGCTGGACAGGTGGAAGCCCACCGCGCCGATGCACAGGGTGGCAATGGCGTAGGTGCCGAGCAGGGCGCGAATCCCGCCGAAACGATCGGCCAGGGCGCCGCCCAACGGACGCATCAGGCTGCCGGCGAACACGCAGGCGGCGGTGTAGTAGCCGGCGGTTTGCGGATTGAGGCCGTACTGGTCGTGGAAGTAACCGGGCAGGGCGCTGGCCAGGCCGATAAAGCCGCCGAAGGTGACGCTGTAGAAAAACATGAACCACCAGCTGTCACGGTCGCCGAGGGCGTTCAGGTAGTCGGCCATGGATTTGGCCTTGGCGCGGTTGGGTGCGTTGCGCGCCATCAGGCTGAACAGCACCAGGGTCAACACCAGGGGGATCAGGGCCAGGCCGAACACGTTGACCCAGCCGAAGGCGGCGGCCAGCAACGGTGCCGCCAGGGCGGCGATCACGGTGCCCGAGTTGCCGGCGCCGGCGATGCCCATGGCCTTGCCCTGGTGCTGCGGCGGATACCATTGCGACGCCAGGGGCAGGGCGACGGCGAAGGAGGCCCCGGCCATGCCCAGGCAGACGCCCAGCAGCAGGGCTTGTTCATAGCTGTGGATACCCAGTTGCCAGGCCGTCAGCAGGCCGACGATGACAATCACCTGGCCGATGATGCCGGCGGTTTTCGGCGACAACTGGTCGGCGAGCATGCCCATGATAAAGCGCAGGACGGCGCCGGCCAGGATCGGCGTGGCGACCATGAAGCCACGCTGTTGGGTGGTCAATTGCAGGTCGCTGGCGATCTGCACCGCCAGTGGCCCGAGCAGGTACCAGACCATGAAGCTCAGGTCGAAATACAGAAACGCCGCGAACAGGGTCGGTGTATGGCCGGCTTTCCAGAAACTGTTGTGCATCTAACACCTCATCTGCCAAAGGGTTCAACGACGGTTCGGGGCCTGCGCACGGGTGATGTCCACCGGCCGCCTGCCCCTGTTTACCGACGTTAAAAACGCAAAAACGCCGCATCCCGGTTCGTTTGCACGATGGGAAATGCGACGTCTTTGTCGGAGTGGGGCAGCCGCCGTTGGCTACCGGGTATTGCATGAGCACTATGTGTGCCAGTTTCTGCTGCGGCCCGTTGCGCCGCTCAAGTACGGCCTTGCGAGGGCATCACCCGCCGGTCGCGGGTCAGGGCGGGGAAAAAAGCCCGTGCCCCACAACGCAGCCCGTTGATGAGGCCGTGCTGCGTTGCGGTGCATCTCAGTCGAGCAGTTCGCTCATGGCGATCACCTGCTCGGCGACCTGGATCAGTTTCTGCTGTTTGCTCATGGCCTGGCGGCGCATCAGGGTATGGGCGGCGGCCTCGTCGCAGCCCTTCATTTTCATCAGCAGCCCCTTGGCCATCTCGATACGTTTGCGCTCGGCGATCTGCTGGTCGCGGGCCTGCAACTGCGCGCGCAGGTGCTGGTCGCTTTCGAAGCGGGCCATGGCCACGTCCATGATCGGTTGCAGGCGCTGGGACTGGATGCCTTCGACGATATAGGCACTGACCCCGGCCTTGATCGCCTGGCGCATCACGGCGGGGTCGTGTTCGTCGGTAAACATGACGATCGGTCGCGGTTGGTCGCGGCTCAGCAGCACCACCTGCTCGAGCACGTCACGGCTGGGGGAGTCGGTATCGATCAGCAGTACATCCGGACGCACCGCCTCGACCCGCGCGGGCAGGTCGATGGTCAGGCCGGATTCGTCGATCACCTCGAAACCGGCTTCACTCAAGGCCGTGCGCAGGCGCCCTAGCTTCTTCGACGTGTCGTTGATCAGGAGGATTTTCAGCATGGCGGCCAGCTCCTGTCAGTGATCATTGAGGGCATGCAGGGCAAAACCACGGGCGTAGGCCTCGGGGTTGGAGCCGTCCCAGAGTTGGCCGTCGAGCAGTTGGCTGCTGCGCATCGGTGCGCCGGGCATGGGGATGTCCAGGGCGTTCGCGGCGCGGCTGTAGAGGTCGAGTTGCTGGACCTGGCTGGCCACGCCCAGGTAATCCGGCGCCTCGCGCAGCAGGCCCCAGCGGCGGAACTGGGTCATGAACCACATGCCATCGGAGAGGTACGGGTAGTTGGCCGCGCCACGGTCATGGAAGGTCAGGGCATGGGGATCTTGCCAGTGCCGGCCGAGGCCATCGTCGTAGCGACCGAGCAGGCGTGGTTCGATGCTCGCCAGGGGCGCGTCGAGGTAGTCGCTGCCGCTGAGCAATTGTGCGGTGCTGCGCAGGTTTTCCTGGCTCTCTTCGATAAAGCGGCTGGCCTCCAGGATCGCCATCACCAGGGCTTGCGCGGTGTTGGGATACTGTTCGACGAAGGCGCGGGTGCAGGCCAGGACTTTTTCCGGATGGTCCGGCCAGATCGCCTGGCTGGTGGCGAGGGTAAAACCCTGGCCCTGCTCGATGGCATGGGCGGCCCAGGGCTCACCGACACAGAAGCCGTCGATGCGTCCGGCTTGCAGGTGTTCGAGCATTTGCGGGGGCGGCACCACCACACTGTTGACGTCTTCCAGCGGATGGATGCCCTGGCTGGCCAGCCAGTAATACAACCACATGGCGTGGGTGCCGGTGGGGTAGGTCTGGGCGAAGGTCAGTTTGGCCTGGCCGCTACGGGCCCGTTGTTGCAGGGCCTGGGGGCTGGTGACGCCGGCCTCCTTGAGCGGTTGCGAGAGGTTGATGCTCTGGCCGTTCTGGTTCAGGCCCATCAGCACCGCCATGTCGGTGGCCGGTGTGCCGCTGATGCCCAGCTGGATGGCGTAGATCATTCCGTACAGGCCATGGGCGGCATCCAGCTCGCCGCTGACCAGTTTGTCGCTCAGGCCGGCCCAGGAGTTCTGGCGCTGCAGATTGAGGGTCAGGCCATAGGGCTGGGCGAAGCCCTGGGTGGCCGCGACCACCAGGGAGGCGCTGTCGCTCAAGGGCATATAGCCGAGGTTGAGGACGTTTTTTTCCGGGGCATCGCTGCCGGCTACCCAGGCCAATGGGGACCTTGTCAAATCGTTGTGCATGCAGTGATTCCTGAAGCTGTGGGGCTGATGCCTGTTACATGGCGGAGCAAGAGTTATGCCGATGACCGTCGGTCAAGGCCGAACACGGTCCCTTGTAGGAGCATGGCTTGCCAGCGAAAGGGCCCGCGAGACCGCCAGAAGCTTCGCGGGCAAGCCCTGCTCCTACAGTTTTGCGGTGTATTGAAGATTCCGCTCACTCAATAGACATCGCGCAGATAACGCCGATCCTTGCTCATGGCACTGACATACAGACCCGCCGCGCCGCCGCTCATCCGACCGTGGACCTGGACGATTTTCTTCAGCGCGGCGTCGACGTCCTTGGCCATGCGGCTGGCATCGCCACAGACATAGACGCTGGCGCCTTGCTCCAGCCAGCTCCAGAGCTGCGCGCCAGCTTCGAGCATGCGCTGCTGCACGTAGATCTTTTCAGTCTGGTCACGGGAGAAGGCGGTGTCCAGGCGGCTCAGGTGACCGCTGCGCAGCCAGGCTTCCAGTTCCTCTCGGTAGTAGAAGTCGCTGGCGGCGCGTTGTTCGCCGAAGAACAGCCAGTTCCTGCCCTCGGCGCCTTGGGCCTGGCGTTCCTGCAGGAAGGCGCGAAACGGTGCGATGCCGGTGCCTGGGCCGATCATGATCATCGCTGTTCGCGGATCTTGCGGAACCCGGAAGTGCGTGCTGCGCTGGATAAACAGGCGGGCGCCGATACTGGTGGCACGGTCGGCGAGAAAGGTCGAACAGACCCCGCCACGGATCTGCTCGCCATGCCGGTAGCGTACCGTGGAAACCGTCAGGTGCACCTGCGCCGGGGTGACTTTCGCACTGGAGGAAATCGAATACAGCCGTGGCTGCAAGGGCTTGAGCAGGCTGATCAACTGATTGGCGCCGAGGCTGATGGGGAACTCCAGCAGCAGGTCCGGCAGTTGCCGGCCCCAGAGCCAGTCCTTGAGCCGGGCCTGGTTGGCTTCCTCCTGCAATTCATCCAGCCAGGGGCTGGCGCAGAGCCCGCAGACCCGGCGCAAGATCTCCGGGGTGATACGGGTGATGTCCAGGTGATCGAGCAGCGCCTCGCGCAGCGCCATCGGCGCCTTGTCCTTGAGCGTGACCCCGCTGTCGCCATCCAGTTGCAGGATATCCAGCAGCTTGTCGACCGACTCCGGGCAATTGCTCGGCCAGACGCCGAGGGCATCGCCGGCCTGGTACGGGAAGTCCTGGTCGCCGAGGTCGAACACCAGATGGCGGGTTTCCTTTTCCGCCCCCGGGGCATTGAGCACCTGGTTGTGCAGAAGGCGGGCGTGCAAGGGGTGATGGCGGCTGTAGGGGCTGCCGATGTCGGTCAGGGCGGGTTGTGTCGTTGCGACCACATCCGCGCTGGCGATGATTGCCGGCGGGGTGGAGGGAGCGCCGAGCATCGTACACAGGGTTATGAGCCAGGGTTCGACAGCCTGTTGGGCGTCCTGCTCGCACTCCAGGCGTGGCAGCAGGCGTTCGGCGCCGAGTTCGTTCAGGCGCTCGTCGAGCTTGCGGCCGAAACCGCAGAACTGATCGTAGTTGCTGTCGCCCAGGGCCAGCACGCTGTAGCGGCTTTGCGCCAGGGCCTGGTTCTGGGCACCTTGCAGGGTCTGCCAGAAACCCGTGGCATTGTCCGGCGGGTCGCCGTCGCCAAAGGTGCTGGTGACCAGCAATACGCTGCTGGCGGCGCGCAGGTCGTCAAGGCTGGCCTCGTCCATGGCCCGCAGGCGGGCTCGTTGGCCGGCGCTGTCCAGGCGCTTGGCGCAGGCCTGGGCCAGTGCTTCGCTGTGGCCGGTTTGCGAGGCCCAGAGCACCAGCCATTCAGGCGTTGTCGCCTGAGCCTTGGCGGCGATCTGCGGTTCCAGCGTGGTGCTCGTCGTGCGGGAAAACAGTCCGGCGAGCAGGCCGTCCAGCAACAGGCGTTTGTCGGCGCCAAAGGGCGCGCTGGCGGGCAGGGTGGGCACGCCCGGCGCCTTGGCCTCGGCACTGCGCAGGCCCAGCAGGTAACCCTGCATATACAAGCGTTCGTCGGCGGCCAGGCTCAGCTCCGCCGGAATATCGAGGTTGAGCAGGCGGGCGAAGGCGTTGATCTGCATGGGGGAAACGTTCTCCGGGGCGGCAGCCGAGGTGTCGGCCGGCGCGAGTTCGGGGACAAGGTGGGTGGGCTCTGCAGCCAGGGCCAGCAGGTTGACCGCACAGAACTTGAAGGCCGGCTGCAACGACAGCGGGTCGATGGCATCGCTGGTCACCGCGTTGATCGCCAGGTCGTCGCCGAACACATCGTTCCAGTGAAAGGGCGCAAAACAGTTGCCCGGGCGGACCCGGTCGCTGATCACCGCCGGCAGTACCGCACGGCCGCGTCGTGAACGGATCTGCACCGGGTCGCGTTCCTTGATGCCCAGGCGCCCGGCATCCTCGGGATGGATTTCCACGAAGGGCCCGGGGTTGAGTTTGTTCAGGGTCGGCACCTTGCCGGTCTTGGTCAGGGTGTGCCATTGGTGCTGGACCCGACCGGTGTTGAGCACCAGGGGGAATTCCTCGTCGGGCATTTCCGCCGGCATCAGGTGCGGCCGGGCAAAGAATTGCGCCTTGCCGCTTTCGGTCGGAAAGGCGATCGCCGGTGGCTGGCCGTCCTGGTCGTATTTCGATGCCTGGCTGAGGCCGTTGTTGAGGTAGCGGATCGGGTTACGCGTGGCCCCCTGGGCCTCGGCGCAGGGCCATTGCAGCGGTTGCTCGCGCAGGCGGGCATAACTGGCGCCGCGCAGGTCGTAGCCGGTCTTGGGGTTCCAGGCCTGTTTGATCTCCTCGAACACCGCCTCGGCGCTGTCATAGGCAAAGGCCTCGGCATAACCCATTTCGCAGGCCACGCGAGCGATGATCTGCCAGTCGGGGAGGGTCTCGCCCGGAGGCTGCACGGCCTGCTGCATCAGGGTCAGGTTGCGTTCGGAGTTGATCATCACCCCTTGCGCTTCGGCCCACAGGGCGCCGGGCAGGAGGATATCGGCATAGCGGTTGGTTTCGGTATCCAGATAGGCGTCCTGGCTGATCACCAGTTCGGCGCTTTGCAGTGCCTCGATAACGTTCTGCCGGTTAGGCACGCTGGCCACCGGGTTGGTGCAGATAATCCAGCAGGCCTTGATGCTGCCGGCGCGCATGGCCTCGAACATCGCCACCGTGCCTTCGCCGGCTTCGGCCCGCAGGCTGTCGGGGGGCAGTCGCCAGAGTTGCTCGATAAAGGCGCGGTCATCCGCCACCAGTGCCGAGCGCTGGCCCGGCAGGCCGGGGCCCATGTAGCCCATCTCGCGACCGCCCATGGCGTTGGGTTGCCCGGTCAGGGAAAACGGCCCGCTGCCAGGCCGGCAGAGGGTGCCGGTGGCCAGGTGCAGGTTGCACAGCGCGTTGGTGTGCCAGGTGCCCTGGACGCTCTGGTTGAGGCCCATGGTCCAGCAGCTCATCCAGTTGGCGGCCTGGCCGATCCACTGGGCGACCTGGTGCAGGTCGGCTTCGGCCAGGCCGGTCAGCTCGGCGACCCGGGCCGGTGGGTAGTCCTCGAGGAAGTCGGGCATCACTTCCCAGCCTTCGGTGAAGGCGGCGATAAAGTCGCGGTCGTCATGGCCGTTTTTCACCAGCAGGTGCAGCAGGCCGTTGAGCAGGGCGAGGTCGGTACCGGGTTTGATCTGCAGGAACAGGTCGGCCTTGTCGGCGGTGCCGGTGCGCCGCGGATCGACGACGATCAGCCTGGCGCCGGCCTTGACCCGATCGAGCAGGCGCAGAAACAGGATCGGGTGACAGTCGGCCATGTTCGCGCCGATCACCAGGAACAGTTCGCTGTGCTCGAAATCCTCATAGGAGCCCGGCGGGCCGTCGGCCCCCAGGGACAGTTTGTAGCCGCTGCCGGCGCTGGCCATGCACAGGCGCGAGTTGGATTCGATATGCCGGCTGCGGATAAATCCCTTGGTCAGCTTGTTGGCCAGGTACTGGGCTTCCAGGGACATCTGCCCGGAGACATAGAGCGCCACGGCGTCCGGGCCATGGTTGTCGATAATGTCCCGCAGGCGGCTGGCGGTGGCACTGATGGCCTGGTCGATGCCGACCCGGGCCGGGTCACGGCTGCGTTGCGAACGCAGGAAGGCGTGCTCCATGCGCCCGGAGTTGGCCACCGCCTGGCCGCAGGTGCTGCCCTTGGTGCACAGGCGACCGAAGTTGCTCGGGTGTTGCTTGTCGCCCGAGACCTTGACGATCAGGTTGTTCTCGACCTGCATGACGATGCCGCAACCCACGCCACAATATGGACAGACGCTGCGCACGGTGTTGCTGGCCACCTGGGTATCGGTCATGGTGCGTCCTCGGGGTTGGAAACCGGGTCCGGCAGAAACGAAAAAAGCGCCGGCTGCCCCACGTTTTTCAACGGGAGCGGCACGGCGCCTTTGTCGTGAATGTTGCCTGAAGAGTGAACTACACAGCCATCGACGTTGATGGCCTGGTCAGGCTGTAGCAATGCGCGCGCCAACTGTTTCACTGGTGCTCGGCAGGGTGCGGTGGGCAAGGCTGACATGGGGTAAGGTCAGGCTGCTGGCGCAACTCCGAGAGATGCAAATCAGCGTCGCGATGGGGCGGGTCGAGGGTGACTGCATCTTTTTGGTGCTTTTGTGTGGAGGTGTCCGTCGCCTTGCCAATGGCATATCGAGTGCGTCACGCAACCTGTAGGAGCCGGCTTGCTGGCGATGGCGATCTGCGCAGCGCCGCGAGAACCTCAGCCTGCCGGCTGATCGCCAGCAAGCCGGCTCCTACAGGGATCGTGTTGGATTGGGCCTTGGCACAAGCGATGCATAGCCCCTGATACCTCACCGCGATGGCGCGAGTGGGATGCCCCGTCGATCAACGGCGATCGTTTGGCCACAACCGGCCCGGGTGAACATGACTGCGTCGGGCCTATGGGCCGGCAGCACGAACAGGCAAAGGCGCCTGGAACCTTTTGGTTCCGGGCGCTTTTTTTTGCCTTCGAAAAACCGGATTGGCTTTGACGGATGCTTCCTATGAACAGCTATTCAGCGACCTCGAACAACCGGCCAACGCTGGTGGTGATCGGCAACGGCATGGTGGGTCACCATTGCGTCGAGCAACTGGTCGAGCGCGGTGCCCTGGCGCAGTATCAGATCCATGTGTTCAGCGAGGAACCGCAGCGAGCCTACGACCGTGTGCACCTGTCCGAATACTTCAGCGGCCGCGATGCACAGGCCCTGGCCCTCGGCGATATCGCGCTGTACCGGACCCCCGGTGTCACCTTGCACCTGGGCCGCGCGGTATTGGAGATCGACCGCGCGCGTCATGAGGTGATCACCGCCGATGGCTGTGTGGCGTACGACAAGCTGGTGCTGGCGACCGGTTCCTTTCCCTTCGTCCCGCCGATTGAAGGCGCCGAGGGCGACTCGCGGCTGGTCTATCGGACCCTGGGGGATCTCGACCGCATTCGCGACGCCTCTAAAAATGCTCGCCGTGGCGTGGTGGTCGGCGGCGGCCTGTTGGGCCTTGAAGCGGCCAATGCCCTCAAGTCCCTGGGGCTGGAGGCGCATGTGGTGGAGTTCGCGCCGCGGTTGATGCCGGTCCAGCTGGATGAGCAGGGCGGTCAGGCGCTCAAGGATCAGATCGAGGCGCTGGGGGTCAGTGTCCATCTGTCCCGTGGCACCCAGTCGATCAGCGCCGGCAGTGAATACCGCTACCGGATGAACTTCGCCGGCGAGGATTTCCTCGAGGCCGACCTGATTGTGTTTTCCGCCGGCATCCGTCCCCAGGATGCCTTGGCCAAACAGTGTGGTCTGGAGCTCGGCCCGCGTGGCGGTGTGGCCATCGACAGCCAGTGCGCCAGCAGCGACCCGGACATCTACGCCATCGGCGAGTGCGCGGCCTGGAACGGCGGGATCTTCGGCCTGGTGGCCCCGGGTTACCAGATGGCCCGGTCGGTCGCGACGCAACTCTGTGGCGAAGACAGCGAACCGTTCATGGGCGCGGACATGTCGACCAAGCTCAAGTTGCTCGGTGTCGATGTCGGCTCCATTGGCGATGCCCAGGGCGCCACGCCCGGTTCACGTAGCTACCGCTTTATCGACGAGGCCAGCGCCAGCTACCGGCGCCTGGTGGTGTCCGCCGACGGCAAGCGCGCCCTGGGGGCGGTGTTGGTGGGCGACAACAGTTATTACGACACCTTGTTGCAGTACGTCAGCAATGGCATCGACCTGCCGGCCGATCCCGCCGGGTTGATCCTGCCATTGGGCGAAGCGGCACCGGCCCTGGGCGTGGATGCCTTGCCCGCTACCGCCACCGTGTGTTCCTGCCATAACGTCAGCAAGGGCGCGATCTGCTCGGCCATCGACGGCGGTTGCAGCGAACTTTCCGAACTCAAGGCCTGTACCCGTGCGGCCACTGGTTGCGGTGGTTGTGCCGCGTTGCTCAAACAGGTTTTCGAACATGAGCTGAGTGCTCGCGGCGTCACTGTGGACAAGAGTCTGTGCGAGCATTTCGCCCATACCCGCCAGGAGCTTTACGCCATTGTCCGGGTCGAACGCATCGAGTCCTTCGACGCGCTGCTGGCACGCCACGGCAAGGGCCATGTCGGCTGCGATATCTGCAAGCCGGCGGTCGGCTCGATCCTCGCCTCATGCTGGAATCAGCCGATCATGGACCCGGCGTTGGTGCCGTTGCAGGACACCAATGACACCTTCATGGCCAACATGCAGAAGAACGGCACCTATTCGATCATCCCGCGTATCGCCGGTGGCGAGATCACCCCGGACAAACTGATCGCCCTGGGGGCGGTGGCGAAGAAATACGAGCTCTACACCAAGATCACCGGCGGCCAGCGGATCGACCTGTTCGGCGCCCAGTTGCATGAGTTGCCGCAGATCTGGGGCGAACTGGTGGACGCCGGCTTTGAAACCGGACACGGCTACGGCAAGTCGCTGCGCACGGTGAAGTCCTGTGTCGGCAGTACCTGGTGCCGGTATGGCGTGCAGGACAGTGTCGCCATGGCCTTGCTGCTGGAGAACCGCTACAAGGGTGTGCGGGCGCCGCACAAGTTCAAGCTGGCGGTCTCCGGCTGCACCCGCGAATGCGCCGAGGCACAGAGCAAGGACATCGGCGTGATCGCCACCGACAAGGGCTGGAACCTGTATGTCGCCGGCAATGGCGGCATGCGTCCGCGACATGCCGAGCTGTTCGCCACCGATCTCGATGACGCGACCCTGGTCCGCTACATCGACCGTTTCCTGATGTTCTACATTCGCACCGCCGACCGCCTGCAACGCACCTCGGTGTGGCGTGAAAGCCTGGAAGGCGGCCTCGACTATCTCAAGGCGGTGATCATCGACGACAGCCTGGGCCTGGCCGCCGAGCTGGAAGGGCAGATGCAACTGCTGGTAGACCGCTATCAGTGCGAGTGGGCCAATGCCTTGCAGGACCCGGAGAAGCTCAAGCGCTTCCGTACTTTCGTCAATGACAGCGGCGGCGATCCCGCCATCCGTTTTGTCGAGGAGCGTGGTCAGCGTCGTCCGGCCCGTGCCGACGAACTTCAACTGATCCCTGTCGCCGAGGAGTTGAACTGATGAACACCACGACCCTGGAACGTCCGCAGAATGCTGTGGAATGGAAAACCCTGTGCAACCGTGCTGACCTGGTGGCTGATTCCGGCGTGGTCGCCTGGCTCGACGGCGCCCAGGTGGCGCTGTTCCATCTGCCGGCTATCGACGGTGGCGAGCAGGTTTTTGCCATCGATAACCGCGATCCGAAATCGGGGGCCAATGTGATCGGCCGTGGCATCGTCGGTACGCTGAAGGGCGAGCTGGTGATTGCCTCGCCCTTGTACAAACAGCACTTCCGCCTGGCGGATGGCACCTGTATCGAATACCCCGAGCAGCACTTGCGGATCTGGCCGGTGCGCTTGAATGGCGATCGGGTGGAGGTGGGGGTGAACTGAGGCGCAGCGCTGGAGCGTGAGGGTGTCAAAAGCTTCGCGGGCAAGCCCTGCTCCTACAGTATTGTGTCGTACACAAAATCAGTGGTCGACGCTTAGCTGTAGGAGCAGGGCTTGCCCTCGAAGAGGGCCTTGAGAACGCTACAAACTCTGCGGATAGCACAAACTTCAGCCAGGTTTGAGAGCATTCTCAAGTAAGCAGAAAGGCCCCCGAAGGAGCCTTTCTGTTATGCCGTGGACTTACATGTTCGGGTAAGTCGGGCCGCCGGCGCCTTCCGGGGTGACCCAGGTGATGTTCTGCGAAGGGTCCTTGATGTCACAGGTCTTGCAGTGCACGCAGTTCTGGGCGTTGATCTGGAAACGCTTCGCGCCGTCCTCCTGGGTGATCACTTCATACACACCGGCCGGGCAGTAACGCTGTGCCGGCTCATCATAGAGCGGCAGGTTCTTGCCGATCGGGATGCTCGGGTCTTTCAGCTTCAGGTGGCAGGGCTGCTCTTCTTCATGGTTGGTACCGGAGATGAACACCGAGCTGAGCTTGTCGAAGCTGAGCTTGCCGTCCGGTTTCGGATAATCGATTTTCGTCGAGTCCTTCGCCAGCTTCAGGCAGGCATAGTCCGGCTTGGTGTCGTGCAGGGTGAACGGCAGCTTGCCACCGAAGATGTTCTGGTCGAGCCAGTTGAAGCCGGCACCGACGATCGGACCGAACTTGTGCATCGCCGGGCCGAAGTTGCGGCTGGCGAACAGTTCTTCGTACAACCAGCTCGATTTGAACGATTCGACGTAGCTGTGCAGCTCATCGCCACCCTCGGCACCGGCCAGCAGCTTCTCGGCCACGGCTTCGGCGGCGAGCATGCCGGACTTCATCGCGGTGTGGCTGCCCTTGATCTTGGCGAAGTTCAGGGTGCCGAGGTCGCAACCGATCAGCGCGCCGCCGTTGAAGACCATCTTCGGCAGCGAGTTCAGGCCGCCTTTGCAGATGGCGCGGGCGCCGTAGCTGATGCGCTTGCCACCTTCCAGGTATTGCTTGAGCACCGGGTGATGCTTGAGGCGCTGGAATTCGTCGAACGGCGACAGGAAGGTGTTGCTGTAGGACAGGTCGACGATCAGACCCACCACCACCTGGTTGTTTTCCAGGTGATAGAGGAACGAGCCGCCGGTGTTCTCGGCGCTCATGATGTCCAGCGGCCAGCCGGCGGTGTGCACCACCAGGCCTGGCTCATGCTTGGCCGGATCGATTTCCCAGATTTCCTTCAGGCCGATGCCGTAGTGCTGGGCATCGGCATCGCTGTCGAGCTTGAAACGCGAAATCAGTTGCTTGCCGATATGCCCACGGCAACCTTCGGCGAACAGCGTGTACTTGCCGCGCAGTTCCATGCCGGGGGTGTAGAGACCGTCTTTCGGATGGCCTTCACGGTCGACACCCAGGTCACCGGTGATGATCCCGCGAACCACGCCGTTCTCGTCGAACAGCGCTTCCTGGGCAGCGAAGCCCGGGTAGATTTCCACGCCCAGGTTCTCGGCCTGCTGGGCCAGCCAGCGGCACAGGTTGCCCAGGGAGATGATGTAGTTGCCTTCGTTGTGCATGGTCTTGGGCACAAAGAAGTCGGGAACCTTGGTCGAGGTCTCGTGGCTGCGCAGGACATAGATGTCGTCGCGCTTGACTGGGGTGTTCAGCGGCGCGCCGAGCTCTTTCCAGTCCGGGAACAGCTCGTTCAGGGCCCGTGGCTCGAACACCGCGCCGGAAAGGATGTGGGCACCGACCTCGGAACCTTTCTCCACGACGCAGACGCTGATTTCCTGACCCGCTTCAGCCGCTTTCTGTTTCAGCCGGCAAGCGGCGGACAGGCCTGCGGGGCCGGCACCGACGATGACCACGTCGAATTCCATGTATTCGCGTTCCACAGACTCTCTCCTACTCAAGGCTCTACAGTTTTTTTCTAATTGGAGGTTTGGTGTCGCGCTCCGGTCTTCCTGCACCACGTCGGGAGGAGGATCACGGATGAGACATCTTTCTCTCTAGGCGGCGCATTATATCTACACCACTACCAGCGTCCAATACAAACGTTTGTTTGAATTCGCTGCAGGCTAGATAAATCAAAGAAGCGCGGCTTATGACTGGCCATTTTGCCGTATTGACCGGAATGGGCGTTCCGGTCAAGATACGGGCGGTTTCGCGCTCGCCGTAGGCTGAATCAAGGATTCAGGAGCCCCTCTAAAGACAGGGCGAAGGCAGTGGGAAGTACAGCGGCATGCCGGTCTGGCGCGGAGTTTACACGCCTTGACGGTCCATGACTGCCCGGTCACGTCCGACGGACGGTATGGGGTGGTCGGCAGCGGTATTTTCGCTTCAAGTGCCGGCGTTTTTCGAGGTGCCCTTGAGCTTCTTACTGGAGTCGTGCGCCGTTGAGCATCAACCGCCAGGTCAATCCTGGCGATTTCCTTTTCACCGGAGAGTAACGAGGAATCCATGAAGGTTCTTGTAGCTGTCAAACGCGTTGTCGATTACAACGTCAAGGTCCGCGTCAAGGCGGACAATTCCGGCGTCGACCTCGCCAACGTCAAGATGTCGATGAACCCGTTCTGCGAAATCGCAGTGGAAGAAGCGGTACGCCTGAAGGAAAAAGGTGTAGCGACTGAAATCGTCGTCGTCTCCGTTGGTCCGTCCACCGCTCAGGAGCAACTGCGCACCGCGCTGGCCCTGGGTGCCGACCGTGCCATCCTGGTTGAATCGGCTGAAGAGCTGACTTCCCTGGCCGTGGCCAAGCTGTTGAAAGCTGTTGTCGACAAGGAACAGCCACAGCTGGTGATCCTCGGCAAACAGGCCATCGACAGCGACAACAACCAGACCGGCCAGATGCTGGCAGCCCTGAGCGGTTACCCTCAAGGCACCTTCGCTTCGAAAGTCGAAGTGTCGGGCGACAAGGTTGCCGTGACCCGCGAAATCGACGGCGGCCTGCAGACCGTGTCGTTGAGCCTGCCGGCCATCGTCACCACCGACCTGCGTTTGAACGAGCCGCGTTATGCGTCCCTGCCGAACATCATGAAAGCCAAGAAGAAGCCGCTTGAAGTGCTGACTCCGGATGCTTTGGGCGTTTCCACCGCCTCCACCAACAAGACCCTGAAAGTCGAAGCGCCGGCTGCTCGCAGCGCCGGTATCAAGGTCAAGTCGGTTGCAGAACTGGTCGAGAAACTGAAAAACGAAGCGAAGGTAATCTGATCATGACTATCTTGGTAATCGCCGAACACGACAACAAGGTCGTGGCTCCGGCCACCCTGAACACCGTGGCTGCCGCCGCGAAGATCGGTGGCGACATTCACGTGCTGGTTGCAGGCCAGGGCGTGGGTGCTGTTGCTGAAGCTGCCGCGAAAATCGCTGGCGTGTCGAAAGTGCTGGTGGCCGACAACGCCGCCTACGCCCATCAACTGCCGGAAAACGTCGCTCCGCTGGTCGTCGAGTTGGGCAAGGGTTACAGCCATATCCTGGCTGCCGCCACTTCCAACGGCAAAAACATCCTGCCACGCGTTGCCGCGCAGCTGGACGTTGACCAGATCTCCGAGATCATCTCGGTGGAAAGCGCTGACACCTTCAAGCGTCCGATCTACGCCGGTAACGCCATTGCCACCGTGCAATCGAACGCTGCCGTCAAGGTCATCACCGTGCGTGCCACCGGTTTCGACCCGGTTGCCGCTGAAGGTGGCGCTGCTGCGGTTGAAGCGGTTGCCGCTGCTCATGATGCAGGCAAGTCGTCGTTCGTTGGCGAAGAGCTGGCCAAGTCCGATCGTCCTGAACTGACCGCTGCCAAGATCGTCGTTTCCGGCGGCCGTGGCATGCAGAACGGTGACAACTTCAAGCACCTGTACGCCCTGGCCGACAAGCTCGGTGCCGCGGTGGGTGCTTCCCGTGCCGCGGTCGACGCCGGTTTCGTACCGAACGACATGCAGGTCGGCCAGACCGGCAAGATCGTCGCGCCACAGCTGTACATCGCCGTCGGTATCTCCGGCGCGATCCAGCATCTGGCCGGTATGAAGGACTCCAAGGTGATCGTTGCGATCAACAAGGACGAAGACGCACCGATCTTCCAGGTGGCCGATTACGGCCTGGTGGCAGACCTGTTCGAAGCCGTACCCGAGTTCGAGAAGCTGGTCTGATCCAGCGGCTTGGCTTATAAAAGAACCCGGCCTTTTGGCCGGGTTTTTTTTTGAAAAGCGCGCCCAGGCCCTGGGCATGGCCAACGACCTCAAGGCCCATCCGCAACCGGTCGATCAGTCCGGTCTGTTTCTTGCCGTTTCCCACAATTCGGGCTGCAATGCCCCCCGGTTGCGCGGACAGTTGGCGAAAAAGATGACAGAATTGCCCGCCTCCGGCCTGACCGAAGCCGCGCTGCAGCGCAATCTGGAGCGTTGGAAGGGGTAATTGCAACCGGTCAGCGCCCCAAAACCGTAGGGATTTTTTTGTGAGTATTCGACCTCTATTTGCGGCCCTGGCCGTGCTGGCGCTGGCGGGCTGCGCCACCGACCCGGCCCCGAACGAGCAGATGCGCCTGACCGAGCGCACCATCGCCCAGGCCCATGCCGTCGGGGCCAACGCCAACGATGTCCCGGAGCTGAAAATGGCCGAGGACAAGTTCCGCCGGGCCAAGGCCAATATGGCCGAGGACGCGTTCCGTGGCGCCCGGCGCAAGTCTGAACAGGCCGAGCTGGATGCGCGCCTGGCCGAAGCCAAGGTGTTGACCGAGAAGAGCCAGGAGCAGCTCACGCTGCTCAACACCCGCATCGCGCGCCTGCACAAGCAACTGGAGACGGCTCAATGATCTGTTCGAGCGCAAGGGCGGGCGGCCTGTTGTTGCTGGCCTGTGTCGGCTTGTACGGTTGTGCCGGCCAGAACGACAGTGAGGCGGCCCTGCAGGCGGCATCGGCGAATTTCCAGAAGGTCAAGGAAGACGCCAATGTGCTGCGTTACGCGCCCAGGGACGTGATCCGCTCCGGTGAATCCCTGGCCCGGGCCGAGCGCCTGTCCGGCTACCTGGGCAGTGCCGGTGATGTCGAGCACTACGCCTACCTGAGCGAGCGTTACGCCGACATTGCCCGTGAACACACCGAAACCGCCTTGAACCAGGAGCGGGCGGCCAAGCTGGAGCTGGAGCGTCAGCGTCTGCAATTGGCCTTGCGCGAAAGCAAATTGCTCAGCGTGCAGCAGCAGGGCAAGTGGGTAGAGGAGCAGATCGCCAGTTTGACCAGTAACCAGAAGGATCGTGGCCTGGTGATGACCCTCGGCGATGTGTTGTTCGACACGGGTGAGGCGGAGTTGAAGAACTCGGCCAATCGCACGGTGCTCAAGCTGGTGCAGTTTCTCCAGCTCAACCCACGGCGCATCGTGCGCATCGAGGGCTACACCGACAGCACCGGCGACACCGACGGCAACCTGAAACTGTCCCGCGAACGCGCGCAGTCGGTGGCCGATATGCTGGTGGACCTGGGGATCGACGAGAAGCGCATCCAGGTCGAGGGCTACGGCGACCAGTACCCGGTGGACGTGAACGCCAGCGAGCGTGGACGGGCGCAGAATCGTCGGGTCGAGATTGTCTTTTCCGATGAGAAAGGCCAGCTGGGCGCGGCGCGCTGACGGCGGGACGCTTCCCCCGAAAACCCGGCGTCCACAAAACGCCGGGTTTTTTTATTGTGCGCCAGGCATGGCGCGTTGCGCGCAAGCGCAACCCGCTTGGTTGTGGTGGCCTCGCTGGTGGCCTGGAGGCGAACGTCCTCTGCACACCCGGCAAGGGGAAGTGTTAGCCAGAGGCAAGGGGCATTGGCTACTCAACCCTTGCATTCCTATTGCTCCGAGAGGGCGTCTGAAGCAAGTCAGCCAGTTTCACGGCCGTCTTCGCCTCGTCGAGTGGCGTGTACACGATGAGTTTCATGTCTGGCTGATCGGAAACGGCCAGGCTGGTGTATTCAAACGTCATGCGACCGCCCACCGGGTGCTTGATGCGCTTGTGTCCGGTAAAGGGCCGCTGCACGTCGTGCCTGGGCCACCAGTCTCGGAACTCGCGGCTGGCTTTCATCAGCGTGGCAATCAACCGCTCGAACTCGGGATCGCCGGCATAACGGGCACTGTCGGCACGGAACATGGCCAGCGCCGCCGGTGCGAGTTTGTCCCAATCGACCAGCAAACGACGGTGCGCCCCGTTGGCAAAGACGAGATGCATGATGTTGCGCTCGTCGCCTTGAAGCTTGCCGTAGTCGCCAAACAGTACCTCGGCCGCACGGTTCCAGGCGAGCACGTCCCAGCGACGCCCCAATACATAGGCAGGTTGCCCCGTCAGGCTATCGAGCATCCGTCGCAACGGCTCCTCGACCCGTTCGGGACCTGTCAGGGCGGCCTCCGGCGGCGGCCGGTTGTTCAGGACGAAAAGATGCCTCCGTTCGGCGGGATCGAGCTTGAGCGCGTCGGCAAGTGCCGATAGCACTTCAACCGAGGGATGCACATCACGTCCCTGTTCGAGCCACGTATACCAAGTGGTTCCTACGCCCGCGAGCAATGCAACCTCTTCGCGCCGCAGCCCTGGTGTTCGCCGGCGGAATCCTTCAGCCAGCCCGACGTTGGCAGGCGTCAGCTTTTCGCGGCGGGAACGCAGGAAGGCTCCGAACTCGCGGCGACGAATTTCAAAGGTGGTCGGAAGATCGCTCATCTCTTCATCATAGCAGTATTGATACCATGATAGGTCGGGAACTGTTTGTGGTATCGGGATCGGGGAACAATGCCAGCAACGCTATTAAGTTCAATAGAGGTTGGCAGCATGGAGCTAAAAGAAAAGACGATATTGATTACAGGATCGACCGATGGCGTCGGGCGTCGGGTTGCCCAACGACTCGCAAAGTCAGGTGCGACCGTATTGATCCATGGCCGCGACCGATTGCGGGCCGAGGGTCTGCTGACAGAGATCCGCAATTTAGGCGGCAGCGGAACTTTCTATCCGGCCGATTTTTCTTCGCGATCACAGGTGCGTGCACTGGCAGAAGCCATTCAACGTGACCATGGCCGTCTTGACGTACTTATCAACAATGCTGGAATCGGCGTTGGCGTTCCCGGTTCGTCGCGGGAGGTAAGTCGGGATGGCTACGAGTTGCGTTTTGCCGTGAACTATCTTTCCGGCTTCCTGCTGACGCGCCTTCTACTGCCGCTTTTGCAAAAGAGCCAACCCGCCAGAATCGTCAATGTTGCATCGGTGGGTCAGCAGTCCATCGATTTCGCCGACATCATGCTGACGAATGGCTACAGCGGTGCGCGAGCCTACTGCCAGAGCAAGCTCGCGCAGATCATGTTCACCTTCGATCTGGCCCGTGAACTGGACGGATCTGGGGTCGCGGCAAACAGCCTGCATCCGGCGACCTACATGGATACCGCCATGGTGCGCAAAGACGGTATCGCACCGATCAGCACCGTTGACGAAGGGGCCAATGCAATTCTCCATCTTGCTGTTGCCGGCGAGACGGAAGGAATGAGCGGTCTGTATTTCGCTGGACTTCAGCCACGACGGGCCAACCCACAAGCCTATGACGCTGCCGCGCGTGAGCGCCTGCGGTCGATCAGTCTCGAACTTGTCGGCTTGCCGAACGCCCATCCCGGCACATCAAGCGGCGCATAACGACTTCAGTCACGCAACCGGTCTGACCACTGTCGTCACGCATTTCATCTCTCAACCATTAGAAAAGGAAAAATCATGTCAATTCAACAACACACAGTCATCATCGGAGGATCGACCGGCATTGGTTTTGCGACCGCTGGCCAGCTTCTTGCCCTGGGCCACAAAGTCACGATCACAGGCCGTACCGAACAGCGATTGCAAGCGGCGAAGACTGAATTGGGTGGTGATCTTACCGTCCTCGTTCTTGATGCCGCTGACACGGGCCGCCTAGCCGATGCCTTCGCGGGCATCGGCGCATTCGATCACCTCGTACTGTCGCTTGGTAGCGGCAAAGGGGCCGGACCATTCGCATCTGTCAGCCTCGACGAAGTGCGGCAAGGTTTCGAGGAAAAGGTTTTCCCTCACTTTGCCACGGCACAGGCTGCGCTCCCCTCGTTGCGCAAGGACGGCAGTATCACCTTCATCTCGGCGGTGACCGCTCAGTCCGCCATGCCTGGGACAGCCGGGATCGGCGCAGCTAACGCAGCGGTTGCCGCACTGGTCCCTATCCTCGCCGCGGAGTTGCGTCCTCTGCGGGTCAATGGAGTTTCTCCTGGTGTGATCGACACGCCCTGGTGGGATTTCCTGACGGACGAGCAGAAGGCTCCCGTTTTTGCCGACTATGCCGCCAAGACGCCCGTCGGGCGCGTGGGGCAACCGCAAGACGTTGGGCAGGCCATCGCTTTCCTCATCTCCAATAGTTTCATCAGCGGAGACATCATCACTTGCGATGGTGGGTTGCGCTTAGGCAGCTAACGCATGCGGCCTGGACGCTGGCGTCGCGCTTCATCACGCTGGCACAGGGGCTGGCATTTCAGGTGCAGAGCGTGGGTCGGCAGTTCGCGCGGCGTACCCGGGGCAGTACGCCGCGACCGTAAGCGGTAATCAGATGTACCAGGACGAGCACCCGCGTTGGCAGAACACGTTCAATGGCTTGTAGACCGCAATGCAGATGCCCGTACAGTTTTACTTCTCTTGCCACTGTATTGTCGACTATTGTAGAAACTGTGCCAGTACACTTTGAAACTGTTCCGGTATTGTTGCTTCCAAGAATAAAAATGCCGTTGAAACCGAGTGCTGCTTCATGACCAACCTATTGCTCTACCAACGTATTGCGCAGCAGCTCGCCGAGGATATCCGGCGGGGCGTCTATCAGCCGGGCGAGCGGGTGCCGTCGGTGCGCAAGATGAGCTCGCAGCTCAATGTCAGCCACGCCACGGTGCTGCAGGCCTATGCCAACCTGGAAGACCAGGGGCTGATCCGCGCGCGTCCGCAATCGGGCTACTACGTTCACCAGACCCCGGCCCTGACCGCGCCCACGCCGGACATCGCCCGGGTCGAACGACCGGGGCTGGTCACTCGCAGCAGCATCATCCAGCAGGTACTGGTGGAGTCCCGCCGCGAAGGGGTGTTTCCCTTCGGCGCGGCGGTGCCGTCGGTGGATTACTTGCCGGTACGCGCCCTGCATCAGCAATTGGCCAAGGTCACGCGCTTCCACAGCCCGCGGGCCTTCAGCTACATGTTCAGTCCCGGTTTCGAACCGTTGCGCCGCCAGGTGGCGATTCGCATGCGCGATGCCGGGGTGGTGATCGACCCTTCGGAAGTGGTGATCACCCACGGTTGCGTGGATGCCCTGCAAATGTCGTTGCGGGTGCTGACCCGTCCGGGCGACCTGATCGCCGCCGAGTCGCCGACCTATTACGGCCTGCTGCAACTGGCCGATCTGCTGGGCCTGAAAGTCATCGAGATTCCCAGCGATCCGTCCACCGGCATGAGCCTGGAGGCCCTGCAACTGGCGGCCAACCAATGGTCGATCAAGGCCCTGGTGTTGACCACCCGCCTGAGCAATCCACTGGGCGGGACCATGCCGGAAGAGCGGCAGAAGCAATTGCTGCGCCTGGCCTCGGATTTCGATATCCAGATCGTCGAAGACGATATCTATGGCGAGCTGATGTTCGAAGTCGGCCGGACCAAGGCTCTCAAGGCCTATGACCGGCTGGACCGGGTGATCTACTGCTCGAGCTTTTCCAAGACCCTGTCCCCCGGCGTGCGCATCGGCTGGATGATCGCCGGCAAGTTCCAGCAGGAAATCCAGCGCTTGCAGACCTTCAGCACCCACTCGGCGTGCAGCGTGACGCAGATGGCGGTGGCGGCCTACCTGGAGAACGGTGGCTACGACCGGCACCTGCGCTATATCCGTCAGGAGTACCGGAAGAACCTGAGCGCCTTCCAACTGGCGGTGCAGCAGTTCTTCCCGGAAGGGACGCAGATGACCCGGCCCACCGGCGGTTTCATCCTGTGGGTCAGCCTGCCCGGGCGGGTCAACACCCAGGAGTTGCACGTGCGGGCGTTGCAGCAGGGTATCAGTATCGCCCCGGGGCTGATCTTCAGTAACACCGAGCAGTTCAATCACTGTATCCGGCTCAACTGCGGAATCCCCTGGAACCGCGAGGCCGAACGGGCGTTGATGACCCTCGGCATGCTCGCCAGCCAGCTGTGCCAGGAGACGGCAGCCGGCCTTCTGTGACGGCAGGGGGACAAGCAGGTGCGGTCGCGATGATCGGCCTGCTTGTCAGGAGGCGCTCAACAGGCGAGCATATGGCCCCCTCTGTCGTCCATGTCGTAGAGCCTATGAAAGCGACTCTTTCCATTCGTTTGCTGTTGATGATCGTGCTGACAGGCATGGGGGCGGGAGTGGCTGTGACGGCACAGGCCCAGGACACCAGCGTATCCACGACGACAAAGAAGCCGCTCGGGACCCCGGCCAGCAGCGTCAAGCTGGTGAAGAAAAAGCCGCTGCCGAGCAAACGGACAACGACCCGCAAGGCACCGACAGGCAAGGCCAAGCGGCGTGCACCGATTGCGGCCAAAGCCGTGCCGGCCAGCGAAGCGCTGAAAACCACGCTGCCACCGGCCCAGTTGGACCTCAGCCTGCCCCAGGAGATGGTCAAGCGCCTTGAACCCTTGGGCACGGTGCCGTTGTCGAAAAATCGACCGCTGTTACCGCAACTGTTCGAAAAACCTGCTGAACAGACACCTTTCCAGCTCAACGGGCGCTTGCTCAGGAATGAGATGGATCTACAACTGCGTAACGAGAGCCGCAAGGAAGTTGACGGTGCGGCCCTGGATTTTGAATTCAAACAGTAAAATGGCCGTCCCGGCTTGACGTTTCATCGGTGACTGCCCGGTCATGGGGCTTATCCGTGAAAAACAGTTGTGCGACCAATTTTAAACAGCCGTTTTAGCGGTTACTCTGTCTTCCACACACCTTTTCCCTTATCAGGAGCTTGTCGTCATGAAGTGCCGTGAGGGCTGTGGCGCTTGTTGCATCGCCCCTTCCATCAGTACGCCGATTCCAGGCATGCCCAACGGCAAGCCGGCGGGAGAACGTTGCGTGCAACTCTCGGTCGAAGGTCTGTGCGGCCTGTTTGGCCAACCTGAACGACCCTCTGTGTGCGGGGCTTTCCAGGCCGATCCGGAGGTTTGCGGCAGCAGTTCGGAAGAGGCGATCCGTCTGATCGGCTGGTGGGAGCAAATGACAGCGGCGTAAGGTGTGTTCAATGACCGGAACTTCAACAATAAGGAATAAAACAATGAGTTCGCTGCATCGAATGGCTGTGGTGTGTGGTTTGACTGTCCTGTTGAGTGGTACCGCCTACGCGGAAAACTGGGAAACGGCCAAGGACCAGGACGGCATCAAGGTGTCCCTGAGTGAAGTCGCCAATTCCCAGTACAAGGCCTACCGTGGCGTGACCCTGATCAAGGCGCCCGTGGCGAAGATCCAGGCACTGCAGGAAGACGTGTCCGGCGCCTGCGCCTGGATCCACGAGTGCAAGTCGCAGAAGCTGTTGAAGAAGGACGGTGACCTGAGCTGGACCTACACCCAGTTCAAGGCGCCGTTCCCGGTCACCGATCGCGACTCGATCCTGCAGATCACCACCACCAAGGGCGCTGACGGCAGCCTGACCCGCACGCTCAAGGGGGTGCCGACCTATCTGCCGGAAGAGAAGGGTTATGTCCGTGTCGCCCAGGTGGACGGCTTCTGGACGCTGGTGCCCAAGGCTGACGGCATGACCGAAGTAACCTACCAGGTGCACACCGAGCCGGGCGGCAGCGTGCCATCGTGGTTGGCCAACAAGTTTGTGGTCGATGCACCGTTCAATACCCTCAAGGCCCTGAAGGAACACGCCGAGAAATGAGGGGCTGAAACCCTATCGGAACGTTCACGGACCTTGTGAACCTGGCTTGTCGGCGAAGTTTTCAGTGGTCTTGAGGGCCTCTTCGCGGGCAAGCCCTGCTCCTACAAGGTTATGCAGTGTTTTCCAGGGCTTGTGCGGCTCAAAACAGGTTGAACGATCTCCCGTGCTCTACAGTCCAGATGTAGTAAGCCCGTCCATGGGCTTTACCGAGGAGGCACCGATGAGCAAGTGGGCAGTTACTTTCGTCGACGATCATGGCGTGCAGGACACGGAGCACTTCGAATGTGCCAGCCAACCGGACCTGGAACAGGCCGCGCGATTGATTCGTGCCAAGCTGTTGCCGGTTCCCGCCGCGCTGGATCTCAATGACCTGGAAGGCCGTGCCCCGGACCCGACGGTCAAAAGCCTGAAGGACCAGAACAGCATCCAGATCCTCAGTATCACGCCTTTACCCTGACCGCGCTTTTCCTCTGAATTCCCTCTGGCAGAGGCGATGTCATCGCGCTACTCTGCAAGGGAGATCAGCGAATGATTCGCTATAGGTCTGGTCTTGTCAGCTACATGCTTGTTTCCCGATTGTGGTCACGCCAGCGCTGTTCGGTGTCTGGTTCGGGAGTACGGAAAGTCTATCCAACGCTTGCTGAGGAGGACGTTTCATGAGCACAGCCTATCAAGAAGACATCAGCAGCAACGTGCTGCGCCGCATGAAAGAAGGCGGTTTCGATTTCGCACGCATCCATCCCATCGAGTTCTATGCTGTTTTCCCGGACGAGGAGCGGGCGCGCAGGGCGGCAGGCAAGTTTCGCGGTGAATCCTTGAATGCCCAGGTCAGTGTCCGCGATGACGGCGCCTGGTACCTGGAGCTGAGCAAGGTGATGTACGCCACATATGGCGGTATCGGTGACTTCGAGCAGAACTTCGGGGCGGTGGTCGAGCCCCTGGGCGGTACGATAGAAGGCTGGGGCGTCAAGCACCCGGTGCGGGCGCTCAATTGAGAGCACTTCCTTCAACCAGCAACGGCTGACCCAAGGGTTGGCCGTTTTTGTTTGTCGCGCACAAAAAAGGACCGTCCGCGCAGGTGGGCAAACTCTGACTATGCTGGTGGATAGGCAAAGCCTGCTTCGCAATGAGGCGCTGCTGATTACATTGGGGCGTTTACTGCACAGTGATGGTGCGGCGCAGGTTGGATGATTATCCAACTTGTTGATATTAAAGCGTTTATGCCGATGGCACGGGCCTTGCGAAGGCTCTTGTGACCGGGTGACAAGGAGCACGGCATGATCCGCACCTATTTTGACGAGATGTACGATGCCGGCGGCCAGGTCCGCCCGCATTACCGGGAATTTGCTCGTTGGCTGGCCGACACTCCCGAGGAGTTGTTGGCACAACGGCGACGTGAGGCCGATCTGCTGTTTCATCGCGCCGGGATTACTTTCACCCTCTATGGAGACGAACAAGGCACTGAACGGCTGATTCCGTTCGACACCATCCCCCGCAGTATTCCCGCCAGTGAATGGCGTGTCGTGGAGCGCGGTTGCATCCAGCGGGTCAAGGCGTTGAACATGTTTCTCGCCGACCTCTACCACGAACAACGGATCATCAAGGCCGGGATCATTCCCGCCGAACAGGTCCTGGCCAACGAGCAGTACCAACTGGCCATGCAGGGCCTGAACCTGCACCGCGATATCTACTCGCACATTTCCGGGGTCGATCTGGTCCGTGATGGCGACGGCAGCTACTACGTCCTCGAAGACAACCTGCGTACTCCCAGCGGCGTGAGCTACATGCTCGAAGACCGCAAGATGATGATGCGCCTGTTCCCCGAGCTGTTCGCCGCTCAACGCATCGCACCCATCGACCACTACCCCAACCTGTTGCTCGACACGCTGAAAAGCTCAAGTCCGCTGGACGACCCGAGCGTGGTGGTACTGACGCCGGGGCGTTTCAACAGTGCGTTCTTCGAGCATGCGTTCCTGGCCCGGGAAATGGGCGTGGAACTGGTGGAAGGGGCTGACCTGTTCGTGCGTGACGACAAGGTCTTCATGCGCACCACCGACGGCCCGAAACAGGTGGATGTGATCTACCGCCGCCTCGACGACGCCTTCCTCGATCCGCTGGCCTTCAACCCCGACTCGATGCTTGGTGTGCCCGGCCTGTTGTCGTCCTACCGGTCCGGCAATGTGGTGCTGGCCAATGCCATCGGTACCGGGGTGGCGGATGACAAGTCGGTGTATCCATTCGTCACCGACATGATCCGCTTTTACCTCGACGAAGAGCCGATTCTGAAGAACGTGCCGACCTGGCAGTGTCGCAAGCCCGAGGAACTCTCCCACGTGCTGGCGCATCTACCTGAATTGGTGGTCAAGGAAACCCAGGGTTCGGGTGGTTACGGCATGCTGGTGGGGCCGGCGGCGAGCGCGGCGGAAATCGAGAACTTCCGTGCCCGGCTCAAAGCCAAGCCCCATGCCTATATCGCCCAGCCGACGTTGTCCCTGTCGACCTGCCCGACCTTTGTCGAGAGCGGCATTGCACCGCGCCATATCGATCTGCGTCCATTTGTCCTCTCCGGTCGTGAGACCCGCGTGGTGCCGGGCGGGCTGACCCGCGTCGCACTGCGTGAAGGCTCCCTGGTGGTGAACTCGTCCCAGGGCGGCGGCACCAAGGACACTTGGGTGGTCGAGGATTAAGGAAGCCTGACATGCTAAGTAGAACTGCCTCGGATTTGTATTGGATGTCGCGTTATCTGGAGCGCGTGGAAAACCTCGCGCGGATGCTCGACGTGAGTTATTCGTTGTCGTTGATGCCGCAGGACGGTCGTGGTGACGGTCTGCATGAAATGGCCATGCCGTTGTTGATCACCGGCACCCTGGACGATTACCTGGAGCGCCATGGCGAGCTGCATGCCGACCGGCTGCTGCACTTCTTTGCCCTGGACGCGGCCAACCCGGCGAGTATCTTCAGTTGCCTGCGGGCGGCACGGGCCAGTGCCCATGCGGTGCGTGGGCGGATTACTGCGGACATGTGGGAAAACATCAACGCCACCTGGCTGGAGATTCGCGGCATTGCCGACCAGGGACTGGGGCGTTATGGCATGAGCCGTTTCTGCGAGTGGATCAAGGAGCGTTCGCACCTTTTTCGTGGGGCGTCCTACGGCACCATCATGCGTAACGATGCTTTCCGTTTCATTCGCCTGGGCACCTTTATCGAACGGGCCGACAACACCCTGCGCCTGCTGGATGCCCGCTACGACATGGCCGGCGACCAGGCCGACGCGGTCAGCGACGGCACGGCCCACGCCTATTACCAGTGGAGTGCGTTGCTGCGGGCCTTGTCGTCGTTCGAAGCCTACACCGAGATCTACCGTGACGCCCCGGGCGCGCGGCAGGTTGCCGAACTGCTGTTGTTGCGTGCCGATGTGCCGCGTTCGCTGCGCGCCTGTACCGAAGAAATCGACCAGATCCTCGCCAGCCTGCCGGGCATCAACGGCCGGCCGGCCCAGCGCCTGGCCGCCGAGATGGATGCGCGGCTGCGCTACACCGGCATCGATGAAATCCTCGACGAAGGCCTGCACACCTGGCTGATCGAGTTCATTCCCCTGGTTGCCGAACTGGGCAACGCCATCCACAGTTCCTACCTGGAGGCTGCATGAGACTTTCCATTAGCCACGAGACCACCTATCACTACGAGGATCAGGTTCGGGCGAGCATCCAGTATTTGCGTCTGACCCCTCACGACAGCGAGCGCCAGCACGTACTCAGCTGGCAGCTGACCCTGCCGCGTCCGGTGCGGGCGCAGCTCGATCCGTTCGGCAATATCCTCCACGTGCTGACCCTCGACGAACCCCATGAAGCCATCATTATCGGTGCCCGGGGCCAGGTGGATATCGACGAGCAGCGCGAGGCCGAGCACGAGAGCCAGTCGGCCTTGCCGTTCCTGCGCATGACCCGCCTGACCGAGCCGGACGATGCCCTGCGCGGTTTTGCCGACAAGCAATGCCGCAAGCGGCGTGACCGCAGCGCCTTGATCGACCTGATGCAGGCGCTGAACCAGCACATGGCCTACACGCCGGGTGCCACCGAAGTCGACACCAGCGCCGCCCAGGCCTTTGCCCGGCGCGCCGGGGTGTGCCAGGACCATACCCATGCGTTCCTGGCGTGCGCACGCAGCCTGGGGATTCCAGCGCGGTATGTGTCGGGGTATCTGTACAGCGAGAACAGCGAGCACCTGGCCAGCCACGCCTGGGCCGAAGCCTGGCTGGATGACGCCTGGTACAGCTTCGATGTGACCAATCAGTTGTCCCGGCCCGAGCGCCATCTGAAGCTGGCGGTGGGCCTGGATTACCTCGATGCCTGCCCGGTACGCGGCATGCGCCGGGGCGGCGGCTGTGAGCAGATGCACGCCAAGGTGCTGGTGTCGCCGACGCCGATCTTGCCGGTCTTGTCGGTGCAACAGCAATAACGCTTCAGATCGGCTGTTTGCGTTTGGCCATGTGCTTCAGGTACGCCACCAACTGATCCAGTTCGCCGTCCGGTAGCACGGCCGGGGCGAACGCCGGCATCTTCGCCTGCGGCCAGTGCCGCAGGCTCTGCGGGTCGCGGATATAGCGCTTGAGGTAGCCCGCGGCGAAGTATTCGGTGGGGTTGTAGGGCACGTTCAGGTCCGGTCCGACTTGTGCGTCTCCGGCGCCGTTGAGTCGATGACAGGCCATGCAGTTTTTCTGGAACAGCGCGAATCCCTTGTTCACCGGATCATTGGCTGCCAGCTTCGGGTCCGGACGCAGGGCCGGGAAGCGTTCGGCCACCGAAGCCAGGCGTTTGATGCTTGCCATCTGGTAGGGCCATTGCTCTGGACTGATATGGCCGGCCTGCGGATCTGTCCAGACCAGATAGAACGGCCCCGCACTCGGTTTGCCGTCAGCCAGTGGCGGCCAGGGCTTGCCCGGATCCTCCACCGCCAGCCAGGCCTGCGCGCCTTGGCGATTCAACAACGGGGCAGCGGTCATCTCGGCGGCGAAACCGTCCAGCGCCACCGCCTGCAGGTGATCGTCGGCCTTGATGCCTTGTAGTAAGACTGCCATCGGCACGGCGCGATAGGTCATATCGCGCTTGTAGGAGACATCGTCCTTGACGGTGATGGTCTGGGCCTGGCCCAGCAATTCCTCGGTTTGCCAGGTCCGGCTGCCGCTGCCCTGGGGCAGTTCCAGTTGGGCGGCGTAAAGGGCAGGGCAGAACAGCAGGGAGGTGAGCAGTATCAGCGGTTTCATTCGGCAGGAGGCCCCGATGGTGCGGCCTCGTCGGCCGTGTTGTCGTCGTTTTCGAAGACCCAGCCCGGGGTGTCTTCGACATGGTCGAAGATGGCGTCGCGCAATTCTTCGTAATTGCCGCCGTTGACGATGCCGAGGTAGCCATGCTTGATCAGCGTGTCTTCGGCGTCGAGGGCGTGCTGGTTGGTGTCGCTATAGATGACGACCGTGGCGCTGGGGTCGAGCACCACCTGGCGCAACTGGTAGGCCAGGCCTTCGGCGTCATTGCCGGTGCCGTCTTCCAGGGTCAGGTCGACTTGCAGTGAGTTATGCACATTGCCGGCGGCGAAATCGGCGTTATTGCGCAAATCGAGAATCAGTGCGCCGTCGCGGATCTCGTCCACCGCGCGATTCACATCGATGATGCCAGCCTGGGCGGAACAGCTGATGAACAGCGCAGTCATGACAATCCAGTGGCGCATGCGTCTCCCTCCATCGAGTCATGGCTCAAGATTGGCACACAAAACCGCACTTCGGTAGTGAACCTGTAAAGGTCGGCGCGGGGTTGCCGGAAAACACGCCAGAGAGCGCCTAGCCGATCACTTTGGTGATGTTCGGCAGGATCAACAGCAGTGTGGTGGCGATGACGATGAGACCGGCTTGACGGATTTTCGAATGCTTGAACATGGCGGACTGCCTTTTGTTGTTATTCCTGACGACGACTACTGACAACAATGCTGATGCAGACGATGCCTCGGCAAAACCCGACGGCCATCTCTACAGGCTTAACCTTAGAGCCCGCGTCACACTTGGCTTAGAACCATTTCGTATCATTCGATCGGAAAATCTTTTTAAAAAGGCATGAGGCACATCGCCAGTCGCCTAGCGGGCCTTTTGCTAGACACGTGCAAGGGGAAAAAGCGGCTGTCCCTTAGCAGACTACCGTTCGTCCGAGTGTGATCGACGGGGCCGTTGAGCCGTCTGTTCTCCGGTTTGCCGGCAAGCTGAACCGGAGCTTGCAGGCGTGCGTTCTGTGCTTGCCTTGAAAGCGGGTTTCAAGGCAGGCTCGGGTTTCATTCTTTGTCTTTTTGTGTCGGGTATTTTTATGTCGTTACGCATCTGCATTCTGGAAACCGATGTCCTGCGCCCGGAACTGGTCGATCAATATCAGGGCTACGGGCAGATGTTCGAGCGCCTGTTCTCCCGGCAACCGATCGCGGCCGAGTTCAGCGTCTACAACGTCATGCAGGGTAACTATCCGAGTGACGAGTTGAGCTTCGACGCCTACCTGGTGACCGGCAGCAAGGCCGACTCCTTCGGTAGCGACCCGTGGATCCAGACCCTCAAGGTTTACCTGCTGGATCGCTACCAGCGCGGTGACAAGCTGCTGGGCATCTGTTTCGGCCACCAGCTGCTGGCGCTGTTGCTGGGTGGCAAGACCGAACGTGCGACCCAGGGTTGGGGCGTGGGTACCCATCAATACAAGCTGGCTGCCAAGGCGCCGTGGATGAGCCCGGTGCGTGAAGAGCTGACCCTGTTGATCAGCCACCAGGACCAGGTCACCGCATTGCCGGAAAACGCCACGGTGATTGCCTCCAGCGATTTCTGCCCTTTTGCGGCGTATCACATCAATGACCAGGTGTTGTGCTTCCAGGGGCATCCGGAATTTATCCACGATTACTCCCGGGCGTTGCTGGAGATCCGCCAGGAGTTTCTCGGCGAGCAGATCTACTCCAACGGCGTGGCGAGCCTGGTGCACGAGCACCATGGCACCACTGTTGCGGAATGGATGATGCGTTTTGTGGCGCATAAGCCAGAGACGGCATCGGCCTGAATGAGCGAAAGGGGTTTCCAGGGGCCTTGGCGGCCCCTGTGGGTTTTATAGCCAGCCGGATCTCTTGAAGCTGGCCCATAAGGTCACGCAGCCGACCGAGATGAACCCCAGAACGGCAAAGTAGCCGTAGTGCCAGCTCAACTCCGGCATATTCTGGAAGTTCATCCCGTAGATCCCGGCGACTGCGGTTGGAAACGCCAGGATCGCCGCCCAGGCAGCGAACTTGCGTTGCACCACGCTCTGGCGCGCGGCCTCCAGCAGCACACCGATCTCGATGGTCTGGCTGGCGATATCGCGTAGCGTCGCCAGGTCTTCCATCTGGCGCGTGACATGGATCTGCACATCGCGGAAATACGGGCGCATGTTCTTGTCGATGAACGGGAAGTCCAGACGTGACACTTCTTCGCTGATCTCCACCATTGGCGCGACGTAGCGGCGCAGGCGCAGCACGTCCCGGCGCAGATGATGGATACGCTGGATATCGCCTTCGTTCAGGGCGCTGCCGAGCACATTCTTTTCCAGCTCGTCGATTTCGGCGTGGATCGCTTCGCTGACGGGTTGATAGCTCTCGGTGACGAAGTCGAGCAGGGCATACAGCACAAAGTCCTCGCCGTGCTCCAGCAACAGTGGCCGCGCTTCGCAGCGTTGTCGGACGTGGGCGTAGGATTTGGAGTGGCCGTTGCGGCAGGTGATGATGTAGCCGTTGCCGGCAAAGATGTGGGTTTCGATGAACTCCAGCTTGCCTTCGTGGCGCACCGGCGAATAGGTGACGATGAACAGCGCATCGCCGAAGCTTTCCAGCTTGGGCCGGCTGTGTTTTTCCAGGGCGTCTTCAATGGCCAGTTCGTGGAGATTGAACTGCTTCTGCAGATTGGCCAGTTCCTGGGCGCTGGGCTCTTCCAGGCCGATCCAGACAAAGTGGTCGGGCTTCGCCGCCCAGGCACTGCCTTCATCGAGTGTGATATCCCGGACTTTCCTGCCGGCGCTGTAAACCGCCGAGGCAACGACTCTACCCATAGTGCTGATCACTTCTTCTTTTTTGAGGGAGGGGCGGGGTGGAGCTTATCCTGCCCTGCCTGATCAGAGTCAGCAAACTCGCGGGAGTTCGGGGAAAAGTTGTTGGTCCATGGCCGCGATGCAGGCGCGCATCTGCTCCCGGCATTCGGCGATCAGCATCGGCATATCGTCCAGCGTCAGCCCGGCGGTGGGAATCGCCGGTAGCGAGCGGATCAGGATCTTGCCGCTGCGCCAGCGGTTCAGGCGCATGTGCTTGATGTAGCTGCTGACACACACCGGCACGATCGGCACACCGGCGGCGATGGCCATCTGAAACGCGCCTTTCTTGAACGGCAGCAGTTCTTCGCCCAGATTGCGCGTGCCTTCCGGGAAGACCCAGATCGAGGTGTCCTTGTGCTGCAAGGTCTCGGTGGTGCTCAGCATGGAGCGCCGGGCCTTGTGGGCGTTACCGCGGTCGATCAGCACATTGCCGGCCAGCCAGAACAGCTGGCCGAACAGCGGTACCCACTTCAGGCTTTTCTTGCCGATGCACACGGTGCGGCGTGGCACCACATTGCCGAAGACGAACAGATCATAGTTGGATTGATGATTGGCGACGATCACGCAGCCGTGCGGTTTGTCCGTCAATGCGCTGACCTCGGCCTTGACCCGCAGGCGCAGGATGCACATCGCCGGCAAGGCATAGAGACGGGCGCAGAGTCGGCTGTTGTCCGGATTGAACGGACGGCACAGCCCGAGCAACACACCGAGCACACCGGCAAGCACAAAATGCAGTGCCATCAACAACATACGTACCAGAAACAGCATCTACAGGGCCCACCCGGACAAAAGGTGGCGCAGTGTACGGATGTGCACTGTTTTCGGCAATTGCCGTCTGTAGCCGGGAGATGGCGATGTTTTAGCGCATGTTTCCGCTTTTCGGTGGCAGGTGCGGGTTAGAGCGGTTGCTTATATAACGGGATCCGTTTTTTTGAGGCGCCTCGCCGGATCACAAACGCCGGGTACGACAGAAATCCTGTAGGAGCAGAGCTTGCTCGCGAAGCTTTTGACGACCTTGAGCGCTCCGGTGCGCTCAAGGCCTACATTCGCGTCTGGTTTAACCCATATGTTCCTGATCAAGAATGATCGCGTTATCCAGGGTTTCCAGCAGCGCCTTGCGCACTTTCAGCTTGGTGTTCTTGTGGGCATTCATATTGATCTTCTTCAGTGCCTGGGCGGCGGCCAGTGCGGCGTCTTTCAGCTCTTCGGCGGCCACCACCTTGTCGAGGAAACCTGCGTCCACGGCACTCTGCGGATTGAACATCTCGCCATTGATCACCGAGCGGTGGAACGCCGCACGTCCGAGGCGATCCCGGGCCAGTTCGATCCCGGCGTGGTGCATGGTCATGCCGATCTGCACCTCATTCAGACCGATACTGAACGGCCCCTCGACGCCGATCCGGTAATCGGCCGAGAGCAGCAGGAACGCACCTTTGGCGACGGCATGCCCGGGGCAGGCCACGATCACCGGGAAAGGGTGGGACAGCAGGCGGCGGGCGAGGGTGGACCCGGCGGTCACCAGGCTGACGGCTTGCTTGGGGCCGGCGGTCATCACTTTCAGATCGTAGCCGCCGGACAGGATGCCGGGCTGGCCGGTGATGATCACAATGGCGCGGTCGGTGGTGGCCTGGTCCAGGGCGGCGTTGAACGCGGCAATCACGTCCGGGGAAATGGCATTGACCTTGCCATTGCTCAAGGTCAGGGTCGCGATACCGTCGTCGAGGTGGTAAGAGATCAATTCACTCATGACGCAATTCCTTATATAGAAGTGAGGCAGACGTTACCCAGCCGCCGGGGTCAGGTAAAGCGCCGTGACTGACTGGTGAGTCAGCCTTTTCCGACTCGGGGCCGGGCGGATGGCTTGCGGCGGGCCTGCTGGGGAGAGGATAGAGCGCTGCGGACCAGGCCGGAGATTGGCGGTTTTGCCCTGATCCATGAGGTGGGGGTATGGGGGAGTGTGACTGATTGACTTAACCGCATGAAAATTCTGAAAAAAACCTTTGCCATCGGAAAAGCTTTCGACTACATTAGCGCGCCTCGACAGACTGAATAGGTTTGACGAGATACGGTGAAGTGTCCGAGTGGCTTAAGGAGCACGCCTGGAAAGTGTGTATACAGGAAACTGTATCGAGAGTTCGAATCTCTCCTTCACCGCCACATTCTGCAAACACAAACCCCTGATTTTCCTAGAGAAAGTCGGGGGTTTGTGGTTTTTGGCGTCTGAAAAAGGGCGATATGGGAACGATATGGGAATGCAGGTCGCTTTTGAGGCATGGTAGCTTTCTGGAAAGGAATGAGTGCAGCATAAGAGCATTTCTTGCAAATGCCCGCTTTCCGCCCATGGCGACCTTCCCGGCTCGGACCAGCTAGCATTTACAATGCACGCGGAGATACGACGGGGTCTGTTACGCGAGGGATATTGATGGCTATAGGAAAATGCTTGCTGACAGGGGCCACTGGCACCTTTGTTAAGTCCCACCTGACCCCGCAGGCCTTCACAGCACCGGCTATTCCGGGTGCGTACTTTGTATCCGCTGGAAATCGTATGCGGCCATCGCGGACTTTTACGAGTTGGTATGATAAGAAAATCGTTACTCGAAAAGGTGAGGATATCTTAGCTGACTTGGATAGCTATGCGGTCACTACCTTGCGACGTCACAAACTAGTGTGGAGTGGCTGGGATGGAGGATCCCGCCTTGATCCTGGTCTACATAGGATGTTCAACGATACCCAAGGATTCAGAAAGGTTTTATTTGAAGACGCACAGAGAATCCGCCTTTTCTGCCTGTCGCTTCTCTGGCGATGGTCCGTTTCAACTCTTCCAGCGGCTGCAGAAGTTGATCTACCCATCGGACAGCAGCATCAGCTACGGGATATGATTCTTGCGTCAGATGCTGGTGACCCTAGCGTATTCCCCATAGAGTTCATTCAGCTGTCGACTCGTGGCGAGGCTCAAAATATGGCTCCCATTGCGACGATGAAAAGTATTCATGATTTCGAGTCAAGTACGGAAAAAACAGTTTCGTTTTACAGATTCTATTTTGATGGATTGGCCGTACACGTTGGTATGTCACCTAAAAGCACGGCTCTGCATACCCTAGTGCTAGGTGCGGAAACAGACTTTACTTTGGCTACAGTTGCGTACGAAGATTCTTTCCAGAGGCTGAACCTTAATTACCTGAAGCAAGATGTCAATCATGAGTTCCCACGCGAATTTCAGAAGTTTATCTTACCTTTCAACTGATACTGCATCCCGGTAGCTGAAAACTTAGCTGAAGCATCGTAGCGGCTGGTTCGCGGTCTCCGTGCTTGTACCGCTAACTTACGGTGGATAGGCAACGGTTTTATATGGTGGCGCTGTGTCGGACTGCTTCTGTTTGTTTTTTGGCTGGCAGAGGCTCATCTGGCCCGGGTTCTTGATCCAGTATCAGTTTATTCAGATCCAGGAACATAACAGGCTCTTTGCGAGCTCGATTTTCCTCTGTGTCCAGAAGTGCTAAGCCTACCTTTTCGTAGAACGAGACTGATTTTGCCTTGGAGTCAGTGACCAGGAACCTGCACCCGACATGCTGGGCGACGAAGTCTATTGCCATGGCAATGGCGAACTCCATCAGTACCGTGCCTATTTTTTTGCCTGCATATTCAGCATGGCTCGCAAGCCGAGCTACCTTCAGTGCTGGCATGGACGAGTAGCGATTTGCATGCTCGCAGTCATCCAGGGCATAGGTGTCATGCAGCTCAATTTCGCTGCAGGTCAGAGTGATATATCCAATCACCCGGGGCCGCGCTTTGGGCTCCGCTGGAGGCAGCGCCGCCACATAGGTGACGGCCACGTTCGCAGCCTGATATTCCAGGGCGTTGCCTTGGATGAATGACTTCAGGGGGCGCAGATCTTCGTCTGGGCCTATAGAGAATTTGTTCGGTTGGTGAAGCGGATCAAGCTTTTCGATGAAGTAATCAAGACCTGGCTGCATCGGCGTTCACTTCGGTTAGCGAGCGCGTGAAGCTTGGCTACTGAAAACCTGGCTCAGGAGGGCACGGCCGCGTGCATACGAGGCTTTGGCTTGTGCGTTGGGCTTGTCTTCACGCATGTGCTGAACAAAACGTGCAGCATCGCTATCACTCAGCTCAACACGGCTGAAAGTGTCGCTTTTGATTGCCATTGGCATTTCCTTGCAGCAGTCACTGCTGTTTTGTCATTTTTTGGCATCGTAATGATGATGTCAACTGACTGTTGAATTAAGGTCTGAACGGTAGGCGACCCTGGGATATCTGATCCAATTCTGGTGCACCGTCAGTCATCCCTCTCGCCAGCGAGCTAAACCTGTGACTCCGACTCTTGATACCGGCAGAGCTAAACTCTTGCGTTGGCGGTAGGCAGATTGTGTCGAACTCGCACAGCGTCACCTTATCAATCACACCCGCCTCATGCAGTGCTGCCAAGTCGCCGCGTAGGGATTCAGTGATCTTGCTCGTCACAACACACCTCCAGTGAAACGTCAGCTCGGGGGAGAGCTCGACTCCTAGCACTTCATGTGCGTGAGCTATCCAAAGAGGCTGAGTTTTTGAGGTAGGCCGCACCATCATTTTCTGTGGTGATGCGGCTTAATTACCTGCCCAGCTAGGCCGGAACTCTTTCAGTCGGCTGTATCAGCCCCGGCATATCTCGCCACCTAACCCACGCCTCATTTTGCCAATGCAGCAGGCTGACCGCATGACCTGCCCAGTGTAACGAACTAAGGCTAGGGCCTTGCTCGTTGATGCTTGTCCGGATATTTCTCAATGCAGGAACGACTTCATGAGTCAGCCATTGCCGCAGGTTTTGGTTTTCCGGGATGTGATGGTGAACCATCAAGGCGTAGACGCCCGATTCGCTGACCATCAGGGCGTCCTGGATTTTTCCGTGATAGTTCAGCCGGAGCACGCGGCGCTGATCGCTGTCGAGCTTGCGAGCCAAGCGCTCATCCAGTGGTCGGCCCATCAGGCGACCAAGGTCGATCAGGCTGAACCAGGCTTGTGATTCCAGGATCAGAGCATGGATAAAACGGTTGTGACGGGTGAAGCGGATTGCTTCGAAGTGTTCGCTCATGATGTAACTCTCGTATGGCGGTTCTGATACCGCCACCCGAACGCCAATTCGGGTGGGCGGAGCCGTGCGGGTTGGCGTGCCGGATACGAGAACCGGTGCATCCGAAGATGCCCACGCACAGCTCCACCCATAACGGGGGAGCTATGCTGCGGACACAAAAAAACCGCTGTAAGCGGTTATCTGGGGCCGCCTCGTATTCACAGGACGCCAATCCTGTATCGCTGAATGTGCAACGACGAATCAACCTTAACGCCTGGTGGACAGCAGGGCAAGAGGGAAAGCGGAGCTTGGTTTTGTAAGAAAAGGCTTTGTTTTGACCGTGGGCACAGACCAACAGGTGCGGAGGCCGTCGTGGATCAGTTTGTAAAATGGTCAAACAATTTGGTCCTCACCATTCCTGCCGGCATTCGCCATTTGGGCAGATAATCAGCCCATTCACTTCAGTGAGCACCTTCTTGATAGCGGATATAGGGCCCCGACCACTCCTTTCAACGCTACTTCTGTCATCAACCCCATCCGTGACAGAGAATGACATAATGCTCCTTCAAGCATTCAAATCGACAGACCCTCAAAGGGCGTTGTAATGGAAATCAAAAGTTTCAGGCTCAAGCATGTCGGTCGATTCGAGGATCTCGACATGGCCTTGGCTCCTACGGACAAGCACTCATCGAACGTGACCGTGCTGGTGGGCAACAACGGGGCAGGGAAGACCACGCTTTTGAAGTCTCTGGCTATTTCCCTAAGCTGGTTGGTTGCCAGGATTCGTAGCGAGAAGGGCAGTGGCAGCCCTATCGCCGAGGAGTCGATACAGAACGGTTTCACCTCGGCCTCGGTTTCCATTGCTGTGACGGACGCCAAGGCTCGCCTGGACGATTCTATAGACGGTCCGGACAACGGGTTATTTGGCTGGATGATTACCCGCTCCAGGCAGGGCAGAAAAACCGATATCCATAGCTCGTTAATGGATGCCAGCCGACTGGCAGACATCTACCGAGATGAGCTGACAGTTTTTGACAAGGCATCACTTCCCCTGATCGCCTATTACCCCGTCGAGCGTTCGGTGCTGGAGATCCCGCTAAAGATCCGCACCAAACACACTTTCGATCAATTGGACGGTTACGATAACTCGTTGAATCGCGGCGTGGACTTCCGGCGTTTCTTCGAATGGTTTCGTGAGCGTGAAGACAGCGAAAATGAAAGTGGCGTCTCCAATGAGGCCTTGGCTGAGATTTCCGAAAAGTTCGGCCAGGACAGCGAAGTCTGGAAGACCCTCACGCAGCTCAAAGCCTCCTCCCGTGATCGGCAACTAACGGCTGTGCGTTCTGCTATCGCGGCGTTTATGCCGGGCTTCAGCAACCTGCGAGTCAAGCGCAAGCCTCGTCTGCATATGGCGATTGATAAGGACGGGGCCACGCTGAATGTCTCTCAGTTGTCCCAGGGCGAGAAGTCGATGATGGCCCTGGTGGGTGATATCGCCCGTCGTTTGGCGATGATGAACCAGTCGCTGGAAAACCCCTTGCACGGTGACGGTATCGTCTTGATCGACGAAGTAGACCTGCACTTGCATCCCAAGTGGCAGCGAAGCTTGATACAGAAGTTGAGTGAGACATTCCCCAACTGTCAATTCGTGCTCACCACGCACTCTCCACTGGTCATCAGCGATACCCGGGATGTGTTGTGCTACGTATTGGACGAGGGGGTGTTGCAGGAACGCAATGGTTTGTATGGCCTCGATGCGAATCAGGTTTTGCTGAGTGTGATGGACACCGATATTCGCAACAGCGAGGTTCAGCGGCGTCTGAATCGATTACTTGAGCACATCCAAGACGGGAATCTGGACGAAGCCAAGACACTATTTTCCGGACTGTCACAGGAACTGTCAGACGGTCACCTTGAGTTGGCGAAAGCCGCCTTGTTGATCCGCAAGCTGGAGTTGCGTCGTGCGTAGGATTGACAAGGATGTTGAGCCACAGGTGCTAGTTCGATGGAGGCGCTCGAGTGGTGAGTTGCGCTACCCGGATTTATCTCCCGAGGAGCGTCGAGCCATTCGTTCCGCGTGCCTCGCCGAACAATATGGTTTGTGTGCCTACTGCTGCCAGTCGATCACGCTTGACGATTCACATAACGAGCATGTGGAAGCCCAGGATCGTGCTCCGAATCGTACGTTGGACTTCTCCAACATTGTTGCCAGTTGCCAGCAGCCTGATCAATGCGGCCGTGGTCGAGGCCCACGTCCCTTGGCGTTGACGCCATTGATGGAGGAGTGTGAGACCGAACTGAAGTTTTATTTGTCCGGGTTGGTAGAGGGACGTACGGAGCGAGCGAAAGCCTGCGTTGAAACCCTGAATCTGGGCCACACAGACGAGAGCAATCGGGGGCTTGTGGGGGCGCGTAAAACCCTGGTTGATGCGTTGATCTACGCTCAGGGTTCGCAACCTGGAGAGTTGTTGTATGAGGATGAAGAGATATTAGGAATGATCTTGGAGGATCTGCAAACGCCTAATGCCGAGCAGCGACTCCAGCCGTTTTCACCGGTCTTGGTCAATGTGATTCGTCAATTGCTGACCCAGCCTTAAAAACAGACAGCCCGCAGCTTCTTATCCTCACTCCTCCCTGACCGCACAAACCCGCGCCCGCCCGCCACGCTTCGCTTCATAAAGCTGCACATCCGCCGCCGCCAACAGTGCTTCCGGACTGCCACCGAGGCTGGGCAGCAGTGTCGCCACCCCCGAGGAGGAGGTGATCACCCGGGCAACTTCCGAGTCAAGATGCTCGACATCCAGCGCCCGAATACGCTCCTGCATGGCCTCGGCTATCCTGACCGCGTCTTCAAGGTTCGTTTTCGGCAAAATACAGGCGAACTCCTCACCGCCATACCTCGCCACCTTGTCATGGGGACGCCGGAGCGACTCACAAAGCGTTTTGGCCACCAATTTCAGGCAGCTGTCCCCACTCTGATGGCCATAGCGGTCGTTGTAACGCTTGAAGTAATCGATATCCAGCAGGATAAGGGAGATGGGCGCCTTGTCGCGCAAACACTGGCGCCAGTTGGTGAGCAGGTCGTCGTCGAACTTGCGCCGATTACCCACGCCTGTCAGGCCGTCCAGAAGTGCATGCGCCCGCAACAGATCACCCTGCAACTTCAAGGTCAGATGCGTTTGGACCCGGGCGCGGACGATGACCGAGTTGATGGGTTTTACAATAAAGTCGACCGCCCCGAGCCCCAGCGCAATGACCTCATCCGCCGCCTGGTTCTGCGCGGTAATGAAGATGATCGGTATCGTGCTGGTCAACGGATCGGCCTTGAGGCGGCGGCACACCTCGTGGCCATCGATATCCTCCATCACCACGTCGAGCAGGATCAGGTCCGGCAACTCGGCCTGGCATATCTTCAGCGCCTGCTCGCCGTTGGCCGCCATGAAGATGTCGCACTGCGCGGAAAACAGCTCGTACAGCACCCGGATATTGGTGGGCTGATCGTCCGCAATCAGTATCTTGGGGCGTCGGTTTGTATGAAGCAGCCAATCTTCGAGAATTCGCTCCATGGTCAAGCTTGCTCCAGCATTTCATATGCGCTCAGTGCCGCAGCTGTGAAGTCCAATGCCCTGACCTGTTTGATAAATGGATTGAATCTGCCCAGTCGTTCCGCTGGCGTTTGGCTCAAGAGTGCTTCAGCTGCCGCAATGGCTTGCAGGTTCGAAGCATTCAGCAGCGTTAATATCTCGTTTAAATGTATTCGCCATTCAGTCAACGGTAATGTCTCTCCAGCCGGTTCAGTCGGACCCGTCGGCTCGGCGAACTCCATCATCAATTGCTCAAGGCAGTCCCGCATCAATTGTCGCAGCTCAGTGCTGTACTTATGCACAAGAGGATTGATCGTTGTCGATGCAGCGCCAGTGTTCAGCGTCTGCTCAATCTGGGCGGCTCTTCTTGAAAGTGCGAGGGCGCCTATGGTTCCAGCGCTGCCTTTGATGGCGTGCAATACGCTGGCAGCACCTGCCCAGTTTTTCTGCGCTATTTGCTCGTCCAGGTTCGCGAATTGTTTTTCCGTGTCGGGACCAAATATCTTCAGGACATTGCGTATCAGGTTCAGATTTCCGTCCAGCCGTTCGAGGATCGAAGCGCGCGCTTCAATGAGCTCGCCCTGTTCCGTGAGCGGATAATCCAAGGTTGGTGTCGCGACCGGGGCAGGGGGCTCTTTTCCATCGAGTTGTGCCCGCAACACCGAAACCAGGTGCTCGATATCGATCGGTTTGCCGACATGCCCGTTCATACCCGCCTGCAAACAGGCTTGCCGATCGGAAGAGGAGGCATTGGCGGTAATCGCAATGATGGGCAGCGTGGCAAAGCGGGGGTTGGTTCGAATTCTCCGGGTCGCCTCGTAGCCATCAATATCAGGCATCTGCACATCCATCAGCACGGCATCGAAGGACTTGTTCCCCGTGATCACGCAGTTGACACCCTCAAAACCGCCTTCGGCCAATTGCACGGAGGCGCCCTCCGATTTCAGCAGTTCTTCGATGACCTGACGGTTCAAGGCATTGTCTTCCACCACCAGGAAGTTGAGCCCCTCCAGGCGTTTTGAAGGCTTGTACTCAAACGCTGGAGTCTCGGTCGCCGCGTCGATGCCTCGCAACGCCCGTAAAATGACCTCGGTCAGCTGCCGGGGTGTCACGGGCTTGGTAATGAACCCGGCGAAAGGTGCGTCGCCTCGATCATGGCTCTCGGCGAGCACTTCGCGCCCGTAGGCGGTGATCATGACGACCACGGGAGGCGGTACCCGTCCTTTCAGCTCACGAATCAACTTGGCCGCGCTCATGCCGTTCAGATCCGGCATGCGCCAATCCATCAGGACCACGTCATAGCGCTCCCCCTCATGGAGGGCGTCGCTTATCCTGCTCACGGCTTCGACCCCCGAGGAGACGAGATCGGCCTGCCATCCCAGGGTGGCCACCGTGCGCATCAGCAACTCGGCGGCAATCGGGTTGTCGTCGACCACCAGCACCCGCATCGACGGGTTGTCGGGCAAGGCGCCGGTCCTTGTCGTTGCGCCGGTATCCACCTTCAGCCAGACATCGAACCAGAACCGGCTGCCCACATCAGGACGGCTTTCCACCAGCAGGTCGCCGCCCATCAGCTTGACCAGGCGCTTGCAGATGACCAGGCCCAGACCCGAGCCTCCGAAGCGACGTGAGGTCGAGGCTTCGGCCTGATTGAAGCCTTCAAAGATATGCCCTATCTGCTCGGCGCTCATGCCGATGCCGCTGTCCGTGACGGCAATTCGAACCTGGACCGCCGAATCCCTGCGCTCCAGGAGCTCAAGACTGACGATGACCTGTCCTTTCAAGGTGAATTTGAGGGCGTTGCCGGCGAGGTTGATCAAGACCTGCTGCAAGCGCAGGCTGTCGCCAATCAGACCACCGGGGAGGGCCGGGTCGATATCGAACAACACTTCGATATCCTTCTGGCCCTGGTTGCCGGCCAGGACGACACCCAGGTCCTGCATCAAGGGTTCGAAGTCGAATGGATGCGGATCCAGCTGGAGCTTGCCGGCCTCGATCTTCGAATAGTCGAGAATGTCATTGAGCAGCCCCAGCAACGACTGGGCGGCTGTCTGGGCCTTGCTCACATAGTCACGCTGACGCAGGTTCAGAGGGGTGAACTGCACCAGGTGCAACATCCCCAATACGGCGTTCATGGGCGTGCGGATTTCATGGCTCATGTTCGCCAGGAAGGATGATTTGGCCGCACTCGCCGCGTCGGCCTGCTCCTTGGCGTGGCGCAGGCTCACTTCCATCTCATGCTGGGCCGTCACGTCATGATTGATCCCGGTCATGAGGGTCGGTGTGCCGTTGGCATCACGTTCGACACGGACGCGGGTTTCCAGGTGACGTACTCGCCCGTCGGTCAGTACGATCCGAAACGATGGCAGGCGCTGTTCGCGATCATCGATCACGGCGTTGAGTGCGGCGATAACGATATCCAGGTCATCCGGGTGAAACCGCGAGCGCCAATGCTCGAAGTTCAGTTCATGCTCGAGCAACTCCTGCGAGTAGCCATAGATCTCGAACATACGATCATTCCAATGCAACGTTCCGTCGCAAAGGTTCCACGACCAGATGCCGAGCTCGGCGATATCGGCAGCCAACAGGAGGTGGTCACGGGTCGCGGCGAGATCGCTGCGGTGTTTCTTCTGTTCGGTGATATCGGTCATGACACAAACGAAGCAGCGCTCGTCGGAACCTTTCATTGAGCTGGTGGAGGCATAGAGTGGAAAGGTCGATCCATCCTTGCGCAAGCCCGCCAACTCCATGCTGCTACCGGTTTCAGTGAAGCTCTGTTGTGAGAATTCTGCGGTATAAGCGTTGTACGCCGCGAGGTGAGATTCCGGGACAAGCGTTCTGATATTGCGCCCGATTATTTCCTCTGTGCTATAGCCGAATGCCCGTTGGCCTGCCGGGTTGAGCGATCGTATTTTGCCTGCGCCATCGATCGTGATAATCGGGTTGGCCGCTGTCTCGAGGATTGCCCGTGTGGTTTCCAGACTCGCGGCCAGTTCTTTTTCGGTTTTGCTTTGCAGGTTCACCTGGCGAATCAGGCGTAGGCCGAAAATGACCAGCAGGCAGGTCAGCAAACCCACACCCGCTGCATGCCACAGCGTATCCGACCACCAGGAGGCGAGGTTTTCATCCTTCGAGAGGGCAGCGGCGACGAACAGCGGATAGTCATGCAGGCTACGGTAAGTATTCAGGCGAACCACTCCGTCCTGAGCCGAGGCAATGGAAAAGGTACCGCCTTCCGGTTGTAGTTTGTGTTCCTGGAAAAGTCGGGTGTTGGTCATGTCTGCGCCGATGAGGCGCTCTTCGAATGGACGCCGGATGGCCATGACGCCTGAGTCAAATTCCAGGGCAACGGCGCCCTCTTGCCCAATCTCGAGGCGATTGTAAAACTGCGAGAAAAAATCAATATCGATCGTGGCACCGGCGATCCCGGCAAAGCTGCCGTCTGGATTGTTAATGCGCCGTGACACGGGAATAGTCCACTTTCCAGTAGAACGACTGCGCAGCGGAGGTGATATATGCACGCCTAGATCAGGATGAGTTTGATGAAAGATGAAATATTCACGATCAGCATTGTTATAGCTGCGCAACGGCCCCGGTAATGAACTGGTGAGCAACTCGCCATTGCGGTCGAACAGATAGAGGCCATCGAGTTGCGAGAGCTCGCTGCATCGCGAGATAAAGAGCTGGTGCAAGCGCTCCAATGCTGACGGGGTGGTACCGTCGCGTTGGACACGCTCGACAACTCCGCTCAGTACCAGGTCGGCTTCCTTGAACGTGTCGTCGGCGTGTTGAGCCATTGCGCGGGCAAGGTTCGCGGTGGCGATTGTCACCTCGCCCAGTTGCACCGAGCGAGCGGTAAAACTGCGCCAGATATCGGAGCCAACGAGCACCGTGCACATGATGAAAATGAGCAACGTCATTCGGGATGTGAGCGAAAACCGGTATGCCACGTTTGCCTTCCCGAGAAGTGGTGGAACAGCTATTGATAAGGCAGTCTGGATTAAACCAGGTAGGGCAGCAACTTGTCCTTCGGAAGAAATGATGCCCATCCGAACGACGTTGTCCCAAGCCTAGACAGGCTGTTACTGAATGTATCGTCGTGCTGCAAAAGAATTTCGAACGTGACGGCCGAAAAAACTCGGTCAGATCTTCGGTTTTATATTTTTTATATAAAATTCAACGTATTACGTTTTTTTTGTGGCGTTTTTGATACCTGTGGATACAGATTGGCTGTAAAGTTGCATATTCATGTATATACAAGAATATGCGGCAGCCATGACCGGACCTGAAATGGATGTTGCCCCCACCACAAGCAGGGTCCGAGAGCAGACGGTGATGAAAACCAAGGTGTTCCCAGGATGGTATGTCGTATTCGCGGCGCATGTGTTGCTGGCCCTTATCTTTGGCGGTGCCTACTCTTTCGGGGCGTTCTTCGCACAGATCCAGTCCAACTTCGAGGTGGGGCGTTTTTCCGTGGCCTCGGTGTTTTCACTGACGGCCCTCATCTATTACTCGGTCGGGGTCTTCTCCGGTTCCCTGGCGGATCGCATCTCGGCCCGGGTCGTGATCGGCCTGGGCATCGTCTTGCTGGCGCTGGGGTTTTTCCTCAGCAGCCTGGCCTCTGAGTCCTTGCCGTGGTTCCTGGTGTGCTTCTGTCTGCTGGTCGGGTTGGGTGTCGGTCTGGTGTATGTGCCGACGGTGACAGCGGTCCAGCGCTGGTTCGTGAAGAACCGCAGCAAGGCGTCGGGCATTGCGCTGGCGGGCACCGGGGTCGGGACTTTTGTCGGCCCCTCGACCGCCGGACTGCTGATGCAGCATTTTTCCTGGGAGTCGACCCTGCAGATCTTTGCGGTGGCCATTCTTGTTGTGGGTCTGTTGGTGGCTTCGCTGGTCAGGAGTCATCCGCAGGAGCTGGGGCTTTTCCCGGATGGCCTCGTGCCTTCTGCTTCGAACCCCCAGCGTCATGTGGCCGCCAGTGGCATGGGCTTGGCCGACGCGGCGAGAACAGGGAGATTCTGGTGGTACTTCGGGGCGATTTTCTTTGGCTCGGTCGGGCTGTTTCTCGCGTTGGTGCACATCAACCCCTATGCGCGCCAGTGGGGTATTTCCGCCACTCAGGCCAACTTGCTGATCGGCTTGATCGGTGTCGGCAACGTCGCTGGCCGCTTGTTCCTGGGCGGCCTCGGTGACCGGATGGGCCCACGGCGCCTGTTGATGGTGCTGACCTGCGCACTGGTGCTGCTCAATCTGCTGTGGCTCGGTGCCCATACCTTTATCACGCTGGCGCTGTTCGCCGTGTGTTTCGGCGTGGCCAATGGTGGCTGCATTTCCCTCTACCCGGCGGTGGCGGCCCACTGGTTCGGCACGGCGAACCTGGGGGCGATCCTGGGCGCCCTGTACATGTCGGTCGGGGTCGCCGCGCTGATCGGCGGGAGTGTCGCGGGGCTGCTGTTCGACCTTTATCAGAGTTACGCGGCTTCGATTCTGCTGGGAGCGCTCTGTGCGCTGTTGTCGGTGCTGTTTGTCCTGATTGCCGGTCGCCAGGTGACTCAGGTCGCTGTGCCGGCATCCTCGGCATAAGCCCGTTTGAGAAACCCGAGCATCGCCGCATTCACTTGCTCCGGTTTTTCACTCTGTATCCAGTGCCCGCAATCCTCGATCAGCTGTTGTTCGAGTTGCGGCACCAGCCCCGGCATGCGTTTGATCGTATGGGCTTCCAGCACACCCACCGGATCGCGATCACCGATCAGGAACAACGCCGGCTGGCGGACCTGGGCACCGGCCAGAAACTCCGTGCGCTGCCAGTTGCGTTCGAAGTTGCGGTACCAGTTCAGCGCGCCGCGAAAGCCCTGGTCGACAAAGGTCTGCCGGTAGACCTGGTAATCTTCGGGTGCACACCAATCGGGTAACTCCGTGGCCACTGCCACGTCGTCAAACAAGCGTGCATCGACCGGCTTGGTTTGCAGGAAGACTTCGGTATCGCCCATGAATGCCCGCAAGCTCCGGTCGATATCCGCGTCCAGCTCCCGCTCGGCCACACCCGGTTCCTGGAAATAGAGGATGTAGTTGAAGCGATCGGCATAGTGCTCGCGCATCAGTTCGGTTGCCGGGCGCTTGGGGCGTCCGCCAAAGGGCACCGACAAGGTGACCAGCGCCTTGACCCGCTGCGGCTCCAGTAACGCCAGGTGCCAGGCCACCGGCGCGCCCCAGTCGTGGCCGACGATGCAGGCTTGTGTGTGCCCGAAGGCGTCCATGCCTGCCTGGATATCGGCGCAGAGCGTCAGCAGGTCGTACGCGTTCACGTCGGCGGGGGCACTGCTGCGCCCGTAGCCGCGCATCTCGGGGACAAATACCCGATAACCCGCCTGCACCAGCGCCGGCACCTGGTGACGCCAGGAATGCCAGCATTCCGGAAAGCCGTGGAGCAGCCACACCGGCCGTCCGTCAAGCGGACCCGCCACATGCACGCTCAGTTCGATCCCATTGACCGACAAGACCTGTTGTTCGAATTCGTTCATCCGCCGCACTCCCTCACCCAGGTAAAAGACCCTAGCAGAACGGCGGAGCGCTGCTAATCATCATTCATTGACCGAATCATGACTAAAACACGCGCTTCAATTCAGACTCGCGAGGATTGTCCGGGCGGCGTACAGCACCCCGAAGATCGCCATCATCAGCAGCAGGACGCCGGAAGCGAAGGTGATCCTGGCCTTGTGCCGGACCGCGAAGGCCTGGCGGGCGAGCAGGATGTAGAAGGTCATGACCGCCAGGTCGATCACCGCCCAGAGCACCGCGAGCAACGCCACGCTATGGCCGAAGGACGGCGTGACCTGGATGAACTGGGGGAAGAACGAGACGAAAAAGATGATCTCCTTGGGATTGGAAATACCCACCAGGAACCCGTTGACGAAGCCGGTGCGGCGTTCGCTCCTGATGGCCTGCATATTGTCATCGACAGGTGTCGAGAGGGCTTCCTGGAGGCTTTTTACCCCCAGGTAACCGATAAACAGGCAGCCGCTCAGGCTGACGATATTGATCAATTGCAGGTTGATCGAAAGGCCGCCGCTGAGAATCAGCGCCGCCAGCAGCGCCAGTACCAGTGATGCACCGTTGGTGCCGAGCATCGTCAGCAGCGCCCGGCCGCTGCCGGCTCCCAGGCTGGTGTTGACCAGCAGCGCGACCACCGGACCGGGTGTCACGATCAGCAGGGAAATGCTCAGCAGGTAAAGCAGTAGCAACGAGAGGTTCATGACGGGGCGCCTGCACGGAAGAATCGAGTCCGGCAAGCCTGAGGGAGCGCCGCGTGTTTGAAAAATGGATAAATCTGTGCCTCACTATGATTATTAATCATAGTGAGCCGCGCCATGGCCGAACGTATCCCTCCGCTCTACGCCCTGCGTGCCTTCGAAGTCGCGGCCCGGTCCTCTTCGTTTACCCGCGCCGCCGAGGAGTTGTCGCTGACCCAGAGCGCCATCAGTCGGCATATTCGTAATCTGGAGGCGCTGTTCGGCTGTCACCTGTTCGAGCGCAACGGCCCGAAACTGCAATTGACCGAAGCCGGGCAACGCCTGGCCCATGGCTTGAAAACCGGGTTCAAGGTAATCGAGGAAGCCTGCCAGCCTTTTCGCGCCAATGCCGAGCAACTGCGGCTGAAGGCGCCGTCCAGCCTGACCATGCGCTGGCTGTTGCAGTCGCTGGAAAACCTCAAGCAGGTGAATCCCGACTTGCCGGTGCAGTTGTCCAGTGTGTGGATGGATATCGACACCGTGGACCTTCACACCGAACCCTACGACTGTGGGATTCTGCTGGGCGACGGGCGTTTTGGTGCTCAGGTCGAGTGCTGCAAGCTCTTTGACGAGTGGCTGATTCCAATCTGTTCGAGCCAGCTTCTGGGGGCAGAACCCTGGAGTCTCGACATCCTGGAGCAGCACGAACTGATCCACTCGTCCACGGACCGGCGCGACTGGCGGCGCTGGTTGGCGGGCATGGGCTGGGAAGGGCAGGCGACGGTGGAGCGCGGCAAGCTGTTCAGTACCCTGGACCAGGGGATCTCGGCCGCCATGCGCGGGCATGGCGTTTCGATCGGTGACCTGTACCTGATCCTCGAGGATGTCCGTGGCGGTTTGCTCGGGCTGCCGTTCAAGACTGCCGTCGGCTCGGGCGAGGCTTACTACCTGGTCTGGCTGAAAAGCAGCCTGCGCAAGGAACGCATCCTGGCCTTTCGCGATTTCCTGTTGAGCGATGTGCCCGAAATGGATCTTCCGGGCATCGAGTTTCGTTGACCGAGGTCAGCTGATGCTCAGGGCAGGACGATATAGTCATTGCCCTGCACGATGCCGCGATTCGGCGCCTGCACCAGTTCGATATAACGTCCGCCGACCTGGTCGATGGGCAGGCAGTCATCGATATCCAGCAGCGCATCGGTGTGCGCCTGACCCCAGCCTGCCAGCATCTGCCGCATGCCCAGGCGCTTGGCCTCGGCCTTGTCGCGGGCCACCACCAGCAGGTAATGGTGCGCTTCGCCAAAGGCCCGGGCTTCGTAGCCGCCCAGGTTGATGAAGTACAGGCGCGGTGAGCCGGGGGCGGGCGCCAGGTTGCTCAGTTCGACCTTCCAACCGTCGACGCCATCGACCTGCATCCAGGCATCGATGTGCAGGCCGGCGGGGTTGCCGAACCATTCCTGGCGCAATTGCGGGTAGCTGGCTTCCAGGCTGTCGGCCAGCACAAAGGCCACATCGTGCACTTCTATTTTTGCCCGTGGATGTTTTCCGCCGAGCATGACTACCCAAAGCATGCCTGTTCCTTTCTGTCAGTTGCCGGCCAAACATGAATTTTTTTTCACGAAACGCTCGCCAAGCAGCGTCTATAGTGTCTGCGCTCGTTCAAAAGCTTCCCTTGCCCGCCCTCCCGCGGGCTTTTTTTTGCCTGCGGATTGGCCGGGTTTATGGGGGCGCAGGGCGGCAGGATACCTGCTGCACCGATCACCGTTCGTCAGTCCCTTGGTTTTTTTCTAAACCTTGCCGGCCCGAGTATTTCCAATCCTTCAGCTCACCTGTTTTTTTAAAGTGCTGGAGGAAACCCATGAGCCGAAAGGCCCCCCTGTTACGTCTCACCTCTCTTGTCCTGCTGCTGGGCGCGAGCCTCGCGGGGCCGGTCAGTGCCGGTACCCCCGCGCAGTTCATCGATTCGGCCTCGGCGTCCGGGATTGCCGAGATCGAGACCAGCCGCCTGGCGATCCAGAAAACCACGTCCACGGACATCAACAGCTTTGCCGTGGAAATGATCAAGGACCACACCGACGCCAACCGCGACCTGAAGGCCATCGCTGCCCATCACGACCTGCCCATGGCCCCGGAGGCGGAAATCCTCGACCGGGCGCGCAAGCTGATGTTGCAGGTGCAGGAAGGCGAATCCTTCGATATCGCCTATGTGGCCAACCAGATCAAAACCCATGAGGACGCGATCCAGCTGTTCAAGGATGAAGCCGAACATTCCGCGTCCCCGGAGTTGAAGGCCTTTGCCATACAGACCCTGCCCAAGTTGCAGATGCACCTGGACATGGCCAGGAAGCTGGAAATGACCCATCACAAGGGCCAATGAGCGAGTGTCCGGAAGAATAGAGGTGATGGTGCCGGTGTAAGAGATGACGTACGCAAGGAAAAGCGATCGGTGGTGGCGACTAAATGGCGTCAAATAGCTACGATGGTGCCCAGGGCCTCTATCGAAGGCCTGCGCCAGAAGCGCCAGGCTTCTGCTGCCGACAAGAACCCACGGATTGTCTTGCGCGGTTACTTTTCCATCACTCTATAGGGACGTATTGATGTGATTTCCATTCTTGAACTGCGCAACATCATTGAACTCGGCTTTTTACCCCTTCGTTGCCAATGCACGGTGAGCCATGACAGCTCACTGACGGTGAAGGTCTTTGACCCGGATTCGGGGAGGGTGGACTTGCTGGTGACCGGGATTTCCACGGTCCGCTTGACCAGTGCCAGGGCTATTTCCAATCTTGTGGGCGAATTGCGTTCCGAGCTGGTGGCCAATCAACAGGCGTTTTTCATTGGCGGGGGACAACTGGCGGGGCAAATGCCCGCCAAGCTCTAGGCCGCGCACCGGCTCAACACCGGTGCTCAACTGCGCTTCTCCCCGAGCAGGTCATTGCTGCTCGGTATCGCTGTTACCACCTGGAAGGTTGTCTTTGGCACCGGAGCCGCTGGTACCACCGGGGTTGCTGCGCGCTTCATCGCCCACGGGGCCGTTGCCGTCGGTGTTGACGCCGCCTTGGCGCCCGGGATCATTACCCTGGGTTCGAGGGTCGATACCGCTTTCGGTGCCGGGTGGCTTGGCGCCGTTGTTGATCACCGGGTTGTTGCCGGGATTGATGCCGCCCGGTGCCAGGGGCGGCTGCGTGCTCTCGACCGGGTCGGTCGGACCGGTGCTGGTCTCGGCTGCGAAGCTTGCCAGGGACAGGGAGGACAGCAGCGCGGCCAAGGCCAGCTTGGCGAGGGGGGACGAGTTCATGGTGAGTCTCCTTGTCGATAAAGAATCCTTACCTGACTTTGGTCCCCAGCCGTCGGCTCAAGTGCCGTCGGATCGACGAACGGCTCAGTCTTCGCTGATTTCGTTGAACGAGCAGTACTCGTCCCAATCCATGCCCAGGGCCTCGGCCACTTCACGGTGGACTTCCAGGCGCATGGCCTTGAGTTCCTCGGGCGTTTCGGCCACCAGTTGCAGGGTCAGTTCCCAGGCCTCGATTCCCTGGTTTTCGGCTTCGTCCTCGAAGGCCCATTGGAACTGTTGCTGCTGCTCTTTCGGACTCAGGTCGCGGGTTTCTTCGCGCAGGTGCGGGTGGGCGTCGAGGAACTTGGCGAGGGCGACCTCGTTTCGGGATTCTTTGGCAATCATGCTGGCGTCTCTGTTGGATGGCCGCACGGCAAGCCGTCGGCGGGCCCGCGGGCCTGGAAAATACTGCCGCCATGCTAGCGACTTCACTCTCGGATGGAAAGAATCGCCCGGCTCTGCGACGCTAGCAGGCTTTCACCCTCTAAACGGCGGATGCGATGACCGCAGCACTCTCTACCCTGGGCCCGGTAAAGGCCGTGATTTTCGATATGGACGGTTTGCTGCTCGACACCGAGGGCATCTATTCCGAGGTGACGCAGTTGATCGTCGGTCGCTATGGTCGGACCTTCGGCTGGGATCACAAGCAGAACATCATCGGCCGTGGTGCCGGCGACCTGGCCCGTTACGTGGTCGAGGCGATGGAATTGCCGATCAGTCCCCAGGAGTTCCTGGCGGTGCGCGAGCCGCTGATGCGCGAGCGTTTCCCCAAGGCCGGCTCCATGTCCGGTGCCGAGGCGCTGGTGCGGCATCTGTCGGCGCATGGGATTCCGATTGCGGTGGGCACCAGTTCTTCGCGGGGCTCGTTCGAGTTGAAGACCACCCTGCACCGGGAATGGTTTGCGCTGTTCGATACCATTGTCACCGCCGACGATCCTGAGGTCGGTGAAGCCAAGCCGGCGCCGGATATTTTCCTGCTGGCGGCCAAGCGCCTGGGAGTGGCGGCCGAGGACTGCCTGGTGTTCGAGGACTCGCCGTTCGGCGTGACGGCGGCCAAGGCGGCGGGGATGTATGCGGTGGCGGTGCCCGATCCGGCGATGGCGGCGGAGAAATACCACCACGCGGATCGGATCGTGCAGTCGCTCAAGCATTTCCCGCTGGCGCCGGTAGGGTTACCGGCGATTGACTGGAACGTTGTCTGACGGCACGGCCTTTCAGGCAGCCGACACCGACAGTCCGCTACGGCGCTGCATCACCACCCAGATCCCCAGCGCCAGGGCGGAAATCAGACCACCGGCGGTGACGATGCCGTTCCAGCCATAGGGCCCGTACAACTGCGCCCCCAGCAGCGAGCCCAGCGCACCGCCGATGAAATAGCAGGTGATATAGCCGGCATTCAGGCGGTTGCGCGCCAGTGGCCGGACCTTGAACACGGCGTTCTGGTTGCTGACGTGAATCAGCTGCACGGCAAAGTCCAGCACCAGCACGCCGATCAGCAAGGCCACCAGCGAATGCCCGGCAAAGCCCAGGGGTAGCCACGACAATAGCAACGCCAGCAGGCCCAGGGTGGTGGCGAACTCGCCCTTGCCGCGATCGGCCATGCGCCCACCCAGGTTCGCCGCCATGGCACCGACGGCACCGGCCAGGCCGAACAGGCCGATCACCCCATCCGAATAGCCATAGGGCGGGCTCGCCAGCAGGAAGGCCAGGGGCGTCCAGAACAACGCGAACAGGCAGAAAGTCAGCAGGCCCATGACGGCGCGCAGGCGTAGCACCGGCTCTTCGACGAACAGGCGGAACACCGAGCCGATCAAGGCCGGGTAACTCAGTCCGGCCGGCTGGTGATGTTCCGGGAGGGCCCGTAGCAGGGCAAAGGCGCAGATAAACATCAGCCCCGCCGCCAGCAGGTAGATGCTGCGCCAGTCGCCGATATCGGACAGCAGGCCCGCCGCCGTGCGCGCCAGGAGAATGCCCAGCAGCAAGCCGCTCATCAGCGTGCCGACCACCCGCCCGCGCTGTTCCGGCGGGGTCAGGCTGGCGGCCATGGGCACCAGCACCTGAGCCACCACCGAGAACAGGCCGGCCAGCGCGGTGCCGAACAGCAGCCAGGGCAGGCTTGGCGAGAACGCGCTGATCAACAGGCCGAGGGCACTGAGCAGTGTCATGATGAAAATCAGCCGGCGTTGTTCGAACAGATCCCCCAGCGGCACCAGCAACAACAGCCCGGCGCCGTAGCTCAGTTGGGCGGTGATGACGATGGTGCCGGCGGTGCCGGTGCTCAGGCCCAGGTGCTGGGCGATGGTGTGCAGCAGCGGCTGGGCGTAGTAGTTACTGGCGACCGCGAGGCCGGTGGCAATCGACATCAGCAGGATCAGGGCAGAACTCAAAGGTTTGTGTACGGCGTTGGTGTCGGACATTGACTGTCTCGTTGTGGGAATTCGATGCGCGAATTATCTGGAATGTCTTAGCATGACGCCAATGCATTGTTTTCATTCTATTCATCTTGAAACGAGATACAGGCGATGAACCTCAAGCAGATCGAGTACGCCCTGGCGGTGGCGGAGGAGGGCAGTTTCACCCGCGCGGCCGAGCGCTGCCATGTGGTGCAGTCGGCCCTCAGTCATCAGATCGCCCGCCTGGAAGAGGACCTTGGTGCCTCGCTGTTCGAGCGCAGTTCGCGCAAGGTGCGCCTGACCGCGGCCGGCGAGGCCTTTGTCCGCAGCGCCCGCCCGGCGCTGGAGGCGACCCGGCGGATTGTCGCCGAAGTGGCGGCGGCTTCCGGGGAAGTGCGCGGCAGCTTGTCCATCGGCAAGATCTCGTCCCTGACCGAAGTCGACCTGGTGGGCTTGCTCGCGCGCTTCCATGGACTTTATCCACAGGTGGATATTCACCTGAACATGAGCAAGAGCGAGTCGCTGATGCTCGATGTGCACGAGCGGCGTCTCGACCTGGCGTTTATCGGTCTGTGGCCCGGGCAAAAGATTGAAGGCCTGGCCCAGCGTCTGCTGGCGGAAGAGGAGCTGGTGGCGGTGCTGCCGCTTGGGCATCCGCTGACCCGCTTCGAGCGTTTGCCGCTGGCGGAACTGGAGAACCAGCCGCTGGTGGATTTCCAGGCCGGTACGGCGGGGCGTCGGCAGACCGATGAGGCCTTTGCCGCGGCGGGCTTGCGCCATCGGGTGCAGTTCGAGGCGGGCAATGTGATGCTGGTGGGGGAGTTCGTTCGCCGGGGGCTGGCGCTGGGCCTGGTGCCGAAGAAAATCGCCGAGGGCTTCGAGGGAGTGATGACGCTGCCGGTGTCCGACGCGCCGTCGCGGCACCTGTACGCAGTGTGGTCGCATACGCCGACGCCTGCCGCCGCCGCATTTCTGTTGTTGCTGGAGCAGGCGTTGGCACTGCAACCGCGTGTTATGCGCTGAACCCGCCATCGATGGTCAGGCTGGCCCCGGTGATGTAACCGGCTTCAGGCCCTGCGAGGTAGGCGACGAAGCTGGCGATCTCCTCGACCCGGCCATAACGGCCACCGGCCATGAGGCTGATCAGGCTGCCGGCGAAATCGCTGTCGGCCGGGTTCATGTCGGTGTCCACCGGGCCGGGCTGCACATTGTTGACGGTGATGCCCCGTGGCCCGAGATCCCGCGCCAGGCCTTTGGTCAGGCCCACCAGTGCGGACTTGCTCATGGCGTACGGGGCGCCGCCGGCGAACGGCATGCGTTCGGCGTTGGTGCTGCCGATATTGATCACCCGGCCGCCTTCACCCATGTGTCGGGCCGCTGCCTGGGTGGCGATAAAGACGCTGCGCACATTCACCGCCAGGGTCCGGTCGAAGTCTTCGAGTTTGAACTCGTCAAGCGGCGCCATGGCCAGTACGCCGGCGTTATTGACCAGGATATCGATTCGGCCAAAGGTTTCGACGGTGCTGCTGACCGCATGGCGAATGGCCTCGGCATCGGCGCTGTCGGCCTTGATCGCCAGGGCCTTGCCGCCCTCGGCGATCACGCTGTCCTGCAGTTCCCTGGCCTTGGCGTCGGAACTGACGTAGGTGAAGGCCACTGTTGCGCCCTGGGCCGCGAGGCGCTTGACGATGGCGGCGCCGATGCCGCGTGAGCCGCCCTGGATCAAAGCTACTTTGCCAGTCAGATTGTGTTCGGTCATGTCGTTCTCCAAAGTTCAAGGCCGGGGAAGGGTGGAGGGGGCCTTGTTGTTGGAGCCGAGTATCGACCTCGGATTACTGACTGTGTAGACGGTAATTGCTACAGTCTGTGTAAACCAAAAGTTTATAGTGATGAGCATGGAAACCTTCAGCAGCCTCGAATGTTTTGTCCGCAGCGCCGAAGTCGGCAGCTTTGCCGAAGCGGCCCGGCGCCTGAGCCTGACCCCGGCGGCGGTCGGCAAAAGTGTCGCCAAGCTGGAGGCACGGCTGGGTGTACGGCTGTTCCAGCGCAGCACCCGCAGCCTGAGCCTGACCGAAGCCGGCCAGGTGTTCCTCGGCGAAGTCAGTGCCAGCCTGCACACCATCCAGAATGCCGTCGCTAACCTGGCCAGTGTCGAAGGTCGTCCGGCCGGCACCCTCAAGGTCAGCGTGGGCACGGTGTTCGGGCGCCTCTATGTGGTGCCGCTGCTCGGCGAGTTCCTGCGGCGGTTTCCGGATATCCGCCCGGACTGGCATTTTGATAATCGTCAGGTGGACCTGATCGGCCAGGGTTTCGACGCGGCCATCGGCGGCGGTTTCGAACTGCCCCAGGGCGTGGTGGCGCGCAAGCTGACGGTGGCCCATCGGGTGCTGGTGGCGTCGGCGGATTACCTGGCACGCCAGGCCTCGGTGAGCAGCCCCGAGGATCTGCGCCGTTGCGACGGCATCCTGATCCGTTCGCCGCAGACCGGCCGCGTGCGTTCCTGGCAACTGACCGCACGCAACGGCGAACATCAGCCGCTGAACCTGAGCCCACGCATGACCATGAGCGATTCGGAAGCCGCCTGCGCCGTGGCGGCCCAGGGCCTGGGCGTGGCGTTGGTGAGCATGCCCTTCGCGGTGCCCTGGTTGCAGGCCGGGACCTTGCAGCGGGTGCTGCCCGACTGGTACGTCGACGACGGCCATATCTCGATCTACTACGCCGAACACAAGCTGCTTCCGGGCAAGACCCGGGCCTTTGTCGACTTCATTCGCGAGCAGTTCGCCGAGCAGCAGTTGGCCAGCCGCTTCGATGCCCTGTTTGACAAGGAGTCCCCTGTCGCCGGATAGTCTGGACGCCTGCCCAAGCACTGCTTTTCTCTCATCGATCCAATAATAAATAAATCGGAATCGGAGCTTCGGATGTCTGTACCCAGCGAGACGGCTACTCAAACTATTGCCCATAGCGATCTGATTGCACTGCTCGCCCAGGTCTTCCAGCGCCATGGCACCTCGGCGGAAGTCGCCCGGGTCCTGGCCGAGAACTGCGCCAGCGCCGAGCGCGATGGCGCCCACAGTCACGGTATATTCCGGATTCCCGGGTATGTCTCCACGCTTGCCAGCGGCTGGGTGGATGGCAAGGCCATTCCTCTGGTTGAAGATGTCGCTTCCGGCTTTGTCCGGGTCGATGCCGCCAACGGTTTTGCCCAGCCAGCCCTGGCCGCCGCCCGTGGGTTGTTGCTGGAGAAGGCCCGCAGTGCCGGGATCGCCGTGCTGGCGATCCGCAACTCCCATCACTTCGCCGCGCTCTGGCCGGATGTCGAGCCTTTCGCCTATGAGGGGCTGGTGGCCCTGAGCGTGGTCAACAGCATGACTTGCGTGGTGCCCCATGGCGCCGAGCGCCCGCTGTTCGGGACCAACCCGATCGCCTTTGCCGCGCCGCGGGCCGGTGGCGATCCGATCGTCTTCGACCTGGCCACCAGCGCCATGGCCCATGGCGATGTGCAGATTGCCGCCCGCGAGGGACGCAGCCTGCCGCCTGGCATGGGCGTGGACCGCGACGGTCAGCCGACCTGCGAGCCCAAGGCGATCCTCGACGGCGGCGCGCTGCTGCCGTTCGGCGGTCACAAGGGGTCGGCGTTATCGATGATGGTCGAGTTGCTGGCGGCGGCCCTGACCGGCGGCAATTTTTCCTTCGAGTTCGACTGGTCGAAACATCCCGGCGCCAAGACCCCCTGGACCGGGCAGTTGATCATTGTCATCGACCCGGCCAAGGCGGCGGGACAGGACTTCGCCGAGCGCGCCCGGACGCTGGTCAGCCAGATGCAGGGTGTCGGCCTGCAACGCCTGCCGGGTGACCGACGGCATCAGCAGCGGGCCGGGTCGCTGCGCGATGGGATCGTGCTGGCTGCGCGCGATCTGCAACAGTTGCGCGAACTGGCCGGTCAATGAGCCTTGTCGCCTGGGATGGGCGACATCCCAGGCGCACGGTTGGCCCCCATCTGTAGCAACGGATGGTATTCGCGCGGCCTTCCCAGGTGAGCGAGCAACAATGTCAGGGAGTCTGCGTTGTCCAGCATGACATCGACTCTTTTGTTCTCATCCGAGAAGAAAACCCGGCGGGCTTCATCCAGGTTCCGGGCGCCGGTGAGTTGCAACAGACGTTGCAGAGGTTTGCCCTCCACGTCATGCCATTGCTCGTCCTCATCGCCGGGCTCCTTGAACAGTTCGTTGTCGGGGGTGCTACTGGAGAAGGCGTGCTGCTGGATCCGCTCCAGGGCGTCGTGGCGCAGCCTTCCCACCAGCGTGCTGGTATCCAGCAGATCCAGGAAGGGCCGGCTCGAATCCAGATAGCTGAAGTCGATCGTGTCGAGGACCAGATGGCTGACTTCATGCAGCAGGACCGACGCCATGTTGTGTCCCTGCATGTCGAAGGTTCTCGGGCGCAGGGGCAGGTGGGCCTGGAAGCCGGGCTCGAAAAAGCGCTCGGTCAAATAGATTTTCCTGGCCGTTTCGTTGGGCAGGGTGAACGCCTGGATGCTGTGCTCCGGGTGCAGGGCCGACCCCACGACATAACGTAACGAGGTCTCGGGATTGAGCGATGGATGGAGCAGTTCCCCGAGCAGCAGGTGCGCGCGGAACTTGATTTTGCCGATCATGCTTTCATTCACCGCAGAGGTATCGAAGAACTTTTCCACGAAAAGGCGGCGCTTTTTATCCAGGAATGTGTTGGAAAAAAGTCGGTCCATGTTCCTGAGGGCTGCGGTCAAATAGGCCACGGCTTGTTCGTGGCCATGGCGGATCAGGCGAGCCCGGTTTGGGTAGAGTCGGCGGATACTGCGAATCCCGACCGCTTGCACACGCATTTGTTCGCGGATGGCTCTTCGGGTCAGGCAAAAGTCAAACAGCTTCATTGCGAGAGTCCCTCCAGGCAGTGTCCTTGCAGGTCGAATGACCACTGTTTGTAGGGATTCTGTTGCAGCCATGGGCCCCGTTTGTGGTCCTTGACGATGTGCCAGCGCCGATCGTCTTCCTGTACCTGGAAGACTTTTCCGCTGACCGCCGCGAAGGTCTTGCCGGTCATGGTGTCCTGGTACAGGCCGGTGGCCAGATCCGCGGTCATGTCCGCCAAGGCCACGTCATGGGCTTCATGACCGAGGATCGCGGCCTTTTGTCCGGGTGTCAGGCGACTGGCGCCCCAGGCCGGGTCGGCAAAGGGCGACTCGATCAGGTCTTCGGTTTCTGTTTGCACGGGGCCGGTCAGGCTCGACTGATTCCAGCCGCGGCGTGCCACCGCCAGTTGCGCGAGGCTGATGACGAACTCCTCGAGCGCCTCGCCCCAGCGGCCCTGCCAGGCCTTTTGCGCCGCGTCCTTGAGCTGTGGGAGGGTCTGCCAGACAAGCAGTGGCAAGCGCAATCGCCCGAGCATGGACGTCGCGCCCTGTTCAAGCCCGGCCTTGAGCCAGGACAGGGCAGTGCTCCAGACCGGATGCTGGTCTTGCATGCTCTGCCGGCCGAGCATGTCCTTGAGCAGCGCGGTGGTGTCCTGATAGAGCCGCTGGAAGAAATTGCCGCGCAGCGGATTGTCGCTGATCCCCAGGAGCGCCCGATGTGCGCTGAACACCTGTTGTGCGTAATGAGCGCGCCGCCCGTGGGCCAGTCTGTCGAGGACTCGCTGTTGCAGGCTGGCCGAGTTCTTGAGGTCGGCCCGCAAGGCGCCTTCATTGATGTATTCCTGGAAAATCGGCTGCGGACCCTGTGGGCTGAGGAGAATTCGTGGGCCGCGTTCGCCGGGTTTGGGACCGATCAGATAGAAACCGGCCACGGGGTCGGCTTTCGCCTGGATGCCGCTGATCAATTCCAGCGGGCGAACGTCAATGCTCTGTCCGTTCAAGGGTTTCCTGGCGAGACCGTCGGGCATCGTCAGCAGGTGTTTGATATAGCCATGGGCGGTGGCAGAGAGGGTGTTGCGGATCACTTGGGTGAAGGCGTGCAGCAGGCTTTGCCAGAAGCAGTGTTTTCGAAAAGCGCGGTGGCGTTGGGCGCTGCCACTCTCTCTGGCCGACAGATAGGAGTCGAGCAGGTTGGCATAGTGGCTACCAACGGCGGCCTCTTTCACCAGGGTTTTCAGGCGCTCGCCGGTCAGCTCCCTGGGCAGCCGGCCTGTCGGAGTGCCCACGATGATCGCGCTGTGGTCGATATCGTCGAAGTGCCGCAAGGCGAAGTCGGTCAGGGGTTCACGGATGATCTCGGCCGCATTGCGCAGCGTCAGCGAGATGCTGATCTGGTCGGGGTCGAGACCGGCCGCCGGAAAGTCCCGTGACAGCAGGCTCCTGATCTTGGTCCTGGCGTTGTCGCGGATATCGGGAATGTCCTGGTGATAGTCACCGGTCGTCGCGGCATCCTGGCGATACCGGTCGAGCAGGCTCGCCAGGGCGAACTGCCGGTTGTCGCTGGCGCCCGCCAACCAGGTTGGCAGCGCCAGGTGCAGGGCGGCGTTCTCCGCGGCCTGGATGGCTTTCTCGAGAATGGGAACCGTCGAGTGGGCGTCAAGGCAGGACTGCAGGTGCCGGTGAAAGTGCTCGTTCGAATAGGGGGACGCCGCGGCATGCGCCAGATCACCCATCGCCTTGTCGACCAGCGAATTTTGTCGATTGCCGCGGAAACCGTTTTGAATGAGTTCAAAACCCAGGGCCGGATAAGCCCGGTGATGGGTGTGGGGGGGCTGGGGTAGGGGCAAATGGGCCGGCCATTCGCTGCGGGCGATGTTCTCCAGCAGCGACAGACGCTCCACGGGGTCATGCAGGCGTCGTTGCAGTTCGACTTCGGCGGCGTGAAAGGCGTGGAAGGTTTCAGCCCCCTGGACCGGGGTCCATAACAGCACGCTTCCGGAATGCTCGTTGTCCAGGCCGCCCCGTTCGGTCAGCAGGTAGCAATTGCGCAGTTTGATCGGCACTGCCGTGCCGTCGGTCTTGAGCGTCAGCTCGAAGGCATCCGGAATGAAACCGTGCAAGCCGGGACGCTGGTCTCGTCGATGGCTGTCGAGAAGGTTGTCGAGCAGCTCCAGGTCGGTTTCGCTCAAAGTGTTCTGCAGTACCTTGAACTGGGCTTCGCGGCGCAAGCCGCTGGTCACGGCCTCGCTCAAATGCTCGGACAGTTCGCTATACACCGAGCGCTGCTGGCGCAGGTAATGCTCGAGAAAATCCGGCAGGGCCCTCTCGACGATGGTGTTGAGCTGCGTGATGTCCAGGTCGGAAACGCGTGCCCAGTTGCCCTCTATATCCTTGCTGAAAAGGCCGCTGTGGGTGGTGTTTGCCAGCGCCCCCGTGTGCTGGGTCAGACGCTCGAGAAAATGTTCCACCAGGCTTTGCGAGCGGTTCGGCATCCGCGTCGTATCGCCGAGGGGAGGCAGGGCGGACGCATAGTGATTGATGTAGAGGTTGTCGGGTGACAGGTTGTCTCTATGGACGAGGTTCAGTTCCCTGGACAGTTCGCTTTGGATGAAGCCCTTGAGGGACGGGCGCTTGTTCAGGCCCTTGGTGATTCTTTCCTTGAGTTCGTTCAGTGTTTTCAACTGGTACCTGACGGTGGCCAGGGTGGGTGTCAATGTCCGTCGCGAGCCCGGTGTGACGACCTTCTCGCTGGGCGAGAGATCCAGGCGGTGGCTCCATCGACCCAGGGGCGCCAGTGCAACCAATCGCGGGTCGATCAGGGCTCGGACATCCAGTGCCTGTTCGAACGCCGCGGCGAGCGCCAGCGTGCCGTTGCTGTTGCGATAGCGTGTGAGCACGTACGCCACGTTATCCAGTTGTTTGGCGACAACGCTGTTGAACAGCGCCTTGAAGACCCCCGGGTCGCTCGTTGTCAGAGCAATGTCGAGGGTCTGCGAGTCCTTCAGGTCGGCGCGTTCGCGCAGCGACAGGCCATGACGCAAGTCATTGTCGTGGTCCGGGTCTTGAAGCCGGGTCTTGACCGAGGCCAGCAGTGAACTCTCGCTTTCGAAGGCCAGCAGTCGACCGGCGGCATAGAAGAAAAAAACCGGGTGCTGCTGACGGTCGCTGCGCACGACAAAGGCATTGGCCAGGACGCCGCTGAGCCCACTGGTTTTTACACTCAGGGTGTAGAGCGTCAGATCGTGCAGCCTTGAGGCATCCGGGGGGTATAACCCGCACAGCGAGTAGTAGTCCTCGGGCCTGAGGGTATTCCAGTCCTGTTCCTGCTGGAGCAACTCGGCCCGAAAGCGGGTGCCCATGGCATCGATAAACAGGTCCTGGCGTGGTTGCCCGTTGTCGAGGGGCTCTTTCCAGAAGTCTTGCAGTGTGCTTTCCAGATGGCTGTACAACTGCTCGGAGAGACTCGCCAGGGTCTTTTCCCAGACGGGGGTATCCCTTGCCGAGGAGGAGTAGCCGGGCGCGACGAATTCGCGGCTCTGCCCTTCGGGCCAGGCGCCCCGGTTGTAGTGTTCCAGCAAGGTCTCGCTGAGCAATCGGGTTGAGAGCTGCTGGAGTGGGAGTCTCGCCGTGCCTTCGTCCGCGCCGGGTATTGCATAGCTGATCACCCTCAGGGCCGTCAGGCGGACCTGAGGAAAGTGCCGGCCCAACTGACTCTCCAGCAGTTGGTCGAGCAGCGTCTTCAGTGCCGGCAACCTGAGCAATTCGTCCTGCAGGTGCTTCAGGCTGTAGTCGAGGTAGGTTTCGATGGACTGGCGTCGATCGATCAGCACGACTCCCAGGATCGGTTCCGAGACCAGGGTGGGAGGCGGGTCAAAGCGAATGGCGGTCCTGATTCTGAGTGCGACGAAGCGCAGCAGCTCGTCGCGTTGCGGGGCCAGGCTCAGGCGTTCGAGCAGCTTTTTCAGCGCCAGCTCGCGATGGTCGAAGGGCTCCAGGCCGAACCCCGGGGTACAGAGGAACACCCGGTGTCCCGGCGGGCCGCTGACCAGGAAGGTTCCGGCTAGCTCGGCCGGCAGAGAGCCTTGCGCGACGATGAAGAGTTTATCGACGGACATCGGTGTATCGAGTGCCTGGCGGGCATCCTGGCTGGCCAGGAACAGGTTGCGCAGCCAGTTGCGGTCAGTGGCCTCGATCCCCAGGGATCCTTCCAGTGCACTGGGGGTGTCATGCAGTTCCATGGCCTGGGACAAGTAATAGACAGCGGGGTGGTCGGACATGTGCTGTGCCTTCGTTCACGTTGACGAGGAGCGACGTTCGCCGGGGCGAGGCATCGCTCTTGAAGGACATCAACGCTACAGAGGGCGGCCCGACGGGCTGCATTAGATAGTGCTGGCGGGTATGGGCCCTTGCTCCCGGTGGGGGGCGCCACTGAAAATCGGGTAGAACTCCGTGGGACGCCCCAGATAGCTGACGAACAGCGCCACCGAGTCCGCGTTGGCCAGGATGACATCGATTCTCCTTGCTTCGTCGTCCTGGAATTTTCGCCGGGCGTCTTGCAGATCGGGGCAGCGGGTCAGTGCCAGGACCCGTGTGTACGGGTCATCCTCTATATCGTGCCAAGTGCCGGTGATCCGGTCTTCAAACCTGAACAAGTGCTCGCTGGGTGTGCGCGAAGAGAGTGCCATTTCCTGCAGCTCTTTCAATTCCTGCTGTCGTGCACGCCCCTCGCTTGTGGTGTTGTCGAGCAGGTCGTAGAAGGGGCGGAAGGAATCCATGTAGGCGATGTCCACGGTATCGAAGACGATATGGCTGAACTCGTGAAGCAGGATGGTCGCCATGTTGTGCAACACGCTGTTGAAGGTCCTTGGCCGGATGGGGTCATAGACCTCCAGGCCGGGCTCGAAGAACAGCTCGTTCAGATAGATTTTACGGGTGCGGTCGCAGGTCACCACGAAGGCCGCACACCTGCGCTCCGGTGTCCGGGAGGCACCGACGACATAGAGCTCCGAGAGGTCAGGGGAACGGGCCGGGGACAGCAGTTCCCTGAGCAGCCTGTCGAGCATTCTGCCGATTCTCTTGTTCAGGCCCCGGCTGATGGTCTTGAGGCCGAAGACCGCCTGCAGGTAAAGCTGTCGCTGGTTGTCGAGCCGAGTGCCGGCCGCCAGTGATCCCAAGCGTTGCCTGGCGTTTCTCAGGTAGGTGACCGCCAAGGCATGGCCCTGTCTGAGTTGTCGGGCCTTGTCCGGGTAAAGATGCCTGATCGATTTCATGCCGGCGGCCAGTACCTTGACTTCACGGCTTACGGTTTGCCGGATGGTGATGCGGTCTATCAGGCGGTTGCCATCCCCACCCCCCAGCAAGCGCCCCTTGAGGTCCATGTCCCACTGGCCTTGCGCGTCCTTTCGCAGCCACGGTCCGGGCTCCTGATCGGTCACGATGCGCCAGCGCCGGTCCTCGATCCGCACCTGGAACACCCGCCCGCGTACGGCGGCGTACTGGCGGTGGGTGCGCGGGTCGGTATGGGTGCCCAGGGCGGCGTCATGCTCCAGGTCGCTCAAGGCAATATCCCGGACTTCGTAGCCGAGCAGGCGGTTTTGCTGTTCCTGGGTCAACGGCATGTCTCCCCAGGCAGGCCATTGCAGGAATGGTGACTCGACCGGGGTTGCCGGTGGGGCGGGTGTCTGCGCGGGCTTCGGCAATTCGATGAGCGCGCTGGCAGCCGGTGCCTTACGGGCCAAGGCCAGTTGCGCCAGGGCGCCAGTGAAGTCCTCCATCGCTTGTGCCCAGCGACCTTGCCAGGCATTGTCCATGGCGTCCTTGAACCGCGGCAGGGTTTGCCAGATCACCCAGGGCATGCGCAAGCGGCCGAGCATCAGCTGGGTGCCCTGATGCAGCTGGTTCCCGAGCAGGTGAACCACCGTGCTCCAGGCCGATTGCTGTCCCTGGGTGCCTTGCAGTCCCAATTGGTCTTTCAGCAGGGCGGTCATGTCGTTGTACAAGCGGTTGAGGAAATGACCCTTGATGATGTTCCAGGTAACGCTGACGGTCCGGGTACTGAAAGCCTGTTCGCTGTAGAGCTGGCGCACGCTACTGGAAATCCTCCCGAGCACGAGTTGTCGCAAGGCCCCGGGACGACCCAGCTCGCTCATGAACAGCGATTCGTTGCCGTACTCGCGAAAGGCCGGTTGTTCGCCATACGGGCTGAAGAGCACCAGCGGTCCCTGGGTATCGGAGCGTCCGATCAGATACAGGCCCAGGGCCCGGTCCACGCTCGCCCGGGCCAGGCGCAGCAGTTCCAGCGGACGCACGACGATGTCGCTGCCGACGAGGGGGAGGCGAGCGACGCCGTCGGGCATGCCCAGCACATGC
>Ga0302155_10000064_pt1 | contig 85960 bp, 78 predicted proteins | sample I_Bog_N3_1_FD_193508 | JGI IMG/M metagenome (GOLD analysis project Ga0302155, IMG submission 193508) | Peat permafrost microbial communities from Stordalen Mire near Abisko, Sweden - I_Bog_N3_1 | ecosystem: Environmental > Terrestrial > Soil > Wetlands > Peat | place: Sweden: Abisko, Stordalen... | reverse complement strand
CTTTCCGCCTTTCTTATGTACCTTCAGGAACATAAGACTACAGGCTAGGATTGGTACACTTTTAACGCGCCATTCACGGTCGTTTCCAGTGCGCTTTCCGGTACATTATTCACGCGGCATTCATACTGCCGACTTACTTGCGGAGATTCCCTCTATATCGCTTGCGTCGCATTCAAAGTGAGGCGCCATCGTCACTTGCACTAGCGATCCATGAGGACTTTGGAAAGCCTCCTTAGCGCCCCAGCTTGAGACCGGAAATCGACTCCGCAAAGTAAAGTTGCCACGATCAAGATCGTCCAGGATGTCCCATCGCCGGCGTGAGTCATCAAAAATCTTTGATTTGGGGGTGTTGAGGCGCACACCTATTCTTGCTGCCTCCCTGAGTCCCAATAGCTCACGCCATGCTTCACACCGCTTCCGTACAAGCGCCGGCGGTCGCTTCCAAAACCGTCGCCACCACGACCATGTGTGGAGTTCGAGCACAGAAATTGGAAACTCAGAGAGCGACATCGCATACATAGATTGCAAGTACCTGGTAGTTAGGCAAGCGCAGCCCGCGAGTCCGACGGCGGAACGCCGGGACGCTCATAACGTTGGCAGCAGAAAGCCAGTGAACAGCACGTCACGCTCAAACCACACTCAACTCTCTTGCTCTTCGGGATACTCTGCTTGAGGAATCGATACCCAGCCATCGCGGGTAATGCCCGCCCCGATGCGGATATTCTTGCTTTCAGTTGCCGCCCAGTGCCCACCACGGTGCAATACAGCACGAATCACTGACTTCCGCGGGTGATCCTCATCGGCCTTGGCAGAACTGCAAATGGCATTCCAAGTATGCTGGTCCGGTTTATTGTCCAACCGTGGACCAACCAGTTGGTCCAGAACTTCTGAGGAAACGTTATGCCGCCCGCCGTGGTGAGGCACCTGGAAATACCGAATGCCTGGCAACGCGAGTCCCGCAAAAGGCGCGTAATCAATCACCTCTTGCAGCGTTTCACGCCCGGCATCGCCAGTAAGCATGACACGATGACCGTTCAGGACAGCCGACTGCACCACACTCATTTCATTCTCACGACTGGTTGGCTCAGGCGGAAAATACTCCTCGCCCCACAGGGACTTGATGTAGGCAGTCGCGGCCTTCACTACCCGGAATATGCTGCTCAGCGCGCTATCTAAAGCACTTTCCTCAACAGCTTCCGGAGTCTTCGCGGAGTCCACAATCAGGTCGAAGTAGCGTCCTAGGGTTGGTGCCATCACCATGAAGGGACCGATGCTCTGCCCCTGAAGGGGGGCATGGATTGGAATTCCCTTCTCTACCGCAATATCCTCAAGAATTGCCGTGGCATCGTAGATGGAGCGCAACTTCCGTCTCAGTGCTTCAACTGATTCATAGGTCTCGAATCGGTCAATCAACTGATCCGCATAAATCCACGGCCTGTTGATCCAGAGATTCCCGACCGTGCACTGCTCCAGGACCTTTCGCAGGCCATTTGCGTGATCGCGATCAGGGTGCGTGAGGATCACATTGTCGATGACAGTTGTTCCATAGTAGGTCTTCAGGTGCTCGACAATCTTGTCTCCCGTATCCAGATATCCACCGTCAACGACGTGCACGCCCTCAGTGCCATTCACCGAATAGCGAAGCGTGATCGCATCCCCGCTTTTCGCTGTTTCGACGCCAAGAAAATCGATCTCGAAGTAGTCAGCCATACATCCCTCTCGTTTTATGCCAATAAAGTCCAAGCGGCTTTGCCCCTACCAGCGATCTACCGCACACCTGAGTCCTGTCGGTGTCCATATTCGCCCGTACAGTAGAACTCTCCTTTTGCTTCATCCACGATCGCTACGTACTCACGCTTCGCACGGATGCAGGGCGGATCGCTGTCGTCGTCTGCAATGGGTTTGCAACTGGCGATGATGACGGCACCATCACGGGTTTGAGAAAGCGCCTTGCGGGCGTCGGCATCGATCTTGGCCTTCTCGCCGAAATCGGACCAGCTGTCATAGGACAGCGAATGCCAGGAACAGTGATGTGGTGCCTGCATGATGTCGTACTCAAGCACATCGGCTTCGGCCTTGTGGAGCTGCCACTGGCGGTTCCAGATGAACACCTCCGCATCGCCTCCGGTAAGGAATTTCGCACCATCCGGAGTCTGCGCGTCAGCGGCCAACGTGATGTTCATGATTACACTGGAATGATTCTTGTCCAGGAGCTCTTCCACTTCTTCGCTCCCTTGGGCGTCCATAGGAGCTAAAAGGAACGCTGAGAAGAATGCCGAACTCTTGCCATTGATAGTCGAGAAGCGCGTGTCAACCTTTCGCACAATCGAGACGAGATCATCAGTTTTGCCGTCGATGTCCTCTCCCATAATCTGAATACGGTCGCCGTTCCCGACGGCGAAATTCTTGTCGCGGTTTAGTTGTACGCGCCGACGCGCCTCAGTGTTGAATGCCTTGGCGTCGTCACACAAGGTATGCATTTTGCTGGCGCGTCGAAAAACGATCGGGGACGACCACATCTCGCGGATCACGATCTTCTTGTCCTTGTCGTCCTTCTTGTCATCCGGATACTTGTCCAGCGGCCCAAGGTGGAAATGCCGCGGAAGGCCTCGGCAATGGTCTTGGTCCGGGTGGCTCAGCAGGAACCCATCGACATAGGGTCTACCGTTCTCATCCTTCTTCAGTCGATCACGTAGATCCTTGGCGACATCGCGCGCCTCCCCGTCAGGGTCCTCGGCGTCTTGCCGGATGTTTACGTCGATCAGCAGGGTCGTTGCGTCGAGATCGCCGAACTTGATAAGGGTCATATCCCCGTTGTCGACGGGGAAAAAGGTGATGGTTGTAGGCACTTGGGGTCTCCGGGTAGACGACCGAAGGATGATCGCGTATAGTTAATGTACGACTATTATTTATATTCGTCTACTTTTTAGGCGCAAATGATGCAAGAGCCCCCTGTTACTGCCGCTGATCCTGCTGAACCCAAAGGGCTAAGCTGGGGATTGGAAAGCAGACTTCAATTCATCGATTTCCGTTTACGCTGGGAGCGGCGCATCAATCGAATGGATCTCACTGAGCACTTCGGCATATCTGTTCCCCAGGCGTCACTGGACATTGCCAAGTACACGGAGTTGGCACCGAACAACCTGACTTACGACCGCAGTTCCAAGACCTACACGGCAGCACCGAATTTTCACCCGCTTTACCAACGAAGTTCGGCGCAACACTATCTAGCGGAGCTGCTGGCCACCAAGATGGGAGTCATCGAGCCTGCGGCCAGCTTTATTGGCTCAGCGCCTGAGGCAGACTGGGCACCGTCCCCCTGGCGCACAATCAATGAACAGACCGTTGAAGCAGTGGTCCGGGCGATTCGGCAGCAGGAAGCCATTTGGGTGAGCTACCAGTCCATGACGTCCTTGGATGAATCGGTTCGTCTGCTGTCTCCGCACGCCCTTGGCAATGACGGTTTTCGCTGGCATATGCGCGCGTTTTGCCACAAGCGCCAGCGCTTCAGTGATTTCGTCCTCGCCCGAATCCTGCGCATCGACGGCTTCGAAGCAAGCCAAGTGGACTCCAGCCTGGATTTGCATTGGCAAACTGTATTGACACTGGTGCTTGCACCGCACCCCGATTTGCCCGCTGCCAAGAAACGAGTCCTGGAGTTGGACTATGGAATGGAAGACGGACAGGTCAAACTTCCATGCCGCCAAGCGTTCTTGTACTACACGCTGAGGCGTTTGGGCTTGCATACCAAGGAAGCGCCAGACCCTCTCGCGCAGCAGATCACGCTGAAAAACCGCGATGAAATCCAACCCTACATCGATGCCTTAACAGCACAGGCCTGACTTCACATGACAACAATTTTTGAACTGGTTAAGGACCCTTACGAGCGCAAAGCACGCGTTATTCCTGGACTTCTTGTGGCCTTGCCGGTGCTGGTCCCGCTGTTGTGCGTCTATGGGGCAAAGCATCCTGTGCTCACAGGCGTGGTTGGTTTGCTTGGCGGCTGCGGTGCCATTTATGCGCTTGCGAGCGTGGCGCGCGGGCGTGGGAAACAGCTCGAAGAGATACTCGTTGCAAAGTGGGGCGGCATGCCCACTACCATTGCGTTACGCCATCGCGACAAGTTTCTCGATGGTGTCAGCAAGCAGCGCTACCACACGGCGATCACGGCCAAGCTGGGCATCACCATGCCAACGGCAGAAGAAGAATCAGCAAGCCCTGACAAGGCAGACGACATCTACGTTGGCGCCACAAAGCGGCTTCGCGAACTCACACGCTCCAACAAGCAGCTCTTGCTGAAAGAGAACATCGCCTATGGATTTCACCGCAATATGCTGGCGATGAAGCCTGTCGGCATCGTGTCGTGCCTCTTGGGCATCGTCTACGGATTGCTGATTGCAAAGATTCTGCAGGTAGTACCTCCCCATTTTGACCTGGAGCACCTTGCCGATCCGGGGCTTGCCGCAGGCTTGACACTGCTCATTTCGCTGGCATTACTTGCCGCTTGGCTGCTGTATTTCGATCAGGGCGCGGTCAGACGAATGGGGTTCGTCTACGCAGAACGCTTGTTTGAGTGCTTGCCGTCTTTGCCTTCTTCTGCCCCGCGGAAAAGAGCCTCAAAACCGACTACGGACTGAGATTCAATGCTCTTTGCAAATAGGCGAGTAACTCTGCAGGAACGCTTGCCTATCGGCTGACTTCCGACGGGGGATGGTCACGCCTCTTGGCTGGCAGCCGCGTGATTGCGATGCAGGTCCGAAACCACCGCGATCAGCCTGTTAATCGGTTCGGCCAGCCGCTTCGGCAATACGCGATGCTGCGTATGGGTCTTTAGGTCAGCGATCCAGCGATGCGCGACCCACACGTCTTCTTCGGGGTGGTTGTTGTCCACGCCGTTGCAATACTTGTAGCCAACGAGCGCATCCGTATGCGACAGCAGGATGCGCGCCATCGTCATGTGGAAGCGATGGGCCTGGAGATCCGCCGGGCCTTTGGGACGCGGTAGGGTCAGCCGTAGGCATCGCTGGCTATTGAACTCGCTCCAGTCGGGACCAACGACTTGTCCAGCGCGTTCCAGCATCTTGCGCGACTGTTCGTTCTTGCCATTGACTAAGGCAACGGCGACCGTACCCTTCGGGTACTCCAGCTTTCCGGCGAGCAGGTTCATCCAGCGCACCAACTTGTTCAGGGTCTCATCGTCGGCAAACACAAGGAACTGATGGCGCTGCTCGTCGTCCAGAAACGCCGGCAATTGCGCGTAGAGGGGATACAGCAGGTCGTGGAGATAGATGTAGGTCTGCCGGCGTCCTTGCTCGTGGTTCCGCGTGGTCGCGGTCAATACCTGCTGCGCCCACTCGGGCGTGAGTTCGTCCAGCGTCATCTCGGTGATGTCGATGGAGATGAGCGGGAATCCGAGCGACTTCCCAATCAGGGCCTTGCGCCCGTCGAAGGCGTGGCCGAGTTCGATTTCAACGCCGCCCAGCACCATCGGTTCAGCCTGTACCGGGGGGCCGAGCACGGCAACGTCGAGCCGGAATTTGCTGCCGAATGGCGTCTCCAGGGGATGCTCGGTTGCCACCTGGTCGGCGCCGAGCAACAAGTTGCCTTCCAGCGGATAGTCCGACGCATCCGCATCCTTGAATGCCCACGGCATCGCAAGCCCGGCATGCAGGCGTCGTGAGAGTTCAGCCGCGACAAGTTCTTTCGCCCGCCGATGTTCAGGGCTTTCCTGCACGGCGCGCCACCGGCTGGCCTCTTCATCGTCGAAGTGCGCTTTGGGGTTGAAGGTGTGCTGGGCAGGAAGCACCCGGAAATGGGAGCGCCGACGCAACTTTCCACTCTCAAAGGAAGGGCTGACCCATGTCACCATCTGCCGTGATGCGCCGGGAGACACCAAGGGCCACAGCTTGCGCGCATGTTCCCGGCTGCGAACGTCGCGCGCGGCGATCGTGGTTTGGAAAATCCCTTTTCGAGAGAAAACTACGATCGCCTCGTCCACTCTTATCTTTCCCTTATGGCGACACGGAAACAATTTTCGTGGTGCCATCCAACTTGCGGTGAATCAGCGACACCAGGGTCAGGATATCCAGTGCGTCCTGTTCGGACATGGGCCAATTCGTCTTGGGTGCATGGGCCAGCGGATTGCGCACGGCGCCGAACAGACCGACCAGCAAATTGGCAAAGCCTTTCTGCTCGCTCTTTTCGGACTCGGTGGTAAGTGCTCCCAAGGCCAAGAGGGGCTGCTGGCCCGCGAAAGCCTTGTTCACCAAGTCAGCGCCATCGCCGTTCAGGCCCGACAGCTGGCGAATTCGCTCCGCAACGCCTTTCGTTGCCTCGAACACGGCATGGAAATAGTTTTCGTCCAGCAACTCGGCGCGGCAGTAGTTCAGCACTTCTGCGTGGACGACGCGACTTTCCAGCGCTGCTTTGAGTCGCCCCGCACGGGCGCGCGCGGCATCGAGCATCGTAGCCTTGTCGGCGTGCCCAACCTTGCCGTCTTCGCGCACGTAGAAACCGGAGAAGGCAAGGACGACATTGAGCTCGTCGCGCCGCCAGGCGAACGTCGCAGGGTCGCGGGCGTAGTTCACCGGGTTCATCGCACGGTTGATGAACATGATGAGATGGTTGCCGATCTGGTGCTGGTTCTGTGCGCCTGCCAGCGCGTTGAACAACCGCTTCCACTTGGTCATGCCGGGTGACGTGTCGGCAATCTCGATTTCTTGCAGCAGGCGTTCGATTTGCGTGCCGCTCAGGCCGCGCTCGGTATCGGCGAGTACACGGCACGCGGCTTCAAGATGCTGTGAGCTGAAAGGGTCAATTCGCGTCGCCAATGTCGGTCTCCCTCGTCAGGCATCAGATGATGGCCTGCAGGCCCTTGTCGGCGATGACGTTGAGCAGCTTGAGAGCTGGCCCCGTGGGATGGGTGTCACCTTGCTCCCATTTGCGCACGGTCGAGGCCGACGTGTGCAAATGAAGCGCGAACACCGGTTGGCTGAACTTCAAGGCTTCGCGCAGGCATTTGATGTCGGCAGCGCTGAACTCCCGCACTGGTGGCGGGCAGATCGCGTCGAACTCGCGCATCGTCACCTTGCTGATCGCGCCCGCTTCGTAGAGCGTAGCTAGGTCGCCACGCAGGGATTCAATGATCTTGCTCACAATGCACCTCCAATAACACGCCCAACTGCAACGCCTTCGACAAAGCTTGAGTGGACAGTTCCAGGAACACTTTGCCGGCGAATTGCAGCGCCTTCTTCTCGTCCTGCGTAATGTTCGCCTTGTCGCTCTTGGGGAACCCATGCAGGAACACGTAACGGCTGCCGATCCGGGCCGACAACAGCGTGCGGTAGCCGCCGCTCTTACCGCCGCCGGGGCGGGCAACCCGCTTCTTGTAGAGGGAACCGCCCAAGTCCGCGTCAATCAAACCGATTTCCATCTCCTGAACCGCTTTGCACAAGGCGGCATCGGATAGCTTTTCGCTCGCCTGCCACCGCGCAAAGTCCTTTCGCTTGAGAACGCGCGTCATCTTGACCTCCAAACTATACCCGAAACGGGCACACTTTTCCAGTGCTTAGTACGATACGCAGGCTGGGAAGGCCACTGAACCAATTGTCGTAGCTGTGATACGACAATTGGGGGCGGAAAGGTGGATAGCGGGCCCCTGATCATGCGGTCACCTCTTTCGGTTCTTGGTGCATGCTGACAACCGACTTGCGCCGATTCGCCACCAGCTCGGCGGCTTCCCGCACTGGCTTATCCTCGGTGTGGACGTAGCGCATGAACATCACCACGGTCTTGTGCGCCGTCAACGCCATGCCGACCTTGACAGGGATGCCCGAATTGGCAATGTCGGTAGCCGAGCGATGGCGGATGCCGTGCGTCCCCACATGCGTTGCCCCCGCCGCTTTGAGCGCACGGCTCCAGCCGCCGTAATACTCGCCCGTGGTCAGGTGTTGCCCTGGATGGCGCGGCGACGGCAGTACGTAGGGATTGCCTTCCTGCCTCGGCGCCGTCGAAAGCAGCCGGTAGGCTTCCTCGCTGATGGGCTTGGACATGCCGCCGGTCTTGCTGTCGGGCCAGACGACGCGGCGGTTTTCCAGATCAATCCATTCCCATTCGAGCGAAACGATTTCGCCACGGCGGCCGGCAAACTCGAATTGCAGGCGGATCGCCAACGGGATGACGAAGTTCTCCAGCCCCTCGGCCTCGATCTTGTCGAGCTGCCGGAACAGCTTGCCCATATCCTCGTCGCTGATAAGGTGGGTGGACTTTCCGGCAGGGAACATCGGGACATGGCGGCAAGGATTGGTGCCGTCAGGCCGATAGCCCCATACCTCGGCCAAGTTGAACATCTTGCGCAAGATGCTGAACGCCTTGTTCGCCTCGGTCTGCTTATAGGAAAGCTTTTCCATCAGCGCCGCAATGTCAGGGCGCTTCACGTCGTGGACCTTCTTGCGGCCCAGCAACGGGATGATGCAGCGGTCGATGACGCCTTGATAGCCGACTCGGGTGCTGGGCTTGTTGCGCTTTTTGGAGTGATCCTCCATGAACTTCTTGCACAACTCCTCGACGGTGGGCGCTTTGCGCGCCTCCGCCTTGTCTGCGCCGGGATCACCACCCCGGCGTACCTGGGCCAACCATTCCTGCGCGAGCGAGCGGGCCTGTTCGACGGTCAGTTCCCCATACTGGCCCAAGGCTGGCTTGCGGCGCTCGCCGGCGTTCGTCCGATACTGGAGCATGAACACCTTGCGGCCTGACGGGGTAATCTTGCACAAGAAACCGGGAACCAGCGTATCCCGGAGTTCGATGGCCTGCGCCTGTGGTTGTGCCGCATCGACAGCGGACTTGGTGAGCTTGATTTTCGCCATGATGACTCCTCGGAAAGACCCAGTTCCCAGGAGCCTTCTAGGGGCCAGCAGAGGGAAAGTCGGGTCAAGTTTCAGAAAGCACCGGCATATGATGAACTCGCCTAAGTTATTGATAAACCTGTTGTATCTAGTCTTGGCGTAGTCCAGAGAAGTGCCGGGCTGGAGTCATGGTGAAATAAAAAAGCCTGCTTAGTGCAAACTAAGCAGGCTTTTTGCTTTTCAAACTCACTTCGCACAGCGAAGTGCAAGTTAAACGCGGAGTGGAGAGAGCCGCCTGCGCGGCTCTCGGCGGGACTCGAAGGGATTCGCTTGCAAGCGAATCGGCGGCCTGCGGCACGTAGGCGAGCCCCTAATGCGGCACGGAGATTGCTAAGTCCACAGTGCACACTAAGCAGGCTTTTTTTGTTCATTATTTGGAACGGGCTGCGGGATACTGATGCCGCACTTCTCCATTTGGCCGTGATGATCAATACGGCGGCAGGGCAAGTTGGCCAGCTTTACTTCAGCAATATAGTGATTCTGAGGAAGGATCATCACGACCAGGTCGCAGACGAGATGTGGTGATGCTATTGATGGACCGATGGCTCCATTCCCGATGCCCGGATGATGGCCGCCGCCGGTGCCGTCGTCATGAAGTCAATGAGCGCCTTGGCAGCTTCTACATGTGCTGCGTTGACTGTGATGCCGGCTGAAAATGGCGTGATAAGCTGAACTGCGTCTGGGATCGGACCGACGATGTCGATTCCGTTCACCGGTTTCAACTCGCTGATCTGCTGCAGTGCGAGGTCCGCGTCACCACGAGCTACGACTGCACCGGCCGGCTCGTTCGGGCTGGCATGGCCAGTTTTCTTCAGGCGTTCAGCGATGCCGAGCTGCGGGAATAACGTCGTCGTGAGATAAACCCCGCTGGCACTCGTCGAATAGACGACGGACCTGGCTGCAAGCAGCGCCGCCTTGAGACCTGCAAGCGTCGAAATATCCGGTTTCGGCGCACCTGCCTTGACCGCTAATCCGATCTTGGCGCGTGCAAGTTCGACGGTCGAGTCAGATGCGATGCGGCCAGCCTTGACGAGATCGACGAGGGCAGGTCCGGCAAGTATCACTACATCGGCAGGCTCACCACGGGCCAGACGGTTCGGGATTGCATTCGGCGTGGTTCCCATCGAGGCGCCGTGGACGGTGATGACATGCGTATGCGTCTTCGCTTCATAATCGGCCACGAGCGGTTCGTAGGCGGCGCTGAAACCGCCCGAGATCATTACCTTTACGTCGTCTGCACAGACCATTCCAGCCGAAAGGAGGAGGGCTGTCGCGACCAGCAACTGGATTGTTTGGTTTGATTTCATGCTAAGTTTTCCTGCATTTTTCATTATCTGCAGAGCGCGTGATCGTATCGTGGTGCTGAGTACTCATGGTCATTGGGCAACTGGGGGCATTGTTCCACGCAAACCGGCTTGTTTGATGGCCTCAGCTACCCTACCGTTGTCGATTTCGCTTGTGACAAAGGATCTGAGGAAGGGCAGAGCTGCATCTCGCCCCTTTGGGATTGCTATGCCGTGCTGTTCTTCGCCCCAGTTGCCAGCCAGCATATGGGCGCCGGGAAGTTTTTCGGCCATTTCAAACAAAGAGGCCTTGTTCGTGGCATAGACATCTAGATATCCCCTGGTCATGAGGCGAATGCCCTCATCGAAATTCGGGACGCGAACCACGGTAGCGGCGCTTAGATGGGATGATAGATAGCCGTCGGAGGACGACTTTGCCGTCACGCCAACCTTGACCCCCGACCTGTCGATGGCCGCGATGGTTTCGATGGCAGTCTTGGGGGCCGCCAGATAGCCGAGCTCAATGGCCAGATAAGCTTGCGTGAAATCCATATCGAGCGCGCGTTCCGGCGAGGCGTTGGTGAAGGCGACGTCGGCTGTCGCTGTTTTTATGGCTGCAAGCACGTCGCTGTTTTTGGAAAAAATTATCGGTCTATAGGGAACGCCGAGCGCTTCGGCGAGATCGTGCCCGAGTTGGTAGCCGACCCCGCGCCGATCAGTTGGCGACAGGATGGATGTCGGCGTGCCAACGTAGAGCGCAACACGCAACTCTCCTGTCGGCGCCAGCATATGGATGACATCTGAAGATGGTATCGGCAGGGAGGCTGCCGCTGCGGCGAGTTGTATTACGAGCGAGGCTATTGCGAGGGCGGGGCGCAAGAGGTACTTTGTGCTGCGGCCTTTACAACGCCGATGCAGATATTGCCGCGCGGTTGTCGTGCTTGGGAGAGTGCAGCGCCAGCCGATGAGGCATGCTGAAATGCCAGGTTGCTCTGAGCGTGTCAAGCTTGTGCACCAACTGCGCATGGTTTTCCTCCGAATCGGTTTTTGGTATCGTTGCCTTGATTGATCCGGCTAGCCTTGGCCAGACCAACAGGTCCCAGAAATTTTCGCTGAAAAGTCGCGGCCTGAGCCTCTGTATCTCCTTACGGTGAGGCAGTGCACGTGCACCAAATCGCCTTGCAGCTGAGAATAATATCGTTTTTTGTGGCAAGGATTGCAGCACCAGCTTTCGTCAAGTCAACGCTGGGTTAACGCCAGCCGCACGCCAAAGGAAAAAAACAATGCTCCAATGCCGCACTGGAGCCAGCGCACAGCTGCGACAGGCATGTTGAAGCGCCGACTGGCCTGGGTGCTGCATAAGACTAGAAAATGACACCACAGCATGCCATTGACATTGAATATGGCCCCCAGAATGATGAAGGCCAAGGCCTTGTGTGCTGCGAGTGGTTCGATGAACTGAGGCACAAAGGCAAGGAAGAAAAGTGCGACCTTTGGGTTCAATATGTTGGTCAGCAAACCTTGCAAAAAAATTTTGCGTAAAGGCATGGCTGCCGGGACGGTTGTCGCTGCCGTGGCTTTACCCGTCTGTCGGTTCAACAGCATTGCCAGTCCCATGTACATAAGGTAGGCCGCACCAATCCATTTGACGGCGGTGAAGGCTAAGGCGGATGTTGCCAGTAGCGCGGACAATCCTAACGCTGCCGCGATCACATGAACGCAAGTGCCAGTGCCGATACCGAGTGCCGCAGCGGAGCCCGCCCGCCATCCCTGTGTCGCGCTGCGGGTCATGATCAGGATGGAGTCTGGGCCAGGTGCGATGTTGAGCAGTAACCCAGAGATGACAAATAGAGAGAGGTCGTGAGTGCCGAACATGATGACGCAGCAAAGTGAAAGCCTTCAGTATAACTTGGCAACGAACGGAAGACGGCGTTTCGCATTATGCGGCACATTAGCGTGATTGCATGGCATCATTGCGCATGGCTGATGCTATGGTTTTTCTACGACACTAACGATATGACGATCAAAACTTTTTGGCGTAATCCTTACCAGACTATCCTCACAAGTACAGTGGCAAGCGTCTACGGCGCCGATATCACGTTGCTGGAAACGATCTTCTTTGCCTTTTCCGGCGGCCAGGAAAGTGATCACGGAACGATTGCAGGATGGCCTGTGCTTGCGGCGAAAAAGCAGGGCCGGGAAATTGTGTACACCCTGGCAGACAAGCACGGACTGGCCGTCGGTCAGTTGGTGCAAATCGAGATTGACTGGCATCGGCGGTACCGCCTGATGCGCCTGCACTTTGCGGCAGAGTTGGTGTTGGAATTGGTTTGCAAGACGCTGGTTGGGGTCGATAAGGTCGGTGCTCATATTGCCCAAGAGAAGGCGCGCATTGATTTTGCCTGGCCGGAAAGTATTGCGCCCTTGTTGCCGCAGATTGAAGCGCAGGTCAATGCCATCATCGGCGCCGATCTGGCAATCCGTACGGCCTTTGACGATGAGCCCAACGAGCGTCGGTACTGGGAGGTCGAGGGTATCGCGCGAGTGCCTTGCGGCGGTACGCATGTGCGCAGCACGGGCGAGGTCGGCGCACTCAGGCTCAAACGTACCAATAAAGGGCGCGGCAATGAACGCGTCGAAATCTATCTAAGCGATTGACCCGGCTAGGACTACGTGGTTCAAGGTCGCTCAGTCGGCAAGCTTGCCGATCCATTCTTTCATGATCAGAACCACGCTATCTTCGATCCCCAGATAGCCATGATAGCTAAAGGCCTGGCAGGGGTCACGGCCGCCATCACCCTGGCCGCCTGAGACCGCGATGAATGGAATGTGAAATTTTTCTGCCTTGTCCTGCATGGTGGAAAAATTTGTAAACTTGCAATTGTCATTGCGGTTGTGAATGAATAGCTGGGGTGCTGCAATCTGGCTGTAGTCCAGGTGTGACAGCGACAAGGCTGCACTGCGCACGTTGCCGGTCATGGTGGAGGTATGAATCACGCCGTCGATGTCATGACCAAGCTTGATGCCCAATACGCCGGTTGAAATCGTTCCTCTGCTGGTACCGACCAAAATCACTTTGGCCTGGGGATATTGTTCCTTGATATAGGCGATGAGCTTGCGTATGTCGGACAGGTGCCTATCCGAGTCCCTGAAACTATCGCTGTAGCCGCCGCTTTGATCGCTGGGCACATCAGGGGCGATGGTGACAATGTCATTGTCGCTGGCCAGCGTATCGCGTACGCGCATGAGGAAATTGCCGTTGTGATAGGTGGCTCTGCCGTCATCAGTTTTTTTGATGCTGAGCGCGCCTTCGCCGCCAACCATCAAGATCAAGACAAACTTGGGATGGTCGGTGTGAAAATTTTTGACAAATGACAGGGTGTTGCCGTCATCGACCGCGATGGTTGCGACGGACTCCTCTGCGTGCAACGCGGCGCTCAGCGCCAGGGCAATTAAAGTGAACAGAAATTTGCGCATGGTGTCGGGCTCCCTCAGGTCGGCAATACTGTTGCGAGATCATTTTTCCCATCAGTATTACATGCCTGCGCCAAAATAAAAGCGCCTGCTTGAAGAGGAGCAGGCGCTTTCGTTGGTTTGGGCGCCAAGCCGTGGTACTGGCTCGGCCCCAACTCGCTATCAGGAACTTCGGGCTAAGGCTCAGAATGCGTAACCGATGCCAACGCTGACAGTCGTATATTTGGTGGTGCTGTCCGGCTCCCAATAAATTGAATTGCCGATCGGATACTCGCTGCTGATGCCATATTTGAAAGAGGTGTAATCGACACCCACATTGCCATGCAGATTTTTCGTAAAGGCATAGTCGGCCGACAAGCCGATTTTATACAGACCGGAATTGCCCAGCGCACCAGAGAAACTGTTTGGGCCTGCGACATCAATATGCGAGCCGAACGTTTCACCCAGCAAGGCATTGGCACTCAACACCAGATGCTGAACCGGCGAGAACTGCGCCAGAGCACCGATACCAAAATAACTGTTGGTATAGGTTTCGCCTTCATTCACGTTGCGTTGCCATTTGTGATGCGCCAATTCGCCGTAAGGCGTGATCATGACGTTATTGCTCAGTTCGAAGCCTTTGCCATAACGGCCACTGAAGTCAGTCATTGTGGCGCCGGATTGTCCAACGAGAGAGCCATAGCTGCCTCCCGATTGCAAGGCACCGGTGTAATCCGTGTTGCCGCTGTTACGGCTAAATTGAAATTGCAGATAATCATCACCCAGCCACAGGTTGCGCATCACTGACAAAGTCAGTGCGCCGCCTGGAACAGTGCCTTTTTCGGTATCAAGCGTACCAATCGTGGTGCCTAAGCGGCCATTGCCGGTTTCGGTATAGTTGACGTCGGTGGAAATGAACTGAACGCTTACCTGATTATTCGATGCCTTGATATCTTGTGTATCAGCAAACGCTGTCGCACAACATACTGTAGAGGTTGTAAAAATAATTGCTGTGCTGATTTTCAACTGATTCTCCCACGTAGTCATAATTGAACAGGAAAACGACTGTATGTCAGTGTCTAAAAAACGACCATACAGTTGCTCTCCATTATCAGATGGTAGCTCAGGCGAAGTAAACGAATGATGGTATTTAAATGGATTTATGATCTGATTTCGCACTGCAAAAAAACGCAGCATTGTGTTAGTTATGCTTCAGATGCCACCCATGCACAGGTATTTGATGACCATGTAATCATCCATGCCGTAATGCGATCCCTCGCGGCCCAGCCCGGATTGCTTGACGCCGCCAAACGGCGCTACCTCGTTGGAGATCAGGCCGGTATTGACGCCGACCATACCACTCTCCAGCGCTTCGGCGACACGCCAGATGCGGCCGATATCGCGTGAGTAGAAATAGCTGGCCAACCCGAATTCGCTGTCATTGGCCATCGCAATGACTTCTTCATCGGTATGAAAACGGAATAGTGGCGCTACCGGACCGAAGGTTTCTTCGCGAGCAAATCGCATGGTTGAGGTGACGTCAGCAATCACGGTGGGTTCGAAGAAAGTGTGCCCGAGCGCATGACGCTTGCCGCCGATGAGTACGCGAGCGCCTTGTTCGGTGGCGTCGGCAAGATGTTGCTCGACCTTACGTACGGCATTTTCATTGATCAGCGGACCATGCGTGACACCGGCTTGCATGCCATTGCCGACGTTGAATCGGTTGACGGCATGGATCAGTTTTTCGGCAAAGACATCGTAGACGCGATCATGCACATAGATGCGATTGGCACAAACGCAGGTCTGGCCGACATTACGGAATTTGGATGCCAGCGCACCTTCCACGGCGGCATCCAGATCGGCATCATCGAACACGATGAAGGGCGCATTGCCGCCCAGTTCCAGCGATAGTTTCTTGACGCTGGCGGCGCATTGCTGCATCAGCAGTTTGCCGATCGCAGTGGAGCCGGTAAAGCTTAGCTTGCGCACGATGGCGTTGCTGGTCATTTCGCCGCCGATGGCTTGCGGCGAACCGGTAACCACGCTGAAGACCCCCGCCGGCACACCTGCACGCTCGGCTAGCACCGCCAGCGCCAGCGCCGAGAATGGCGTGGCTTCGGCTGGCTTGAGCACCATCGGACAACCCGCTGCCAGTGCCGGACCAGCCTTACGGGTGATCATCGCAGCCGGAAAATTCCATGGCGTGATGGCGGCACATACGCCGATAGGTTCCTTGGTCACGACAATGCGACTGTTGGGCGAGGGCGAGGGAATGGTATCGCCATAGGCGCGCTTGGCCTCTTCGCCGAACCATTCGATGAATGAGGCGGCATAGGCAATTTCGCCCTTGGCTTCTGCCAGCGGTTTACCTTGTTCGGCCGTCATGATCATGGCCAGATCATCGGCGTTGGCGAGCATCAGATCGCTCCATTTACGCAGAATGATGCTGCGTTCTTTGGCAGTTTTTTTGCGCCAGTTAGCCCAAGCCGAGCCGGCGCCGGCAATGGCGCGGCGCGTTTCGGCGGCGCCCATGTCGGGCACCGTGCCCAGGACTTCGCCTGTGGCCGGATTGGTGACGCTCAGCGTGGTGCCGCCGTCGGCGTGGCACCAGATGCCATCGATATAAGCTTGTTGACGTAGCAGGCTTGGGTCGTTGAGTTGCAACATGAAAATTTCCTGTCTTTAAAATTTGGCGGCTGCTTTGCTGCGACCACGCAACCACTCCAGCACCAGCAGCAGGCAGGTGGAAAAAATGATCAGGATAGTCGCCAGTGCCGCGATGGTGGGGCTGATATTGTCCTTGATGCCGGCGAACATCTGGCGCGGTAGTGTGGCCTGATTAGGGCCGGCCACGAACAGTGTCAGTACCACTTCATCGAACGAGGTGGTGAAGGCGAACAACGCGCCCGAAATCAGGCCCGGTGCAATCAAGGGCAAGGTGATGCGAAAGAAGGTCTGCAGCGGATTGGCGCCCAGGCTTAGACTGGCGCGCACTACGTTGTGATTGAAATTTTGCAGCGTCGCCAGCACCGTGGTGACGACAAACGGCGCGCCCAGTGCCGCGTGGGCGAGGATCAGGCCGAGATAGCTGTCGGACAAGCCGATCTGCGCAAAAAACAGATACACGCCAACGCCAACCACCACCACCGGCACGATCATCGGTGAAATCAGCACGGCCATGAGAATGGCTTTGCCGCGGAAGTTTGCCTTGTTCAGACCGACGGCCGCGAGCGTACCCAGCACGGTGGCGATCGCCGTGGCGGCGGGTGCCACGATAAAGCTGTTGCGCGCAGCGCTCATCCACTCCTGTGATTCAAACAGGTTTTGGTACCAGCGCAGCGAGAAGCCTTTGATCGGGTACATCAAAAAGCTACTGTCGCTGAATGACAGCGGGATCATCACCAAAATCGGCAAGATCAAAAACAATAAAATCAGCAGATTGATGCTGCGTGAAACAAAAAACCAGGCGCGCTCCATGAGCGACATATAGGGGGGAAACAAGGGCAGTTTGGTCATGGCGATATCCGGTCAGGCATGCTGGTTCGATAGTGGTGGCTCAGGCAATGCCGACATCAGTTTTGGCGAAGCGGCGATACACCGAATACAGCACCAGGGTTGCCGTCAGCAGCAATGCCCCGAGCGCGCAGGCCATGCCCCAATTGATGGTGGTGTTGATGAAGTAGGCGATGAAGTAGCTCACCATCTGCTCGTTTGGTCCGCCCAGCAAGGCTGGTGTGATGTAGTAGCCGCCCGCCATGATGAACACCAGCAGCACGCCGGCACCGATGCCGGGATAAGTCTGCGGCACATACACGCGCCAGAACGCCGCAAAGGGATGGCTACCCAGAGAAATGGCTGCCTTCAAATACGTCGGCGGCACCGATTTCATGACGCTGTAGAGCGGCAGGATCATGAATGGCAGCAGGATATGGGTCATTGAGATATACACGCCGGTGCGGTTGAACACCAGTTCCAGGGGCGAATGGATCAGACCTGACAGCATTAGCGCCTTGTTGACCAGTCCTTCCGACTGCAGCAGCACGATCCAGGCCGCCACGCGCACCAGAATCGAAGTCCAGAAGGGAATGAGCACCAGAATCATCAACAGATTGGCGCGTCGCTCGGACATGGTCGAGAGCCAGTAGGCCAGCGGATAGGCCAGCAGTAGTGCACACAAGGTGACCACCAGACTCATCCACAAGGTGCGGCCGAAGATGCTGCGATAAATCGAGGTGTCGGCATCGGCCTGGACGATGTCACCGAAGGGATTTTGTTTCAGATCCATCGAGGCCAGCAAATAATAGGGAGAATATAAAGAACCATTCTTGGCGATAATTTGCCAGCTCTCGAGCTCTCCCCATTGCGCATTAAGGGCGATCAGGGCTGGCTTGATCTGGGCCGCCGCCAATGGCTTGCCGTCGTCGTCATGTAACGGCAACACGCGTGCCGTACCCATGATGAGCGAACGCGCACCGGACAGTTCGCTGTTCATGCGCCGCGCCAGCGGACCAGCAGTCTCATCCTGTTTAGCCTTGAGCAGATCGGCGGCCAGTGCGGCATAGGCCTGGTCCGGCGGCAGGCTCTTGCGGTCCCACTTGGCCAATGCGGTGACGGTGCCGGGCAGGGCAGTCGCAATTTCGGGGTTCTCGATGGCACGCTGCAGCAGCACTACGATAGGCGCAACAAAGGTGATCAGCAAAAAAATCGCCAGCGGTGCAATCAAACCGATGGCCGTCATGCGTTTGCGGGTTTCGGCCGCGCGCAGGTCACGCTTGAGTTGTTGCACAGACGCTTGGCTGGTGGCAATCGCCGCGCTCGGGCTGGTGGCTAAAGTAGTCATCGTGAGTCGTGATTCTGATTACGGCGTGAAAGACTGCCTGCCAGCAGACTGATCTGCTGGCAGGCAGGTTAAGCAAAGCTGGATTTACTTGGCAATCCAAGCGGCAAAGCGTTGTTCCAGTTCTTCACCATGGTCGGTCCAGAACTGCTGGCTCAACTGTACGGCATCCTTGGCATTGGCGGCGGAGGTCGGCAGATTGTCCAGGGTCTTGGCGTCAAGCAGCTTGAGTGTGTTCTTGTTGACCGGACCGTAAGCGATATTGTTGGCATACACTTTTTGGTTGGCCGCATCGGTGGCGAAGCTGATGAATTTTTCAGCCGCTGCCTTGTTTGGCGAACCCTTGGGAATAACCCAGTAATCCAGCGTATACACACTGCCGCTCCAGACCACCTTGAGGTTTTTACCTTCGCGTTGTGCGGCATCGATGCGACCATTGTAGGCTGCTGCCATCACCACATCACCGGCTACCAAGTATTGTGCCGGCAAGGCGCCTGCATCCCACCATTGAATATTAGGCTTGAGCTGGTCGAGTTTTTTGAAGGCACGATCCACACCGGCTTTGGTATTGAGCACCTTGTAGACATCCTTGGTCGGTACGCCGTCGGCCATCAGAGCAAATTCCAGTGTGAATTCGGCGCTCTTCTTCATGCCGCGCTTGCCGGGAAATTTCTTGGTGTCCCAGAAATCAACCCATCCTTGCGGTGCTGTTTTCAGCTTGTCTGCGTCGTAGGCCATCGCGGTCGACCAGACGAAAGCGCCCATGCCGCATTCGTTATTGATGGCTTCCGGCAGATAGTCGTCCTTCTTGATGGTCTTGAGCAGATCGAGTTTTTCGATCAGGCCGTCATCACAGGCGCGGGCCAGATCGCCGCCATCGATTTCAACCACGTCCCAGATCACTTTCTTGGCTTCCACCATGGCCTTGACCTTGGCCAGTTCACCGTTGAATTCCACGGTAGTGATCTTGTTGCCAGTGCTTTTCTGAAATGGCTCGATATAGGCAAGCTTTTGCGCGTTGGCGTTGGCACCACCGAAATTGACGACCGTCAAGTCAGCGGCATGGCTGATATTGGTCGCAAACAACATACCCAGTGCGAGCGGGGACAAGAGAGCTAGTGCGTGACGTTTCATTTTTCCTCTTTTTTGGTGGTGGGTAAAAAAACAAAAATTCAAATTAAATAAATACGCGTAGCTGTTCGGCTGGCATGCGTAGATAAACAGTGCTGCCTTCGTAGAGCCCCGCGAGTGCCGGATCGGCTAGCGACAATTTGACGAAGCAATCGTCCTGATGCGATAGGCTGCAGCGCACCCGCACATGGTCGCCAAAATAGATCAGACCGGCCACGCGTGCCTGGACTAAATTGCTGCCCTCGGCGCTGCTTTGCAAACCAATGCGCTCGGGCCGGATACAGGCAGTCACTGCGGTGCCGACCTGCGCGTGATGGACATTGATACCACTCAGGTTGGTACCGTCCGGCAGGCGTACCTGGCAAGTGCCGCCGGCCACCGATTCGATACCGGCCTTGAGACGGTTGTTGTCGCCGATGAAGCAGGCCACGAACTGATTTTGTGGATATTCATAGAGTTCGCTCACCGGTGCCAGTTGCTGAATCACGCCTTGATCAAACACCGCTACGCGGTCCGACATGGTTAGTGCTTCGCCCTGATCATGCGTGACATAGACAAAGGTCACGCCCAGCCGCTTGTGCAGCGCCTTCAATTCCAGTTGCATGTGTTCGCGCAACTGCTTGTCGAGCGCCCCCAGCGGTTCATCCATGAGCACCAGTTGCGGATCAAACACGAGCGTGCGTGCCAGCGCCACGCGCTGCTGCTGGCCACCGGACAACTGCGTCGGATAACGCTCGCCGAACTTGCCCATCTGTACCATGTCGAGCGCCTGCTTGACCTTGGCGGCGCGGGTGGCACGATCCATCTTGCGCACCGACAGCGGATAGGCGACGTTTTGCGCAATCGTCATGTGCGGGAACAAGGCATAGTTTTGAAACACCATGCCGATGTTGCGCTTGTGTGGCGGCACCCGGTTGAGCAATTGGCCATCCAGACGGATCTCGCCGCTGGTGGGAAACTCGAACCCGGCGAGCATCATCAGACAGGTGGTTTTTCCTGAGCCCGATGGCCCTAGCAAAGTCAAGAATTCGCCACGTCGGATCTCCAGATCGAGATGTTTGACGATCAGGGTTTCACCGTCATAGGTTTTCTTGACGCCGCAAAATTGCACCAGCGTATCCGCTGAGGGGGATGCCTGTTCCATGGCTGCGTTGGTTTGCATGCTTGCTCTTCCGAATTGGTGTTGGTCAGCTGCCGCTGCTATTCGCATCGCGCAGGGCTTGGCTCAAAATGCGCAAAGCTTCATCCATGACGGTATCTTGAATCGTCAGCGGAAACAAGAAACGGATGACATTGCCGTAGCTGCCGCAGGTCAGCAACAGCAGCCCGTGGTGCAAGGCATTGGCCTGCACGCGCTTGGCAAATTCGGCATCCGGCTTGATGCTGCCGGGTTGCACGAATTCAACCGCGATCATAGCGCCCAGACCGCGCACTTCGCCGATAGCAGCAATCGCCGGGCGCAATTCCAGCAGTTGTTGCTTGAGCTGTTGTCCCAGCCGTGCGCCGCGGGCGATCAGGTTTTCTTCGGCGATCACCTCTAGCACTGCCAGCGCCGAGGCCACGGCCAGCGGGTTGCCTGCATACGTACCGCCGAGCCCGCCCGGTGCCGGCGCATCCATGATCTCGGCACGTCCGCAGACCGCTGCCAGCGGCATGCCGCCGGCCAAACTCTTGGCCATGGTGATCAGGTCGGGCAGCACGTCGTAGTGTTCCATGGCAAATAATTTGCCGGTGCGGGCAAAGCCGCTTTGCACTTCATCGGCGATCAGCAATATGCCGTGTTCGTCGCATAACTGGCGCAGAGCGCGCATGAGCTCCGGCGGCGCCGCATAAAAGCCGCCTTCACCTTGCACCGGCTCGATGATGATGGCCGCCACGCGTTTGGGGTCGACGTCGCTCTTGAACAATGCAGCAATGGCCGCCAGCGAGTCGGCGCTGCTGATGCCGTGCAGCTCGGACGGGAAGGGTACGTGATATACGTCACCCGGAAATGGGCCGAAACCCAGCTTGTAAGGGGCCACTTTTCCGGTCAATGCCATACCCATCATGGTGCGACCATGGAAGCCGCCGGAAAATGCGATGACCGCCGCCCGGCCGGTCGCGGCACGGGCAATCTTGATGGCATTTTCCACCGCTTCGGCACCGGTGCTGAACAAGGCTGTCTTTTTTGCATGCTCGCCCGGCGTGACTGCATTGATGCGCTCGGCCAGTTCGACATAGCTGGCATAGGGCACGATCTGATAGGCCGTGTGGGTAAAACGCTCCATCTGGGCGCGCATGGCATCCATCAACTTAGGATGGCGGTGGCCGGTATTGAGTACCGCGATGCCGGCGGCGAAATCGATGTAACGGCGTCCTTCCACATCCCACAATTCCGCATTCAGGGCGCGCTCGGCATAGAAGTTGCACATTACCCCGATGCCGCGTGGTGTCGCGGCATTCTTGCGTTCTTGCAGTTCGGCGTTATTGGTCATTGCTTGCTCCGGTATCGGCTTCAAAAAAAATAAGATGGAGTAATACTAATTCTGTAATGGCCCTGTAATATAGAGCCAATCTTGATTATTTGATGGTGCCACTTTGAGCGTCGCTTCCTTGTCCGATTATTTGTTGCAGCGCGTTATGCGCGCCGTGCCCGGCCGCAGCGGCATGAGCGCTGGCGGTGCTACAGATTTGCCGCATATGCCGGTGAACCGACAAATCTATCAGCTCATTCGCGAGGCGATTCTGGCGCAGACCCTGCCGGCCGGACTGCAATTGCCGTCTTCGCGTGAGTTGGCAACTGAACTTAGCCTGTCGCGCAATACCGTGACCTACGCTTATGAGCAATTGCTGGCCGAAGGCTATCTGGAAAGCCGTGCCGGGGCTGGCACTTTTGTTGCCGACACCGCTCCCGACCAGATTCCGGACAGCATCGTGCTGCATGCGCCGTTGACCGATCCTTCGGGCAAGTCTGAACTGTCGGCGCGCGGCGCCATGCTGACCGGCAAGGCTGGCGTGAGCGACAAGCAGTGGGGCGCCTTCATGCCCGGCATTCCCGACGTCACCCAGTTCCCACACAAAATCTGGAGCCGACTGCAAAACAAATACTGGCGCAATGCCCGTACCGACATGCTGACTTACGGGCCGGGCGCCGGTTATGCGCCGTTGCGCGAAGCCATCGCCGAATATCTGCGTATCTCCCGTTCAGTCAATTGCAATGCCAACCAGATTCTCATCACCAGCGGCATTCACCAGTCGCTCGATACCGTTGTCAAACTGTTGGGTGAACATGGCGATGTCGCTTGGGTGGAAGACCCCTGTTACTGGGGCACGCGCAGCGTACTCAATTCGCTCGGAATAGAGGTGGTGCCGATTCCGGTCGATCAGGAAGGCATGCGCATGCGTCTAGCCAATCTACGTCGACCACCGCGTTTCATCTGCACCACCCCGTCGCATCAGTACCCGCTGGGCATGGTCATGAGCTTGTCGCGGCGACGCATGATGCTGGAATACGCCGCTGCGCATAAAGTCTGGATTATCGAAGACGACTATGACAGCGAGTTCCGTTACGGCGGCCGACCGCTGGCCTCGCTGCAAGGTATGGATACGCACAACCGCGTGCTGTACATGGGCACCTTCAGCAAGATCATGTTTCCCGGTTTGCGCATCGGCTTTCTGGTGGTGCCGGAGGCTTTGGCCGGCGCTTTCGGCACCGGCATGGCCGAACTCTACCGCAGCGGCCAAGCCTTCTTGCAAGCGACGCTGGCCGACTTCATGAACGAAGGACATTTTTCGTCACACATCCGCAAGATGCGGGTGCTGTATGCAGAGCGTCTGCAATTGCTGCTGCAGGCAATCGATCGCAATTTTGGTGAACAAATGATGATCACCGGCGGCGAAGCCGGCTTACACCTGACGCTATCGCTGCCACCGCAATGCAACGACCGGCTCATCTGTGAGCAGGCGCGTGAGGTCGGTATTATCGTGCGGCCACTGTCGACTTATTACATGAGCCCGAAGAGCGCGCGCTCAGGACTGCTGCTTGGCTATGCCAGTGTTCCCAGCGAGGAGATTGCGCCGGCCTTTGACAAGCTGGCAGCCGTCATTCGCCGGCATCTTTGAGTAAAATGCGACAAGGCAGCATCGGCTTAGCTCGACTGGCGTGGGATTTTTCTGATTTTTCATCAATCACAGGCTATTCGGTATCGCTTTATCCTTGAAGGTGTCATAGAGTCGGATATAGAAAATTTCTACACCGATAAATAATAAAAAGATACCGAGTGGTATTTTAATGTCGACTGGGGCAGGGAAATTCACGTTATCGTGCTACTGGCCTTGCGTAAGCAGCGCCGTCAGCTAAACCAAATTAGCAGGCAACATCAATATCCGGTTCATTTTTCTGAAACATGTTTTGACCAAGGCCAGTCAGCCGTGCTCAACGTAACCAGAAAGCTATCTTAAAAATGAATTTTGTCAGCGACTGAACAAGTATTCATCTCTGCTTGAGCAACTGCCTGGCATTGTCCGGCGTCGCCATTGTCATGTCCGCGAATAGGGCAGAAATCTTAGGATTTTTATGAGCATTCCATTACGCGTGCTGTTTGTTGAAGACATGGAAGAAGACGTCATCTTGATGGTGCACGAGCTCAAGCGTGGAGGTTTCGAGCCGGCTTGGGAGCGTGTCGAGACGGAGCCAGACATGCGCGCTGCGCTGCAAATGCAATGGGACATCGTGATCTCGGATTACGCCATGCCGATGTTCAGCGGCGTCGATGCACTGGTACAGCTCAAGCAACATAACGACCAGATTCCTTTTATCGTTGTGTCGGGTGCCATCGGCGAGCAGACCGCAGTCGAAGTCATGAAGGCGGGCGCGCAGGATTTCTTCCTCAAGAGCAGTATTGCCTTGCTACCCAACGCCGTTGAGCGCGAACTGCGCGATGCGCTGGTACGGCGCAGGCAGCGCGCCAGTGCGGCCGCCTTGCGTGAGATGCAGGCGCGTTTCTATGCCTTCATGAACGCCGCGCCGATGCCGGCCTGGATCAAGGATGCCGACCTGCGTTATTTGTATGTCAATCCGGCACAATCGGCCTTCTTCGGCATGACCCCCGGCGACATGATAGGACTGTCTGACTTCGATCTGATGTCCAACGGCGCGGCGCACAATGCGGAGCTCAATGACCGTGAGGTATTGCTGAACAACCAAGAGAAACATACCCAGGAAACCATTGTCGACGCTAGCCATAATCCCAAGATCATGGACATGGTGCGCTTTCCGGTTGGCGCTGATGGCAAGGTGCTGGCGGCGGGACTGGCCATTGATGTGACCGAGCGGGTGAATTCGCAAAAAGAGCTGGAACAAGCAATGCAACGTCAGCAAATCCTGGCCAGTCGTGTCATCGAAGTGCAGGAGCGTGAACGCCAGCATCTGGCGCGCGGATTGCATGATGATGTCGGCCAGTCGCTCACGGCGCTCAAAATCAATCTCGAGACCATCAAGAAAACCGGTTCGCTGGAAGGCCCATCGCTGCAAAACGGCATCGACATCGTTACCTCCGTATTGTCACAAGTGCGCAGCCTGTCGCTCGACCTGCGCCCACCGCAACTGGACAATCTGGGCTTGATCGCCACCTTGCGCTCGTATGTGGAAAATAAGTCCACGCTGGCCAAGGTCAAGTGCTGGTTCGAGAGCTCGTCGCTACCGGCGGCTTTGCACCACGATATTGAAAACACCTGTTTTCGCATTGTCCAGGAAGCGGTCACCAATATCTTACGGCATGCGCAGGCCGGCAACATTTGGGTCAAAGTTAGTCAGCGCCAGGATCAACTCAATGTCAGCATTCGCGACGATGGTCTCGGTTTCGATGTCGAGCGCGCGCGCAGTAATGCGATTTCGGGTACCAGCTTCGGTCTGCTGAATATGGAAGAGCGTGCCGTGCTGGTCGGCGGCAATATGGAGATCAGCTCAATGCCGGGCAGCGGTGTGGAGATCGTGTTTCAATTACCAGTAGCACCTGTGATACGGAGGGTTTAATCATGCAGATAAAAATCTTGCTGGCCGACGACCATGCGCTGGTGCGGAGCGGCATCCGTTCGCTGCTGACCGCCATGCCCGGAATTGAAGTGGTGGGCGAAGCCGACGATGGCAATGGGGCCATTGAAATGACCGCAAAATATCGACCCGACGTCGTGGTCATGGACATTGCCATGAAAGGCATGAACGGACTCGAGGCCGTGCGTCGATTGCGCGCCGACCATCCGACCATCAAGTTCCTGATGCTCTCGATGTACGGCAGCGAAGAATATGTCATGCAGGCGCTCAATGCTGGCGCCAACGGCTATTTATTCAAGGATTCAGCCGCGTATGAGTTGGAAAAGGCCATTAATGAGTTGATCCATGGCCGGCAATACCTCGATTCACACATCTCCAAAGATGCCTTGGATTTGTACATGAAGAAGGTGGCCCTGGATGGCACGCCAGTGGAAGTGCTCACGCCGCGCCAGCGCGAGATTTTGCAGCTCATTGCCGAGGGCAATAACACCAAGGAGATCGCCTACCGTCTCAATGTTAGCGCCAAGACCATCGAAACCCATCGCGCGCAACTGATGGAACGCCTGGAAATTCGTGACATCCCCGGACTGGTGCGCTATGCGATTCGCACCGGGCTGACGACTTCGGAAAAATGAGGCGCCGCACTACGGCGCCTCAATGCAAAGCAATGATGGACCGGCTTGCACTGCCAGACTCTGGAAAAAGACCTCAAAAAGCGGCAAACCTAGGGAATATCCCGATTAACATCAAATGTTTTTACAACGATAATGAATTCGTCGACATACTACTACGAAGCTTTAAGGGCCAAGGGTAGTCAAAGTTGATGAGTCATGGCCTTGGATGGATTGCGATTTGATCAGGCTGATCTTGTGATGTTTATCAATTTGTAAGGTGGATGTTATATGGAGCAAGTCGATATCATGCTGGTGGACGATAGCCCGGAAGTTGCCGAGCTGACTCGGATTGCCTTGAAGACCCGGAAACTTGGCGACAAGATGACCTGGTTCAGCGATGCCGAAGCTGCTGCCGAATTCATTTTCTCAGCGAATGGTTATGTTGACCGCAAGGATTTACACCCGCGCCTGATTTTGCTGGATTTGCATTTGCCCTTGATGAGCGGCCATGAGTTTCTCACGATGATCAAGACCACCCCTGCCACGGCGCATATTCCGGTGGTGATGTTTTCTTCCTCGGACGATCAGCGCGATATTGTTGATAGCTATCTGCTCGGCGCCAACGGCTATCTCTTGAAGGCTTCAGATCCGCGCGAGTTCATTGATACCGTGGCCGACGCCGGACATTACTGGTTCAACCGCAACTACGTTGTTCGCTAAAGTCATGCGCAAACGGTGGGTGGCGGCCTGACTGCTCCTTGCCAGCGACCGCTTGTCCGGTATATGTGGCGGCCTGGCGTCTGAATGCGCCCCTGATTTCCATTTTTAACTCAGCGCTCCCGGCGCAGCACAAAAACCTGACACTTCCTGCTGTTCAATTGAATGATTTACTCCGACTGCAGAAGGGCCAGGATATCCGGTTTATCTGCAGCCAAATCCAATGCCGTTTCGCCGTTAAAATTGGTCATCGAAATGTCTGCACCGTGCTTCACTAGCTTGATCACCATGTCTGTAAAGCCTGCGCGTACTGCATCCATCAAGGGCGTCGCACCCTCTACATAGTCTTGGGCATCAATATCCGAGCCAAATGCTAGTAGCACATCGACGACGCCCAGGTTGTTCCCTTCGACTGCAAAATGCAAAGGGATTTGACCATATTCATCGCGAGCAGCCATATCTGCGCCATGTTTGGCCAGCATGGAGGCGATTCCCTTATCGCCATCTGCTGCCATATGCAAGCAGGTGTAGCCAAATGGATCAGCGGCATTGATCTCTGCGCCATGTATTAGCAATTGCTGGATCATTTCGATATTACGCTTCAAGACGAACCTAGAGATGACGGGTATATAGCCCCTTGCCAGCTTTTTTCCGACCATCTCCGCATAACTGTCTTTCAGGGTACTGGGAAGCTCACTGCTATCGATAGCACGTTCCATGCGCGTCAGATCAGAAACCGTCGACAGTGGCCCATTGAGGTGCGTCAGGTAATCCAGGCAGGCAGTGCGTAGGGATTCTGTATGGGGAAATTTATTGTTGGGGTGTCGTGCGTGGAGCTGGTGCGTACAGGCAACCGTGAGGATGACGTGTCGAATCGCCAGCTCGGTTTCGCTCTGGGTGGGCGGAGTGGATGGCGACGGCAATACTGAGTTTTGTTGCTGGGAAATACTTGATTTCGCGTGCATATCGTTTTTGCGCCTAAAATTTTATACTAGTAAAAATTTTAGTTTTGAACTTTCAAAATACCATCTACTACTCTTATATTTTCTAGATAAGCTTCAGCAAACGCATGAACGTATCGACGTATGGCAAATCGATTACTACGCGGTTCGCCCGCATGGCGGCCTCTGGCTATTGGTCGTGCAGGTACCGCATTGCGCTGGTCAATATCGCGCTGCGACAAATAAGCTTTACTTGGCGTCAACATTTCTGCGCGTCTCAAGATAGCGGCCCTGACGGTTAAATCCGATGGATGTGCATTGCCATCGGTACTTCTGCTTGACTTCGTTCAACGTAGTCTTAACGAAAGACTGGCCGAAAGAATGAACGCTCATAGCTAATGAAGCATTTTGTTTTCTTGTAATAATTGATTGCTGCCTCACATTCCGGATCGGATGCTGAGGCAATGCGATATTGCTCATAAGCCGAGAGCGAATCAAATGTGAAGAGCGCTAATGCAACGTTGCTGCTTCCTTCACTCGGCATGAAATAGCCATGATGCGTGCCGCCAAATTTCTCGACCAGCGGGATCCACATTTTTCCATAAATCTCAAACTCGACTAGTTTGTCGGGGTCGAGGATGTAGCGAACATAACAGGTGATCATTGCTTACCTTCCATGAAAAATATAAGGCTTATATTGTAAGCGATACGGCACATTTGGACGTGTCAGTGGCATTTTTATAGGCCGTCAAATGTTAATAGGGCCGATTGCAGTCCTGGAAATTCGCTTGAGCAGCCGCATGCCTATCAGCCACCAGTAGGGCGTGAAGCTGCGCATCGAGTTTTTGTCATTGCAAAGATTTCAGGAGTGAAATTGGCGTAGCCCATCGAGATCCAGAATGGTGATGCTGCCGTAATCGACTTTGAGCAAACCTGCTTTTTCCAGGACCTGCAGCGCTTGATTGGCGCGCTGTCGTGAGGCGCCTGACAGGTTGCCGATTTCTTCCTGCGAAATCTGCAGCTCCAGACCGATGCCGGGATTAAGGTAGGGGTTGAACAGCGCCGCCAAGCAGCGCGCCACGCGTGCATCGGGTTCCAGCATGCGGTCGTATTCGACCAGGGAGATGAACAGCGCCAGTCGTTCGTTGAGTTGGGTCACCAGGAAGCGGTTGAAGGCAATACTGTTGTCGAGCAACCAGAGATAGGTTGCTTTGGGCATGTACAGCAACTCGCTGTCGCGCAACGCGATCACGTCGTACTTGCGCGGCTCGTCCTTGAGCAGAGAGCCTTCGCCTAACCAGCCGCCGTTGGCCATGCCGGCAAAGGAGACCGACTTGCCTTCGGGCGAGACACTGCTCATCTTCAGCAAGCCTTCATGTACGCCGATCCAGTGCGTCACCGGATCGCCTTTGTGGCAGACGAAGCCGCCAGCGCTAATCTTGCGGCTGCTGACTTCGCTTTGCACGCGCGTGAGTTGCTCCGGCGTCAGTGCCTGTGCCCAAATGGTTTTTCCCAGCATGTCTTGAATCGATGTGTCTGTCGTCATTATGATGCGTCGCAATATCGAAAGTTTGGCAATTGTCTGCGAGATGACAACCATGCCGCTCAACTCACTCTACTATCATCGCACAAAAGCAGCGAGCGACCGGCTGGTTTGCAGTGCACTTAAGCGTATCTGACAGTAAGTGCGACGTAAGCCTCGCGGTTCAGACTGCGCAGACACAACCCCGAACGCCGACGACCTCGGCGTTTCCATGAAAGGGTGGGACGATGGTGGAGACAACACAAGGTCCGGCAGCGCAGACATTTCCGCAGCTGCTCCTGCAACATGCACAAGTTCGCGCGCAGCGTCCGGCCTTTCGCGAGAAGGATCTGGGCATCTGGCAAACCACTACCTGGGCGCAGGTGGCTGAGGAAGTGCGCGCCTTCGCTTGCGGATTGGCGGCATTGGGCTTTCAGCGCGGCATGAGCTTGGCGATCATCGGCAACAATTGCCCACGCCTGTATTGGGCAATGTCGGCCGCGCAATGCCTGGGCGGCATGCCAGTGCCTTTGTATCAGGATGCGCCGGCAGCCGATATGGCCTATGTACTGCATGATGCTGAGGTGGACTTCGTGGTCGCCGAGGATCAGGAGCAGGTCGACAAGGTGTTTGATATCAAGCAAAACCTGTCTGGCAATAGCGAACAGCCACGTCACGTGATTTACGACGATGAGCGCGGCATGCGCAATTATCGTCAGACTGAACTGAGTTCCTTTGCTCATGTGCAAGAGTTGGGGCGCGCTTTTGATCGTGCGCATCCGGACTTCTTTATGACGCAGGTGGCAGCGCTCGCCGCTGAGGATATTGCCATCATTTTGTATACCTCAGGCACCACTGCCAAACCAAAAGGGGTGTGCCATTCACATGCTGCCATGATTGCCACGGCACGTACGCTGGTCGAATTTGATCAGTTCAATGAAACCGACGAGGTCTTGTGCTATCTGCCGCTGGCCTGGGTCGGCGACTTTCTGTATTCCTTTGCGCAAGCACATGTGGCCGGATTTTGCCTGAATTGCCCGGAATCACCCGCTACGGTAGCGAGCGATCTGCGCGAAATCGGCCCGACCTATTATTTTGCGCCGCCGCGCATATATGAAAACATCCTTACGCAAGTCATGATCCGCATCGAAGATGCTGGCTGGATCAAGCGTTGGCTGTTCCATGGCTGCATGAAAATCGCGCGTCGCGTCGGCATGCGTATCCTCGACAAAAAGCCGGATGTGTCGTTCGCTGATCGGGTCTTGTATGCCATCGGCAATCTGCTGATCTACGGGCCGCTCAAGAATGTGCTGGGTCTGTCGCGCATCCGCGTGGCCTATACCGGCGGCGAGGCGATTGGCCCCGACTTGTTCGATTTTTATCGTTCGCTGGGAATTAATCTCAAGCAACTCTACGGTATGACCGAGACCTGTGTGACGGTGTGCATGCAGCCCTCGGGCGACGTCAAGCTCGACAGCGTCGGGCGGCCGATGAAGAACGTGGAAGTGCATATCGATGCCAACGGCGAAGTGCTGGTGCGTTCGCCGGGACTGATGAAGTCCTACTTCAAACGCCCGGATGCCACCGCCGAAGCGATTGACGCCAACGGTTACTTCCATACTGGTGATGCAGGCTTCTTCGACGCCGATGGTCACCTGCGCATCATCGACCGCGCCAAAGATGTCGGCAAGATGGTCGATGGTAGGCTGTTTGCACCCAAATACATCGAGAACAAGCTGAAATTTTTTCCTTTCATCAAGGAGGCTGTGGCCTTTGGTGATTGCCGCGAGCAATGTACGGCGTTCATCAATATCGATATGGATGCGGTTGGCAACTGGGCCGAGCGGCGCCATCTGGCGTATAGCGGCTATACCGACCTGGCAGCGCATGCCAGCGTCTATGCGCTGGTGGTCGAGTGTGTGGAAAAAGTCAATGCCGATCTGGCGCAGGACCCCTTGCTGGCAGGTTCGCAAATTCATCGTTTCCTGGTGCTGCACAAGGAGCTCGATCCTGATGACGATGAACTGACGCGCACGCGCAAGGTGCGGCGCGCTTTCATTGCCGAAAAGTACGCGGTGCTGATCGAGGCCTTGTACGACGGCAAGTCGTCGCAGTACATCGAGACCCAGGTGAAATTTGAAGATGGCCGCCAGGGCATGATTGCGGCGGATCTGAAGATCGCCGACGTACGCACCTTCGCTAACCTCCACCAAGCGGCATAGGCCGGCATGAGCCCCAGCATGAAAAGACATGTGACCGAAGAAGTGCTACCCATGGATGGCGGGCAGTCGCCCGAGCAGCAGCGCGCTTGCCGCATTGGCGGCGTAGTGCTGGATTTGCAGCATATTTCGCTGTCGTTTGGCGGCGTCAAGGCGCTCACCGATATCTCTTTCGATGTGCGCGAGCATGAGATACGCGCCATCATCGGGCCCAATGGTGCCGGCAAGAGTTCCATGATCAATGTCATCAATGGCGTCTACCATCCGCAAAAGGGCAATATCGTCTTTCGCGGCGAACGGCGCCACAGCATGCAGCCCAGCAAAGTGGCGCGGCAAGGGATTGCCCGCACTTTTCAGAATATTGCCTTGTTCAAGGGCATGAGCGTGCTCGATAACATCATGACTGGGCGCAATACCAAGATGCATGCCAGCTTTTTGGCCAATGCGCTGTGGTGGGGCCGAGCCCGTCAGGAAGAAATGCAGCATCGACGCAAGGTGGAGGAGGTGATCGACTTCCTGGAAATTCAGGCGATCCGCAAGACCCCGGTCGGACGCTTGCCGTATGGCCTGCAAAAACGTGTCGAGCTAGCGCGGGCGCTGGCGGCAGAGCCCAGCTTGCTGTTGTTGGACGAGCCGATGGCCGGCATGAATGTGGAAGAGAAGCAGGACATGTGCCGTTTCATCCTCGACGTCAACGAGCAATTTGGCACCACCATTGTGCTCATCGAACATGACATGGGGGTGGTGATGGATATTTCGGACCGCGTGGTGGTGCTCGACTATGGCAAGAAAATCGGCGACGGCACGCCCGACGAAGTGATGTCCAATCCTGAAGTGATCGCGGCCTATCTTGGCACCTCGCACTAAAGCAAACCTGGCAGCGGAGCAACGATATGCAATTTTTCTTTGAAGTCACCCTCAGCGGCTTGTTGTCCGGCCTGATGTATTCGTTGGTGGCGCTGGGTTTCGTGTTGATTTACAAGGCTTCGGGAGTGTTCAACTTTGCCCAGGGCTCCATGGTGTATTTCGCCGCGCTGGCAGTGGTCGGTTTGATGGACCGCGGCTTGCCGATGTGGGCCGCCATCCTGGGCGCGTTTGTGGTGATGATCTTGGTGGGTATGGCCACTGAGCGGCTGGTGTTGCGCAAGTTGGTCAATCAGCCGCCGATCACCTTGTTCATGGCCACCATCGGTCTGGCTTTCTTTCTGGACGGGCTGGGGCCGTTGCTGTTTGGCAGCGAAGTGCGCGCCATCGATCTGGGCATTGTCGATGAACCGATCATGGCGATCATGGATAGCACTGGTCTGGGGATTTCCAAATTTGATCTGTTTGCCTCGGGCATGGTGCTGGCCTTGGTGGCGCTGTTGGCCTTGTTTTTCCAAAAGACCAAGGTGGGCCGCGCATTGCGCGCGGTCGCCGACGATCATCAGGCGGCCTTGTCGCTGGGCATTCCCTTGCAGCATATCTGGGCCGTGGTGTGGGGCGTGGCCGGATTTGTGGCGCTGGTGGCCGGTTTGCTGTGGGGCTCGCGCAATGGGGTTCAGTTCGCGCTGACGATGACCGCATTGAAGGCCTTGCCGGTGCTGATTCTGGGCGGCTTTACCTCGATCCCTGGCGCCATCGTCGGCGGTTTGATTATTGGCGCCTCTGAGAAGTTGGCGGAAATTTATATTCCGCCGGTATTGCAGGATCTGTTCGGTGGCAACTTCGGCGGTATCGAAGGCTGGTTCCCTTACGTGTTCGCGCTGCTGTTTTTGCTGGTGCGCCCGGAAGGCTTGTTTGGCGAACGTCACATTGACCGGGTTTGAACGCTAAGGTTTGAACGGTAACAACAGAGGAGATACAGCATGCTTTATCGTGAGGCCGGGCAATTCAAAAGCTCCTACATCGCTGACAGCCAGATTTTTCCGATCCGGCAAGATCGCATCGGCATGGCCGTGCTGTTGGCGCTGGCCTTCTTCGTCATTCCGGCGTTCGGCAGCGCGTATTGGTTTAGCGCGATTCTGATTCCGTTTCTGGTGTTTGCGCTGGCGGCGCTGGGCTTGAATATCCTCACTGGATATGCGGGTCAGTTGTCACTGGGTTCGGCGGCTTTCATGGCGGTGGGGGCCTATGCGGCCTATAACTTTCAGTTGCGCATCGAGGGCATGCCGATTTTGCTGTCCTTCATCTTGGCCGGGGTTTGTGCGGCGGCAGTGGGCGTCTTGTTCGGCCTGCCGTCCTTGCGCATCAAAGGCTTTTATCTGGCGGTGGCGACGCTGGCGGCGCAGTTTTTCGTGGTGTGGGTGCTGACCAAGTTCGCCTGGTTTTCAAACGATAGTTCTTCCGGCGTCATCAGTACCCAGAAGATTGTTTTTTGCGGCATGGCCATCGATACCCCGGTCAAGAAATACCTGTTTGTGCTGGCCATCGTTTGCGTCATGGCGCTGCTGGCCAAGAATCTGGTGCGTTCGGCCACCGGCCGCGCCTGGATGGCGGTGCGTGATATGGATGTGGCGGCTGAAGTAATCGGCATCGATCTGATGAAGAGCAAGCTGCTGGCCTTTGCGGTGAGTTCTTTCTTTTGCGGCGTGGCCGGGGCGCTGTATGCATTCTGTTATCTCGGCTCGGTGGAGCCGGACGGCTTTGCGCTGGATTTGTCGTTCCGGATTCTGTTCATGATCATCATCGGCGGTGTCGGCAGCATTCTGGGTGCTTTTTTGGGCTCGGCCTTTATTTTGCTGTTGCCGATCTTTCTCGATAACCTCTTGCCGCCGCTGGCGGAGTTGCTGCACCTGCCGTTCACCAATGCCACGGTGTCGCATATCCAATTGATGTTGTTTGGCGCTTTGATCATTTTCTTCCTGATAGCCGAACCGCATGGTTTAGCCCGGTTATGGCAGATCGCCAAGGAAAAATTGCGATTGTGGCCGTTCCCGCACTGATTGCTGATACCAATACTGATACTAAGAGGAGACATGTTCATGAAAAATGTAAAAAACTTGCTCATTGCGACCAGCCTGTTGCTCGGCCTGTCAGCGCCATTGGTACCCGCACTGGCGCAGAGCAGTGACCAGTTCATCGCCATTCCCAGTTACCGGGTCGGACCTTACGGCGGCAATGGCCAGTCGTATTACGGCGGCTATGTCGATTACCTTAATTACGTCAATCTGAAGGACGGCGGCATCAACGGTGTCAAGTTGTCCTGGGAGGAATGTGAAACCGAGTACAACAACGCCAAGGGCGTAGAGTGCTACGAGCGCATGAAGAACAAGAACCCGATTACCCATGGCACGGCGATCAACTCCATGGCCACCGGCATTTCCTACGCGCTCATCGACAAGAGTGTGGAAGATAAGGTGCCGCTGTTGATGATGGGCTATGGCCGCACCGATGCGGTCGATGGTTCGGTGTTTCCCTATGCCTTTCCGCTGGTGACCACCTACCAGATGCAAATATCGGCCATCGTGCGCTTCCTGACCGCGAAAAGCGGCGGTTCGCTGGCCGGCAAGAAGATCGTCTACCTCTATCACGATTCAGCCTATGGCAAGGAACCGATGGTGGCGTTGGATGCCGAGGCCACGCTGGGCAAGTTCAAGGTGATACAGATTCCGGTGGCGCATCCCGGCAACGAACAAGGCGCGCAATGGTTGCGCATCCGCCAGGAAAATCCCGACTACGTGATCTTCTGGGGCTGGGGCGTGATGAATCAGACCGCCTTGAAGGCAGCGCAAAAGGTCGGCTATGCGCGTGACAAGATCATCGGCTCCTGGTGGGCCGGTTCGGAAGAAGACACCATTCCTGCCGGTGAAGCGGCCAAGGGCTATATGTCGGCCACCTGGAATGTGGCGGGCAAGGGCGTGCCGCTGATTGCCGATATCGAGAAAGTGGTCTACGGCGCCGGCAAGGGTAATTTGCAGGACAAGGCCAAGATCGGGACCATCCTCTACAACCGCGGTGTCTCGGCGGCACTGGCCACGATTGAGGCGGTGCGTACGGCACAGGGCAAGTTCGGCAAGGGCAAGGTCATGAGCGGCGAGAACGTGCGCTGGGGCCTGGAAAATCTGAACATCACCGACGCTCGTTTGCAACAACTGGGTGCGACTGGCTTGCTGCCGGAAATCAAGACTTCCTGCGAGAACCACGAAGGTTCCGGCAAGGTCAAGATTCAGCAATGGGATGGCAGCAAGTGGGTGCTGGTATCGGACTGGATCGAGGGCAACAAGAATCTGATCCACCCCTTGTTCAAGGCATCGGCCGCCAAATATGCCAAGGAAAAAGGCATCACGCCGGCCTGCATGCAGTGAATCGAACAGTCAGCCGCGAATGTTACGAAAGGCCGCCGCATATGGGTAATGCACTTTGCATCAACAACATCGAGGTCATCTACGACCACGTGATTCTGGTCTTGAAAGGGGTGTCGCTGGCGGTGCCGGAGGGCAAGATCGTGGCCCTGCTGGGCGCCAACGGCGCCGGCAAGAGCACCACGCTCAAGGCCATCTCGAATCTGCTGTCGGCCGAGCGTGGCGACGTCACCAAGGGCAGCATCGAGTTCAAGGGCGAGCGGGTCGATCAGCTCACGCCCAATGACCTGGTCAAGCGCGGCGTGATTCAGGTGATGGAGGGGCGTCATTGTTTCGGCCATCTGACGGTGGAAGAAAATCTCTTGACCGGTGCCTACACGCGCAATATCAGCAACGCCGAAGTCAAGCGCGAACTGGAAAAAATCTACGCCTACTTCCCGCGTCTGAAGGAACGGCGACAGTCGCAGTCCGGTTACACCTCCGGCGGCGAGCAGCAGATGACCGCCATCGGCCGCGCCATGATGGCCAAGCCGGCCATGATTCTGCTCGATGAGCCATCGATGGGATTGGCGCCGCAGATCGTGGAAGAGATTTTCGAGATCGTAAAAGACCTCAACAGCAAGGAGTGGGTGTCGTTTTTGCTGGCTGAGCAAAACACCATGGTGGCGCTGCGCTATGCCGACTTCGGCTACATCCTGGAAAACGGCCGGGTGGTCATGGAGGGCCAAGCCAGCGAGCTGGCCAGCAATGAAGACGTGAAGGAATTTTATCTCGGCGTCTCGGCAGCAGGACGCAAGAACTTCCGCGACATGAAGTTCTACCGACGCCGCAAGCGCTGGTTAGCCTGATTTCATTTTGATAAACGGACCCTGCATGGCTGAAATACTAGATCCTTTGGAACAGCGCGCCCCGCAACAACGCGAAGCGGCGCTGATGGCGGCGCTGCCGGGGCTGGTGGCGCGCGCGCTGAGTGCGCCTGGCTGGGCTGGCATCCTGCACGGCGTGGATGCCGGCGACATCCGGGACCGCGCTGCGCTGGCGCAATTGCCGGTGACGCGCAAGTCGGATTTGCAGGCATTGCAGGCCGCGCAGCTACCCTTTGGCGGGCTCAACAGCACACCGCACCGGCAGTTGCGACGGCTGTTCGTGTCGCCCGGACCGATTTTTGATCCGGAAGGTCAGGGCCAGGATTGGTGGCGCTTCGAGCGGCCGCTGCGGGCGCTGGGGGTGCAGGCGAATCATCTTATCCAGAATTGTTTTTCCTACCATTTCACGCCGGCGGCTTTCATGCTTGAAGGGGCGGCGCACAAGCTCGGCTGTGCGGTGATCCCGGCTGGCATCGGGCAGACCGAATTGCAGGTGCAAGCCATGTCCATGCTGCATGCTGACGTTTATGTCGGCACGCCGTCCTTCCTCAAGATCATTATTGAAAAAGCGGCTGAACTAGGCTTGGCGATCGACAGCTTGCAGCGCGCGCTGGTCAGCGCCGAGGCTTTGCCGCCATCGTTGCGCAGTTGGTTTCATCAGCATGGCGTGGCGCAAGTGCTGCAATTGTATGCCTCGGCCGATATCGGCAATATTGCCTATGAATCCGTCAGTGACGGCCAGGTCAATCCCGGCATGGTGCTCGATGAAAGCCTGATCCTTGAAATCGTGCGTCCCGGCACCGGTGATCCGGTGGCCGCCGGTGAGGTGGGCGAGGTGGTGGTGACCTCCTTCAATCCAGACTACCCGCTGATCCGTTTCGGCACCGGTGATTTGTCGGCGGTGCTGGAAGGCATTGCGCCATGCGGGCGCACCAATACGCGCATCAAGGGCTGGCTGGGGCGGGCCGACCAGACCACCAAGGTGCGCGGCATGTTCGTGCATCCGGCACAGGTGGCCGAGGTGGTGCGTCGTCATGCTGGTATTTTGCGGGCGCGACTGGTGGTCAGCGGCGCCATGGCCAGTGACAGCATGATGTTGCATTGCGAAACCACGGATCCACAGGCATCGCTAGCGTTGTCTGCGGCCGTGGCTGATAGCCTGCGCGAGCTCACCAAGTTGCGTGGCGAGGTATGTTTTGTGGTGCCCGGTAGCTTGCCTAACGATGGCAAGGTGATTGAAGACGCGCGAAATTACGATTGAGCCGGGCCGGTTTCATCGTCGGCCAACTTGACGACGGTCAAGCGCGCAATCAGGAACTCGCCGTCAATCACTTTGCGAAACGGCACGCCGGAAGCGGCAAAGCCGGGGCCGCCCTGGTTGATCCAGATTTTGGCGATGGTGTCGAATTCTTCGAAGCCCATGCCTAGCATTTGCGCCGAAAGCACGAATTTGGCATCTGGTTTCTGTCTTTGGACGATCTCTTCAAGCTTAGTCATGCGCTGGTTCCGGTATCTTTAATGTCATTCTCAACATGGCCAATGATAACAAGTGCAGCCGGCGCTAGGTGTTTTGCTGCAGTTTGATCGGTGACGTTGCTGTTTTGGCTGTGTATAATGACGCGCGGATGCAGCTTTGGCTTGGTAGCAACATAGCCTTGGCGGCATACCTGAAAGCGGATGCTGTCCGCTGCGCCAGTTGAGTATGCAAGGCGAACGTGAGTTCGCCTTTTTCGTTTCCATGTGCGCCCGCATCGTCGCGTTTGACGGTGTTGTGTGCGGTAACTGATGTCTTCGTTTGTGATCGGCTGACCATGTTTGATTTTATTCGTAACCATCAGCGCTTGATGCAATTCTTGCTGCTGTTGCTTATTCTCCCGTCGTTTGCGTTTTTCGGTCTGCAAGGCTATGACCGTATGTCCGATGGCGACAATGCCGTGGCCAAGGTGGCTGGCCAGACCATTACTCGCCAGGAGTGGGAGGCGGCGCAACGTCAGCAGCTTGAGCGCCTGCGTCAAATGTCTGGGGGGCAGATCGACAGCAAGCTGTTGGATACGCCTGAAGCCAAGCGCGCCGTGCTGGATAACCTGATTGCCGAGCGCGCGCTGGCGGCTGAAGTAAGTAGCGACAAGCTGGCAGTGTCGGATCGCTCGTTGCAACAAAGCATCATGCAGATTCCCGGCCTGCTCAAGGCCGACGGTACGTTTGACAGCGATCAATACCGTACCTTGCTGGCCGCACAAGGGCTCACCCCGACTGGCTATGAAGCCAGCCTGCGTCGCAACATGGCCATGCAGCAGATCAACGGCGCCATCCAGGCCACTGCATTTGCGCCGAAAACTGTGGCAGCCCGTCTGTCAGACCTGAACGACCAGGAACGTACGGCACAGGAACTCACTTTCAAGTCGGCCGATTTTGTCGCCCAGGTCAAGGTGACCGACGACATGCTCAAGGCCTATTACGACAAGAATGGAAGCAAGTTCGAAGTGCCTGAACAAGCCAAGATTGACTACGTGATCCTCGACAGCGCCGCAGTGGCGGCCCAGGTTACCGTCTCGGATGCGGATGCCAAGTCGTTCTACGATCAAAACATCAAGCAATATTCGACCGAAGAACAGCGCCGCGCCAGCCACATCCTGCTGGAAGTCAAGAAGGACGCTTCGGCGGCCGACAAGGCGGCAGTCAAGGCCCGTGCTGATGCGTTGGTGGCGCAGCTGCGCAAGACGCCGGCTGACTTTGCCAAGCTGGCCAAGGCTAATTCGCAAGATCCCGGCTCCAAGGATCAGGGCGGCGATCTGGGTTACTTCGGCAAGGGGGCCATGGTCAAGGCCTTTGAAGACGTGGCGTTCCAGCTCAAGCAAGGTGACATCAGCGCGCCGGTGGAGTCTGAATTCGGCTACCACATCATTCAATTGACCGGTATCAAGCCGGCCACGGCCAAGCCGTTTGATGAAGTCAAGGGCGAGATTTCGGCGGAAATCAAGAAGCAGCTGGCTGCCAAGAAGTATGCCGAGCTGGCCGAGATTTTCAATAATACGGTCTACGAACAAGGCGACAGCCTCAAGCCGGTCGCCGATAAGCTTAAGCTGACAATCGCCTCGGCCGCGGGCCTGACCCGTCAGGTCAATTTGACCTTGCCACCGAATACGCCGTACAACAACGCCAAATTCCTGACGGCGCTGTTTACGGATGACGCCATCAAGGGCAAGCACAACACGGAAGCGGTGCAAGTCGCACCGTCGACCCTGATTGCCGGTCATATCGTGGAATACAAGCCGGTGACCAAGCGTAGCTTCGAGGAAGTCAAGAATCAGGTGCGCGATCTGGTGACGCAAGAGCAAGCGCTGGCGCTGGCCAAAAAAGCCGGTGAAGCCAAGCTGGCCGCACTCAAGACCAAGGACGATGCCACCGGTTTCGGTGAGGCACGGGTGGCCTCACGGGTGAAGACGCAGGGTTGGAACCAGGATGCCCTGCTGGCCGTGATGAAGGCTGACGCCACCAAGTTGCCAGCGTATACCGGTCTCGATATTGTCGGTCAGGGATACAGTGTGTTGCGCATCAGCAAGCTGGGCCAGCCGGCCACGCCGGATGCAGCGCGGCGCAAGGCTGAGCAAGAGCAGATCGGTAATTCCTTGGCGCAGCAGGAAATGTTGTCCTACGTCAATTTCTTGCGTGAGAAGGCCAAGGCCAAGGTGCTCAAGGGCGCTGATGTGATCAAACCGGCTTCGGCAGATACCGGCAATTGAGGCGTAAATAATATGGCAATTTGTTGCCAATGATAAAAAGGTCACGCAAGTGGCCTTTTTTTCTGCCAAAAAGTAGTGACTGAACGTAGAATAAGACGCAAACCCGCTTCTGAACCCAGCTTCAACGTCCGCATCGATGTCTGCTAAAACGTCCGCCTCAAGCGCTATACAAGATTGCCCCCCGGTCCTGATCATTCACACCGGCGACCCCAACGACGAATTGAAAGATGCCTACGGCAGCTATGCCGCGCAGTTGCAAAAAGCTGCCGGTCTGGCCGACCATGAGACGGTAATCGTTTCCGTCTTTCAAGGCCATGATTTGGGTGCGCCGCATCAATACCGCGCCGTCCTGATCACCGGTTCGCCCACCATGGTGACCGACAAGCTGGGCTGGAGTGAGCGTACCGCGGCATGGTTGCGGCAAGCCGCTGGCGCCGGCTTGCCGATGTTTGGCGTGTGCTATGGGCATCAGTTGCTGTCCCATGCCCTGGGTGGCAAAGTCGGCAATAATCCGGCTGGGCGGGTCGCTGGCACCATGGCGGTGACGCGCTTGGCTGCGGCGGCCAATGAAGATTTACTGCACCAGGTGCCGGACAGCTTCCCGGCGCACATGCTACATGCCCAGGTGGTGCTGGAGCCGCCACCGGGTGCGCTGGTGCTGGCCAGTTCGCCCAAGGATCCGCATCACATGCTCAAGCTGGCGCCGAATATTTATTCGTCACAGTTCCATCCCGAGTTCAGCGCTGACTTCGTCAAGGCCCATCTGACTTATTACCGCGACACCTATCAACAAAGCGGCATCGATAGCGCCGTGATGTGCCAATGTGTGAGCGAAACCCCGCAATCGGTGGGCATCTTGCAGCGTTTCCTGCGGCTGTACGGCTGATTTTTGGCTTATTTCAGCAAGGGTTTGAGTTGCGGCCAGACATTGTCAAGCAAGCTGCTTTGTGCCTGTTCATTCGGGTGTAAGCGGTCTGCCTGAAATAGCTGCGGTTTGTCAGCGACATTCTGGAGCAGGAAGGGAACCAGCCCGACCTTGTTTTGTTTGGCCGCCGCCGGGAACAGCTGGGCAAACTGTGCGGCATAGTCGGGGCCGTAATTGGGCGGGATTTGCATGCCTATCAACAGTACCCGCGCCTTGGATTGCTGAGCCATGGTGATGAGTGCCTGCAGATTGTTCTTGCTGACGCTGAGTTGCAGTCCGCGCAAAGCATCGTTGGCACCGAGTTCGATGATCACCACATCCGGTGTATGCTTGGCCAGCAGGGCCGGCAGTCGTGTCTTGCCACCGATGGTGGTTTCGCCGCTGATGCTGGCATTGACAATGACGGCATCGATTTTTTGCGCTGCCAGCCGCGCTTGCAACAGTGCGACCCAGCCGCTACCACGCGTCAAACCATATTCAGCCGACAGGCTATCTCCCAGCACAAGCAGCGTTTTTGGTGCAGAATGGGCAGCAGTCGCCAGCAGTAGCAATAGCGACGCCAATAGCAGCATCACGGTCCTACGCAGCGGTAGCGCTGCTTCACTTGTTCCTATCAACCTGACGCCATCGTATTGCATGCCTGATTCCTTAGTTAACTTAGTTAATCCTGCCAGTCCTGCCATTGAAGTCATCCAACTGTCCAAACGCGTTGCTGACGCTGCCGCCATCGCCACTGCGGTGAGCCCGGCGGGCCAGCTGACAATTTTGCGCGACGTCAATTTTAACGTGCCGGGAGCGACCACGCTGGCCATTGTCGGCGCCTCCGGTTCTGGCAAGTCGACCCTGCTGGGTTTGCTGGCCGGACTCGATACGCCCAGTGGAGGTACAGTCAAGATCGCCGGCGTCGATATTTTTGCGCTGGACGAAGATGGTCGGGCTGCATTGCGCAAGCAACAGCTCGGATTTGTGTTTCAGTCGTTTCAGTTGCTGGGGCACTTGAATGCACTGGAAAATGTCATGCTGCCGCTGGAGTTGCGAGGCGACGCTGCGGCCCGCAGCAAGGCTGAGCAGATGCTGGCGCGGGTCGGCTTGGCCAGTCGACTGAAACATTATCCAAAATATCTCTCCGGCGGTGAACAGCAGCGTGTGGCGCTGGCGCGAGCATTCGTGACCGAGCCGCCGCTGTTGCTGGCCGATGAACCCACCGGCAGTCTCGATGCCAATACCGGTGAGGCGGTCATTGAACTGATGTTTGAATTGAACCGCGAACGCGGCTCAACGCTGGTGCTGGTCACGCACGATCCGTCGATTGCTGCGCGCTGTGCGCAGTCGATCACGATTGCGGCAGGTTGTCTGGTCTAAACCTTTGTGTTTATAAATTCCAGACGTGGTCGCGGATGATCTGATTGAATAGCTTGCGCACCGCTGGAATGATTTCGCTGGCGGTCAGACCGACAGGCCCGACACCTTGTTCGACCAATTGATCCGCCGACTTGCCGTGCAGCCAGACGGCCGCCATGGCCGCTTCAGCGGTGGGCCAGCCTTGCGCCAGCAGGGCGCCGCACAAACCTGACAGGATATCGCCTGTGCCGGCGGTGGACAGTGCCGGATTGCCGGTGGTGTTGATCACGATTTCGCCATCAGGAAACGCAATCACGGTACCAGCACCTTTGAGGATGGCGATGCACTTGAAATGCTGCGCCAGCAGTCGTGCGGCTTGCGGTCGGTCGCTCTGAATCATGGCGGTGGTGCTGTCGAGCAGGCGCGCAGCTTCCAGCGGATGCGGCGTGATGATGCTGGTGCAGGGACTGTTGCCTTCGCCGGCACGGTTTTGCAGCTTGTACTGCAGGCCCGGTTCGGCGGCAATCAGGTTCAATGCATCGGCATCGATGACGATGCGACCCTGTGCCTCGATCGCACGGGCCAGCACGTCATGGGCGTGGCGCGAGGTGCCTAGCCCAGGTCCGATCACCACAGTGGCGGCAGCGAACTCGACGCGGTCGGCCTGGCGCATCATCAGTTCCGGATGCACGCTGTCATAGGCCGGCGCATCTTCAACGAACGCAATGAAGACCCGCCCACTGCCGGCATGCGCTGCCATGCGTGCCGCCAATACCGGCGCACCGCCCATGCCGTGGGCACCACCTACCACAATGACATCGCCGTAACTGCCTTTGTGCGTGTTGCCGGCACGTGGCTTGAGGACCGTCGCAAACAAGGGCAAGGCGTTTAGACGCGCGCGTGGCGGCGGCAAATGACGCGCTGCGATGTCGAGTGCATCGATGCTGATCTGGCCGCTGAAATCCTGGCCATCGCAGGTGTGCAGGCCAGGCTTGTCAGCGATGAAGGTGAGGGTGTGAGTGGCGCGTATGGCATCGCCGCTGCCGACGACACTGCCGGTATCCGCATTCAGGCCGCTGGCGATATCGATGGCCAGTACGGGACAACGCAGCGTGTTCACATAGGCGATGCAGTTGCGCAGCTTACCGTCGACCGCTCGTGTCAGGCCGATGCCGAGCAATCCATCGAGCACCAAATTCCAGCGCTGCGCGGCCAGACTGCCGGCGACGTCAAGATCAAGGAACTGTACTTCAGCGTCCCGCGCACGCTGCAGCGCCAGCAGTGCGTCAGCGGTGCGGTGCTGGTCGTCGCCATACAACGCGATGGTCACATGCAATTCGAACTGCGCCAGATAGCAGGCCGCTTCCAGCGCGTCGCCACCGTTGTTGCCGGGACCGGCCAGTATCAATACATGTGCATCTTCAGCATTGGCGAGTAGGCTTAACGCTAGGCGGGCACAGGCTTCGCCGGCGCGTTGCATGAGGGTGTAACAGGGCAGCTCTGCCTGCGCAGCATGTTCGATCTGGCGAATTTCGGTAACCGAATAAAGCGCATTCATAGGTCATGCGGCCCGGTAATAGTGAATCAAGATCAAAAGGAGATTTGCCAAGACTGCTGCTGGCGATCTTATTCTAAGCCAATTAAGGGAAATTTATTACGTTGAAACACCAGCCACCACGCTCTGGACCGGTATTTTTCAGGACTATGACTTAAGACGGTGCGCCCGTCAGCAGCAGGCCGCTGCTGTCGATTTCGGTTTCGCGTCCGCTGATGGCATCGGCCAGCAGCTTGGCCGATCCGACCGCAGCCGACCAGCCGTGGGCACCATGTCCGGTATTGATGAAGATGTTGCCGTGCGTGGTGGCACCGACCAGTGGCATGCCGTTCGGCTGCAATGCGAACGTGCTGCTCCAGAAATTGGCGGTGTTGAAGTTGGCGGCGTTCGGATAAAAATCGTTGGCGACCTTGAGCAAGCTGTTGATGGCTTTGGGGTGCGGCAGCTCGGTGCGCGGCAAGAAACCGAGCAGGCCGGAGACGCGAATACGATTACCGATACGGGCGATGGCAACCTTGTAGGTTTCGTCGAAGAGCGCCGTATTGGGCGCCTCGTCGAGATTTTTAACGGCCGCCATGGCGTTGTAGCTTTGCACGGCGCACAGCGGCAGCGTCATGCCTAGCGGCTTGAGCAAGGTGATATTTTCCATGCCGGCGGCCAACACCACACCGTCAACCGTCAAATTTTGGCTGCCGACGTCGAGTGACACACGGCCGCCCAACTCGGGACGGATGGCCTGGACCGTTTGCGAAAAATGGAACTGCACCCCCATGGATTGGGCGATGGCGCGCAATTGTTTGACGAACAGCACACAATTGCCGGCGCTGTCGCGCGGGTAATACATGGCATCGACCAGCGGCGTTTTGGATTGAAACGCTGGTTCGACGCTGCACAGATCTGCCGGGTTGATGTTCTGACGCGGCAGTTCAAACTGTTGCAGACCTTCCTGGATGGCGGCGCAACGTTCGGCATCGCCTTGCTGGCGAAACAAGTGCAGCAATCCATTGCTGTTTTCTTGTTCCAGCACATAATGATCTTGTAGGTGCTGGGTCAGCATCTGGCCGTAGGCTGACAAGCGGGTCAGGTGTTGCTTGTTTTGCGCGAAATAGTATTGATATTCGCGCCGCGTCTTGCGCACCCAGCGCCAGCGATTCGGACTGAGGGCGGACTTGACCAATACCGGCGGCTCGCTCTGGAACAGGTTCGACCAGCCGGTTTTGATGATGCCGGGCAAAACCAGCGGTTGCACGGCGCACGGCGCCAACAGCCCTGAGTTGCCGAAACTGGCTTCTTCGGCGACATTGCCACGGCGTTCGATGACCGCGACATCAAAGCCGGCACGCGCCAAGAAGTAAGCAGTGGCGACTCCCGACAGGCCGCCGCCGACAATGGCAATCTGTTTCAGTGTTTTATTTTGTATCACTATTATTTCGTCTATTAACAGGCCCAGAGGGAATGCGGCCTGAATGATACCAAATCACGATGCTTAGAAAGTGCAAAGCACAGTTTTTTGTATGTAAACGCTTGAAAACTGTTGTCATGTTTTTGTTTTGACAAGTTTTTTTCAGATGGCCAAGCACTGTCACGCTCGGGAACCTGGTGCCGGTAATGCGTTCTCATCAGGGTTGCCGTAAGGTAGCAGTTGGTTTCGAGGTAGCGATTTCGCTGGTGCGCACATTGCTGTTTTAGTTAGATGCCCACTTATCTCAAGCTTGTTTTCATCATATTTTTTATAAAAGGTGGTCCCATGAAAATCCCTCAACGTTTTGCCGCATTTTTCTTTGCCATGTTTGTGTTGTTGCTGGCCGGTTGTGCCGCGACGCCTCAGCAGGCCAGTACCGGGCAGATCATTGACGATTCCGTGATCACGACCAAGGTCAAGGCGGCAATTTTCCAGGAACCCACGCTGAAGTCACTGGAAATCAGTGTCAAAACCTATAAAGGCATCGTGCAACTGAGCGGCTTTGTCGGCTCCAGTGATGTGGCCTTGAGGGCCGCAGAGGTGACACGCAGAGTGGAAGGTGTTCAGGGTGTCAAGAACAGCCTGGTAGTAAAGTAAGTTGCAAAGTAAGTTGTGCTGCCAGCGCGCTGGCAGCTGGCCCGCAGGGTTTTTTCATCGCTGCGGGCCGTTTTCATTGGGGGCGGGCCTGACGGTTGTCCAGCTCCTGCAGCTCCAGAAAGCGCTGTCGCAGAAAGCCCAGCAGCGCGCGTACCGTCGGTGAGGCGCTGTTGCGATGTGAATAGACTGCCTGCAGCGGTATTTCTTGCTCGGTATAGGCGTCAAGCATCGTCGTCAAGCGTCCTGCTTGCACGTCATGGCGCACATCGATCCATGATTTATAGGCAATGCCAATACCGGCGACCGCCCACTCGCGCGCTACCGAAGCATCATCGGTCATACGATCGCCTTGCACTTTGATATCGATGCTTTGTTTGCCATTCTGAAAATGCCAGTGATTGAATAAACCTTGCTTGAGATAAAACAGCAGGCAATTGTGCTGGTGCAGGTCGGTGGGCGTCTGCGGCACGCCATGTCGGGCCAGATAAGCAGGGGCGGCGACCAGTACGCGGCGCCCGCAGGTGAGTTGTTGCGATACCAGCGAAGAGTCGCCAAGCTTGCCGGAACGAATGGCGACGTCGACGGCATCACGAAACAGATCGGCGATCCGATCTGAAAACTGTAGCGTCAGGCGCACCTCAGGATGGCTGTCCTGGAACGCATTGAGCCAGGGCAGCAAGACGTTACGTCCGATATCGGAGGGCATGGACAAGCGCAGATGACCGCGTATCGCAGTGCTACCGAGCAGCGCCTCCCCTTCGGCCAGCAAAGCCAAGGCATCGCGGCAGTAGGCCACAAAAATCTCACCTTCCGGTGTCAGCCGCATGCTGCGCGTAGAGCGTGCAAACAAGCGGGTATTGAGCTGTAGCTCCACGCGTTTCAGACTGGCGCTGGCGGTAGCCGGGAGTACGCCGAGCAGACGTGCTGCTTGCGACAGGCTGCCGGTATCAGCGGTATGGATCAATAATTGCAGATCGGTGATGGCGAACATGGCTTGGTGATATTTTCAAATTGAATTTGAAAGTGATTCAATTAAATGACTATTTATCTGTTTTTTCGATGCTGTGATAATAGCTCAACTCCCGGATGTGCCGGGGCTTGAACGAGGAATCTTTAACATGAAAAGCACCATGAAAGCCGTCGCATTACGTCGTTATCTGCCGATTGACCATCCCGAATCGCTGTTCGACGTTGAATTGGAGCGTCCAGAGCCGCAAGGCCGCGATCTGCTGGTGGCGATCAAGGCGATCGCCGTCAATCCAGTTGATGCCAAGGTGCGCGCACCCAAGGATAAGGTCGAAGCCAGCCCGCGTGTGCTGGGCTGGGATGCGGCCGGGGTGGTGGTGGCGGTGGGGGCACAGGTCAGCGGCTTCAAAGCGGGAGATAAGGTATTTTATGCCGGCGACATTACGCGTCCGGGCAGTAATAGCGAATTTCAACTGATCGACGAGCGCATCGTCGGCCATGCACCGGCGTCGTTGTCGTTTGAACAGGCTGCTGCACTGCCGTTGACTGCGATTACCGCTTGGGAAGCTTTGTTTGAGCGCCTGCGCGTGCCGCGGCATCCACCTGGCAGCGCGCGCCAGGGCAGCATCCTGATTATCGGCGGTGCCGGTGGCGTTGGTTCGATTGCCATCCAGTTGGCCGCGCGCCTGACTGCATTGCAAGTCATTGCCACCGCTTCACGGCCAGAATCGACGGCCTGGGTACGTGAGTTGGGAGCGCACCAGGTGATCAACCATTTCGGTGACATGCCAGCTCAGCTCAAGGAGCTCGGTATCAATGCAGTCGACTACGTGCTCATCCTCAACGATACTGACCGGCATTTTCCAGTGGCGGCACAACTGGTCGCAGCGCAAGGCACCATCGCCACCATCGTGGAAAACGAGAGTGCGTTGGATGTGTCGCTGCTCAAAGCCAAGAGTGCTGGTTTTGTCTGGGAATTCATGTTTACCCGCTCGATGTTTCAGACAGCAGACATGGCGGAACAGGGCAAATTACTCGATGCCGTGGCGCAACTGATTGATCAGGGCGAGATCAAGACCACGCTTAACAAAGTGTTGTCGCCGATCAATGCTGCCAATTTGCGCAGCGCTCATGCGCAGCTTGAAGGCGGGCGCGTGATCGGCAAGATCGTGCTGAAGGATTTTTAAGGGCGGCCTCTGGCCGGTGAAGCCACCAGAATGGCGGTTTCACTGGGCCGGAATAGGGTGGCCGGGGTATAATGCCGGTTTTCGTCTCAGCAGGTTCTGGTCGTGCGCTTGGCATACCGGTCCTGTCGCACGATACCGGTCGCTATGCCACGACTCCACTCGATTCCACAGCCATCCTTGACTTCTGCCATGCTGATTCTGCCGGGCTCCAACGCCCTTTCTGCCTTCCGCACTCAACGTCTTTTGTCCCAACTGCAATCAGTTGATGCCGCTATCACAGGGGTGACCGGACGTTATCTCCATTTCATCGATGTCGTCGGTGCTGTCTCGGACGAGGAGCATGCGCGCCTGCAAGGTTTGCTGACCTATGGCGAGCCCTTCAATGGGGCTGCGGCAGGCGACGAATTTGTCGTCATTCCGCGTTTCGGCACCATTTCACCGTGGGCCAGCAAGGCGACTGACATTGCGCGCAATTGCGGCATGGCGCAAATCCATCGCATCGAGCGCGGTATTGTCTACCACGTGCAAGTCAAGAGTGGCCTGCTGGGCGGCGCCAAGACACTTAGTCCAGCCAGTTTGGCGGCAGTGGCAGCATTGCTGCATGATCGCATGACCGACATGGTGCTGCGTAGCGCCGAAGAGGCAGTGGGTTTGTTTGGCGAACTGCAAGCCAAACCGCTGGCCTTCATCGATTTGCTGGCCGGAGGCAAGGCGGCACTGGAACACGCCAATACTGAGCTGGGACTGGCCTTGTCGGACGATGAAATCGATTATCTGGTGGATGCGTTCACGCGTGCCCAGCGCAATCCGACCGACGTCGAACTGATGATGTTTGCCCAGGCCAATAGCGAACATTGCCGTCACAAGATTTTCAATGCCGACTGGACCATTGACGGTGAAAAGCAGAGCAAGTCGCTGTTTGGCATGATCCGCAATACCCATGAGTTGCATCCGCAAGGCACGATTGTGGCCTATAGCGACAACTCTTCGGTGATCGAAGGTGCCGAGATATCGCGCTTCTATCAGCGTGGTGCCGCCAAGGGCAACGTCTATGCCGCCTCCAACGAGCTGACCCACATCTTGATGAAGGTTGAGACGCATAACCATCCGACCGCGATTTCGCCGTTTCCGGGTGCCTCTACCGGTGCCGGCGGCGAGATCCGTGACGAAGGTGCGACCGGTCGCGGCGCCAAGCCCAAGGCTGGCTTGACCGGTTTCACCGTGTCCAATCTGATGATTACGCATGCCGTGCAGCCGTGGGAAAACGCCCGCGACGTTGCACAGCCGGCCGCCCAGCGCGATGCGCTGGCGCAGGGCGGCATCTACGGCAAGCCCGACCGCATTGCCTCGCCATTGCAAATCATGATCGAGGGGCCGCTCGGCGGCGCGGCGTTCAATAATGAGTTCGGCCGTCCCAATCTGGGCGGCTATTTCCGTACCTACGAGCAAAACGTGGGCGGCAATGTGCAGGGCTATCACAAGCCGATCATGATCGCCGGCGGTATCGGCAGCATTTCGGCCAAGCACACCAAGAAAAATGATTTGCCGGTCGGCAGCCTGTTGATTCAATTAGGCGGCCCTGGCATGCGCATCGGCATGGGTGGCAGCGCGGCGTCTTCAATGGCGACCGGCGCCAATACCGCCGACCTCGATTTCGACTCAGTGCAGCGCGGCAATCCCGAAATGGAACGGCGCGCGCAGGAAGTCATCAACGCCTGCTGGACCATGGGTGATGACAATCCCATCCTGTCGATTCACGACGTCGGTGCTGGCGGTTTGTCGAACGCCTTTCCAGAAATTACTAACGATGCCAAGCGCGGCGCGATTTTTGACTTGCGTAAGATACCGCTGGAAGAAAGCGGTCTGGCACCCAAGGAAATCTGGAGTAATGAGTCGCAAGAGCGCTATGTGCTAGCGATTGCGCCAGAGCAGCTGGCGTTGTTCCAATACCTGTGTGAGCGTGAGCGTTGCTTGTTTGCCGTGGTTGGTACTGCCACCGAAGAACGTCAGTTGAAAGTGGTCGATCCGGAGCAAGACAATCATCCGGTCGATATGCCTATGGACGTGCTGCTGGGCAAGCCGCCCAAGATGCATCGCGATGTACAACACGTGGCCAATGCCTTGCCGCCGGTCGATTTGACCGGTCTGGATCTGGTTGAGGTCGCGCAGCGCGTGTTGCGCCTGCCAACGGTAGCCGACAAGTCTTTCCTGATCACCATTGGCGATCGCAGCGTTGGCGCCATGACGGTGCGCGATCAGATGGTCGGACCCTGGCAGGTGCCGGTGGCCGATTGCGCGGTGACCGCCATGAGCCTGGAAGGCTATCTGGGTGAAGCCATGGCCATGGGTGAGCGCACCCCGCTGGCGGTGATTAACGCTGCCGCCTCAGGCCGCATGGCCGTCGGTGAAGCGATCACCAATATTGCCGCCGCTGCCATCGACAAGATTTCCGACATCAAGCTATCGGCCAACTGGATGGCGGCTTGTGGTCAGCCGGGCCAGGATGCTGCGTTGTTCGATACGGTCAAGGCCATCGGCATGGAATTGTGCCCGGCACTGGGCGTGTCCATTCCGGTGGGCAAGGACTCGCTGTCCATGCGCACTACGTGGAAAGACGATGGTGCTGCCAAGGCCGTGACTTCGCCGGTGTCGCTGATTGTGTCTTCGTTTGCGCCGGTACAAGATGTACGTCGCACGCTCACGCCGCAAATCCGCAAGGATCTCGGCGACACCGTGCTGATCGTCATCGATCTGGGCCGCGGCAAAAATCGCATGGGCGCCTCGGCGCTGACTCAGGTCATGCAGCAGATCGGCAATGAAGTGCCGGACGTCGACAGCGCTGAAGACCTCAAAGGCTTCTTCGCCGCGATTCAGCAACTGAACCAGCAAGGTCAGCTGCTGGCCTATCATGATCGCTCCGACGGCGGTCTATTTGCGACCCTGGCGGAAATGGCATTTGCCGGTCGCAGCGGTTTGTCGATCAACCTCGATATTCTCGCCATGGATGGCGAACACGCTGCCGACTGGGGTGACTCCAAGAACTGGGCCGGGCAGGTAGCCGAGCGGCGCAATGAACTGACTCTGCGCGCCTTGTTCAGCGAAGAGCTGGGAGCCGTGATTCAAGTGCGCGCCGAGCAAAAGTCGGAGGTCATGAATGTACTGCGTACTTACAACCTGGGCGCCTGCAGCCACATCATCGGCAAGCCGAATAACCGCGACGTGATCGAATTCATGCGCGACGCCAAGAACATCTACAGCCAGCCGCGTAGCGCCTTGCATCGCCTGTGGAGCGAAACCAGCTGGCGCGTCGCCCGTCTGCGTGACAATCCTGCTTGTGCCGATGCCGAATATGATCGCCTGCTGGACTTGGCCGATCCTGGCATCACACCTAAACTTAGCTTCGATCCGCAGGAAGATATCGCCGCACCGTTCATCAATATGGGGGCTCGTCCACGCGTGGCGATCCTGCGTGAGCAGGGTGTCAACTCGCACGTCGAAACCGCCTACGTGATGCACAAGTCCGGCTTTGAGTCGGTTGACGTGCACATGAGCGACCTGATCGCCGGCCGCGCCGTGCTGACAGAGTTTACTGGACTGATTGCCGTTGGTGGCTTCTCTTACGGTGACGTACTGGGCGCCGGCGAAGGCTGGGCCAAGACGATTTTGTTCAATGCCAAGCTGGCCGAGCAGTTCGCGCAGTTCTTCCAGCGTAGCGATACGTTCTCGCTGGGTATTTGCAACGGCTGCCAGATGATGAGCAATCTCAAGTCCATCATTCCGGGGGCTGAAGCCTGGCCTAAGTTCACTCGCAACAAGTCAGAACAGTTTGAAGCGCGTTTTGCGATGGTGGAAGTGCAAGAGTCACCTTCGATCTTCCTGCAAGGCATGGCTGGTACGCAGACGCCGATTGCAGTGGCGCACGGCGAGGGCTTTGCCGATTTCTCGCAAACTGGCGATATCAATCGGGCGCTGGTGGGTATGCGTTTTGTTGACAACAAGGGCAGCGTCACTGAAGCCTATCCTTATAATCCTAACGGTTCGCCGCAAGGCATCACTTCAGTGACCACAGCGGATGGCCGTTTCAACGTGCTCATGCCGCATGCCGAACGAGTCTTCCGCAGTGTCACGCAATCCTGGCATCCAGACAGCTGGGGTGAGGATTCGCCATGGATGCGCATGTTCCGTAATGCGCGTAAGTGGGTTGGTTAAACGACTGAGTCGGACGTGAAAAAACGCTCCCGCCGGTAACGGCGCGGAGCGTTTTTTATTGCCTCACGATGTTCCCGCGGGAGTTCGCCGGTTGCGGCCATTGATCAGAACAAGTGTCGGATCCCTACGGATAGACCTGTTTGATGATTGCCGTCGGCAAGTTCGATACTGGTGGCACCTTTAACCTTGTTGTAGTCGATCGTGCCATACAACTGCGTGCGCTTGGACAATGCATATTCCGGAATAGCCACCAGCGCATATCGTTTGCCGTTGCCAATATTGCCTAGCTTCGTCGTCGAGACATTCTTGCTCGTGTCATAGTAAGCAGCGGTGCGCAGTGACCAAACGGGCGACAATGCATATTTGACGCCGAGGAAGAAGGCCGTGTCGCGGCGTTCAACTCCAGGGATGCCATCAGAATTGGCGGCAAGACTGTTATTCGCAGCGAATTTGGCCGTGGTGTAAAGGCCGGTACTATCCTTGATCTTGTAGTAGCCGCCGTACAGTTTGGCGTTACCCAGTGCGTAAGATGCGCTTAAATTGTAGGCTTGGGCGCGATTGGCGCTATTGGTGGTACTTATCGTCTGTTGGAAGGCGCCGCCGAACGACAGATTACCGGTGGTGTATTGCAGTGACGCGCTGGTCTGACTGCCGCTACGAAATGAAGTGGCCTGTTCGCCCATGGCATAGCTTAGGCCGACAGACAGACCATCGGCGCTGCCGTAGTACTTGAGCATGTTCGAAGTGCGCACCAGCGCGGCACCGACGGGTAGCCAGGAATTGCTGTCGTAGCTTCCAACGCTCAGGGGGTCGAAGTGACCGGCGATCAGATCGAAAAAAGCAGTATTTTGACGTCCCAGGCTGAACTGGCCGTGGCTGCCGTCAATGCCTACCCAGGACTGTCGATTGAAGAGGACGCCTGGTGAAGACATGTTGCCAGTATCTGGATTGAAGCCGTTTTCGAGACGGAAGTTGATCTTGTTGCCGGCACCGAAATCTTCGCTACCTTTGAAACCGATGCGGCTGGCGGTGATAGCACTATTGACCAACTTGACGTTGCTATCGCCGGCGGCATTGTCGCTGCTGACGTAGCGCATTCCGGTGTCAATGATGCCGTACAGTGTCACACTGGATTGTGCAAATGCACTGCTGGAAATCAGGCCAGTGATAACCAGTGCCATCGAAGTATTTTTCATGCGTTTCTCCATATACCTGCCATTCAATGTTGCCTTGGGGGAATTTCAGGTTTGGAGAGTAACAAGGGAAATTTTGTTATAAATGCAATTTTCGAATATGCGTATTATTTTCAGATTTATCTTAGATCGTTCTTCAAACGAAGAGCGATTTGCACGGTTTTTGCCGCAAGACGGATGGAAAAATGAATGGACAATTAACAATACGCTGCGCAAGGTGTCCGGTAGGAGCGTTCTTTGGCGACACCTAGCGGTCTTGAAAAATGAGTGATGCCGCCAATAAAAAAGCGCAGCCCCTGAGGACTGCGCTTTTTACATTTCCGCCGCTATGCTGTTGTAGTTTGTCGTATCAAAATGGCGCGCTATAACAGCCGCATCATTAGAAGATGTGACGGATACCCACGGAGACGCCAGTTTCCTGGTTGCCGTTGGCCAGTTCTACGCTGGCAGCGTTCTTTGCCTTGTTGTAGTCAACTGTGCCATACACCTGCGTGCGCTTGGACAGCGCATATTCAGCGACACCGACCAGCGTATAACGAGTGCCGTCGCCGAGGTCGCCCAGGCCGGTTACTGTGACATTCTTGCTCTTGTCATAGTAGCCCGCGCCAGTCAGCGACCAGGCTGGTGTCAACTGGTAGGTGCTGCCCAGGAAGAAGGCGTTGTCGTCACGTTGGATACCTGCGATGCCGCCTGCCGAGGCAGTGCTGTTGTCAGCGGCAAAGTAGGCCGTGGTGGTACCGGTGGCATCTTTGATGCTGTAGTAGCCGCCAAACAGTTTGGCGGCGCCCATGGCGTAGGACACGCTCAGGTTATAGGCGGTATCCTTGTTCGCGCTGTTGGTGGCGCTGACAGTTTGCTGTGCACCGCCACCGAAGGACAGATTGCCGATGGTGTATTGCAGCGAGGAGCTGATTTGGCTGCCGGTGCGCAGCGAGCCGGCCACTTCGCCTGCGGCGTAGCTCAGACCGGCCGACAATCCGCCGAAAGTCCCGTAGTACTTCAGCATGTTGGAGTTACGCACCAGTGTGGCGCCAGCTGGCAGCCAGGAATTGCTGTCATAGTTGCCGACGGTCAGCGGATCAAAGTGATCGGCCATCAGATCGAACAGTGGCGTTTGTTGACGACCAACGCTGAACTGACCGTAGCTGCCGCTCATGCCTACCCAGGACTGACGATTGAACAAGACGCCTGGCGAAGACATGCTGCCATTATTGGAGTTGAAACCATTTTCCAGGCGGAAGTTGATTGCGTTGCCGCCGCCGATGTCTTCGCTGCCCTTGAAGCCGATGCGGCTGTTCGAGATGGCGCCGTTGTCTACCTTGATATTACTGTTGCCGGCGGCATTGTCACTGCTGACATAGCGAATACTAGTATCGACGATACCGTAGACCGTGACGCTGGATTGGGCCAACGCACTGCCGGAGGCCAGACCTGCGATGATCAGCGCTATGGATGTTTTTTTCATGCATCTCTCCTGAAACTTGCTGTTTATATTGGTGCACATAACAACCTGCTCGCTCGGATGTAGCGACGGCCGATGTACGTAATTCACCGCATTATTTGGTTCGTTGCCATAACGCGGTGTTGCCTGTTGGGTAGGGCAAGGCGCGAGAATAACAGGAGATTTTTTAGCTGGAAATGATTTTTAGAACGTACGTACTATTTGTCGTTTTTCTGTAAATATGCAAATTATTTACGGAAAATAATTCTTGATATGGTCGCGATTTTTTGGCTATATAAATAATAATTTATATGGTTTTCAGACGGGCACCAAGATCGTGCGCGGGTTTGTCTATGCCCCAAAAAAAACGCTCCACATCGTTTTCGATGGGAGCGTTCTGCGGGCAAGACGGCAACGCGCGTCTTGCTGTCGAGCCAATGCAGCTTATTGAATCTTGGCTTTCTTGCGCAGTTCTTCCTGGAACGCTTGCAGTTTCTTCTGCTGCAGCGCTTCGGTAATTTGCGGTTTGACTTCATCCAATGTTGGGACCTTGGCTGGACGGGTGTCTTCCAGTTCGATCACGTGATAGCCGAATTGGGTCTTGACCGGAGTTTCCGTGACTTGACCTTTCTTCAGAGCGACCAGCGCGTCGGCGAAGGGTTTGACGAACGAAGCTGGATTGGCCCAATCGAGATCGCCGCCGTTGGCTGCTGAACCGGTGTCCTTGGATTGCTTGGCCAGATCTTCAAACTTGCTGCCGGCCTTGAGCTTGGCGATGATCGCCTTGGCATCTTCTTCCTTATCCACCAGGATGTGGCGCGCGTGGTATTCGGTGTCACCGGCTTGCGCGCGGAATTTGTCGTATTCAGCCTTGATGTCGGCATCGGTGACAGCATGCTTTTTCAGATAGTCGCCGATGAGGGCGCGGATAACGATGGACTGGCGAGCCAGTTCAAGCTGATTTTTGACTTCGGCGTTGTTGCCCAAGCCTTGCTTGTCGGCTTCTTGCATCAGGATTTCGCGATTGATCAGCTCTTCCTTGACTGCATTGCGCAATTGCGGCGTGTCAGGCTGACCTTGGGTTGCCATTTGCTTGATCATGATGTCGGCACGCGCCGAAGGGATCGCTTTGCCGTTGACTACGGCAATATTTTGCGCCATCACAGGCAAAGCGGCGGTTGCAAACAACAACACCAGCAAACGAGCAGGTTTAAAAGTCATTATTGAATCCTAAAAAATGGAAATGAATAGGGCGTGACGAATGGTTGAGAAAGACGGGTTGAGAAATACAAATAGGGATTTAAAAAGAAATATAAAAGAGGGGTGTCGTTTCTTGTCAGTTCGCTATTTCCGAAGGCGCAATCGCGGTGATGGCCAGTGCGTGTATATCCGTATGCATCATATCAGCTAGGCAATCATACACTAGCCGATGACGCAACAAGCGATTTTTACCTTCAAATACATCCGAAATAAGAGTCACTCGATAATGCCCTCCACCGGAGGCTGCGCCTGCATGACCGACGTGCAGGGCCGACTCATCAGCGACCTCGCAGCTGCTTGGCGTGAAATCGGCAAGCAGACGCGAGCGTATGGTTTGCACGCGCAGATCGGCTAAGTCCGTCATTCGGTATCCTTCATGTATTTCGCCAGAAACAGGCTCTGCACGATGATGAATGCAAACATCAATCCCATGGTGCCGAACAGTTTGAAGTTGACCCAGATGTCAATGGCGAAGTTGAATGCCACATATAGGTTCAACAGGCCCATGAGGACGAAAAAAATGGTCCATGCCAAGTTCAGTTTGGCCCAGACTGGCTCGGGCAGTGCTACCTGCTTTTCCATCATCGCGCGGATCAGATTTTTTTTGATGAAAACCTGACTGACCAGCAAGGTAACGGCAAAGGCCCAGTAAAGAATGGTCGGTTTCCACTTGAGGAAGGTAACGTCACCAAAATAAATCGTGGCGCCGCCCAAGACGACAATAATGACCAAGGAGATCCACAGCATGGCATCGATTTTCTTGCGGCGCACCAGTAGGTAGGCAATCTGCAGCAGCGAGGCGACGATCGCCACGGCCGTCGACAAGAGGATCGGCGCCTGTGCCGCCGACACCGCTCCGCCCGACATAATGCCTGAGAGATAGTGCGTCACCAGCGTCTGGGCGGTATCAGTGTATTTCTCGGCCCATTTGAAAGTGCCGAAGAATAGAATCACGGGAAACAGGTCAAACAAAAACTTCATTGGTTCAGTCTTTTCAGTAAGTGATCGCGTGAGCAATCAGGTTGTCGGATCAAATCGCAATGATGCCGAATTGATGCAGTAGCGCAAGCCGGTCGGCGGCGGGCCGTCGGGGAATACATGGCCCAAGTGTGCGTCGCAGACATTGCAGACAATTTCGGTACGAATCATGCCATAACTTTTGTCGATTATCTCCCGCACGTGGTCAGGATTGAGCGCCTTGAAATAGCTTGGCCAGCCGCAGCCCGAGTCAAATTTGGCGTCGGAAGCAAATAAGGGGGTGTTGCAGCACACACAGGTATAGATCCCGGCCTCGTGATGATCCCAGTATTTGCCGGTAAAGGCGCGCTCGGTGGAGGCGTGGCGGGTGACCTGGTACTCCATGGAATCCAGTTGGGCACGCCATTGGGCGTCGGTTTTCTCGACTTTAGTGGTCATGTTAAGGCTCCCTGATGGTGGCTGAAAAAATCATCATAAAAATAGTCACGGCAAAAATGACACAAAACAGCTGACAACCAACCGCTACGACGAACCGCTACGACGAACAGCTGACTTCCAAGTGGCTGGCCCAGTCCGGCGGCAGCTCGGCATAGTCTTCATGTTCGGGCTGCTCGTCGAATGGGTGACGCAGAATCTGCAGCAAGGTCGCAAGCTCCGAAAAATCCTTGTTCTGTGCTTTGTCGATGGCCACTTGTGCCAAGTAGTTGCGCAGCACGTATTTGGGGTTGGTGGCATCCATTGCAAGCTTACGTGCTGCATCCTCGCTGCCTTCGGCACGCAGGCGCGCACGGTATTGTTCGGCCCAGGCGTCAAAAGCCGGGCGCTCGATGAACAGATCGCGCAACGGTGCATCAGCGGCGGCATTTGCCATCTGCAGATTGCCCAAGCGGCGGAAGAACAAGGTGAAATCGACATGATTGGCCTGCAGGATGCCAAACATGGCCTCAAACAGCGGTTCATCGTCAGCTTGGCGACTGCGCAGGCCGAGCTTGTCGTGCAGCAAGTCGTCATGGCGTGCCGCAAAGTCGGCCTCGTAGCCGGCCAGGGCTGCCTCGGTCTGTTCCACACTGCCGATCAGCGGCAGCAACGCCTGACCCAAGGCAAAGCAGTTCCACTGGCCGATGCGCGGTTGCATCTGATAGGAGTAGCGGCCTTGCTGGTCGGTATGGTTGCAGATGTGGCGGGCGTCGAAAGCTTCCATGAAACCGAAGGGGCCATAGTCGAGGGTCAATCCCAGGATCGACATGTTGTCGGTGTTCATGACGCCGTGCATGAAGCCGACCGCCTGCCATTGCGCCATCAAATGTGCGGTGCGACGGGTGACTTCGGCCAGTAGCGCAGCGTATGGGTTGGCTTGTGCTAGCAGCGCCGGATAGAAGTCAGCAATGACGGTATCGGCCAGCAGTTTCAACTCGTCATGGCGCTGGTTGTAATACCAATGTTCGAAGGAACCGAAGCGGATGAAACTGGGCGCCATGCGCGTGACGACGGCGGTGCTTTCCAAGCTTTCGCGCAAAACCTGCTGGTCCGATCCAGTCACGCAGAGTGCGCGGGTGGTGGCAATGCCCAGACCGGCCATGGCTTCGGAACAGAGAAATTCTCGAATCGAAGAGCGTAATACGGCACGACCATCGCCCATGCGTGAGTACGGCGTCTGGCCGGCACCTTTGAGCTGCACTTCCATACGACTGCCGTCAGTCGCCGGTAAGTCACCCAGCAAGATGGCGCGGCCGTCGCCGAGCTGGCCAGCCCAACTGCCGAACTGATGGCCGGAATAAACCGCTGCCAGCGGCTTGGAATGCGCCGCAATGGCGTTGCCGGTAAAGATCTCGATGAAAGCATTATCGGTGGCGCAGGCTGGATTGATGCCGACCAGTGCGGCAGCATCGGCGCTGATGCCCACCAGATAAGGCTGGCGCAATGGCGTCGGTTGTAGATGCGTATAGAACGCCGCTGGCAGTTGCGCAAAGGCATTGCCGAACGGTAGGGGGGCAAGCAGGGAAAGTTCGGGAGCGTTCATGAAACCGGATGAGCGACGATAAAGCGCCATTTTGACAGAGAAGCTGACTCATCGCTGCAAGCGACTCAAGCGCAGCCCGGCCGCTCGTGAATGTTGCCGCCGGCCGGTCAGTCAGCAATATAGTTGCCGACCGGCCGGCGCAAGCGCAATGTTACTTATTGACCATTTTGCTTGGCATCGCCAGCGTCAGCAGACCGCCCAGTAGCAGCGAGGCCGCCAATATGTACATGCCTGCGTTGGTGCTCTGGGTGGCATCCTTAAGCCAGCCCACGACATAGGGGCTGACGAAACCGGCCAAATTGCCCAATGAATTGATCAGTGCAATACCAGCTGCTGCCGCGGCACCACTGAGGAAGGCCGTAGGCAGACTCCAAAATAGCGGCAAGGTGGTCAGGATACCAACCGCTGCCAGTGTCAGCGAAGCCATTGCCAGCAACGTATTGTGATCATAGGCGGTACTGAAGAGCAAGCCGGCGCAACCTAGAAAAGCCGGGATCGCAACGTGCCAACGGCGTTCGCGCTGGGCGTCGGCGCTGCGGCCGATCATGATCATCGAGACGGCCGCAACAGCGTAGGGGATCGCAGTCAATAAGCCGATATCCAGCGGATCGCTGACGCCGGTGGTCTTGATGATGGTCGGCAGCCAGAAGCTCACACCGTACAAGCCCATGACGAAGCAGAAATAAATCAGTGCACTGAGCCACACTCTACCGTCGGCAAACACCCGCTTCAGGGAGAGGTCTTCCTTGTCGATCTGTTCCTGTGCAATCTGTGACTCTAGCAGACGTTTTTCATCTTCACTGAGCCATCCGGCATCGCGGATGCGGTCCTTCAGAAAGAGGATGACCAGCAGTCCCAGCACCAGCGATGGCACGGCTTCCAGGATGAACATCCATTGCCAGCCGGTGTAGCCGTAAATGCCAGGCATCGAATGCATGATCCAGCCAGACAATGGGCCACCGATCACACCGGAGATGGCGATGCCGGTCATGAACAAGGCCGTGATCTTGCCACGCCGGTGCGATGGAAACCAATAAGTCAGATACAGGATCACGCCTGGGAAAAATCCGGCCTCGGCCAAGCCCAGCAGGAAACGCATGACGTAAAACATCTGCGGCGTAGTGACGAACACCATGGCACCGGAAATGATGCCCCAGGTGATCATGATGCGGGCGATCCACATGCGTGCGCCGACCTTGTGCAGGATGATGTTGCTAGGGACTTCAAATAAAAAATAACCGATAAAGAAAATGCCAGCGCCAAGGCCGTAGATTGTTTCGCTGAAATGCAAGTCTTGCAACATTTGCAGCTTGGCGAAACCGACATTGACGCGATCCAGATAAGAGGCTACGTAGCAAAGGAACAGCAGTGGCAACAAGTGCCAAGTGACCTTGCTAAAAGTGGCTTCTTCAAATGATAAATTTTGCTCAGGCGAACCAGCAGCGCTCGTGGTGCTTGTATACGACATATGTCTCGCTCCATACGTATCTGTATTTAATTATCGAGTCAGTCTTCTTGTTATATAAATTGGATTGAAGTACTGACAGCCTTTTTATCGCAAGGTAATTATAGGCACAAACTTCCGTCTTTGAACGCAAAAATAGATACTGGCAAATTACTAACTATCGTCCCGACGGCACAGCGGTGGTGGCGTCGGGCGCATGGAATGGATTCTGGCGCAGCCCTAGACGCAGCGTCCGCCATCGACTTCCAGGCAAGCTCCAGTGACGAAAGAGGCTTCTTCCGAGCCCAGATAGAGGCAGGCATTGGCGATGTCATCGGGCGTCGAAAAACGGCCCAGTGGAATGCTTGCGGTAAATTTTTTGCGATTTTCGGGGGTATCTGGCAGACCCATGAATTCGGTCAAGAGACCGGTTGCCGACATGACCGGATTGACGCAATTGACACGGATATTGTCAGGGCCTAATTCTGCCGCCATCGATTTGCTCAGGGTAATGACGGCCCCCTTGCTGCCGTTGTACCAGGTCAGGCCAGGGCGCGGACGGATACCCGCGGTCGAGGCAATGTTGATGAACACGCCACCGCCGTTTTGGCGGAAATGTGGGACAAAGGTTTTGGCGCTGAGAAAAATGCTCTTGACGTTGATTGCGTAGAGGCGATCGAACTCTGCCTCGTCGACTTCCAGCATGGGCCGGTTGCGGTGCGTGGTACCGGCGTTATTGACCACGATATGCACGCCGCCGAACAGGGCCAGCGCGTTGCTGAGCAGCGCAGCCATATCTGTGCTTTGCGAGACGTCGGCGCGTACGAAGCTGGCCTGGCCGCCAGCAGCAACAATTTGCTCGGTCACACGCTTGCCGCCGGCTTCGCTGATATCGGCCACCAGCACGCGCGCGCCTTCGCGCGCATAGGTTTTGGCAATCGCTTCGCCGAAGCCGGAACCGGCGCCAGTCACAATGGCTACTTTGTCTTGCAGTCGCATGTCTTCTCCTTATTTTTAGAGCGCATCTCGCGTCTATTGATGAAATGAGTTCTAGTTTAGTCGTGCTTGATGGCGATGGTCTTGAGGACCGTAAATCCATACAACGCTTCAAAGCCTTTTTCACGGCCGTGGCCGCTGGCCTTGACACCGCCGAAGGGCAGTTCGACGCCACCGCCGGCGCCGTAATTGTTGATGAATACCTGACCGCTGCGAATGGCGCGGGCCAGCCGCATCTGGCGAGCACCGTCGCCGCTCCAGACGCTGGCGACCAGTCCGAAAGCGGTGCCGTTGGCCAGCGCAATAGCCTGCGCTTCGTCTTCGAAAGGCATGGCTGCGAGTACCGGTCCGAAGACTTCTTCCTGCGCCAGCCGATGCTGCGGCGGCACATCGCGCAATAATATCGGGGCCTGATAAAAACCACCCGGCGGCACGCCATCGGCAATCCGGCCCTGTGCTGCCAACGGTATGTGGCTAGCAGCGGCCTCTTGTAAGAACCCGGCGACGCGCTCTTGCTGGCTTTTGCGGATCAATGGCCCGCAATCCAGATCCATCGTCGCCGAACCGACGCGTAACTTGCCGAAGGCCTGGGCCACGCGCTCCAGCACTTGCTCATAAACGCTACGCTGTACCAGCAATCGGCTGCCGGCGGAACAGGTTTGTCCGGCGTTTTGCACGATGGCGTTGACGATCACTGGCAGCATCGCCTCCATGTTCGCATCGGCAAATACCAGTTGCGGCGATTTGCCGCCTAGCTCCAGTGTCACTGGCGTATGGTTTTCGGCGGCGGCGCGCACCACCATCTTGCCAATCTGGGGCGAGCCGGTAAAGGATATATGATCGATGCCGGGATGCTTGACCAGCAGATCGCCGGCTTCATGGCCATAGCCGGTGACCAGATTGAGCACGCCTTCCGGCAAGCCGGCTTCGGCAGCCAGCTCGACTACGCGCAGCAGCGACAGGCAAGCATCTTCAGCCGGTTTGACGACGCAGGTGTTGCCGGCCGCCAGCGCGCCACCGACGCAGCGACCAAAAATCTGCATTGGGTAATTCCAAGGCACGATATGCGCAGTCACGCCATGCGGCTCACGCAAGGTAAGCACGGTATAGCCATATTGGTAAGGAATGGTTTCCCCGTGCAGCTTATCGGCGGCGCCTGCATAAAATTCAAAGTAGCGCACGATAGCGGCGGCATCGGCGCGCGCTTGTTTCAGCGGCTTGCCGCAATCACGCGCCTCCAGTTGTGCCAGTTCTTCCTGATGCTGTTGCAGCTTGTGCGATAGCGCCAGCAGCAAGCGCCCGCGCTCGGCTGCGCTGGTGCGGCTCCAGGTCTTATCGTAGGCGACACGCGCTGCCGCTACTGCCCGATCGATGTCGGCGGCATTGCCGCGCGCCAGCGCATCGAAGGGCAGGCCGTCGGAGGGATCAATCACGGCAATGCTATCGCCGCTGCTGGGCGCGACCCAGCGATTATTGATGAAATGCTGTCTCATGATTGGATTGATCCTTTTTTAGTTGTACGGGTATTTTGTGCGGGTATTACATGGCAATTGACATGCCGCCGTCGACATAGAGTACGTGACCATTGACATAAGTGGCGGCGTTGGAGGCCAGGAAGACGGCGGCACCAGCAATTTCCTGTGGTTGCGCCCAACGCCCCAGCGGGGTGCGCATGGCAAAGTGAGCATTGAACTTGGGATCGGCGATAGCCGCAGCATTGGCGGCAGTGACCACGCCACCCGGTGCGATAGCGTTGCTGGTGATGCCCAGCGATCCGTATTCTGCGGCCAGCGCACGCATCATGCCGGTCAGACCTGCTTTGGCGCCGGTATAGACAGCGTCGCCGGCGCGCGCCACCTTGCCGGCGATCGAGGTGACCGTAATGATCCGTCCGCTTTGTTGCGGCACCATCAGCCGTGCTGCTTCGCGCGCGAGGGTGTAGCCCGCAATCAGATTGGTTGCCAGCATGGATTGGATTTCGGCGTCACTGAACTCCAGCAGGGGTTTGCGATGACGTACCCCGGCATTGTTGACCAGAATGTCGAGCCGGCCGTGTTGTTGCGCGATCGCGGAAAAAGCGGCTTTGACAGCGGCGGCATCGGTAATGTCAAACGCCATTACCTGTGCTGAGCCGCCGCTGGCGCTGATGCCGGCGGCGGCACTGGCCAGCGTGACGCTATCGCGGCCGTTGAGAATCACATGGGCGCCGCTACCGGCCATGGCGCGGGCAATTTCCAAGCCGATATCACGGGCCGCGCCGCTGATGAGGGCGATTTTTCCGCTCAGCGAAAACTGTTGCAAATAGGGGAGTGCAGTTGTTGCTGTGGAGAGGGACATGATGCTGTATCCGTAGATAAAAGACGCTAAAAGATACCACTGTCTGCACACAATGCCGCAAGCCAAGCGCTGAACCATCTGGATTACTTTACCTGCGCGTAGCGCGGATGTCGTTAGTCGCGCGGGGGTGATGTAGCGGGAGCGATTTGCTACGGGGAGAAAAACGGCCGGAAACACCATTAGCAGCGCCGCTTTGAGCTGCCTGTACGTCATTTGATTGATAAAAAGTTAACTAAATTTAATAAATGCCTTAAAATCGAATTATTTAGTAGCCATATTCATATGATTTAGACGCAGCTTGGCTTGTAGTGAGGGGTGTTAATTGGCGTTTTTCTTGTGAAAAATAGATTGCTTTAAGGAAAAATCGTATTTTTTGCAGTCAAATAGGGCATTTTTTAGTTTGAATAACTTGGGCTCTTGTTAAAAATTTCAGTTTTTCAAAGTAATAGTGGTAAAAATGTCTCGTTAATTAAAACAAATAAAACAAATAAATTTTTATTTTGAATGACAATTGTTAAAATCGGTTTGTGCGAATGTGTTTTGTCGAGCAGACATGATCATTTTTGAAAACTGTCACATCTGACAAGCGAGGGGTACTTATGAAATGCTTGAGAGCGGTGGCCGTAGGCGATAACGTAGTCGGTCGCGGCGTCATGACGGTGGATGCGATCCATGTGTCTTCGCGCAAGAAGGTCGACATCATCAATCCGATCGACAGCATTGTCTTTCTGACCCGTATTCAGACCCGTATCCTGGCATGGCATGCTTTTGTGGCGCTTAAGGTGCGTACGCTGGCACAGCGCTTTGCGGCAGCGGTCATGAAAATCAATCGCGTCACTAAGAAAACGAACCAAGTCACTCTGCAAAATCTCGCATGGCTTGAGCGCACCGCTGGCATCGCGCAATCCCTGCAAAACCAAGTTGCACAACTATTTCAGGTCATCAATATCTTCAAGCTGGGCAGCCGCGATAGGCAGGCGTTTATCGGCTTGATCTTAAACAATCCCGCTCACGCAACATTGCAGGGTCGGCGGCATGTCTGGCGTGCAAAGATGGCCGGAAGATGCCGCCGGCAAACAGCATGTGGACTCTGGGAAAAGACGGGGGGGCTGCATGGGTAAGTTTTTTAGTCTGCCAATGCGCTATTCTCTGACGAACGGGTTTCACCTTCACGACAGCATCATTTAACTGGTCTTATGACTATTTTGAGCGAGATTAAACATGGATGCATTTCAAAAAGAAATTGACGAACGCACGAATCTGACCAGTAGCAATAAGTTCGAGTTGCTGTTGTTTCGACTTGGCAGCAGCGACGGTAGTGCTGGTGAATTATTTGGCATCAACGTTTTCAAGATTCGTGAAATCGTACCGATGCTACCCATCACCAGAGCCGCCGGCATGAAGTCGCCGATGATGGGCATGATCAACATGCGCGGTCAGGTGATTCAGGTGATTGACTTACCTGCAGTTGCTGGCTGTGTACCCAAGTCCGGCCTCAATATCTTGCTGATAACAGAGTTTGCCCGTCATACGCAGGCATTTGCGGTAGAGTCGGTGGAGGAAATCGTGCGGCTGGACTGGAGTCAGGTCTTGTCTGCGGAGTCGCGCGCCGGCGGTGACATTGTCACCAGTATCGCGCGTCTGGGCAACGGTGATGAGCCCGGCAGCCTGGTGCAGGTATTGGATGTGGAGCAGATCCTGGAGATGGTTTCGCCGATTCCGCAAACGCTGGAGAAAAATCAGGCCGACACCTTGGTGTCGCTGATCAAACCCGGTTCCATCATCCTCGCCGCAGATGATTCCAAAGTCGCTCGCGCCTTGATTGAACATGGTCTGACGACGCTCGAATTGCCTTTTATCATGACCAAAACCGGAAAAGAAGCCTGGGACAAGCTGCAATCCATGGCTGCTGAAGCCCAGCGTAGCGGCGGGCGTGTGAGTGATAAGGTGGCGTTGATGCTGACCGATCTGGAAATGCCGGAGATGGATGGTTTTACCCTGACGCGTAATATCAAGTCCGATCCACGCTTCAAGGATATCCCGGTGGTGATTCATTCGTCGCTGTCAGGTTCTGCCAATGAAGATCATGTCAGAAGTGTCGGCGCCGATGGTTATGTCGCCAAGTTTGCCATCGAAGAGTTGGCCGCAACATTGAAGACTGCCTTGTTAAAGAGGAAGTCCATGGCGTAGTCTGGTTGCGGGCCGCATGGGGTTGCCCGTAGTCGTCGATATTGACCGAGATTTTAGTCTACCAAAAGAATAATTTATGTCGATCGATAACCGAGAACAATTGGCAACCAGGGTCTATTTCGATCGTGGTTTCAACTGCGATAGCGCAAAAATATTGCCCGGAGAGTATTACTTCACGCACAAGGACATGATGATCGTGACCGTGCTGGGTTCCTGTGTTTCAGCCTGCATCAGGGATCGTGTCAGCGGCATTGGCGGCATGAATCATTTCATGCTTCCCGATGGCGGCGGCGAGTCCGACACCCCGGTGTCGGCATCGATGCGTTATGGCACCTATGCGATGGAAATTCTGATCAACGAACTTCAAAAAGCCGGGGCGAAGCGAGAAAATCTGGAAGCCAAAGTGTTTGGTGGCGGTGCCGTCATCAAAGGTATGACTGCCTTGAACGTAGGCGAAAGAAATGCCTGCTTTGTCAAAAAATTCCTGGCAACAGAAAAAATAAGAATCACGGCAGAAGATCTCAATGATGTCTGGCCACGGCGGGTGCATTTTTTTCCCAACAGCGGCAAGGTGCTGGTGAAAAAATTGCGTGAGCAGGATGCCGCACTGATCAGCTCCGAAAAAGAATATGCGGGCAAGCTGCAGGCCAAGCCGGTGGCCGGAGAAATCGATCTTTTCTAGCGTAGACTAGGCCATTACCAACGCAGCAGGGCAGGGCCGAAAATAGCGCCAAGCACGGCTGGAATCAGCATACCTATTAAATACCAGATGCCCCAGAAGGGGATGCCCATCTCCGGGCAATGCAAACAATAAGCCATGGTCGCCACGGAACCAGCGAGCAGGCCGGCCACCGCGCCGGCCGCACGCAAGCGAGTCGGCGCTAACTGACGCACTGCCCAGGTAATCGTCACGCACAGGGGGATAGACAGGAAGGCGATATTGAACGGGCAGGTACGCCAGGAAAATCCCATGATCAAATTCATACGCTCTGTCTGCGGCGCCAGGGCTAGCGAGGCCAGTGCGGCAATCCAGATGACCAATATCGGGCCGCTCGGCGCCAGCCACAATCGTGCACTGATGTTGCGCGTGCCAGGGCGGCTCAGCGGGATCAGCAGCAACAGTGAGGCAATCGCCACTGCCGAAGGGAAGGACACTTTGAACCAGAATAGGGGTGTCACCAGCATCTCGCGTATGTCGGGCCGCATGCCGAACACGATCAGCGTCAGCAGTATGGCGCCGATGGCGCCGAGCACCAGGGCCAGGCTCAAACTTCTGCGCTGAACATGGGGATCCACCGGGGTAATGCCGGTAGACAATAAAGAAATGAACTCGTCCGTTTTCATGAAAATAACCGTATCTTAGCCGCGAGAGATTTGAGGCCGCGATGTATCCCAATTTTAACTGCTGACTCGGATAAACCTGTCAGATGCGCGGTTTCGGCAACTGATAGACCTTGTAGTTTAACGTGAATGATGGGTAAGCGTTGTTTGTCGGGCAATTGCTCGAGCAACACGCCGACATCGCGCTTGGCATCGTTGGCCGGTTCTTCGTCAGCACTGGAAAAAATGTCGACATAGTCATCCAAGGGCTCGTTGAAGGCATCGTGGCGTGAGCGCATGCGCAAAAAATCCATCAGCTTGTAGCGTGCAATGGCATACACCCAGGCTGTCAGCGGCTCGTCGGCACGATAGGTGTGGCGCGCATTGTGTACGGCCAGCAAGGTTTCCTGCACGATGTCCTCGACTTCATCTTGCAGATGAAACAGACGCTTTCTGACATAGGCGCGCAGACGGCCGCTGAGCTCGTTGAGGAAGCTGCGATAAGCACTGTCATCGCCATCCAATCCCGCCAGGATCAAAGCTTTGAGGCGCTCCTCGACTGCCATCTCTGGTTTCGTCCCTGCTTTTACTTTCAGTTGCGTCATCAGGCGGCCAGCTTACGGAAGAAGTTGATGATAGGCATGTTATATGAGCGGTTATATTGTCGACGTTGCTTATGATTGGGGCACTTATTCGGCGGCCGCTTATTGTAGTAGATCATCGTGGACTATTGATATAGCTGGCCGACAAACAACACTGCGTCAGTCATAGACCGACCATTCACCAGCGTAGCAGGCGCGGGCCAAGCAAGGCGCCCATGATGGTGGGCAGCAGCATGCCGATGATGTACCAGACGCCCCAGAACGGCATCGTCATCTCAGTGCAATACAGGATATAGACCATCAAACCTTGCGCTCCGGCCACCAGACCGATACTTGCACCGGCCAGAGCCAAACGTGTTGGCGCCAGCCCGCGCATGGCCCACAGCATGGAAAAAAATGTCGGCAAGGCCAGCAAGACAATATTGAGTGAACAAACTTGCCAGGTGCTGCCAAGCACCAGCGCCAGTCGCAATGAGCTTGGCGCCAGCAATAAATACACGATGCTTGCCAGCCAGATCGCCGCCACCGGCGCGGCCAGTAATAGGATGCGTTTCAGACCGACCAAGACTCCCGGGCGCGCCAGCCGTGCGGTAATGCCTTGCGCTGAGATCAGAATCGCCAGGGGAAACGCCAGTTTGATCCAAAATAAGGGTGTCCTCAGCATTTGCGGCATGTCGCCGCGTATGCCATAGAGCATCAATAGCAACACTGATGCACCGATCAGTCCGCTTAGCAGCGCTAGGCCAAAGCGTTTTTCCAGCGTGTCCGAGACCTCGCGTGGATTGCCTGTGGCCAGCATGGACACCAGTTCAAGCGTTTTCATTCGATTCTCCATCTACTTCGTATCTTGCTTCTCTTGTGCGACGGCTGACGCCGGCTTTGCACGAGGTCTTATATGGTTGTTCGTTAAAGGAGGCGATCTAGTTACAACACTGACGAAATAAATTGGCTTGAATTTATTTTTACGCAGCTGTAACCGAATAAGCTTTGATCGCGAATTACATGTCAGATCATCTGCACAAGCACTCTTTGGTGCAGATATCTGCCCGATTCCATTTCAATCTATTTTTCTTGAGGAGTACGTTATGAGCACAATCAAACTTGCAACCGCCGCTTTCACTCTGGCCGCATTGACATCCGGTATCGCCATGGCGCAAAACATGCCGGCAGCCAAGACTGCTGTCGAGAAGTGCTACGGTGTTTCCATGGCAGGTCACAATGATTGCAAGGCGGGTGAAGGCACTACGTGTGCAGGCACCGCCAAGATGGACTATCAAACCAACTCCTGGAAAAATGTGCCGGCCGGTACTTGCACAAGTATCGTCACACCTAAAGGTCACGGTTCTTTGACAGCAATGTAATTGTCAGAAAACTCAACCTAAGGTCTGGCAATGAAAGCGATACTGGGAGCAGGGCTGGGATTGAAGCCGCAACATTTCGACGAAGCCTTGCAATGCAGTGACGCCGGCATGTGGTTTGAGGTTCATATCGAAAACTACCTGATGGCAGGCGGACCGCGACTGGCGTGGCTGGATGCCGTGCGCGGCCGTCACCCAGTGTCACTGCACGGGGTATCGCTTTCGCTGGCGGGAGCAGACGCTCCCGACCCGCAACATTTACAGCGTGTGGCGGCCTTAATCAAGCGTATCGAACCGACGCTGGTTTCCGAGCATCTAGCATGGTCGACCTTCAATGGCCGTTATTTTCCTGATTTGCTGCCGGTGCCGCGTACCAATGAAGTGTTGACGAGGCTTGCCGCCAACATTGCGCAAACGCAAGATTTTTTGAAGCGTCCCATCGCCATCGAAAATCCATCGCATTACCTGCGCATGGACAATCATGACTGGAGTGAAACCGATTTCTTGGGTGAGTTGGTCCGTCGCACCGGTTGCAGTCTGCTGGTCGATATCAACAATGTCTATGTCAGTGCCCATAATCTTGGCTATGACGCTCGCACCTACCTGGACCATTTGCCGGCGCAGGCCATCGCGGAAATTCATCTGGCCGGACATAGCGCAGACGATGATGGCGATGCTCATCTGCTGATCGATTCCCATGATGCTCCGGTCATCGAGCCAGTTTGGCAACTCTATCGTCATTTGCTTGATCGTATCGGTGAACGACCAACGTTGATCGAGCGCGACGGCAACATTCCTGCCTTCAGCGAACTGCTGCTGGAACGCAACCAGGCGCAGGCAATGCTGGCGGCGCCAGGAGTGCTGCCGTGAACAATATGGCGGATCGTTTCCAGTCTGATTTCATTCGGGCGATTTATGGTCACGAAAATGAAGCCGAGACGCTGGCGCAACTGACCAGTCAACCAGGTTTCAAGGTGTATCGCAACACAGTCCTCAAAGCCTGCGCTGATGCGCTTGCCGCCAATTACCCTAGCGTCGTGCAGTTGGTCGGCACCGACTGGTTTCGTTCGGCGGCGCTGATCCACGCACATGCCGAACCGCCGCAAAGTGTTTGTCTGATTGAGTATGGCCAGCGCTTCGCCGATTTTCTAAGCGATTTTGTGCCTGCTGCTGAATTGACTTATCTGGCCGATGTTGCGCGTCTGGATCGTTGTTGGACTGAATGCCATATCGCTGCCGATAGCCCCGCGCTGCAGGCCGCTCAATTGGCCGCGCTAGCGCCCGAAGCCTTGCTGCAAAGCGTCTTGCGCATGCGCGCAGCGGTACGCTGGCACTGGTGCTCGGCTCAACCAGCCTACACCATCTGGGATGCCAATCGGCGCCAGAGCGAACTGGCTCAAGAGCTGAACTGGCGCGGCGAAGGAGCTTTACTTAGTCGTATCGACGGCGCGGTGATATGGCAGCCGGCGAGTCTGGGTATGTGCGTGTTTCTTGATGCGTGCGCGCAGGGAGCAGATTTGCAAACAGCAAGCGGCAGGGCATTCGAGGCTGAGCCTGGCATCGACGTGGCGGCACTGTTGGGCACGCTGCTGGCGGCGCAAGTATTTGCACTTTGATTTCAGACATTATTTTTTTCATATTCATTGACGGAGCCTGTCATGCTTAGCCACCCAAAAACGGACGCATCGGTCACATCTGCGCAGCCAGTTGCATTGCGTCTTTATAACTTGGTCGCAGAACGGGCCTCGACACTGATCGGCGACGGCTTGCTGGCCTTGATCGCACGCGCGGCGATCGCGGCCGTCTTCTTCCAGTCGGGCCGCACCAAGGTCACTGGCTTTTTGACGATCAAAGATGGGACCTATGTTTTGTTTGAGCGGGAATACAAGATACCGCTAGTGCCACCCGATATCGCTGCGCATATGGCGGCCTATGCAGAACATTTTTTTCCACTGCTACTGGTGCTTGGTTTGTTCACCCGTTCGGCAGCGCTGGGGTTGCTGGGAATGACCACGGTCATTGAAATCTTCGTGTATCCCGATGCCTGGCCCACCCATCTGACCTGGGCTGGATTGCTGCTGTTTCTGGTTGGTCGCGGCGCTGGCGCTATCTCACTGGATCGCCTGTTCGGTATCAAGTAAGTCGTTTCTTAACGGAGTGCTATCCCATGTTTGCAAAACTGAAAATTCGCACTAGTTTGCTGTTTGTCCTTGGCATATTCTCCTTGGCGCTCTGGACTGCCGTGTTTATCGCCTGGACCGATGCGCGTTCGTCGGCACGTGCCATGCAGGAATTGATCGCGTTATCGGATAGCCAGATACAGCCCTTGCACGAAGTCGAACGGCTGTTCCAGCAGACGCTGATCAATATGGATAACGCTTACATCAATCTGGTGCGCGGCGATCAGATCAAAGCCAACGACTACACCCGCAAAGCATCGGCAGTCTTGCAGCAAGCCAAGAAAACCTTCGATAACTACCGTCAGGGTGACAAGTCAGAGGCGGGCTTGTCTGAGCGGGCGCAACAAGTAGGGCGCGCCTATGATGCCTACAGCAAAGTGCTGGAAGCGCGCGAAGTGGCGCTCTACGATGTTTCGCTGGACGCTTATGCCGCCGCCACCAGCAGTGCCGAAGAAGCGGACCGCGTGTTTGCCGGCACGCTACGGGATGTCATCCTGCATGCCGAGTCAGTGCGTTCGACCTTGATTGCTGCTGCGGAACAACGTTACACGATAGCCTCCTACCTGGCCGCCGGTCTGTTTATCTTTTCCTTGTTGCTGGTGGGTTTTTATTGGGTCTTGTTTGCTCGAGTCCTGCTGCGTCCTCTGGCGACCACTGGTCGGTATTTTGATCGCATCGCCGGTGGCGATCTCAGCGCCGTGATCGACGGGGCTTCAGATAATGAAATCGGTGTCTTGCTGGGTGCCTTGCAGCGCATGCAGCAAGGTCTAGTACGCACGGTTTCTTCGATTCGTCATGGCACTGAAGATGTCAACCGCAGCGCCCGCGACATTGCCCACGGTAATGTCGATCTGGCGGTGCGCACCGACCAACAGTCTTCGTCGCTGGAAGAAACCGCCGCCACCTTGGAGCAACTCTCGGCAGCCGTCAAGCAAAACGCCGAGAACACGCGCCATACCAATACGCTGGCGGCAACCGCAGCTGGCGACGCCGTCAAGGGTGGCGCATTGATGGCGCGCATTGTCGGTACGATGGACCAGGTTGCCAGCAGCGCCAGCAAGATTTCGGAAATTGTTAGCGTGATCGACGGCATTGCCTTTCAGACCAATATTCTGGCGCTTAATGCAGCGGTGGAAGCGGCCCGTGCCGGTACGCAAGGACGCGGTTTTGCGGTGGTGGCCACGGAGGTGCGTTCGCTGGCATTGCGCAGCGCCGAGGCGGCCAAGGAAGTCAAGGTACTGATCGGCGAATCGTCGGCCTGCATCGGGCTGGCTTCCGAACAAGTGATTGAAACTGGCCGTGCGATGGAGCAGATCGTCACGTCGGTCAATACCGTCATGAATACCATGAACGAGATTGCCGTGGCCACGCAAGAACAGGCCAATGGTCTGGAACAGGTCAGCCGCGTGGTGGTAGAAATGGATAAATCGACGCAGCAAAATGCCGCCCTGGTGGAGCATACGGCAGCCGCGGCCAATGCGCTGACCCGCCAGGCTGACAGTTTGATGGCGTCTGTTTCTGTCTTTACTGTTGAGGTATCAGACGTCCAGCTTCAGATCGAGCATGTAGCAGAGCCGAGTCTTAACGACTATGCCATGTTGCCATCGGCTTAAATTACTCTTTCAGATAGTGCGGGAAGCGCGTCTTGATCTCATCGACGTGCGCCAAGGTGCCCGACAGGTGCGCCCGTAACGCCGCCTGCGCCGCTGCCGGGTCGCCGGCGGCAATTGCAGCAACGATGGCAATGTGGTCGCGCAAGACCGCATGCGTCTTGCCCGGGATCGGTACATGCAGGGCGCGCAAGCGATCAATATGGCCGCTGTGACGGCGCACCATGATCCACAAGTCGGCAATGCTGCCAGCCTCATACATCGCGCGATGAAAGCCCTGGTCGGCGGCAACAAACTCGCTGTAGTCCTCACTGTCGACCAGCATTTTCTGCTTTTCTATACTTCTTTCCAGGCGCGTGATGAGTGCAGCATCAGGTGTCGTCGCCAGCGAGCGAACCAGTTCGAGCTCAATGGCGCTGCGCAGGAAATGCTCCTGACGCGCCACCGAAATATCAATCGCACGCACTACGGTGGCATGTTGCGGAAAGATGTCCACCAATCCTTCTTCCCCCAGTTTCATCAAGGCATCGCGGATCGGCGTCTGACTCAGACCAAACTGCAGCGACAGTTCGGCCCGCGACAACACGGTGCCCGGCACGAGCTCAATGGCGATGATGGCATCGCGTAGGCGCTCAAATACCTGCGGCGCCGCGTGACGCGAGCGGTCAAGTTGCAGTTGGAATCGTTCTAAAGGCGATGGCATAGGCGCAGCGGCAATCCGGGCGGAGCGAAAATGGAAACCGGCACAGTTTGATCAACACCACCGCAATGCCGGCTTGATTGCTGGTGTTGCCGACATGATAAAACAGTTTCCTATCATTGACGCACTAATATATTAATGTTTTAATGCTTGAAAATGTGTCCCGCCAAGCGTAGACCAGACCAATCAGGAGACCCGTAGTGAAAGCATCGCCAGCGGCAAATAGGGCATTCCAGACTTCACCGTCCTTGGCGATGGCCGTCGCCAAGATCAAGCAACGCATCTTGCCGTTGTTTGTGATCATGTTCATCGTCAATTACATCGATCGGGTCAACATCGGCTTCGTGCGCCCGCATCTGGCGGCCGACATCGGCATCGGCACCGCCGCCTATGGCTTGGGCGCGGGCTTGTTTTTCGTCGGTTATGCCTTGTTTGAAGTGCCGTCCAATATGTTGCTGCAAAAATTCGGCGCCAAGGCCTGGTTGAGCCGGATCATGCTGACCTGGGGCCTGGCGGCGATTGCCATGGCGTTTGTGCAGGGCGAGACCTCGTTTTATGTCTTGCGCTTTGTGCTGGGTATCGCCGAGGCCGGCTTCTTCCCGGGCATCATTTATTACTTCACCCAATGGCTGCCCAACGGCGAACGTGGCAAAGCCATGGCAATCTTTTTGAGCGGATCGGCGCTGGCTTCGATTCTTTCCGGCCCGATATCGGGGGCGCTGTTGCAGATCGCCGGACTTGGATTGCACGGTTGGCAATGGATGTTCATCATCGAAGGCGGCGCGTCGGTGGTGTTGTGCGCTTGCGTCTGGTTCTGGCTCGACTCGAAGCCGCAAGATGCTCACTGGCTGAGTCCGCAAGAACGCGACTTGATCGTCGATACCATCGCCGCAGAACAAGCTGAGCGGGCTTTGCAGCGCGTCGACAATCCGTCCATGATGGCGCTGCTGCGTGATCCGCAGATTGCGATTTTCTGCTTTATCTACTTCTCGATCTCACTGACCATCTATGGCGCCACCTTTTGGTTGCCCAGCATCATCCGCCAGATGGGCAGTTATTCTGATATCGAAGTTGGTCTGTTCAATTCCATTCCGTGGATCATTTCGATTGTCGCCATGGTTTGCTTCGCCAGCCTGGCAACGCGCTTCCGGTTTCAACAGGCCTGGGTGGCAGCGACATTGCTGATTGCCGCGCTCGGCATGTATCTCTCGACCTTCGGCGGGCCGGTATGGGCCTTCATTGCGATCTGTTTCGCTGCCGTCGGTTTCAAGGCGGCTTCGTCCTTGTTCTGGCCGCTGCCGCAGTCCTATCTGGATGCGCGTATTGCCGCCGCAGTAATTGCGCTCATCAATTCCCTGGGCAATCTGGGTGGCTTTGTGGCACCGACGGCATTTGGATTTCTGGAGCAAAAAACCGGCTCGATTCAGGGCGGTTTGTATGCGCTGGCGGTGACCTCGGTGCTGGCCGCGATTGTCGTGTTTTTTGCCCGCGCCGGCGGCAAGAAATAAATCCTAAATACTTTATCTCTCATTCCTCTAGCGGAGCCCAACTATGAAAATCACCCGAGTCACCGTGACGCCGATTGCATTCAAGGATGCACCCTTGCTCAATGCGAGCGGCATTCATGAACCGTATGCCCTGCGTTCCATCATTGAGGTCGAGACCGACAATGGCTATCTAGGTTTGGGTGAAAGTTACGGCGATGCTGCCGCGCTGACGATGCTCGACCGCGTTAAAACTGAATTAGTGGGGCTCGATCCCTTCAACCTCAATGGCTTGCGCAACATTGTCCAGACCGTGGTTGCGGGCACCGTGTTGATGCCCAATACCGGCGCCGAACTGGCGCCAGGGTCGCATGCCAGCAAGGCGGTCAGCAATGCGTATTCGGCTTTTGAAGTCGCCTTGATGGACATTCAGGCGCGCTATCTGAATGTGCCGCTGGTTGATTTGCTTGGCGGTGCTGTGCGCACCGAGGTGCCGTTCAGTGCTTATCTGTTTTTCAAATATGCACAGCATATCGATAGTCCCTATGCACCAGACTCCTGGGGCGAGGCGCTGAGTGAAGAGCAAATCGTGGCGCAGGCGCGCCGGATGATCAATGAGAACGGCTTCCAGAGCATCAAGCTCAAGGCTGGCACACTCGCACCTGAGCATGAAGTAGCCTGCATCAAGGCCTTGAAGAAAGCCTTTCCGGGCGTGCCGCTACGGATCGATCCCAACGGTAATTGGTCGCTGGAGACGGCGGTGCGGATGGCCGAATTGCTGGGTGATGATCTGCAATACTACGAAGATCCGACCCCGGGGCTGGAAGGCATGGCCGAGTTGCATCGTCGCACCGGTCTGCCACTGGCCACCAATATGGTGGTCACAGACTTCGACGAATTTCGCCGCAGTGTCGCCTTGAACAGTGTGCAGATCGTGCTGGCCGACCACCATTACTGGGGCGGCTTACGCAATACCCAGTTGCTCTCGCTCATGTGCGATACCTTTGGCTTGGGCGTGTCGATGCATTCCAATTCGCATCTGGGCATCAGTCTGATGGCCATGTCGCATGTCGCCGCTGCGGTACCTAATCTATCCTATGCCTGCGACACACATTACCCCTGGCAAGAGGCCGATGAAGAAGTCATCAAAGGCGGCAAGCTGCCGATTCGCAATGGTTGCGTGAGCATTACGCGGGAACCGGGATTGGGCGTGGAACTCGACCGCGATCAATTGGCCAAGCTGCATGATCTCTATCTGCATTGCGGTATCCGTTCGCGTGACGATGTGCGACAGATGCAAAAATATAAACCCGACTGGAAGACCGTCAAGCCGCGTTTTTGAGTTGTCAGATCGTCACCAGCGCTAATCCACGCGGCCGCACTGATATTGCGGCCGCATGAGGTGGTTACGCCGTCCTTGCCTAGCGCAGTCCCAGTTTTTCTTGCCAGCATCCAAACGTACAATGCGGTTCAAAAATGCATACAAAAATGACGCATAAGTGTTTTTTTGAGTTACATTCGATCGAGTAGGTTGTTTTTGGGTAACGAGGAAAAACTTGCATAATTTCTAACTACAGTTACTCTTTGCTTAGCCGCTTAATCGAATATTCTGTGGTGCTTCACTGTTGCCTCAGGAGTAAAAAATCTGATGTGGCGTTGGCCAGGATGTGGCGGCAGCGACCTTGGGAGAGATTGCTGCTGGAAGGCCAGATTTTTACAGTTCATGTCATCTGGCAAATAAGTTTCTCGCTGGTAATCCAGGCTCCCAAAGGTCGTTCTGTGAATCAATATACTTATACGAAATGAGCTGGGAGACATCATGAGCGTTCTAAGCAACATAAAAATTGGCAAGCGCCTGTCCATGGGTTTTGCACTGACCTTGCTTTTTGCCATTTTGATTACCGTAATAGGTATCTGGCGGCTTGATACGGTGGCCGATTCTACGCGGCAGATGATGGCGCAGCCCTTGGCCAAGGAGCGCTATATCGATGACTGGTATCGCAATATCTTTGGTGGTGTACGACGCACCTTGGCAATTGCCAAAAGCAGCGATGATGCCCTGGGGAAATTTTTTGCGGATGACGTCAAGGCATCGACAGAGGGTTCCACCATACTGCAAAAGAAAATTGAATCCCTAGTCGACACCGACGCAGAGAAAACCTTGTTCGATGCCGTCGGAGTCGAGCGTAAGCATTACATTGCCTCGCGCGACAAAATCATCGCGCTCAAGGCGGCCGGCAATCAAGATGGGGCGAATGAAGAACTGCAAAAAAACTTCATTTCTGTTGCTGCCAGTTATCAGAAAAAAGTGGAAGAATTCCTCGCCTTTCAGCGCAAGACGATCGATGACATGGCGCAGCATATCGATAGCATTGCGACGCAAAGCAAAGTATTGATGAGTGCGTTGGCGGCATTGATGTTGCTCCTGGGCGGCATTTGCGCCTGGATGCTGACGACCAGCATTACGGTGCCGCTTGCCTTTGCCGTCAAATTGTCGCGTCAAATTGCGGAGGGCGATTTGACAGGAGAAGTCATGGTGAGCTCCAAAGATGAATTGGGGCAGTTGAATCAGGCGCTCAAGGACATGAGTGGTAGCTTGTTGCGTATTGTGGGCCAGGTACGCGAGGGGGCCGATACGATTTCGACCGCATCGGCCGAGATCGCCAGCGGCAATCTCGATTTGTCGAGCCGCACTGAACAACAAGCCGGGGCGCTGGAAGAAACGGCGTCAGCGATGGAAGAGCTGACCTCGACGGTCAAGCAAAATGCCGATAATGCCCGGCATGCCAGCGAGCTGGCTTCCTCTGCTTCGGCCATCGCAGTGCAGGGCGGCGGCATTGTCGGTCAGGTGGTCGATACCATGGGTGCGATCAACAGCTCCTCGAAGAAAATTGTCGACATCATCAGTGTGATTGACGGCATTGCCTTTCAGACCAATATTCTTGCCTTGAACGCGGCCGTTGAGGCGGCACGTGCCGGCGAGCAAGGACGGGGCTTTGCGGTGGTTGCCAGCGAAGTACGCGGTCTGGCCCAACGTAGCGCCGCAGCTGCCAAGGAAATCAAGGAATTGATCGGTGATTCAGTCGACAAGGTCGAGACCGGTAGCAAATTGGTAGAGCAAGCTGGGGCGACCATGAGCGAAGTGGTTGCCAGCGTCAAACGCGTGACCGATATTGTCGGTGAAATCAGCGCCGCCAGTCAGGAGCAAAGTGCCGGTATCAATGAAGTCGGCAAGGCTATTTCGTTGATGGACGAAAGCACGCAGCAAAATGCGGCATTGGTCGAGCAGGCAGCAGCAGCAGCGAAATCGATGCAAGATCAAGCCGGCACGCTGGTGCAGGTGGTCAGCGTGTTCAAGATCGATGGACGTAACGCCGCAATCCGGACTGCGCCGACAGCAGCGATGCCTCAACGCAAGGTGCTGGCCCATGCTCAGATTAGCAGCAAAAACATCACTGCAAGCCACAAGCCTGTGACATCGAAACCGGCTTCACCAAGCCTGGCATCAGCCAAAGTGGTATCGGTGCCCAAGTCCAGCGACGGCGATTGGGAGCAATTCTAAGCAGCCCTGGTCGTTGATAAGGAAACTAGGCGAGGCGAACGCAGTCATTGCGTTCGCTGCCTTCTGGTTCAGGCGCTTATTTCCACAGCGCGCACTTGGATTCGGCCTTGGTCGTATAGGCTTGCTCGCCAGGAATGGTTTGCACGACCTTGTAATAATCCCAGGGATACTTGGAGTCTGCCGGTTTTTTGACTTCCATCAAATACATGTCGTGCACCATGCGTCCATCCTGGCGCACGTAGCCGCCTTTGGCGAAAAAATCATTAATCTTGGTCTGGCGCAGTTGCGCCATGATTTTGTCGGCATCATCGGTGCCGGTTGCCTTGACCGCGTTCAAATATTGTATGGTCGCCGAGTAATCGGCTGCTTGCAACATGGATGGTTCGCGTTTCATTTTGGCGAAATAGCGCTTGGACCAGGCGCGCGTCTCATCATTCAAATCCCAGTACCAACCATCGGTGAGATACATGCCTTGGGTCAGGTTCAAGGTCAGGGCGTGGACATCGTTGATGAACATCAGCAGACCAGCCAGTTTCATGGTCTTGGTCAGTCCGAATTCGTTGGCGGCCTTGATCGAATTGACGGTGTCGCCGCCGGCATTGGCCAGGCCCAGTATCTGTGCTTTGGAACTTTGCGCCTGCAGCATGAAGGAAGAAAAATCCGATGCACCCAAAGGATGGCGAACGGCGCCCACAATGGTACCGCCGGCAGCTTTGACGACATTGCTGGTGTCCGCTTCTAGCGAATGGCCGAAGGCATAGTCGGCGGTGAGGAAGAACCAGCTCTTGCCGCCTTGCTTGACGATGGCCGATCCGGTGCCCTTGGCCAAGGCGACCGTGTCATAAGCGTAGTGCACGGTATAGGGCGAGCAGTCTTCGTTGGTCAGGCGTGCGCTGGCACCGCCGATGGCGAAATAAACTCGCTTTTTGTCGGCCGCGACTTTAGCCATGGCGAGGTTGGTGGCCGAATTGGTACCGCCGATGAGCATGCTCAGGCCTTGCTGATCGAACCATTCGCGTGCCTTGGTGGCGGCAATGTCAGCCTTGTTTTGATGGTCGGCCAGGACAAATTCAATTTTCTTGCCATTGACGCTACCGCCAAAGTCGGCGATCGCCATCTTGACCGCTTCGGCGCCACCCTGACCATCGATGTCGATATAGACTCCTGAGAGATCGGTAATCATGCCGATCTTGAGCACTTCGCCGGACATCTGTGCATTTGCCGGTGCCGCGATTGTCCAGGCGGCGACGGCGGCCAGGACTGCTGTTGCCATGTTACGTAATTTCATGTTGTCTCCTGATTTTTATAGTTGGGTCTGATGTTTGCAACGCTCAACATCCGCAGTAAATAACACCTGTAAATAACACCTACATGTAACACCGGGTCTGGCGCCCGGTTGTTGAAATTGAAATGTTGGTTCTCGCTTCAGTATGCGGCCTGGTAAATACGCATGGCGTCTTCCAATTGCAGCGGGCGAGGATTATTGCCAAGCAAACGCGTTTGCAACATGGCTTCTGTTGCCAGAGTGGACAAATCCTTGGTGCCGATGCCGACATCTCGCAAGCGCGATTCGATACCGGTGCTGGTAGCTAACCCAGCTGCCCAGTCAACCAGCGCCTGGGCGCCGGCCTCGATGCTGCGGCCGGGCGCGGGCAGGACAATGTCGGCCAGCTCCGCATACAGAGGCGCCGCCGCAGGCAGATTGAAGTGCAGAACATGTGGCAGAACCAGGGCATTGGACAAGCCGTGGGCAACATGAAACAAGCCACCGATGGGATAGGCCAGCGCGTGCACTGCGGCTACCGGCGCATTGGCAAATGCCTGTCCCGCCAGCGTTGCACCCAAGAGCATGGCTTCGCGGGCAGGGCGATCATTGCCGTTACGACAAGCCGCGAGTAAATTGCCAGAAAGCAAACGCAATGCCTCGCGCGCCAACATGTCTGAGAGGGGATTTTTCTTGATTCGGCTGGTGTAGGCCTCAATGGCATGCACCATGGCATCGATGCCGGTGGCAGCAGTGATGCGTGGCGGCAAGCCCATCGTCATCTCAGTGTCGAGAATGGTGAGGTCGGCATACAGGCGGGCAGAGAGCACGCCGGCCTTGGTCGTGTTGCCGGTGGTGACGATCGAGATGGGCGTGACTTCAGAGCCGGTGCCAGCGGTGGTCGGGATCTGCACCAACGGCAAGCGCGTGGCGGTGATTTTATCGATGCCGTACATCTCCGAAAGCGCTTGTTCTTCGCTGGCAAGAACGGCGATCAGTTTGGCCACATCCATGGAGGAGCCGCCACCCAGGCCGACAATGATTTCCGCCTGAAATGCCCGCGATTTCTCTGCCGCTGCCAAGACTACCGACTCCGGTGGATCGGCGACGACGTCGCTGATCACGCACACGTCCCAACCGGTCTTAATGAGGTTGTCCAATGCAGGCGAGAGCAAACCACTTTTAAATAAATAGGCATCAGTGACCAAGCTCAAGCGCTTTTTGTCAAAACGCTCACGCAGGATTTCACCTAAGCGCCGGCAGGCGCCATAGTCATGCAGTAGGGTGGGTACCGTTTGAAATTGGAAGGCGGTCATCATCAGCTATCGGCAGTGTGGCGAGGCATGACTGAGTGCCTCGCGGGGATCTTTAGTTCATTTCTAAAGTTGTCATACAAGACGTGAGACATCGCAGAGTCTAGCAGATTAAACTTATCGACCCAGCAATTTGTGTGAGCCGAAAATGTCTACTTTAGACCGGGCGGATTTTGGGCTAGGGGCATGTGGGCCATCATCAAGCAATTCGATATCATGCCTATTACAGCACCGACTATATGCTTACCGTCGTTTGGCACCTCAAAAATTTATATTTCGTGAGCGACTCCTCATGAGAAAATTTGCCCTGATTTCATTAGCAGTAACGTTTTTAGAGACAAATACATATTTTCCATGAGGTTTCTCCATGCGTTTTTTTCCACAACGCGCTTTCGCATCTGTCATCTTTCTCATCGCCGCGCAGGCCGTCTTTGCGCAAATCCCGAAAACAGTGTTCCTTGAGGATTTGACCTGGACCGAGCTGCGCGGCCAGATTCAAGCCGGCAAGACCACCATCATCATTCCTATCGGGGGCACTGAGCAAAGCGGTCCTGATGTTGCACTCGGCAAACACAATGCGCGCGTCAAGATACTTTCTCAGCGCATCGCCGATGGTCTCGGCGATGCCATCGTGGCGCCGGTCATCGCCTATGTGCCAGAGGGCGGTTATGCGCCGCCGACCTCGCACATGCGCTTTCCCGGCACCATTACCGTACCGGACGACGTCTTTGAAAAGACCCTGGAGTCGGCCGCGAACAGCTTCAAGGTGCACGGGTTCACCAATGTCGTCTTTCTTGGCGACCACGGCGGTTACCAGAACGATGTCAGACAGGTCGTCGCCCATCTCAACAAAAGCTGGGCCGGCTCGCATGCGCGCGCATTCGCGCCGCCGGAGTATTACGGTACCAGCTCGGACGGCTACATCAAGATCTTGCGCCAGCACGGCGTCAGCGATGCCGAGATTGGCACACATGCAGGACTTGCAGATACCTCGCTGCAGTTGGCAGTTGCACCACAGATGGTGCGACTCGATCAGCTGCAACACGGCCCGAAACTAGGACCGGGCGACGGTGTCTATGGTGGTGATCCTCGCCATTCCAGCATTGAACTCGGTCAACTTGGCGTTGACGCGATTGTGTCGCGCACCATCGATGCCATCAAAAAAGCAAGCACTTCTCATTGAAGCATGTTCTGCTTCCAGCCAATTCATTCAATATCGACATTCATCATGCAATTGTGTTCTTCTTATTTTTCGCGTCTTGCCACCACCGTCGCGCTAGCCGGTTTCTGCGCAGCTGGTGCGGCATCGGCGGCATCCGCCGTCGCCACGGTGGCCGGTATGCCGCCCGTAGTGAATCCCGACAACCTATACAGCGAAGCGGGTGCCGACCATATGAGTCCCGCAGTCGCCAGCGCGTTGCCGCGCGTGTACGTGCCAAACCTGCGTTCGAACGACGTCTACGTGATTGATCCGGCCACGCTCAAGGTGGTCGACAAATTTCGTGTCGGCTTCAGTCCGCAGCATGTCGTCCCGGCATGGGATCTGCAAACGCTGTGGGTAGCTAACAATGCTGAAGGACAAGCCGACGGCAGCCTGACTCCGATTAATCCGAAGAGTGGCAAACCGGGCCATCAGGTCATGGTCGATGATCCCTACAACATGTACTTCACGCCGGACGGTAAAGAAGCGATCGTGGTGGCCGAAGCTCATGCGCGCCTGGATTTTCGCGATGCACATACGATGGCACTGAAATCGAGTCTCAAAACGCCGCAGTGCAAGGGCATCAATCACGCCGATTTCTCGATCGATGGTAAGTACGCGCTCTTCACCTGCGAATTCGGCGGTAGGCTGGTCAAGATCGATATGGTCAACCGCAAGGTTGTGGGTTACCTCGAACTCGACAAGAACGGCATGCCCCAGGACGTGCGCATCTCGCCGGACGGAAAAGTATTCTATGTCGCCGACATGATGGCCGACGGCGTCTTTCTGGTTGACGGCGACAGCTTCACGAAGATCGGCTTCATCAAGACCGGTATCGGCACCCACGGCCTGTACCCAAGTCGCGACGGCACCCGGCTCTATGTGGCCAATCGCGGTTCCAATCTGGTGCACGGGCCGAAACATGGCAAGGGTAGCGTATCGGTGATCGACTTTTCCACGCGCAAGGTCATCGCGAACTGGCCGATTCCGGGTGGCGGCAGCCCCGACATGGGCAACGTCAGCGCTGACGGCAGCATGCTGTGGTTATCAGGACGCTTCGACGATGTGGTCTATGCCATCAATACCAGCACCGGTGCGGTCACTTCCATTACGGTTGGCATGGAGCCCCACGGCCTTACGGTCTGGCCGCAGCCCGGACGTTATTCGCTGGGCCACACCGGCAACATGCGATGAGCAATGACGTGCAAGCGAGCCAACGCGCGATAAAGCGCGATTCTGCTTTAGCAGCCTGCTCCGCTAACGCGGCGGTCTGCAGCGCGTGCTCAAGTTGCGTTGCCGGCTCGCCGGTGTATTGCGTATCATCGTGCCGCAGGAACAGTGCGTGAATGTCTGCCAAGCTTAGTGACATAAAAATCCTGGCATTGCGATGACATGCACGTGCAATTTATCTAACGCTCACCCCGAGCTGCTCAAGCGCACGACCGATTGCGGCAACCGCGTTGTGCAACTCATTGGCATCGATGGCGCCGATGCAGCCTACCCGGAACGTCTCGACCGCAGTCAATTTGCCCGGATAAAGTACGTAGCCGGCATCGCGTACTGCGGCATAAAAATCGGTAAATTTCCACGCTGGATCGCGCGGTGCATGGAAGGTAACGATGATCGGCGCTTGCACTTCGGGGCGCAGAAACGGCAAGAATCCCAGCGACTTCATTGCCGTTACCAGCGTCGCGCAGTTGCGCGTGTAGCGTGCGCCGCGCGCCACCTGACCGCCTTCAGCGATGAACTGATCGAGTGCGGTGCGCAATGCCGCGACCACATGCGTGGGGGGAGTGAAGCGCCACTGCGTGGTCTTCTGCATATACACATATTGATCGTGCAGGTCCAGTGCCAGTGACGGCGAACGGCCTGCGCTATCTTCCAGCAGGCTGCGGCGCACGATCACGAAACCCATTCCAGGCACACCTTCCAGACATTTTCCGCTAGCCGACACCAGGGCGTCGATGCCGCCCTTGCGCAAGTCGATTGGCAAAGCGCCGAATGAGCTCATCGCATCAACGATCAGGCCTTTAGCGTATTGTTGACATACTGCGGCGATTTCATCGAGTGGATTGAGTAGCCCCGCGCTAGTCTCCAGATGTACTTGTGCGACATGGGTGATGCGGGTGTCGTTCTTGAACGCATTTTCAAGGGCAGCGGCACTCACCGGTTCGTCCTCGCGCAGCGGCAGTTCGACATAAGCAATGCCCATGCGTTGCAAGATGCGGATGATGCGCGCGCAGTAGGCACCATTGTTCGCTACCAAAACACAAGCGTTGCGCGGCACCAGGGTGCCGAGCGCAGCTTCGACAGCGAAGCTGCCACTGCCTTGCAGCGGGACACAGACATAGTCGGCTGCGCCATGGACGATATCGACGAGATCGGCGCATACGGTTTGCGTCATGCGATTGAAGCTGACATCCCATGAGCCCCAGTCGCGCAGCATGGCCTGCCGGGTCGCCAAGGATGTCGTCAAAGGACCAGGGGTTAGCAGAACAGGGTCGTTTCCAAGAATCACACCGCCTCCATCATTAGATCAGCCGCATTGCACGGGGCAAAGAATTTGGCATGATAGTAGTAAATTTCATTATGTATAGGAAACTCTGCGCAAGCCTCGAAATAAAAGTTTGATTCAATAAATGGGCTCAATACTGCTTAAATTCGATGAAGCCAAGAGCAGCGTGCACCTCCGTGAACCCCGTTGGACACCGTAATCCGGTGT
>Ga0302155_10000063_pt1 | contig 86808 bp, 68 predicted proteins | sample I_Bog_N3_1_FD_193508 | JGI IMG/M metagenome (GOLD analysis project Ga0302155, IMG submission 193508) | Peat permafrost microbial communities from Stordalen Mire near Abisko, Sweden - I_Bog_N3_1 | ecosystem: Environmental > Terrestrial > Soil > Wetlands > Peat | place: Sweden: Abisko, Stordalen... | reverse complement strand
GTCCAGTAGCGTATCAATATCCAGAGACCGATCTTTGGGCATGACATAGCCTAGCGTGTCTTCATGCATAAAGGTGTTGTGTCGGCGCAAGCAATCGACGTGGGCGTAGTAGACCGCACCATTCAAGGCATAGACCGGGGGCAGGTCTTGACGACGTATTCCTATTGGGTCATTGGTGAGTTTGCATAAGCGTTGCTCTAGACTGAGGGTGAACATCCAGTTAGGGTGGTTTCTGGGTTCGACCACCGAAACGACTGAAGGAACGTTTTTTTCTTGCGCCAGTCGGATGCACGCATCGATATCTGCCGTTGTGCGTAATGGCGAGGTAGGTTGGAGTAAGACAACGGCGTCAAATTGCGGTAGTTGATCCAGTGCATGTAGTACCGGCACAATGCCGGGCGTATCGTCCATGGCTAACTCGGTTGGACGTATAAAGGGGACTTGTGCACCGTAATAGCGACTGATTTCGGCAATTTCCAGATCGTCTGTGCTGACCACCACAGCGCCAATCTGTGTTGATGCTAGCGCTGCTTCAATGGTCCAGGCGATGAGTGGTTTTCCACCCAGAAGTCGGATATTTTTTCGGGGGATACCCTTTGATCCGCCACGGGCAGGGATTAACGCAAGAATGTTCAAGTCTGATTCCTATATTCGTAGAGGGTATCCGTGTCGCTACTTAGTGATAATGCTGCATAAATGCTGATATGATGCCAGACTACGGCGTTGTGTTGCAACAAATCAAGCTATCAAGCTATTTTGACTGGAATTAATCGAATCTGTCACAGTGATTGCGTCATCAGTTTGTGACGGTGATAGGCAGTTGTGACTATAATTAAATTGAAATTGATCGAAAATGAAGAAAATCGGACGCAACAAAAATCGTATTAGTACTAAGGTCATCACTGCTGCTGATACTAATCAGTTGATGCAATCAGCGATTCAGATTCACCTCAGCGGACAGTTGCATGAGGCCGAACTACAGTACCGACAAGTGATAGCGTTGCAGCCACGGCATGCCGATGCCTTGCATTATTTGGGGGTCATCGCGTATCAAAAAGGACAGTGCCTAGAGGCTGAGCAGTTGATTACTCTAGCCATTGCAGAAAACCCTACTAATGCCAGCTATTTTAGTAATTTAGGGGTGGCGTTACGTGATCAGGGTAAATTTCAGCAAGCTATCACTAGCCATCGACGCGCACTTGAACTGAATCCAGAGTACGTGGAGGCTTACACCAATTTGGGTGTTGCCCTAGTTGATGATGATGAGATAGATCAGGGTATTGAGTGCTATCAACAAGCCTTAGCACGTAATCCGGATTATATTGTTGCTCTGGATAACCTGGGAGTGCTATGGCGCTTGAAGGGGCGGTTTGACGAATCAATTGTACTGCATCAGCGGGTGTTGCAGCTTGACCCGAGTTATCTGGTGGCATACACCAATTTAGCCGCATCGTATATTGAAATCGAACAAATGGAATTGGCTACCGCGCAGTGTCAGAAGGTGCTAGAACTGAACCCATCCTATGTTGAGGCGTATGTGCTGTTAAGTCAAATTTGCGACTTATTGGGCTATGTGGACGAAACTTTGCCATTTATGACCAAAGCGATTCAACTGGACCCACACAACAAAAACATGCATAACATCTTGTTTAGATGTGCTCTGTATTATCTGCGGGTAGGCAATCTGGAAGAGGGCTGGAAACAGTACGAAAACCGTTGGTTGAAACATCCTGATCCGGTACTAAAGCGCATTTATCCATTTCCGTACTGGCAGGGAGAGTCGCTGGCGGATAAAACCATTTTCGTGTTTGTCGAGCAGGGGATTGGTGATCAGATTATGTTTTCCAGTATGTACGCTGAACTGGTTGCTCTGTCCAAACGGGCTATTTTGGGCTGCGCTCCCAAAATGATTCCCTTGTTACGACGGAGTTTCCCTGGCGCCGATATTATTGATATCGATGATGCTGCTGAGGTTGCGGCGCTGGATCAAGCTGGGATTGACGTGCAGTCCGCCGCCGGTTCACTATGTATGTGGCTACGACCGACGGTCGCTAGTTTTCCGCAACGGGATGCGTTTTTGACCCCCAATCCGGAGCGTGTGGCTTATTGGAAATCGCGCTTGGCTGAGTTGGGACCGGGTTTGTGTGTCGGTATCAGCTGGCGCAGCGGCAACATGAAAGGAAATCGTCCCCTTTACTGTACCTCCATCGAGCAATGGCAGCCGATTTTCTCGATTCCCGGTATCCATTTCGTTAACCTGCAATACGATGAATGTGCCGATGAATTGAATTATGCGCGCGAGCATTTTTTCGTGGATATTCACGCGTTTTCTGAGGTCGATTTATATAATGATCTGGATGAAGCCGCCGCGCTGACTAGCGCCTTGGATCTGGTGATTTCTGCCCCAACAACCGCAGCAATTCTTTCTGCTGCCTTGGGTGTGATGACGTGGGAAATAATGCGCGGTTTGGAATGGCAGTATTTTGGTACGGATAAAAATTGCTTTTATTCTAATTTGCAGGTGTTTCATAAAAAAATTGGCGATGAATGGGATGCAACCATCAATGACGTGGCCGTACAACTAAAGCAGGTCGTGAATGCCAAGTTAGTAGCGCAGCAATAACCAACAGTATGGTGCACATGGTGACTGCAGCGATCGTTTTTTAGTGTTTTTAAGCAATAATTTATTTTTATTATTAAAAATAAGCGTATGCTATGCATAACAAAAGATTCTTTTGATTAACAGTTTTGCGTCTTGGTGGGTTGGAAAAAATGAGTAAATTAACATTTCAGCAAAAATTATGGGCTCCGCTTATTTGTAGTTTATTCTGCATTGCGTTTATTTTTACCTATTATTCAGTACAGTCGCGCACCCTCCGGCTTGAGGAACGTAAGCTGGATATGATCAATCTGGATAATGCCAGTTTGAATGTCGTCAAGCATTTCGGTGACTTGGCTGCGGCGGGGTCGATGCCGCTCGCTCAGGCTCAGCAGCAGGCGATGTCGGTGGTGAAGAGTATGCGCTATGCTAAAGACGGTTACATCAGTATTTCCAATTTGGATAGCGTGGTGGTGATGCATCCGACCAAGCCGGAAAACGATGGTAAAAATATGACGGATTTTAAAGATGCGAATGGGACGTATTTGTATCGTGAGATTTCCGCTATTGGCCATTCTGAGTCAGGTGCTGGTTTTTTATCCTATGTCTGGCCGCGTGCTAGCGGTAGTTCTGAGCAAATTCCTAAATTGGCGCGGGTAGAAACGTATAAACCGTGGGGATGGACCCTGACGACAGGGATTTATGTGGATGATTTGGATCTGGCATTTCGGAATTCGTTATTACAGTCTTTTGGCGGTTTTTTGGTGATTTGTATTATTTTATCAGTCATCGTGAGCTATATTAATCGCCATTTACAGGATGCTATCGGAGGTTCGCCTGAATATGCCACTGAAGTGGCCAGTCAAATCGCCCGTAATGATTTAAGTGTGCCAGTGACTGTTGCAGCACAAGATCGTCATAGTATCTTATTCGCGATGAAAACTATGCAATTCAATTTGGTGGCAGCGATTAGTGAAATCCGCGAAAGTGCCGATACCATTGCTGCTGCCTCGGAACAGATTGCGGCTGGTAATATGGACTTGTCGGCCCGTACGGAGTCACAGGCAAGTTCATTGGAAGAAACGGCGTCTTCGATGGAGCAACTTACCTCCACCGTGAGCCAGAATGCGCAGAGTGCGAATAAGGCCAATCAATTAGCATTGTCTGCCGCCGACGTGGCAAAACAGGGCGGAGCGGTAGTGTCACAGGTGATTGCCACGATGGAAGTGATTAATGCTTCAGCAACTCGGATTGTAGATATCATCAGCGTGATTGATGGGATTGCCTTCCAAACGAATATTTTGGCGCTGAATGCGGCAGTAGAAGCGGCCAGGGCTGGCGAGCAGGGGCGCGGATTCGCGGTGGTTGCCTCTGAAGTTCGCAGTCTTGCGCAGCGCAGCGCGGCAGCGGCGAAGGAAATTAAGACCTTAATTAATGATTCTGTCGATAGCATTGCTACAGGTAATGCATTAGTCACGAAGGCCGGTGTGACTATGGATGAGGTGGTGAGTAGTGTTGATCATTTAACTTCTATAATGCACGAAATTACATCAGCATCCAATGAGCAAAGTACCGGTATTGCGCATGTGAATGGGGCAGTGTCCGAAATGGATACGATGACGCAGCAAAATGCGGCCTTGGTAGAGCAAGCGGCGGCAGCGGCGGCGAGTATGCAGGATCAGGCTGCGCATCTGGCGCAATTGGTGTCACGATTCAAAATGGAGTAATGTTATGGGGGCGGGGAGGCCAGGAGCTCAGATTTTGCTTCTAGATAGCATAATTGGTTGCGGCCGTTTTGTTTGGCTTTGTAGAGTGCCAGATCGGCGGCATTGAGTAACGTGATATTGTCGCAATTTATCTCGGGAGTATACGTTGATACGCCAATGCTGACAGTGATATGATCACTGATATTGGATTTGCGATGCGGGATCTGTAGTTGGTCAATGGCATTCAAAATCATCAACGCAAAGTGTTGTGCTTTTTCTGGTGAAAAATTTGGCAGCACCATAATAAATTCTTCACCACCATAGCGCGCCACCATATCAGAGCCGCGTTGCATCATGGTTTTAATGCAATTGGCAACCGCAATTAGTGCTAAATCACCTGTCGGATGGCCATAGTAGTCATTGTAGTTTTTGAAAAAATCAATATCCAACATCACCAATGACATCGGCGTTAGCAGACGCTTCGCCCGATTCAATTCAAGTTTGAAATGTTCGTCAAAAAAGCGCCGGTTATAGATGTCGGTCAAACTATCCGTGGACGCATCTTTTTTGTGTGATTCTGAGTGTAATCGGAGTATTTTTTCGCGTTTGATGGATGTACTGGAATCAACAACTTGAATCAAGCAAAAGTCATTGCTATCATCAAATTTGACAGGCGTAATCGTAATGGATTGCTGCATTTTTTCCGTCGAAATGCCCATTGCGGTCTGACTAAACAGTGGCAGTGGCGACTTATGTAAGGCATTGGACATAACTAACGGTAATCCATTTTTCAAGGCACTATTTACCGCCGAAACGAATGTGCTGGGCAATGGATTGGGGAATATGCTGGTAAATAAATGGCTCACCGCAGCATCACTGTGAATGCCACTATGACGCGCAATCCAATCGTTCCATAATAAGACGGTGCCTTGACTGTCAACGAGGATGAGACCAAGGTTGACCGAATTAAAGATGCTTTCCCATTTGATGTTGACGACAGGAGGAAGGGGTGTATTCATATCAACTTCAAAAACGTATCAATATGCTGCTTGAGTTTGTTCAGTGAAGATGTGCTGAGCAAAAAAATCAAATAACCTGCGACTTGGCGGCGCTCTATCCGTAAATTAATATGTAAAATTAACACATAGAGCTGATCTGCTGTGATCAACTCTCTGTTGATAATTTCTTCCGGATTTCCTGTGCTGTAACTGGGCAAGGAGCTATTCATTTTTATTGATAGCATGTCACTCATTGCCGATAGGCAGGCGTTTAGGATGATATTGCCTAATTCGCACATGGCTTCTTGCTCGAATTCCGCTAGCTCTTCCAGACTTAATTGCGATCCCATCATGTCGCGCACGATTTCCATTGCGCTCTCTTCAGTGAACAGCAAGATAGCGTCGGCATTGAATGGGCCGGTAAACCGTTGCGTCACACTGCCAAAATTAGTGTGTCCAAGTTCCAGTGACGCGGGATTAAAGTTGCTTCTGCTACGAATCTCGATGCCAGGTACCGTTAGCTTGACCTCTTCACCTACGATTTCACTCAGAGATGCGGCAGCACGACCCGCTCCGACGTTAAACACTTCAGTAAGTGCATCAATCTGGAGGTCATCTAGCATAACTATGCTTGTCCTTGAAAGTACGTCAATGCTTGTTGAACCGATTTTTCGGTGACTGGTTTTGCGACAAATTGGGCTCCCAGATCTGCTGCACGCGAGCGAAATGAATCTTGTACATTCGCTGAAAAAATTGCTACTCGCATGTGCGGATAGAGAGTGAGTAGCTGCTCTGCAGCATCAGTCCCAAGCATTCCCGGCATATTGATATCCATTGTGCAAAAATCGAAGGAGTTCGTTTTTGCAAGATCAAGAGCACTATCACCGCTCGCAGCTTCGGTAATGCTCCATTGCGGAAATTTATCTAATATGTGCGCACGAATGATCATGCGTGAAACTCGGCTGTCATCCACAATGAGGAGTGTGGCGTTATCGATAACGTCAATCGACATAATTTTCCTGATAAAAAATGGTTGGATTGATTGGTATGTTAACAATGGTGCCAAATAATACCTGAATTATGGAATAAAAAGTTGGCTAAAGACAATAATTTTTATTATTTAACATATTGTAAACAAATCATATTTTGACTTGGCGCTGACCTGTTGCGATGATGTGTTATTGGATGCTGTGTTGGTCTTCGCTAAGATGAGGCTACAAGATGATTTTTACGCGATTAAGCATAGAGTTTACGTATTTAGTTTACGCCAAAGTGTGGTGCGGCTAATCCCGAGGGCGGCTGCAGCTGCTGCACGATTCCCATTAAATTTATTTAGAGTAAGTTGGAGCTGCGATGGGGAGAGCATGTGTTCTGCATGGAATTCTGGTGTGACAAGGGATGGATCGTCATTGTCGTGTGCTTTGGATTGTGGCGTGGTGGGTGCGAAGGTGGTAGAAACGTGAAGAGAGACAGTATTTGCAAGTTCGGGCATGGCGTGAAGCAGTAACTGCGGGCTGAGTGCTTGTAATGGTTCTGCTAGCAAAAAAAGCGCCAGTCGTTCGCAAATATTGCGCAGTTCTCTGACATTGCCCGGCCAGTCATACGATTCGAGCGTGCTCCGACAGGCCACAATTTCGGCGCGAAGATTGGCGTGCGGTTTAATGCTAAGGGCTGCCAGCGCGTTTTTTAAACTCCATTCGATCAAATCAATCAGATCTTCTTTACGTTCTCGGAGTGGTGGCAGAGTGAGTTGTAACACGGCCAGACGGTAGTATAAATCACGTCGAAATTGACCATTTTCCATTTTTTCCGGTAAATTGCAATGCGTGGCACTGATGATGCGGACATTAACGGGAATAGGACGGGTTGATCCTACTCGCACTACTTGGCGTTCTTCCAGGACTCGCAGTAAACGCGTTTGTAGCGCGAGCGGCATTTCACCAATTTCATCCAAAAACAGTGTGCCACGGTGGGCTGTTTCAATCAGTCCGGCATGTCCACCTCGGCGAGCGCCCGTGAAGGCACTATCTTGATAGCCAAATAATTCGGCCTCAAGCAGAGATTCGGCGATTGCCCCGCAGTTGACTGCCACAAATGGTGCACGTGCTCGAGCACTCGCTTGGTGAGTGGCTTGTGCTGCTAGCTCTTTACCACAGCCGGTTTCACCCTGAATAAATACGCTGGCAGATGAGCGTGCATATAGCGTAATCGTTTGGCGTACCTGTTGCATTTGTATAGAATTGCCGCGTAAGGTATTAATGCTGTGGCGTGCTCGCAGGGTATCGTTCGCAGCTAGCCCATCACCGTTGCTGGGGCGTGATCCTGGTGCCGATTCCATGCGTGAAAATTTGGCAATTTCTAATGCATCGATGAATGCTTGACGAATGGAATTGGATGAATATAAAAATACTCCAGTGAGGCCAGCTTCATCCGCTAGATCGGAAATCAGACCCGCACCGACAATCGCGTTGATGCCTTGTGCTTTTAGCTCGTTAATTTGCGCTCGTGCATCTTCTTCTGTGGTGTAGGTACGTTGGGCGAGGTCAAAATTAAACGTGGTTTTGAACTCGGTCAACTCTGGCATGGTTTCTTGATAGGTGATAATGCCAATCTTTGGACTGATTTTGCGTGCGCGCGCCAAGGCTTGCATCACATCAAACCCGCTGGCTTTGGCAATAATAACCGGAACCGGCAATCTACTTTTGAGATAGGCAGCATTGGAGCCGCCGGCAATAATAGCATCACACTGTTCTACCTGCAGACGCTCCCGGATGGCGATGACGGCATCTTCAAAGCCCAGATGGAATGGCTCAATATGGGACACGTGAGCAAATTCCGGCATGATGTCACGAAATAAATCAAATAGGCGTGATATAGAAACGGTCCAGATGACTGGTTTGTCGTCGTGATCGCTGATGCCATGCGGGTGCGGCTGGGTTGGGCGCATTGGGGTAACCTTGTATTATTCGTGCATCAGGTTCATCCGCCGAAACGAAAACTCGATACCGTTAATCCACCATAAAATGCCGTTTCATGATACACGCAGCTAGCGATTTCATTTTCTGCTGCACCGGATATCACCATTAACGGGAGTAAGTGTTCTTCACGTGGATGCGCGGCGCGCGCAGAAGGCGCCTGTTCCCATTGACATAACTGCAGCGTCCGTTCATCTGGGGTAGAGCTCACTACGGCCGTTTGTAACCATGTATCGAATGCCTGTGATGCTGCAGCACCATTGGCGCCAAACAGGCGTAGATTATGATAACTCAGTCCACTGCCAATAATTAAAATACCTTCGCTACGCAGGGGCGCAAGCGCGCGTCCCATGGCAATGTGGGTGGCAGGATCAAGGCCGCGTTTCAGGGATAATTGCACGATCGGGATATCGGCATTTGGATACATCGGGTACATCGGAGAAAACGTGCCGTGATCAAAGCCGCGTTGCGCATCAGCCCGGGACGTGATGCCAGCCTGTGTCAGTAACGTTGTGACGCGTTGCGCTAATGCCGGTGAGCCGGGGGCTGGATACTGAATGTGGTAGGTATGTTCGGGAAAACCACCGTAATCATATAGCATGCTGGGTGCTGGATTGGTCATCACCGTAAACTCGGCTTCTTCCCAGTGAGCAGAAATCATCAATATGGCGAGCGGGCGTGTGCCAATTTGCTTTGGCATATCTTGCAGTGCTGCCTCAAGCTGATCATAGGTATGTCCCGTTTGTTCTTTCATGTACGGCCAAGGGCCGCCACCGTGTGAGATAAAATAAGCTGGAAGTTTCATGATTGCTTTCTGATGATTTTTTTGAGTGCATTACTCAATAGAGTTTTGCCTAAGTGATAAATGAACTGACTATTCGTTATCATATACCGTTTGAATAAACGACGTGGATCTTGCGCCAGTCGCCAGCTCCATTCCATTCCTATTTTTTGTACCCACAGTGGTGCTCGTAATTTAATGCCAGCAATGACATCAAAGCTGCCGCCAACCGGAATGGCGATGCTAACACCAAGCTTGTTCCATTGGTTTTCGATGAATTGTTCCTGTCGTGGGACCCCCATTCCTACCAGTAGAATGGCAGCACCGCTGGCCTTGATGGCGGCGGCACGTTGAGGCGCTTGCGCTTCGGTGAAGTAGCCGTCAGCAAAACATAGCGTAAGTTTTGGGTAGCGTTGTTGTAATCGTTGTGCGCTAAGTCGGATGATGTCGTCGGTGCCGCCCAGAAGATAAATAGTGTGATTTTCTTGTTCTGCTGTGGCACAAAGTAGTTCAATTAAATCGACACCAGTGACACGTTCGGGTAATGCTTGGTCCAGCAGTGGTGCACACCATACCAGTGGTTGTCCGTCGGCGACGACAATGGCGGCGCGATCGACAAAGTGTTGTAGTGCAGGATTAGAGCGCATCATCATTAATATCGCCACATTCACGGTGCATAGCCAGCCACGACGGCCTTCGTTAATGTGCTGGAATACAACCTGGCTGGTTTGCTTCAAATCATAGGTGTCGAAGCGCGCATTGAGAATCTGCGATTTCATGCAACATTCCATTCCATGCGTAATAACATAGCATCGACAAAAAATTTAGCCGGCCAGTTGGGAAAACTTAAGGGTGAATAGCGTCCCCATATCGGATGGGAGCCTTTAATGGCGCCGTGTATGTTTTGATTACTGGTACTAATATTTTGATGGCGCATCACATAGTTCAGCGCGCGAATGGCGGCTTGCTGGTAGAGAGTATCCCCAGTTTGCTGGAATAATTTGGCCCAAATAATGGCGAATTGGCAATTTCCAGTCAAGCAGCAGTAATTGGCTGCAGGCTGGCCATCCAACGTTAACTGGCCTGGCAACAATCCATTATTTTGTACCAATCTTAAGGTGGCATCGGCACAACGCTGGGCGGCATCCAGATACGTTTGATCCTGTAATAGACGACCAGATTCCAGTAAACCACGGGTGGTATAGGCAATAGTGTGCGTAAATGGGGCTTTGCCGCGTTCAAATGCACAGTTATCAAAAAAACCGGAGCTCTGCTGTTCTGCTACAGCCCAATCTAGGTTAGCACGGGCGGTACGTTCTAAATCGTGTTTGAATTGGCTTGCATTCGGGTCGTTTTGATCGACGATTTGTCGCATCCTTAATAGAGCCCATGCGGTACGGGCATTGTAAACATGGGCCGTGTTCAGATGCTCAAACCGACTCCAGATGCCACGTTCGTCCACGACCTTAATTAGCCACGCGGCTGCACGTGCGGCACCTTGTTTAAAAGCAGGATCTGCCGTTTTTTCAAATGCCTTTACCAATCCGAAGAGATCCTGTCCTGTATCAAAAACGATCCCATCACTACCATACCGGGGGTTGGCAAACGAACCGTCAGTATTTTGTACGGAAAGCAACCAGTGACAAATATTAACGGCGCGTTCAAAATAGTCACTCTCTGGGTGGCGTTCGGCTAATGCGAAAAAAGTCGTGGCAATATAACCAGATGTTTCGCGATAGGAATCAAGCCATCCGCCTTTAATCGAGTAGCCATAGCTGACACCGTTGTCATTGCCATGATCTTGTGCGCGTTTAAGCCAGTCTTGTGCCGCGTTGAGATGTTGTTGCAGGTTGCCGGAAGAGTCGGCTATGCCAAATAAATCAGTGAGAATGAGGCCGCTGAACGTGGACAATATTGATAACAAGGGTAAATCTCCTTTAATTTTTGGTCGGCTTAGGCTCATGTAGTAGCTTATAGCGGCGTAGTGCTGAGGTTGTGGCGACAATGGTAATGATGAAGAAAATATGTTGAAAGTCAACGCCACGAAATAACCCGCTTTCGGTGAAATTGCTTCCGATAATAGAGATAAAAACTGCGCACAGAAAGGCGGCTTGTAGTCGGTCAAAATGGGCAAGTTTGGTGAGATTGTAGCCTTGCAAAATAAATGTGAGGAGCAAAAAGCTAAGACCAATGAACCCTTGTTCATTGATAATATCCAAGTAGCCATTGTGTGACTGTAGGGGAATCCAGAATAAAGCTTGGATAATCGGGTCTGACAAGCTACCGGGCCCTAGCCAGAATGCGCCATAGCCTAGGCCGGTAATCGGGTGTAAGCTGATTTCTTGTTGAACCAACTCCCATATCTGTGTTCGGCCAGTCAAATCGGAGCCTTTGCCAAATAGTGCCGCTACAGGGGATGATATTTCTTCCCAGCTTGGAAGGCGCCCGTTGAGGGTGTGGAAAATCTCGAGCCCGACAATAATGAGTGCTAGCGTGATCAAAAAAAGTCGGAGAATGGGGTAGGCAGCATGAATATACTTACGTCGGAATAGATGGAATATGGTCGTAGTGAGTGCGCAGATCAAAACACTGGATGAGCTTTTTGCCATGACTAGCATGAGTAGTGAAAAGCACAGGCCGACGATGAAGGTAATACGCGGTACGGCTTCAATATATGCGCGTGCTTGCCATAGCAATACCGCTAGCGCCGCGATTTGTCCAGCTTCATTTTTTTGTAAAATGACGCCACGCCAGGCATTTCCTAATTCGTAGTCAATCCCAATTGCAGGATTAACGATGACGACGATGAGGGATGCGATCATCAGGCAGGTTAATCCTGCAAGTACCGATTTCACCAGAAACGCAAATGGTGAGGGTGACCATTGAATAACAATAGCCATTCCCAGTGCCCCGACCAATTCCACCACGCGTTTAACGGTTACATCGGGAAATGGCGACCAAAAAGTCGATAAGCCACACCATAAAATCATCATTAGTAAGAAAAAATTAACGACGATAAGGTCGTTCAGCGCTACACTTAGGTGTCGTAATAGAATTATTCCGGCAAGAAAAAAAATTCCTCCCCATTCCAGTTTCATCGCAAGCGAGCCTTCTAGCGCTGCATTGGCGGTGTCAGCGTATGCCCAGCTAAAATCGGATGGAAGCAAACTGAATGCAATAAATAAAAAGACGAGTAACCAGAGTAGCTTGATTTCGCCGGAAAGCAGAAAACTGGATGGTGGCGTGGTGTTGACCTCAGTTGCCGTGCAGAGACGACCTGCCAGTCTAGTTGGCCGGGCGGATGAGGTGGTCAATAACGCTTTTGTCACAGTTCGCATGGTAAGGTGCTTTACGGTGTTTTATGTAGTGGTGTTGTGTCGAGTCGCCTGATTGCAGGTTGATGCCTTTTTTATATTTTTTGAGAAATCATGACGGACTTTATTCAACGCTGTCGCATTCGCTTGCAAGCCTGCTTATCCTTAGTTATTGGATCATTTTCTGCTGCGCTCGGCCCCGTACTGTGCGGGGTACTGGTGTTACTGTTGAGTGCGCACGAAAGTCAGGCGCAACGTCACTATATTTTTTCCGTAAATCAAGATAGCCTTGCGCAAATTTCGGATTTTAGCAGTTTAAATCATTCACTTGCTGAGAATGATCGTGTTTTTGTTAAATCTAGTCATTTTTATACGGTTGGTGCTGATGGTGTTGCGAATACCGCGGATGATGTGCGTTTGCGATTTTTTGGTATTAGCTTGTCGTATAGCGCGAATTTTCCAGCGCCGAAGGAAGCGATGCAGTTAGCTCAGCGTTTGCGCCGACTCGGTTTTAATGCAGTACGCCTTCATTTGTTGGATAGCTATTTAAGTGATGATCTAGTAAAACCCAATGGCTTACTCACAACCAAACCATTTCCTAATTTTAATGTCACCGCACTGCAGCGACTGCGTGGATTGATCGCGGCATGTAAGCAAGAAGGGATTTACGTTGATTTGAATTTGCACGTAGCGTATCAATTTCGCCCGTCCATTGATGGTGTTCCTGATATGGGTGGCAGCAAGGACGCTAATTATGCGTATTTGTTTGAGCCGGCACGCATGCGCCTGCAAGTGAACTATGCCCGTCAGTTAATCCGTGCATTGGATTTGGTGGACAATCCGGTATTGGCGCTAGTGGAAATCAATAACGAAGCTTCATTGGTATCTGCCTGGCAAACAAATGCGCTGGATTCCTTGTCGCCGGCATCTACCATCTTATTACAAAATGGGTGGCGTAATTGGGTGCTGGCGCATTACGGTAGTGTCGCGCATGCCTGCACTGTTTGGGATAGTTGTGGTCAGACTGCACAGGGCATGATGCTGGTACGCTCGGGCGAAAATGCTGCATTGCTCAACTCAAGCCCTTGGTTGCTGCATGCAGGTCGCTTAGGCGACCGGATATTAACCAAGCTTGGATTGGATGCACAATTTGAGGATGGAAATTTGATGGCGGCTCCAGTGAGAGCGCGTGGGCAGCGGGTGAGCGATTATTTACGTTTTTTGGCCGCGACCGATGCTGCTTATTTACATCTTATTCGTACGGCGGTGCGTGATGAGTTGGGGCATCATGGTACGCATGACTCTACTGTTCCTATTTCTGGAACGCAGATGGTTTATGGCGGTTTACTGAATGTTGACGCGCAGAGGGAAATGGATTATGAGGATGAGCATTTCTATGTGGATCATTATGATTTTCCCGGTAAACCATGGGATCGTCTGAACTGGCGCATACAAGATGCGTCGTTGATGCGGGATAAGCTCGACAGCCTGTTGCAACGGGCATTTTACCGCGACGTGAATAAACCGTATGTCATGAGCGAATTCAATCAGCCTTATCCTAATCAGCAGGCTGCTGAATTATTGCCCGTGGTCGTGGCGTTGGCGAGTGCACAGGATTGGGACGGACTGTTTTACTATAATTACTCAAATTCGGCCACATGGCCATCCAGTCCGGATAATTTTTCGTTGGCGGGTGATCCCACTAAATTGGTTGAGTGTGGCATTATTGCAACTATGTTCAGGCAGTTTCAAATTCCTGCACTGACCTCTCTACGCGCAGCTCCCATTTCGGTTGCAATGCGGGCTAAGATGGCGGGTCTGGAGGAGCAGGTACTTTGGCCGCGGTATTTACACGCGATATATGGCCTATCACCGCAGCACGCTTGGATGTATAAAGTCGGAATTATACCGTTGAGAGAGTCAACGCAGCGTGCGTCGGTGGTTGAGCAAGTTATGCCGCTTCCAGACAAGGCGCAGTATATTCAGGCCGATGGTAGTGTGCTTGGCGTTAATCTGGAACAGCACCAGTTGCGCATGACTGGTAAATATAGTCGGCTGTTTGTCGGTTATGCGGAAGTGAATAATCCCACCACGATGGGAAGTTGGTCGTTGAAATTTTTGCCGGAAAGTCGTGGTTTTGGTGTTTTGGAAGCGATTAGTCGGGATGGTTTGCCGATTGAACAGTCACATCGGATTTTGTTAGCGTGGGTGAGTCATAGTATCGGTACGCAGCCGGAAAGTATGCCGCCGCGCCCAAAGCAGTTGCAGTCAATTGGATTTGAATCTGGCTGGTGGACGATGGAGCCTGATTCCGTGATTGATGGTAGTAAAGCGGGGTCACGCGTTGCGGTTGGGCCGGTGTGGTTGGAGCGTGTTCCAGCACGATTAAGTTTGACCCACAGCGGTACACAGCTCAGGGTATATCCGCTAACCGAGCAGGGGCAAAGGATGGATGCGCTGGATTCAGAAATGGTGCGTCATACTGGGGATAAATTTGAGATCGAATTGCATGGCCATAGTTCGGGTCTGTTGACTGTGCCAATGGGTATTTCACCATGGTACGAATTGGTTTTTAATTAATGAGGAACGTGAAGTTGAGCTCGAAAATCAGCCTTAAGCAGGGGCGTTTATTGTGGTTGCTGGGTTTGGGCTGTGTATGCACCTGTGTATTCAACGTTGAGTCGGCATGGGCAACCCCGGAGTTGGTATTGCAGCTTGAGTCAAGCTGGCAGGAGGATTCCAATCCGCTCCATTCCAACGAAGCGCAGCAACCGATTTCTGGCACATCGTCATTGGGGGCTGAGATGCGGGCTGGGTTGGTGCTTCCGCTGTTGTCGGAACGAACTCGTTTGATTGTAGGGGTGTCCGATGCCGCCTATAGCTATCATGGCGTCGATCAACTTAGCCATGAACAACGTAGTTGGGATCTTGCATTGGAATGGGCTGAGGGAGATCTGCTGAATGGGCGATTTTCAGTGTCAGATACGCAACATTTATTTCCTTATTCAGATGGCTCGCTGACGCAGTTGGATATGTCGCATTTGGCGGTACAAGCGGCGGAGGTGAATTTGAAAATCACGAACGATTTATCGATCCCGCTGCATATTGAGCAAAATCGCTTTTATTATGACTTGCCACAAAATCAACTCTACAATGCGACTGGAACGACTTCGCAGATTGGTGTGTTGTACACCTCGACGACCGGCTCGCGGGTGCAGCTAGGAACGCGGGTAGCGACACAAACGTTTGGGCAGCGTACAGCGGCCGAAATTGCATCGCTGGATAGTGGTTTTAAGGATACTGAATTGTTTGCCGATGTTGACTGGAATTATAGTGCATTGACTTCTGTGCGAATGCGTATGGGGATAATTAACCGGCATTATCCCTTATTGACTACGTCGGATAGTAAGTTGGTTTCAACCTTACTGGATACGCGTTATAACTACTCGCCACAAGTGCGGTTTGAGTTTCAGGCATGGGATCAACCTATTCCGATTGTTGATGCTTCCGTGCTTTATGTTGTTGCCAAAGGAGCGCGCTTGGACACAGTGTGGCAGTACAGTGATAAATTGCGTTTGCGTGGTTTTGGCTTATTGCAGCAAGATACGATGATTAATATCGCGAGTTTATCTAGTCAGGATCGCGTGGAACAGTTACGCCGCACCGGTCTGTCTGTCGATTATTTTTGGATGCCGAATTTACGTTTATTTGTTCAGGCACGCACCGAAAAGCAAGTGCGCACCCCCATTTTGCCAGATATAACTCAGTCGTCGCTTCAAATCGGGCTGGAATATACGTTTGAAAATACCGCTGGAGCTGCGAAAAATAATGCAATGGAACGGTTTAATCCTACTTTCTAATGTAGTATTGATCTTAAGCAATTGTAATAAATTGTATCGGATGTAAAAGTTGTAAAGATTTTTCTGTTTCTGTTGTGGAAATAATGTGACAATTGACAAAATTGGCAATTAAACCATTGACGGTGACCCGGCGTACGAAAGCAGTGCGCCGTTTTGTTTTGTTGTGCGCACCTTTTTATCAGGTCGGTTTTATGACATTTTCTCATGTTGGTACTGATTTGGTCTGGATTCCAGATTTGGTCGATTCAGTGGCGCGGCATGGTCAGCGTTTTATCGCGCGCGTATTTACCGAGGGTGAAATGGCGTATTGTCGTGCTGCTCCATCGGATTGTGCCTTGTCTATCGTCCCGAGCTATGCCAGTCTGGCGGTGCGGTTTGCGGCAAAAGAAGCTGTGATGAAATTATTAAGGCCAGATAGTGACACGGTGTTGCTGTGGACTTCCATTGACGTCATCCGGACGTCGCAGGGTGCGCCGGAAATTCGGCTTAGTGGGAATGCAGAGAAATTAGCAAAAATTGCCGGTTTTTCTCGTATTGAAGTCAGTTTGACGCATGCCGGAGACTATGCCAGTGCTACTGCCTTGGCCGTTTTGGCGGCAGTATAGAGCAGCGATTTTTTTAAATTAAAAGTACAACTAGAAATTTTCAATAACAATAGTCGTACTGAATTCACTTTTATTACACGCACGGAGTTTTACATTATGAATGAACAAATTCGTCAGATCATTAATGACCACGCTCGTTTGTCCAGTGACATTGCCAAGCTGGCAGATGATGCTGATTTGTATCAGGCAGGAATGACATCACATGCGAGCGTCAACGTTATGCTTGCACTGGAGGGGGAGTTTGATCTTGAATTCCCAGATCGCATGCTTAAACGTAGTGTGTTTGAAAGTATTGTGGCGATTCGTAGCGCGATTGATGAATTGCAGGCGGCAGCGTAATGCCTTAATGCTACGTATGTTTTTTTTCATTACCCAGATTGTACAGCCAGTGCGGTTCTCTGTGATGTGCGATTCTGTTGAATTCACTCTATTACCTGGAAGATGCAAATGAGTCATGTAGAATCGTCTGGTTTGGTTGCCGTCGCAAAAAAAATAGCGCTTGAAGTTGCAGGAAAATATGCTGATGCAGTGGATGCTGAGGCACGTTTTCCGCACGAGGCAATTGCAGCGCTGAAACAAGCAGGTTTGCTCAGTTGTTATGTGCCAAAGGAATTTGGTGGTGCCGGAGCGAGTTTGCGTGATTTGGTTGGAATCGCAGAAGTATTGGGGCAATATTGTGCTTCGACCGCTATGATTTTTTCCATGCATCAAATTCAAGTGATTACGATTGTTCAGCATGCACTGGATTCTGCCTGGTACCGTGCTTATCTGAGGCGTCTGGTAGAAGGCCAGTTTTTAATTGCATCTATTACCTCTGAAGTGGGTGTCGGCGGTGAAATGCGTAAGAGCATTTGTGCGGTGGAATTGGAGGAAGGTGCTACGCGATTCACGCTGACCAAAGATGCCACAACGATTTCGTATGGTGCGCAAGCGGATGATATGCTGGTGACAGCACGTCGCTCGGGGGCTGCGCCCGGTAGTGATCAAGTGTTGGTGCTGGTGCATAAAGCAGATTACACCTTGCAGCAAAAAGGTGAGTGGGACACCATGGGTATGCGTGGTACCTGTAGTCCGCCATTTTTGATGCAAGCGACAGGTAGCGTCGAGCAAATCATGACCCAGCCTTTTGCTGAAATGTCGGGACAGACTGTTGTTCCTGTATCCCACTTTTTGTGGGGTGGAATGTGGTTGAGTGGTGCTAGTGCTGCTGTGAATAAAGCGAGGGCGTTTGTCCGTGCTCAGGCGCGCGCCCGCCCGGGTACCGTACCGCCGACGGCATTGCGTTTAGCAGAATTGGTGTGCCAGTTACAAACTTTACGTACTTCGGTGCAGGCTTGCTTAGCGGAATATGAGCTGTTATCAGCACCCAATGCGGCGGACGCTGACCAGCTTTCCACTGTCGGTTATGCTGTAAAAATGAATAATCTCAAGGTGGCGGTGGCGGCAGCACTGCCCGAATTAGTCACAAAATCCCTGCTTATTTGTGGGATTATGGGATATAAAAATAATTCTCCCTATAGTATGAATCGTCATTTGCGTGATGCGCACGCAGCTGGATTGATGGTCGGTAATGACCGAATTCTGGCGACAAATGCCAACTTGCTGTTGATTCTAAAAGATGATTAATCCCTTAGTTACTTGTTTTTAGTTACTTGTTATTAGAAAGAGTTTCCATGTCGATCGATTTTTCTCCCATTGGACTTACCGATGATTTGGTTGCTGCAGGACATATTATTCCGGTTGGGGCGCAGGGTATTTTTGGCCGGGGACCGGTGTTTGAGGATGTTCTGAAGCATTTTGATGCGCTAGTTTCGCGCATTGCCAGCAACGATGGGGCGCAGCAAATGTCGTTTCCACCTTGTTTGGATCGTCAGGTTCTGGAAAAAAGTAAATTTCTGGATACCTTGCCGCATTTGGCTGGTACGATTTTCAGTTTTAATGGGACACAAGCTCAGGCAAACGAGTTGAGTCAGTGTGTTCATGAAGGACAATCATGGGCGCATTTGCAAAGCATGACGGGTGTCTGTTTGACGCCAGCAGCATGTTATCCCGTGTACCCTAGCTTTACTGGCACTGTGCCGGCAGAGGGGCGACTAGTCGATATGCAAAATTGGGTATTTAGAAATGAGCCTTCGCCGGAGCCGACACGCATGCAATCCTTTCGGGTGCGTGAATTTGTCCGGGTTGGCACACCTGCCATGGTGCAAGAATGGCGTGATATGTGGTTGAATCGTGGCCTTGATATTATGCTTTCGTTGGGCTTGCCAGCACAGTCGGAAATTGCCTCGGATCCATTTTTTGGTCGAGGCGGACGGATGCTGGCAGCGAATCAGCGTCAACAAGAATTGAAATTTGAAATTGTGATTCCAGTGATTTCACAAGAAAATCCCACTGCTGTTTGTTCATTTAACTATCATCAAGATCATTTTGGTTCCTTATTCGATATTAAATTGGAAAATGGTACAGTAGCGCATACTGCCTGTCTGGGGTTTGGGCTGGAACGTATTGTCATGGCATTATTCCGCACCCATGGCATGGTGCCAGCGCATTGGCCAAAGGCAGTACGAGAGGTAATGTGGCCATGAAATCGGCGATTGGAACCTTGAATCCACTTGATTACCAAGCTCATTTTTTACATGGAGTAGACAGGCCATGGCCGGAAACTAACTGCTATGTAGATGTTTGGGTGGAAGTGCTTCATGCGCTCAAGCTTGACCCCATCGCTTGTCTGTCTATGGTGGCGGGGATGGATTTCGACGGCGATCAATGGACTTTTTTCAAGCCGTCACACGATGATTTGTGGGCATTGTATGGGATTGACGTGCAAGAGCTTAATGTCTGGCGCTCCTTACAGGAAAACACAGCGATGCAATTGCAGCGTAAGCGCTTAGTATTGACCGAAGCGGATGCCTATTTTCTCCCGGATACAGCGGGAACCGATTACCGCCAACATCACGTTAAAACTACTATCGCGATTCATCAGATCGATCTGGAACAACAGACCTTACAGTATTTTCATAATAAGAGTCTACATCAGTTGCAAGGTGAAGATTTTGTTCATACCTTTCGGGTCGGCGCAGTACCTGACCCTGATTACATGCCATTTTTTGCCGAATTTGTTCGCTGCGATCATATGGTGTGTCACAGTTCGGTCGCATTAGCCGCTATCTCGCGCACGCTTCTGAAGCGACATCTGGCACGACGTCCTGCTACTAATCCATTAACGCCGTTTAAGCATGGCTTTACCGATGCTATGGAGCAGATTGTTGCTCGTGGCATGCCGGGTTATCACGCCTATGCCTTTGCTAATTTACGCCAATTAGGCGCAGGGGCTGATTTGTTATCGGTGTATTTGACGTGGCTAACACAGCATGGTCAAGGTGAATTTTCTAAGGCAGCACCGGCTTTTTCTGCGATCTCGGCGTTGACTAAAGTGATGATGCTAAAGATGGCACGCGCTACTGCATCAAAAAAACCACAGGATTTTGATCCTATTTTTAGTCCAATATTGACTGAAATGGAGCAGTATTGGGAGTCCGGTATGGCGATATTAACCAGCATTGGTTAACGTGATGACGATACGAAGAGCTACTGAAAGAGTGCCGTTGCAACAAGGTTGGGAGTATACGGTCGTTGCAGCGGAACAATTGATGACGCCACAGGATTGTACGCAAGCCAGATTGGCGTGGCAAGCTGCGCTGGTGCCGGGGACAGTCGCCGGTAATATGCGCGCAGCTGGGCAATTTTCATTTGATCAGTTGCCACCGTTTGATCAGCAAGATTACTGGTATCGCTGTTCATGCAGTTTGCCGGAGCAAGCAGTATTGCATTTTACCGGGCTAGCGACGTTTGCTCAGGTTTTTTGGAATGATCAACTGATTTTGGTGTCTGATAATATGTTTGTTGCATATCGTGTCGATATGCAGGATTACCCCGGGAACGGTATCCTCAGTATACGTTTTTCTGCCGTTGCTACACAGTTGAAAAAACGGCGTCCACGTCCGCGCTGGCGTACCCGTTTGGTCGAACAACAACAGTTACGTTGGGTGCGAAGTAGTTTGTTAGGGCGTTTGCCAGGATGGTCTCCTGCGGTGCCAGCTATTGGTCCATACCGTGCAATTGAGATAGAATCGCCTGTGCATGTTTCTACTTCCGACTCAATCGTAATCAAGCAAATCACGCTGAATAGCCATTTGGATGTTGACGGTGTGGTGGATGTGCAGTTTATCGTGGCAGAGCAGAGTTCACACTGTCAGTCTATGTCAGCGCGTTTGGCACAACACCAGCGCTGGTTTTTGCATGTCGGAGAACACCGGCAAGAACTTAATTTAAGTGATATTCAGGTCAGTGGCACGCTGCGCATCGCTCAACCTGTGTTGTGGTGGCCACATACCCATGGTGATCCGTTCTGTTATCCAGTAAGTCTGGTTATGGAATCGGATGTTGGGTCGCACAGTTTTGTCCTTGGGACGGTGGCGTTTCGATCGGTGCAGCTCATTCAACAGACCAGTCAGCACGATGATACATTTGCAGTTCATATTAACCAGACCCCAGTTTTCTGTCGCGGTGCGTGCTGGACTCCAGTCGATATTCTGACCTTAGCACCATCGGCAGCATTACGTGCAACATTGATGTTGGCGCGTGATGCTGGCATGAACATGCTACGGGTGGGCGGCACCATGGTGTATGAAAGTGATGCATTTTATGCATTGTGTGATGAGCTTGGCATCATGGTGTGGCAGGATTTTATGTTTGCTAATATGGATTATCCAGTCGCTGATCCCGAATTTTTAGCCAGTATTGAAACGGAAGCCAATCAATTTCTTCAGCGTGTGCGCTACAATCCCTGTCTTGTCGTTTTATGTGGAAATAGCGAAGTAGCGCAACAATCTGCCATGACTGGCATGTCACAAGAGTGTTGGTCAAATGATTTTTTTACCTTGCGTTTGCCTGAACTGTGCCATCACTACCGACCTGATGTGACATATTGGTGTTCCAGTCCCTCTGGTGGCGCTTTGCCGTTTCAAGTGGATAGTGGGGTGTCGCATTATTATGGTTTGGGCGCGTATTTACGTCCACTGGATGATGCGCGTCGTGCCGGTGTCCGGTTTACCACAGAGTGCCTAGGTTTTGCGAATATCCCTGACGAGGCGACCATTGATGCGTTGCTACCTGGTGCTGAATCTCCCTTGCATCATCCCCGCTGGAAGCAACGGGTGCCGCGTGATGGTGGTGCTGGATGGGATTTTGATGATGTGCGTGATCATTATATGGCGCTGCTGTTCAGTGTGGATGCGGTGCGTTTACGCTATTCGGACATGTCACGTTATCTCGCGTTAGCACGGGTGACATCCGGACTGGTGATGGAACATGCTCTAGCAGAATGGCGTCGTGCTAATTCCACCTGTAAAGGTGCGTTAATCTGGTTCTTGCGCGATATCTGGCCCGGCGCCGGATGGGGGTTGATTGATGCCCTCGGGCGACCTAAAGCTGCGTATTTTCAGGTAAAGCGCGCCATGGCGGCACAGGCGATTTTTATTTCGGATGAAGGTTTGAATGGACTGGAATTGCACGTTATAAATGATGCCCCCTCCGTTTTTCTTGGTAGTATAGAACTGACACTCTATCGCTATGGTGAGGTTCCGGTGGCGACCGCCACTATTCCTGTTGACGTCGCCGCACATGGTACATTTAGGGTGCGTGCAGATACCTTATTTCCCCACTTTATTGATTGTAGTTATGCGTATCGTTTTGGTCCGCCGGGTCACGATGTGACGGTGGCGCGATTGCTTGCTACTGATGCGCACGACAATACCGTGCTGATCAGTGATGCCTTCCATTTTCCTTTAGGTATAAATGCCAATCAAGAACGGGATTTAGGGCTGCAAGCCGAAGCACAGACATTGCCAGATGGTAGTCGATTATTGTATCTGACAACCCGAAAATTGGCCTTGTCAGTTGCCATTAGTGTACCTGGTTTTATGCCAATACATAATTATTTGCATCTTGCTCCTGGTGCGATACGGTGTATACCGTTGCATCCTAACGGTGATCCTATTGGATCGCAGGGTCAGGTACATGCACTGAATAGTATATCGGCGAGTAAGATTGTGGCGCGGATATGACGTATTTGACTATGCCGGAGGAGGTCGTTACATCGTTCTCTATTCCAGAGGAAACGGTACCTGCTCCTCAGGCATGTTGGTTTGGTGATGATGAACAAGAGCGGCGACACACAAGCAATAGTGTGGTCAAAAATGCCCTTATGGGGTGGTACCATGCGCCACATGGCAGAATGCGTCAAAGTGGCGTGGTATTGTGCGCTCCGTTTGGCCATGAATACATGGTAAGTTATCGCGCTTACAAGCACTTGGCCATGCAATTGGCATTAGCGGGGTTTCCGGTAATACATTTTGACTATGCCGGAACAGGGGATTCTAGTGATATTTTGGAGGGAAATTCCCTGCAAATATGGCAAGAAAATATACGTTTGGCAATAACTAAGTGTAAACAACTATCTGGGGTAAATCAGGTTAGTTTATTTGGTGTTCGGTTAGGGGGCTTATTAGCAGCGAGCGTCGCAGCGGAGATGGACGCGAGCGCACTTGTGATGCTGGCACCGGTTATTTCAGGCCGTGCTTATGTGCGGGAGTTACTGGCATTTGCTCGAATGAAACAAATAGCGAGCGTGGCAGCAGACCCAGATGAAGTTGTTGGATATCCCCTTACGGCGGAAATGCAAGCCACGCTGTCGGCGATGGATTTGCTCGCGTTACTGGAAAAAACAGTGCTGCCGACATTGCTTGTCGCACGAGATGACATCGCGCGGCAAGAGCAGCGAATGATGGATAAATTGTCGGCTGATCATGCTGGTGAGATCGCATTATTGACCCGCCCCGGGTATGCTGCGTTGATGACGGATGATGCGCATAGCGCACAAGTGCCTACTTTGATTTGGTGTGATGTGGTTGACTGGTTATCGCAGCGGTTTAAGCGTGTTCAGACGCCACAGCAAGCACAAGCACAATGGACTCGTCCACAGGTGCAGCAAATGCTTTGCAAGGTATCGGATCAGATGATACAAGAGTATCTGGTTGAATTTTCTGGTTTGGTGGGCGTGATCTCGGCGCCACTTGCGCCTAATCCTACGCTGGATTCGGAAGCCCCGATTGTTATCCTTAGTAATGTGGGGGCTAATCATCGGGTTGCCACTCATCGTTTATACGTTACCATGGCGCGCATGTTGGCTGTGCAGGGCTTCATGGTGTTGCGTTTTGATCGGTCTGGTTTTGGTTATAGCAAACAAAATCACTGTGCCATCGATAATGATGTGTATGCGGATGGTGGTATTGACGATATTGAAAATGCAATTGATTTTTGTTCTGCTTTTAGTATGTCACTCACAAACGCGGGGATACCGGAGCATGAACGTCGCTTTGCCTTGGCGGGCTTATGTTCGGGGGCCTATTTTGCTTATAAAACGGCGCTGCGGGATCCACGTGTGACAGGCTTGGTGTTGCTTAACCCATTGACCTTCGACTGGCATACTGGCGACTCGTTGGAAATTAAAAAAAGGAATACCTATAAATCCAGTAGTTTCTATAAAAAAGCATTATTCGATCTGACAACATGGAAGCGATTACTGTCCAATCAGATTAATATTTTTGGTATCGTAAAGACCTTGGCAGTACGCTTAATCAAGCAGTTCAGTGTTGTTGTAGTGCGTGTCATCCTTCACTCTTTTTATATTCCCGCTCTAGTAGATCAGGTAGCCCGAAATTTTCATGAAATGGAACAGCGCGGCGTGGCGTGCCTGATGGTGTTTGACGCTGATGATGGCGGGATTGATTTGGTGAATGCTCACTTGGGGCCCAATGCGTGCTTGTTAGGCAAATCTTCCCAGTTGTGTATTGAGATCGTCGATGGGGTTGATCATACGTTCACCCCCATCTGGTCACACCGCAGGATCAGTCAGTTGGTGGGGGATTTTCTGCACAAGCGGAATGAAAAACGGAATGAAAAGCGGAGTACATGTTATTCCAGTCAGCACCATGCTCAATAAGAACAAACGAGTAGGGTACTGGGGCAGCTTACTGATCATACTCGTGGTGCTGGGTTGCTTTTTTGCAATATTTTTTATAGAGCGAATGCAGTATTTGCTGCAAAGTTTACACCCCGTGCGTAGTCATGTTACCGCGTTAGATGGAACGGTTGCGCGCACCGCGATGGGCGAGTTGTCTGATGTAGTGTTGACTACCTCGGACGGCTTGAAATTACGTGCTTGGTATCATCCCTCAGTTACCGGTGCTGTAGTGGTATTTGTTCATGGCGGCGGCAATAATCGTATGGAATTTTTACCGATAGCTAGTGAGCTTGGTCGCCGCGGGATCGGCAGTTTATTGTATGACTCGCGCGCTAATGGCGAAAGCGACGGTGTGTTGCAGAGTTGGGGTGATAAAGAACAAGCTGATTTAACGGCGGCGCTGGATTTTGTTAGTGCACGTCCGGATGTTAATCCGATGCGCATTGGTGTGCAGGGATTTTCTATTGGTGCATCCACGGCGGTCATGGTAGCCGCGCACGACAGGCGTGTTCACGCACTCGTGCTGAATGCAGTTTGGACTAGTCTTGATGATGAACTCGCTTACAAAGTCAGTCGTCCACAATGGCTAGACGCACCACTGCTGAAGTTATTTTTTACGTATTCCGGCGTTAATCTGGCGCATGTTCGCCCTATGGATGTTATTTCAAGCATCGCACCACGTGCTGTCATGATGCAAGTCGGCGATCAGGATCAAGATACGCCGTTGGCGATATCCCGTGCTCTGTTTGCTTTAGCACGTGAACCAAAACAGTTTGCTACCGTACAAGGCGCTGGCCATGGAGATTACGTGCGCCGCGGAGGCCATGCCTATGTGGTATCTATCGCCGATTTTTTTGCGGCGACTTTACGAGGAAGTTAATACACTATATTTCTTCCTTGATGTAGGTCAATACTCGCTGTAGTTTGCCATGGATTTACGATAATTGCGCTGAAATTAGCTAAAATCTGCTTGTAATTATGTATATTCACCTAATCTAGTGTGTATTCAGTGTTTCAACACTTTAGGAGATAAATATGCGTTTTGATAAGTTAACTACCAAACTGCAGGCCGCCTTGGCGAATGCCCAAACGCTGGCTGTTCGTCATGATAATCCCTACATTGAGCCGGTTCATGTATTGCTGGCGCTTTTAGGCGATGAAGACGTCTCTGCTAGTTCTATCTTGCAGCGTGCTGGTGTCAATGTGGCTGCGCTAACACAATCCCTGACGAGTGCGGTAGGGCGCCTGCCAAAAGTATCGGGTACCGGTGGTGAAGTGCAGTTGGGGCGTGATTCATTGTCTTTATTTAATCTGGCAGAAAAAGAGTCGCAGCAACGCGGTGATCAGTTTTTAGCTTCTGAGATCGTATTGTTGGCATTTTGCGATGATAAGTCCGATGCCGGCCAATTAGCGCGTCAACACGGTTTGAATAAAAAATCCATGCAAGCGGCGATCGCTGCTGTGCGTGGTGGTTCCGCGGTCGATGCTCCAGAAGCAGAAGGTCAGCGCGAAGCACTTAAAAAATACACAATCGATTTAACCGAGCGGGCACGCTTGGGTAAGCTCGACCCAGTGATTGGTCGTGATGATGAGATTCGTCGCACGATACAGATTTTACAGCGTCGCAGCAAAAATAATCCGGTGCTGATCGGTGAACCTGGTGTTGGAAAAACAGCGATTGTCGAAGGTCTAGCGCAGCGTATCGTCAACGGTGAAGTGCCAGATAGTCTTAAATCCAAGCGGGTGTTGTCGCTGGATATGGCCTCCTTGCTCGCTGGTGCTAAATACCGCGGTGAATTTGAAGAGCGACTGAAAGCAGTATTGAAGGAAATTGCGCTGGATGAAGGTCAAACTATTGTGTTCATCGATGAATTGCACACCATGGTTGGCGCGGGCAAAGCGGAAGGGGCGATGGACGCGGGTAACATGTTGAAGCCGGCTCTCGCGCGTGGCGAACTGCATTGCGTCGGTGCTACTACACTGGATGAATACCGCAAATATGTTGAAAAAGACGCCGCATTGGAACGGCGTTTTCAAAAAGTATTAGTCGATGAGCCAAGCGTTGAAGCGACGATTGCGATTCTGCGTGGCTTACAAGAAAAATACGAAGTTCATCATGGTGTCGACATTACTGACCCTGCAATCGTGGCAGCAGCCGAACTATCCCATCGTTACATCACAGATCGTTTTTTACCAGATAAAGCGATTGATTTGATTGATGAAGCTGCAGCCAAAATCAAGATTGAAATTGACTCGCGTCCTGAGATTATGGATAAACTGGATCGTCGCACCATCCAACTCAAAATTGAACGTGAAGCAGTAAAAAAAGAAAAAGACGAAGGATCGCAAAAACGACTGGGCCTGATCGAACAAGAAATTGTGAAGCTCGAACGTGAATATGCCGATCTGGAAGAAATCTGGAAAGCGGAAAAAGCAACAGTGCAAGGTAGCACGTTGATTAAGGAAGAAATCGAACAAGTACGGCTCCAGATGGAAGAAGCCCGCCGACGCGGCGACTGGCAAGCGATGTCCGAGCTGCAATATGGACGACTGCCGGAATTAGAGGCGCAGCAAAAACAAGCAGATAAAGGTGAGGCCAAGGCAGGAAAACTGCGCTTATTGCGTACGCAAGTCGGTGCAGAAGAAATTGCCGAAGTAGTATCCCGTGCGACCGGCATCCCCGTATCGCGCATGATGACAGGGGAACGTGAAAAATTATTGCAAATGGAGCAGCATTTACATGCGCGTCTAGTGGGCCAAGATGAAGCCGTTACCGCGGTATCGGATGCGATTCGACGTTCGCGTGCTGGATTGGCAGATACCACACGTCCCTACGGTTCTTTCTTGTTTTTAGGACCGACTGGTGTAGGTAAAACGGAACTATGTAAAGCACTTGCGGGGTTTTTATTCGATAGTGAAGATGCGTTGATTCGGATTGACATGAGTGAATTCATGGAAAAACATTCCGTTGCGCGTTTAATCGGTGCACCTCCCGGCTATGTCGGTTATGAAGAGGGTGGGTATCTGACTGAATTGGTACGTCGTAAGCCCTACTCGGTGATTTTGCTAGATGAGGTGGAAAAAGCCCATCGTGATGTGTTTAATGTATTGTTGCAAGTACTGGATGATGGTCGCATGACGGATGGGCAAGGGCGTACCGTTGATTTCAAAAATACGGTGATCGTCATGACATCTAATCTGGGTTCGCGGCGGATTCAAGCGATGGAAGAAAGTGAGCCTGAGCTGGTTAAAATTGCTGTGATGGCTGAGGTTAAGGAGCATTTCCGTCCGGAATTCATCAATCGTATTGATGAAATCGTGATATTCCATGCCTTGGATGCTAAAAATATTGGAGCGATTGCCCAAATTCAGTTGGGTATTCTCAAAGAGCGATTATTCAAAATGGATTTTGGCTTGAGTGTGAGTCCGGCAGCGCTACATAAAATCGCCGATGCTGGTTTTGATCCAGTGTATGGAGCACGTCCATTAAAACGGGCTATTCAGCAATTAATTGAAAATCCATTGTCTAAATTATTGCTTGAAGGGCGCTTTTTACCGAAACAAGTGATTGTCGTGGACGTCAAGGATGGCGCCCTGGTATTTGAGTCAACGCCGATGGCGCCAGAGGTGGCAGCAGTCGTCGATCACGCGCCTGCATAAATCCTCCCCGCCTAATGCCCCCTTTTTCGTGTCATGACGGAAGATGGGGCATTTTTATTTTGCGTAAGTCATAATTCTCACTATCCTACGCGAGATGGGGGCATATTATTTGTGCTACGAGTGAGTGAGACCTTACAAATTGCTGAACTTAGTGGCGTATAGTTAGTCCAATTTTGTTTCGTCCAAAAAAGGAAATGCCATGATGTATGATAATAAAAAACGTGCATTACGTCGGTTCATGTTTACAGCGTTGTTCGCTGTGCAGGCGTTAGCTGCGCAAGCACAGCAAACTGGGGGAAGTGTCCTGATTATCAGTGGCTACAGTGAAGTCAGTGTTGCCAATGATGAAGCCCGCGCGGTATTTTTTATCGAAGAGCAGGATGCAGATAAAACGGTAGCAGCAACGCGTGTTAATCAAAAAATTTCCGCTGGTACGCAACTCCTCAAAAAACAGGATCCAGAGGCACGTTTGGCCACGCGTGATTACTATACGTACCCGATTTATGCGACCGAGTTATCTGGGCTAAGTGGTAAACAGCAAACGCTGACAGGCTGGCGTGTCGGACAGCAGGTGAGTATGACGACGACCAATCTCAGGCAATTACCCGCCACCGTCGCAGCGGCGCAGGCAATTTTAGGGTTAAATGGACTGACGTTCAGTTTATCTAGTGCTAAACGTCAACAACTGGATGCGGCTAGACTGCGCGGGGCGTATATTAATTTACAAGAACGTGTAAGCATTATTGCTCATGCGATGGGACGCAATAGCGCAGATGCGGTGATTGAACAAATTGATTATGAGGGTGATGCGGACCGTCCGGAATTACGTATGTTATCGGCAGTTGCACCGTCGATGTACCGTAGTAATAAACCTGTTGATGTTGCGGAAACTAGTTTTGATGCAGGGGAAACAAACTTAAGCGCAAAAGTCGTCGGGCGCATCCGCTTTGCAATGCAAGATCAGCGGGCGCGTGGAGTTGCTCCATAATAGGTATTTGGGTATTAATTTTGATCCTCCAACAAAAAACGCTATACTTGTCGTGCTCACTTATTTTACAAGGCTATTTGCATGGCATTTCAACGTCGTAAATCAAAGGCGACCTTAAAAAATTTTTTTAAGGTAATCAAGAAGCCGGTATCACCCGCCACACACTTACCTGAAATTACAATAAAGAAAAAGCCTCGCCGCGGCATTTATTTGTTGCCGAATGCCTTTACCACTGCAGCACTATTTTGTGGATTTTATGCGGTGGTGATGGGGATGGATGGGCGATTTGAAAATGCCTCCATTGCTATTTTTATTGCGATGGTGCTAGATAGCTTGGATGGGCGGGTCGCACGGATGACCAATACTCAAAGCGAATTTGGCGCGCAGTATGATAGCTTATCGGATATGGTGTCCTTTGGCGTAGCACCAGCGCTAGTTGCCTATGAATGGGGTTTGCGCGGCTTAGGGCGCTGGGGTTGGCTTGCTGCCTTTGTGTATTGTGCTGGCGCTGCACTACGGCTTGCACGCTTCAATGCCAATATAACCATTGTCGACAAGCGGTATTTTCAAGGCTTACCTAGCCCGGCAGCAGCGGCTTTGGTTGCTGGATTTATTTGGGTCATGTCAGATTTGCAAATTTCCGGCTTGGATGTGCGCTGGGTGATTTGGTTTGTCACCGTCATGGCCGGATTAACTATGGTGAGCAATGTTCCTTTTTACAGTTTTAAAGACATTAATCTAAAAAAATCCGTGCCGTTTGCCGCTCCGTTTTTGATTGTACTGCTGTACGTTTTAGTGGTGAGTGATCCCCCTAAAGTGTTGTTTGGGGTGTTTGTGCTGTACGCATTGTCCGGTTATGCCGTGTTTTTATGGCGCTGGCGAAAAGGCCGTCCGGTCAGTATCTTACAAACCGAAGTTGAAGTGCATGATGATCATTAATGTACTGCCAAGGATGGTGATTAGGTGCTGAGGTGGTGGTCTAGCGTAAAAAGTTTGTCGAAATAAAATTTTAGCAGTATAATATTGCACTTAGTAGTGGTAGTTGCCATTGCTATATTCATTCATCGTCACGATGTTTGGGGGGCGGGAATTTTCCATGCTGCTCCATGCATCGCATGTTAAAGGATTATCATGCCAGTAGAAAAACAAGCTAAAGCCGCGATTGTTGCGGACAATGCACGTAGTGCTAACGATACCGGATCCCCGGAAGTTCAAGTTGCGTTGCTGACAGCACGCATCAATGATCTGAATGGCCATTTTAAAGCACATGCTAAAGATCACCACTCACGTCGTGGTTTGATTATGATGGTTAATCGTCGTAAGAGCTTGTTGTCTTACCTTAAAGGTAAAGATGCAGTTCGTTATCGCGATCTGATTGTTAAACTTGGTTTGCGTAAGTAATTGGCGTTCGCGCTCATTGGCTAAAATATCGCATTCAGATAGTTTGCATCAATCCGTGAGATTATGTTAAAAATGCCTGCATCAGTGCGCTGATGCAGGCATTTTTTATTATGTTTTCTGAGAGCATATTTTGATGGATGGTGTGGTGTGAAATAAGTTTAAGTCTATAAATAAACGCGTAAATAAGTACGGTCATGGTTGTGAGTGTGGCCGGTTGTGAGGTGAACGACAGCACCTGAAATTCTGTCGGCATAGCAGGGACAATTAGAAAGGACACATTGTGTTTAATAAAGTTACGAAAACTTTTCAATACGGACAACATCAAGTTACATTGGAAACTGGTGAAATTGCCCGTCAAGCATCTGGGGCGGTGGTAGTCTCGATCGAGGATACCGTTATTTTGGCAACAGTTGTGGCGCGTAAAGACGCTAAACCGGGTCAAGATTTCTTTCCGTTGACAGTTGATTATCTGGAAAAAACTTACGCGGCTGGTCGTATTCCAGGTGGTTTCTTTAAGCGTGAAGGCCGTCCTTCAGAAAAAGAAACACTGACATCGCGTTTGATCGATCGTCCGATTCGTCCATTGTTCCCAGAAGGTTACTTGAACGAAGTACAAGTCGTGATTCATGTGTTGTCGGTTAATCCGGAAATTGATCCTGATATCGCCGCAATGATCGGTGCATCCGCCGCATTGTGCGTCTCTGGGATTCCATTCGATGGCCCATTAGGTGCCGCCCGTGTTGGTTATATTAATGGTCAGTATGTGTTGAATCCAACCACCACACAATTGAAATCCTCTCAAATGGATTTGGTTGTTGCTGGTACTGAAGCCGCCGTATTGATGGTGGAATCGGATGCAAAACAACTGTCAGAAGAAATTATGTTGGGCGGTGTCGTATTTGGTCATACTGAAATGCGTGTGGTCATTGATGCAATTTATGATTTGGTAGAACAAGGTGGTAAACCTGTTGTTGAATGGGCTCCAGCACCTAAAAATGACGTATTAATTGCTGCTGTGACTGCAGTGGCAGAGCCGTTATTGCGTGAAGCGTATCAAATCAAGGAAAAACAAGCACGTACTGCTAAGCTGAAAACTGTAACGACAGCAGTGAATGCAGCGCTGGCAGATCAAATTGCCGATGCGGCTGAATTGAGCAACATTATCTTTGATTTGGAAGCAAAAATTGTACGTTCGCAAATTTTAGATGGTGAACCACGGATCGATGGTCGTGATACGCGTACCGTACGTCCAATTTCCATTCGTACCGGTGTATTGCCGCGTACCCATGGCACCGCATTGTTTACCCGTGGCGAAACACAGGCGCTGGTGATTGCAACCTTGGGTACATCCCGCGATGAGCAAAAAATTGATGCTTTGATGGGTGAATACTCGGATCGTTTCATGTTGCATTACAACATGCCTCCGTTTGCTACTGGTGAAACTGGTCGTGTCGGTACGCCAAAACGTCGCGAAATTGGCCATGGTCGCTTAGCTAAACGCGCACTGGAAGCTGCATTGCCTGATGTTGAAGATTTTAGTTATTCAGTTCGTTTGGTTTCTGAAATTACTGAATCCAATGGTTCTTCTTCCATGGCATCGGTATGTGGTGGCTGTCTGGCGTTGATTGATGCTGGCGTGCCAATGAAAGCGCACGTTGCTGGTATCGCGATGGGCTTAATTAAAGACGGCAATAAATTTGCTGTGTTGACAGATATTCTGGGTGATGAAGATCACCTCGGTGATATGGACTTTAAAGTTGCTGGTACTGCGAACGGTATTACTGCGCTGCAAATGGACATTAAAATCCAAGGTATCACTAAAGAAATTATGCAAGTCGCGTTGGCGCAAGCTAAAGAAGGTCGTTTGCATATTCTGGAAAAAATGCAAGCTGCAGTCCCAGCTGGCGATGTGAAACTGTCTGATTTTGCTCCACGTTTGATTACTATTAAAATCAATCCAGAAAAAATTCGCGATGTGATTGGTAAAGGCGGCGCAGTGATTCGTGCTCTGACCGAAGAAACCGGTGCGCAAGTCGATATTAGCGATACTGGTATCGTCACCATTTCTTCGGTTGATGCTGCTGCTGGTCAAGAAGCATGCCGTCGTATTCAAGAAATTACAGCTGAAGTTGAAGTTGGTAAAATCTATGAAGGTACTGTGTTGAAGTTGTTGGATTTTGGTGCGATTGTGCAAATCCTGCCAGGTAAAGATGGCTTGTTGCACATTAGTCAAATCGCTAATGAGCGCGTCAATGCGGTTGCCGACTACCTCAAAGAGGGTCAGGTTGTGCGTGTTAAAGTATTAGAAACTGATGATCGCGGTCGTTTGAAATTATCGATCAAAGCAGCATTGGCAGAAACTGAAGGCCAAATTGCTTAAGGTTCGACGTGGCGTCAACGAAGCTGCGTAGTTGGTGTGACGCATAGCACTGCTAGTGATAGATAGTGATAGTGTTGACTGAAAAGCGCTTACGGATACTCTGTAGGCGCTTTTTTTATAATGAAAAAGGACGGATATGATGCGAGCAGTTGAAATTACCCAAGCTGGTGGGCCCGAGGTATTGCAAGTATGCCACCGTGAAATCCCGCAATTGCGTACAGGGGAAGTACTGATTAAGGTGCATGCTGCCGGAGTCAATCGTCCTGATGTATTTCAGCGCAAAGGGAGTTACCCGGCTCCAGAAGGCGCATCAGATCTACCTGGCTTGGAAGTTGCAGGTGAGTTGGTTGCTGGTGACGTGAGTGGATCGGCATTTGTTGTGGGAGATATGGTCTGTGCATTGGTGGCCGGAGGGGGATATGCAGAGTATTGTGCTGTCCCATTAGCGCAATGTCTACCAATTCCAGCTGGATTAACAGCGATTGAGGCGGCGACCTTACCAGAGACTTTTTATACCGTATGGAGTAATGTGTTTGACCGTGCAGGCTTAACCGGTTCAGAGACCTTGTTAGTGCAGGGTGGCACTAGCGGCATTGGTGTAACGGCGATACAAATTGCAACAGCATTGGGGCATACGGTGTACGCCACAGCAGGAAGTGATGAGAAATGTCGTGCGTGTGAAGAGTTAGGTGCCGTTCGTGGAATTAATTATCGTACCGGTGATTTTGTGGAAGAAGTGAAAACATTAACTGGTAAACGTGGTGTTGATGTCATTCTCGATATGGTTGCCGGCGACTATGTGAATCGTGAATTGGCGTGCCTGGCAGATGATGGTCGTTTGGTGGTGATTGCATTGTTGGGTGGCTCAAAGGCGCAGGTAGATATGTCTGCGATTCTGCGCCGACGCTTAACGATCACTGGTTCAACCTTGCGCGCACGTCCGGTGGCATTTAAACAAGCGATTGCGGCGCAGTTGTTAGAGAAAATATGGCCATTATTATCAGCTGGAAAAATTAAGCCAGTGATCCATGCGGTGTTTAATTTGGAGGATGCGAGCAAAGCGCATGCCGTTATGGAAGCGAGTACACATATTGGCAAATTAGTGCTTCGGTGCAACTAACTCACTCGAATATCAGGCTATAAGCATAAATTAGCCTGAATAAGTTGTACATCGTTTGACCGTGTTGACAAGCACGCGATAGAATGTCGCGTTGTACAAAATTAGAAGCAAAATAAGAAGCAAAATAAGAAGCAAAATACAACCAACGAATTGGATAGCTTGATGAAACGTCGTCACCTGATCGCCGGCAATTGGAAAATGAATGGTAGCCTAGCTACGAATGCTGTTTTACTCGCTGAAATAACCGTCGGTTTAGAAGAGATAGCTCGGGAAAATGCAGATAATGCTGCTGGCGCTGCGGTTGATGTTGCTGTATGTGTGCCAGCACCGTATTTTGGCCAAGTGCAGGCAAGCTTGCAAGGTGATGCTGTAAAGCATCGTATGGCACTGGGTGGACAGGATGTGTCAGTTCACACAGAAGGAGCATACACTGGAGAGATTTCAGTTTCAATGTTAGCGGATTTTGGTTGTACCTATGTTATCGTAGGGCATTCTGAGCGCCGTAGTCTTCATGGTGAAACTGATGCAGATGTCGCGCAAAAAACGCGAAGTGTGTTGCGTTATCGCTCAACGTTGACAGGATCGGCTGTCGCTATCACACCGATTATTTGTGTCGGTGAAACCTTGGCTGAGCGTGAATCGAATCAGACAGAAGCAGTTGTCGGACGTCAATTGGCTGCTGTGTTAGAAGTATTAGTACCATCTGATTTGGCGCACATTGTGGTAGCCTATGAGCCGGTATGGGCAATTGGTACAGGTAAAACAGCGACACCGGAAATGGCGCAGCAAGTTCATGCATTTTTGCGTGCACAATTAGCTGCGGTAGACGCTACGCTGGCGAAAGGCGTTCAATTGCTGTACGGTGGTAGTATGAAGCCGGATAACGCGCTTGAATTGTTGGCGATGGAAGATATTGATGGTGGTTTGATTGGTGGTGCGGCACTTAAATCAGCGGATTTTTTGCGTATTGTGCGTGCTGCGCAGCGGTGAAGTGACGTAAAAGCAGGAAGGTAGTAATGATAAGTAAGTGAGCAGGTAAGTGAGTAAGTGAGCAGGTAAGCGAGCAAGTAAGCGAGCAAGTAAGCGAATACTGCGTGAAAAGTAGTTTGCTTCAAAGGATGTGCATTGACTAATATTAATTAGTTTGTGTTCTGCAACATTAATTTTTAATTTAGGTTTTATAATGAACTCGATATTTACAATCGTAGTGGTGATTCAAGTCTGTGCGGCACTGGGGATTATTGGTTTAGTGTTAATGCAGCATGGTAAAGGCGCTGATATGGGTGCTGCATTTGGTTCGGGTGCGTCCGGCAGCTTGTTTGGTGCGACGGGATCTTCCAACTTTATGTCCAAAGCCACTGCTATTGCGGCGACTGTGTTTTTTGCTGCGACCTTGGGTTTGGCTTACCTGAGTAATAATCATACTGCGGCAACTGGGGGTGTGATGGATAATTTGCCTTTAGCTAAACCAGTTGCTGCCGGGGTCACTCCAGTGGTAGCGGGTGCGCCAGCTGCGGCGTCATCTGCGGCAGTGCCAGCTGATAAATCTTCTGCAAAAGCAGCTGTAAAATCAGCTGATACTGAGGGTCAGGCTAATCAGATTCCTAAATAAAGGGTCTGAAAGTAGAGTGTGAGGGGATGAAAGCGTGGAAACGGCAATGAATGCGGAAAAAAAAGCAAAAAACGCTTGTTTCTACGCAATTGTGCGTTGAACAAAGATTGCAAACCCAGTACAATAGCGCACTTGAGTAAGGCCGACGTGGTGAAATTGGTAGACACGCTATCTTGAGGGGGTAGTGGCGAAAGCTGTACGAGTTCGAGTCTCGTCGTCGGCACCAAAAAGTTTAGTAGAGTAAGCTAGTGCAATCGATAAAAGTAAGTAGTTACTAATGTAGTTGTAAATCTGGTTGGTAAAGATATGCAGTTGCAAAGATGAAGTAAAGAAAAATGCGGTAGGGCTGTATAAATAAACGCAAAGCAGATGTGGTGTTCGGTGCTAGTAATACGTCGCTATTACATAAACTGACGGTGGTACGAGCAAGCTACGTTGTAATTTATATGTAACTATTGTTCTGTAGTATTAGGGGGGTGTGAGGTGTGTTTAAACGCCATCCAGACCTTTAGCCAAACCACTATTAGCTGAAATTGCCCAATTGTGAACCTTCAAAATTATTTCCCCGTTTTATTATTTATCCTCGTCGGCATTGGTGTCGGCGTCTTGCCTCAGGTGTTGGGTCGTATTCTCGGACCGCACAAGCCTGATCCGCAAAAATTATCCCCCTATGAGTGTGGTTTTGAGGCGTTTGAAGATGCGCGCATGAAATTTGACGTGCGCTACTATCTTGTCGCTATCTTGTTTATATTGTTTGATCTGGAAACGGCGTTTTTCTTCCCGTGGGCTGTTGCAATGCGGGATTTGGGATGGCTTGGATTTTTGGTGATGCTGGGCTTCATTGCAGAGTTTGCGGTGGGCTTTTGGTACATCTGGAAAAAAGGCGCGCTGGACTGGGAGTGAGTATGATAAGGGCTGAGCGATAGCTGGCTAGCAATTTAGCTGGGTTTCGACTGCCTTGTTCTACTTGTGGTGGTGAAGAGATTTTGTACAGATTGCGTTGCAGGATTGCGCTGCATAATGTGAGTGGAAAGGGTGTACCCCATGTCAATTGAAGGTGTGTTGAACGAAGGTTTTGTTACGACAACAGCCGACAAATTAATTAATTGGTCTCGCACGGGTTCGATGTGGCCGATGACATTTGGTTTGGCTTGCTGTGCGGTTGAAATGATGCACGCAGGTGCTGCGCGTTATGATTTGGATCGTTTTGGAGTGGTGTTTCGTCCTTCGCCAAGACAATCTGATGTGATGATTGTTGCTGGTACGCTGTGCAACAAGATGGCGCCAGCATTACGTAAAGTCTATGATCAGATGGCGGAACCGCGTTGGGTAATCTCCATGGGTTCTTGTGCTAATGGTGGTGGTTATTATCATTATTCATATTCTGTTGTGCGTGGTTGCGATCGGATCGTTCCTGTTGATATTTATGTGCCAGGATGCCCTCCAACTGCGGAAGCGCTGTTGTATGGAGTTATGCAGCTGCAAAATAAGATTAAGCGTACTAATACGATTGCACGCTGATCAATGAACTTCATGTAGTTAACAGTAGGTTTAACCCGGTTTTATAATTATGACGACAAAATTTGAGCAACTTGAGTCGGCAGTACGCACTGTGCTGGGCGAGCGCGCATTCGAATTGACTTCTGCATTGAATGAGCTGACCCTGGTGGTGGGTGCAACTGAATATTTGGCGGTGATGCGCGCATTGCGTGATGATCCTGCTACCCGTTTTGATGAGTTGATCGATTTGTGTGGCGTCGATTATTCTACTTATGGTGATGGTGACTGGGTTGGATTGCGTTTTGCCGCTGTGATACATTTGCTCTCCGTTGAGCATAATTGGCGTTTGCGTGTACGTGTGTTTGCGCAGGATAATGATGTGCCAGTATTGGCTTCACTGATTGACGTTTGGACTGCTGCCAACTGGTATGAGCGTGAAGCCTTTGATTTGTACGGTATCTTATTCGACGGCCATGATGATTTGCGCCGTATTTTGACCGATTATGGCTTTATTGGTCATCCGTTCCGTAAAGATTTCCCTGTTTCTGGCTATGTTGAGATGCGTTATGATCCAGAGCAACGACGTGTGGTTTATCAGCCAGTAACGATAGATCCGCGCGAAAATACACCGCGTGTAATTCGCGAAGAAAATTACGGAAAATGACCACGGTCTTCGGACTTGATTGCATTGAGCAGCAGATTTATAGAGGTATTTAATGGCTGAGATTAAAAATTACACACTCAACTTCGGTCCACAGCATCCTGCTGCCCATGGTGTGTTGCGTCTGGTGCTGGAGTTGGATGGTGAAGTAATTCAACGTGCAGATCCGCACATTGGTTTGCTGCATCGCGCTACTGAAAAACTCGCAGAACAAAAAACATTTATTCAGTCTGTTCCATATATGGATAGGCTGGATTATGTCTCCATGATGTGTAATGAGCATGCTTATGTCATGACCATTGAAAAAATGCTGGGTCTGGAAGTGCCACTGCGGGCTCAGTATATTCGCGTGATGTTTGATGAGATTACCCGTTTGCTGAATCATTTGATGTGGCTCGGTGCACATGCACTGGACGTCGGTGCGATGGCGGTATTTTTATACACATTCCGTGAGCGCGAAGATTTATTGGATTGCTATGAGGCGGTGTCAGGAGCCCGTATGCATGCGGCGTATTATCGTCCGGGTGGTGTTTATCGCGACTTGCCTGACCGTATGCCGCAATACGAAGCATCGCATTTACGCAATGCTAAAACGATGCAAGTATTGAACGGTAATCGTGCAGGTTCTTTGCTGGACTTTATTGAAGATTTTACCGTGCGTTTCCCAACTTATGTTGATGAGTACGAAACACTATTGACGGATAACCGGATATGGAAACAGCGTCTGGTTGGTGTTGGTGTGGTTTCGCCTGAGCGCGCTAAGGCAATGGGCTTTACTGGGGCAATGTTGCGTGGTTCCGGTATTGAATGGGATTTGCGTAAGAAACAACCGTACGAAGTGTATGACTTGTTGGATTTTGATATTCCAGTTGGCGTGAATGGCGATTGTTATGATCGTTATCTTGTGCGCGTGGAAGAAATGCGTCAATCCAATCGCATCATTAAGCAATGTGTTGCGTGGCTGCGGAATAATCCAGGTCCTGTTATTTCAAGCAATCATAAGGTTGTTCCCCCATCACGTGTTGGCATGAAGTCGAATATGGAAGATTTGATCCATCACTTCAAATTATTTTCTGAAGGATTTCATATTCCTGCCAGTGAAGCGTATGTTGGGATTGAGCATCCGAAGGGTGAATTCGGTATTTATATGATTTCGGATGGTGCGAATAAACCGTACCGCCTGAAAATCCGTGCTCCGGGTTATGCGCATTTGCAAGGTTTAAATGAGATGGCTAAAGGGCACATGATTGCCGATGCCGTCACCATTATTGGTACGCAAGACGTGGTATTTGGCGAGATTGATCGCTAGATTGATCGCAAAAGAGTGATTGCCAACGCTGATTGTTACGATTGGCGACAAGGTTAAGTAGGCACGCGTGGTTGAATTTTAAGGTAAATCTATGCTGTTATCTGAGCAAACATATAAACGAATAGACCGCGAAATTGCAAAATTTCCGGCTGAACAACGCCAATCTGCCGTGATGGCAGCGTTGACGATTGCACAAGACCAAACCAGTTGGTTATCGCCTGAGGTGTTGCAGGAAGTAGCAGACTATTTGCGCATGCCTGCTGTGGCAGTGCAGGAAGTTGCGACGTTCTACAATATGTACAATACCAAACCGGTAGGTCAATTTAAAATATCGGTGTGCACCAATTTACCTTGCGCCTTATCTGGCGGAGAAAAAGCGGCACATTACCTCAAGCAAAAACTCGGTATTGACTATAAAGAAACTAGCCCTGATCATAAATTCACCCTTGTTGAAGGTGAGTGTATGGGGGCTTGCGGCGATGCCCCTGTTCTTTTGGTGAATAACAAGCGTATGTGTAGCTTCATGTCGCATGAAAAAATCGACACTTTGGTCGATGAGTTGAAAAATACAGAGCCGACTTTGGTTCAGTCATCCACTAGCGAGGACTCTCACTCATGACCAGTTTGCACACAAGACACATTAAGCCGCTGATCCTGGCTGGATTAGATGGTAAAAACTGGGGTTTAGATGACTACGTTAAGCGCGGCGGTTACACTGCTTTGAAACGTATTTTGTCTGAAGGAATTACTCCGGAACAAGTGATTGCTGAATTGAAAGCATCTTCGCTGCGTGGTCGAGGCGGTGCTGGTTTTCCGACGGGACTGAAGTGGAGCTTTATGCCGCGTCAGTTTCCGGGGCAAAAATATTTAGTCTGTAATACCGATGAAGGCGAACCAGGTACGTTCAAGGATCGCGATATCATTCGTTACAATCCACATGCCTTGATTGAAGGTATGGCGATTGGTGCGTACGCCATGGGTATTACTGTTGGTTACAACTATATTCACGGGGAAATCTTTGCTGATTATGACCGTTTTGAAGAAGCGTTGGAACAAGCCCGTGCTGCCGGATTTTTAGGCGATAAGATTCAAGGTTCCGATTTTAGCTTTCAATTACATGCATTCCACGGCTTTGGTGCCTACATCTGCGGTGAAGAAACCGCTTTGTTAGAGTCGCTTGAAGGTAAAAAAGGGCAACCTCGCTTTAAACCACCATTTCCTGCAAGTTTCGGTTTGTATGGTAAGCCGACGACAATCAATAATACCGAAACCTTTGCCGCTGTCCCGTTTGTGATGAATATGGGCGGTCCCGCTTACTTAGCGCTCGGCAAACCAAATAACGGTGGAACCAAAATATTCTCGATGTCGGGCGACGTTGCCAAGCCGGGTAATTACGAAGTTCCGCTTGGAACGCCATTTGCTACCTTGCTTGAATTGGCTGGTGGTATGCGCGATGGTAAAAAAATCAAGGCAGTTATCCCTGGCGGTTCGTCTATGCCTGTGTTAAAGGGTGATGTCATGATGGCAACCGATATGGATTATGATTCCATCGCTAAAGCTGGCTCGATGCTGGGTTCCGGCGCTGTGATCGTGATGGATGAAACACGCTGCATGGTGAAATCATTATTGCGTTTATCGTATTTCTATTTTGAAGAATCCTGCGGACAGTGTACTCCGTGCCGTGAAGGCACTGGGTGGTTGTATCGAATGGTGCATCGGATTGAGCACGGCCAAGGCCGCGCAGATGATCTGGATTTATTGAATAGTATTGCTGACGGCATTCAAGGTCGCACAATTTGTGCACTGGGTGATGCTGCTGCGATGCCAGTTCGCGCTATGATCAACAATTTCCGCGAAGAGTTTGAATATCACATCGAGCATAAACATTGCTTGGTACCCGCTTACATTTAGGCTCAGATAGGCCAGAGAACACCATGGTTGAAATCGAAATCGACGGCAAAAAAGTAGAAGTGCCTCCCGGCAGCATGGTAATGGATGCTGCTAATAAGTTGGGCACCTATATTCCACATTTTTGTTATCACAAAAAGTTATCCATTGCGGCAAGTTGTCGCATGTGTTTGGTTGAGGTGGAAAAAGCACCTAAACCGTTACCGGCGTGTGCGACTCCCGTCACTGCCGGTATGATCGTTCGCTCGAAGAGTGATAAAGCGGTCAAGGCACAAAAAGATGTGATGGAATTTTTGCTGATTAATCACCCGCTAGACTGCCCAATCTGTGATCAGGGTGGCGAATGCCAATTGCAAGATTTGGCTGTCGGGTACGGCAAAACATCCTCACGCTACCAAGAAGAAAAACGTGTCGTGTTCCATAAAAACGCCGGACCGTTAATTTCCATGGAAGAAATGAGCCGCTGCATTCATTGCACGCGTTGCGTTCGTTTCGGTCAAGAAATTGCTGGCGTGATGGAACTCGGGATGCTGGGTCGTGGTGAGCACGCTGAAATTACGACGTTTGTTGGCAAAACTGTGGACTCTGAATTGTCAGGCAATATGATTGACATCTGTCCAGTCGGTGCCTTGACGTCAAAACCTTTCCGCTATTCTGCTCGCACGTGGGAAATGTCTCGTCGCAAATCAGTCAGTCCGCATGATGGTTTGGGTGCGAATTTGACGATACAAGTTAAAAATAATAAAGTTTTGCGCGTTCTTCCTTTGGAAAATGATGCGGTCAATGAATGCTGGATTAACGATAAAGAGCGTTTTTCCTACGAAGCATTGAATGGCGATCAACGTTTGACTAAACCAATGATCAAGCAAGGTGGTCAATGGCTGGAAACGGATTGGCAAACGGCCTTGGAATATGTTGCACATGGTTTGAAAAATATTCGTCATGAACATGGCGCTGATGCGATTGCAGGTTTAGCAACCCCGCACTCAACTCTTGAAGAATTGCATCTGTTGCAAAAAGCAGTACGCGGTATTGGATCAGAAAATATCGATTTCCGCTTACGTACTGCACAAGCGGGAGCGCCAGCTGACGGATTTAAACCATGGTTGGGTATGTCGATCGCAGAATTTGCTGATTTAGAAAATATCTTGGTGCTTGGCTCTTTCCTGCGCAAAGATCATCCATTGTTGACAGCACGTCTACGTCATTCAGTGAAACTTGGCAGTAAATTGTCAGTGTTGCACGCAAGTGATGATGATTTGTTGATTCCTGTTGCAAACAAATTAATTTGTGCGCCTTCACAGTGGTTGGCCGCATTAGCTCAGATTGCTGTTGCTGTTGCCGAAGCAAAACAAGTTGCTGTGCCTGCTGAGTTTGCTGGCAGTCTCGTTTCTGATGTTGCACGTGCCATCGCTGCTGATCTAGTCGCAGGTAATCGAAACGGTATTATGCTTGGTAATGCAGTGACGCAGCATCCTGATGCTGTTGCCTTGCATGCTGCTGCACAGTGGATCGCAAACACAACTGGTAATAAACTCGGTTATCTGACAGAAGCTGCTAATACGGTTGGTGCTTATCTGGCTAATGTGGTTCCAGGTAAGGGCGGCTTGAATGCAGTAGAGGTATTCACTCAGCCACGAAAAGCCTATGTGCTGTTGAATGTTGATCCGTTGTTGGATTCGGCCGCACCTGTTCGTGCAGCGTTGGATCAAGCTGAAATGGTCATCATGTTGTCGCCATTTATGCAAGGTGCTGATTACGCCGATGTGTTGTTGCCGATTGCGCCATTTACCGAAACGTCCGGTACCTTTGTCAATTGCGAAGGGCGTGCTCAAAGTTTCAATGGCGCAGTAAAACCGTTGGGTGATACGCGTCCGGGTTGGAAAGTATTGCGTGTTTTAGGTAATTTGCTCGGCGTCGAAGGTTTTGACTTCGAAACATCCGAAGCGGTGCGTGATCAAGTGCTGGCAAATCAAACCGATGTATCAGCACGTTTATCGAATCGCTTGAATGCTGCATTGGTAGCACCAAAATCTGCTTCTCAGATCGTTGCAGGGCATGTTGAACGTGTTGCGAATGTGCCGATTCACTTTGCTGACGCACTATCACGTCGTTCACCTGCATTACAACAAACAGCGGATGCAAAATCACCGCGTGCTTGGCTCGCTCCTGCACACATGGCGTCGCTCGGTTTGGTCAACGGCGATATCGTGAAGGTTACGCAAATTTCTGCTACTGGAAATGAAGCAAATAAACAAGTCTTGTTGCCGGCTTCTGGAGATAAAAACGTGCCTGCAGGTGTTGTTCGTGTTGCTGCAGGTCATCCAGTCACGGCGGCACTCGATGCGATGTTCGCCACCCTCACTGTGGAGCGTGCATAATGATTGATGCTATTAACGCCTTTGGTATCAACACACTGGGTTTCTTGTGGTTTCCTTTGTGGACGCTGGTAAAAATCGTGTGTATTACCTTGCCAATTATGGGTCTGGTTGCTTACCTAACTCTGTGGGAACGTAAAATGATCGGTTGGATGCATGTCCGTTTAGGCCCAAATCGGGTTGGACCTGCCGGTTTGCTGCAACCGATCGCTGATGCTGTTAAGTTGTTGCTTAAAGAGATTGTCATTCCAGCTAAATCAAACAAATTATTATTTGTGATTGCGCCGATTATGACGATTATGCCGGCCTTGGCTGCATGGTCTGTGATCCCGTTTGGTCCAGAAACCGTGTTGGCGAATGTAAATGCCGGTTTGCTGTTGTTAATGACGATCACTTCGTTAGAAGTGTATGGTGTGATTATTGCGGGTTGGGCATCCAATTCGAAATATGCATTTTTAGGTGCAATGCGGGCTTCGGCACAAATGGTGTCGTATGAAATTTCGATGGGCTTTGTGTTGGTAATTGTATTGATGGTGTCGGGTAGTCTGAATATGACCGATATCGTGATGAGCCAAAGCAAGGGGACATTCTTTGACATGGGATTAAATTTCTTGTCGTGGAACTGGCTGCCCTTATTCCCGATGTTTGTCGTTTATGTTATTTCTGGTATTGCTGAAACTAACCGCCATCCGTTTGACGTGGTGGAAGGTGAGTCTGAAATTGTGGCGGGGCATATGGTGGAATACTCTGGTATGTCCTTTGCGATGTTCTTCTTGGCAGAATATGCCAACATGATTTTGATTTCTGCTGTTGCTTCGCTGCTGTTCCTTGGCGGTTGGGCTCCTCCGGTGAGTTTCCTTGGTTGGATTCCTGGTTGGATTTGGTTAGGTGCCAAAACCTTTGTGGTAGTGTCGATGTTCATTTGGGCCCGTGCAGCTTTTCCACGATATCGCTTTGATCAAATTATGCGTTTGGGTTGGAAAGTGTTTATTCCACTAACCCTGTCGTATCTGGTCTTTGTGGCAGCATGGATGCAAACCCCGTGGAATATTTGGAAGTGATATTGCTTAAAAGCATATCCTAAAAACATAGCCTACAGCCTAATGTGAATGGAAGCCTAAGATGCACGCAATTAAAGATTTTTTTGCCAGCTTGATGCTGCGCGAGCTTATAAAAGGGTTGGCTTTGACCGGGCGATATATGTTTGCACGTAAAGTTACCGTGCAATTCCCGGAAGAGAAAACCCCGATGTCCCCACGTTTTCGTGGTTTGCACGCCCTGCGCCGTTATCCTAACGGTGAAGAACGCTGCATCGCATGTAAATTATGTGAAGCAGTTTGTCCAGCCATGGCGATTACGATTGAATCAGCGCAACGAGAAGACGGTAGCCGTCGTACCACGCGCTATGATATTGATTTGACCAAATGTATTTTTTGTGGGTTTTGCGAAGAGTCCTGCCCAGTGGACTCGATCGTAGAAACGCATATTTTGGAATACCACGGTGAAAAACGCGGTGATTTGTACTTTACTAAAGAAATGTTGCTGGCAGTTGGCGATAAATATGAACCCGAAATTGCCGCAGCTCGTGCCCAAGATGCAGCATATCGTTAACCTATAAGCGTGCTCTGATAATGGAATTTACCTCTGTCCTATTCTACGTATTCTCAGCCATTTTGGTGTGTGCTGCGTTCCGCGTAATAACTGCACGCAATCCCGTGCATTCGGCGCTATTTTTGGTGCTCTCTTTTGCAACGGCAGCCGGTCTGTGGATGTTATTGCAGGCTGAATTCTTAGCCATTGTGCTGGTGCTGGTGTATGTCGGCGCTGTGATGGTGTTGTTCTTGTTTGTCGTGATGATGCTAGATATCGACATGGACAAGATCCGCGAAGGCTTTTGGAGTAATTTTCCTTTGGCTGCAAGTGTTGGTGCCTTGGTTGCGCTGGAAATGTCTATGGTGTTATTGCGTGGTTTCTGGACTCCAGTAACGACTGTTCCGGAAAAAGCATCCGACATCGGCAATACGAAAACACTCGGTATTTTGATTTATACCCACTACACCTATGCCTTTGAAATTGCCGCTGCGATTTTGCTGTTAGGTATTGTGGCAGCTGTTGCATTGACTTTGCGTAAGCGTAAAGATACGAAACATCTGGATCCGGCAATTGCGGTTAAGGTGCAGGCGAAAGATCGGGTTCGTATTGTAAAAATGGTGGCCGAATCCAGTCGTGCTCTTGGTAGAGTGAATGCAACTGATGATGACCAAAGTTCAGCACAATCAACTCAAGACAAGAAGGAGGGCTAAGTGATTTTAACGCTCGCACACTACCTGATTCTCGGCGCAATGTTATTTGCGATTTCTGTAATCGGCATATTTTTAAATCGAAAAAATATCATTGTATTGCTGATGGCAATTGAATTGATGTTGTTAGCGGTGAATATGAACTTTATCGCTTTTTCTCATTACCTGGGTGACGCAGCCGGGCAAGTTTTCGTTTTCTTTATTCTGACCGTAGCGGCTGCTGAATCAGCCATTGGGTTAGCCATTCTGGTGGTGATGTTCCGCAATTTGGATACCATCAATGTAGAAGACTTGGATACGCTCAAAGGATAGATAATTATGACTGTAGGGCAACTCAACCCACAATTACTTCTGGCGGTGCCAATGGCGCCGTTAGCAGGTGCTGCTATTGCAGGCTTGTTCGGAACTAAATTTTTGGGAAATAAAATCGGTCGCAAGACCTCGCACACGGTAACAATTTTAGGCGTATTGATCGCCCTGATTATTTCTGTGATGACCTTGATGGCGGTGCTGGATGGTGCAAGCTACAGTGGCACGCTCTACCAGTGGATGGATGTCGCTGGTTTAAAATTGGAAGTCGGCTTTCAGATCGATAGCCTTTCGGCCATGATGATGTGCGTGGTTACTTTTGTTTCGCTGATGGTGCATATTTACACCATCGGTTACATGAAAGAAGACGCAGGCTACAATCGCTTTTTCGCTTATATCTCTTTATTTACCTTCTCGATGCTGATGCTGGTAATGAGCAACAACTTCCTGCAACTGTTCTTTGGTTGGGAAGCGGTTGGTTTGGTATCGTATCTGTTGATTGGTTTTTGGTATACAAAGCCAACAGCAATTTATGCCAACATGAAGGCGTTCTTAGTTAACCGGGTCGGTGATTTTGGTTTTATTCTTGGGATTGGCTTGATTGTGGCCTACACCAACACCATGAATTACGCGGAAGTGTTTGCGCACAAAGCGGTCTTGTTGAGTGGTGTGTTACCAGGTACTGACTGGATGCTGGTCACTGTTGCATGTATTTGTCTGTTTATTGGTGCAATGGGTAAATCTGCTCAATTCCCGTTACATGTGTGGTTGCCTGATTCGATGGAAGGTCCGACACCGATTTCTGCCCTGATTCATGCGGCTACGATGGTAACGGCAGGTATTTTCATGGTGGCGCGTATGTCGCCGTTATTTGAAATGTCCGATACAGCCTTATCCTTCATTCTTGTGATTGGTGCGATTACCGCCTTGTTCATGGGTTTCCTTGGGATTATCCAAAACGATATCAAACGCGTGGTGGCATATTCCACTTTGTCCCAACTTGGGTATATGACAGTTGCTTTGGGAGCGTCTGCGTACTCAGCAGCGGTATTCCATTTGATGACACATGCATTCTTTAAAGCCTTGCTTTTCTTGGGTGCTGGTTCGGTGATTATCGGTATGCACCATGATCAAGATATCCGCAACATGGGTGGCTTGCGCAAATATATGCCAATTACCTGGATTACTTCACTCGTTGGGTCCTTGGCATTGATTGGTACACCGTTCTTTTCAGGCTTTTATTCTAAAGACAGTATTATCGATGCAGTTTTAGCGTGTAATTTACCTGGTGCTGGTTTCGCTAAGTTTTCTGTGTTGGCCGGCGTGTTTGTTACTGCGTTTTATTCTTTCCGTATGTATTTCTTGGTATTTCACGGAAAAGAAAACTTTGGTAAAGCCCATGCACATGATCATCATGCGCCAGTTGCGGTTAAAGCTGTGCCAGCGAAAGCAGTTGCACATAGCCATGATGCACACAGCCACGATGCACATGACAGTCATGGTCACGACGCTCATGAAGAACACGAAGAACACGAAGAACATGATGAGCACGAAGAACATCACGGCTTAGCTCCAGGGCAAAAACCGCATGAATCACCGTGGGTCGTCACATTACCGTTGATTTTGTTGGCAATTCCTTCGGCTTTCATTGGATTCTTGACGATTGCACCAATGTTGCATGGTGATTTCTTTAAAGGTGTCATCTTTATTTCAGATGCACATCAGTCTATGCATGAACTGACTGAAGAATTCAATAAAGTAGGTGGACCTCTCGGTATGGCCTTGAGTGCTCTGACATCATTACCGTTCTTTTTAGCACTTGCTGGCGTCATTTCTTCCTATGTGTTTTATATGGTTAAGCCCGAAATTCCAACGGCAATCAAGAAACATTCTGGTGTGATTTATGACATTCTAGAAAATAAATATTATCTTGATAAATTCAACGAGATCGTGTTTGCTGGTGGCGCACGTCTCTTGGGTGGTGGCCTGTGGGCTGCTGGCGATAAAGGTTTGATTGATGGTTTAATCGTGAATGGTGCTGCTAAAGTTGTTAATTGGTGCTCAAAAGCAACGCGATTATTCCAGACTGGTTATATCTTTAACTATGCCTTTGTCATGATACTTGGGGTGTTGGGCTTCCTGATCTATTTCATGCCAAACCCATTTACTCAATAAGCTGACCATAAGAATATAACCATGATGCAGTCATCTTCCTCCTTACTTAGTTTAGCGATCTGGCTTCCAATCGCTTTTGGTATCTTCATTATCGCCTGTGGTCGTGAAGATAATCCAGCGGTAGCACGCGCTGTCGCTTTGATCGGTGCAGTCGCCAGTTTTCTGGTGACGATACCGTTGTTTACCCAATTCGATAATGCAGCGCACGGTATGCAATTTGTTGAACATGCCACCTGGATTGCTCGTTACAACATCAACTACGCTTTAGGTATTGATGGAATCTCACTTTGGCTGATCCCGTTGACTGCATTTATTAATGTGATTGTCGTGATTGCAGGTTGGAAAGTCATCGAAAAACGCGTATCACTTTACATGGGTTCATTCCTGATTTTGTCAGGATTAATGATCGGTGTATTCTGTGCGCTCGACGGTATGTTGTTTTATGTGTTTTTTGAAGCGACCTTGATTCCGATGTACATCATCATCGGTATATGGGGTGGTGCAAATCGGGTTTATGCCTCATTTAAATTCTTTTTGTACACACTGATGGGTTCGCTGCTGACCTTGGTTGCTTTAATTTACCTGTACACACAATCTGGTACCTTTGATATTTTGGCTTGGCATAAGTTCCCGCTAACCATGCATCAACAAATATTCATTTTCCTCGCTTTCTTGATGGCTTTTGCCGTAAAAGTGCCAATGTGGCCAGTACATACTTGGTTGCCAGATGCCCACGTTGAGGCGCCGACAGGTGGTTCCGTCGTGTTGGCTGCGATCATGCTGAAGTTAGGTGCTTATGGTTTCTTGCGTTTCTCTTTACCGATTGCGCCGGATGCTAGCCATTATTTCTCTGGTTTCATTATTACCTTGTCCTTGATTGCTGTTATTTACATTGGTTTAGTCGCGTTGGTACAAACCGATATGAAAAAGCTGGTGGCGTATTCGTCCATCGCTCACATGGGTTTTGTTACTCTTGGTTTCTTCATGTTTAACGACATGTCAGTGCAAGGTGCGATCGTGCAAATGATTTCGCATGGATTTATTTCAGGTGCAATGTTCCTGTGTATCGGTGTTCTCTATGACCGCGTGCATTCCCGTAACATCGTTGATTACGGAGGAGTGGTTAATACCATGCCTAAGTTTGCCGCTTTATTCGTGTTGTTTTCGATGGCTAACTGCGGATTACCAGCAACATCCGGTTTTGTCGGTGAGTTTATGGTGATTTTGGGTGCAGTCAAATTCAATTTCTGGATTGGTATGTTGGCAGCGACAGCATTGATCTTTGGTGCAGCGTACTCCTTGTGGATGGTGAAACGGGTTGTGTTTGGTGCCATTGTTCATAAACATGTAGCGAAATTGCAGGACTTGAGTTGTCGTGAATTCGGTATGCTGGTGGTATTGGCGATTGCCGTAATTGCGATGGGTCTTTATCCAGAGCCATTTACAGCAGCGATGCAAACCAGCGTGACTGATTTATTACATCACGTAGCAACATCAAAAATACTGGCTTCTTAATACAAAAGCTATTTAATTAGCCTTACACACTGAGGCCAAATAGGCATAAAGATGATGAATTTTATACCCGCATATCCTGAACTGTTTTTACTACTGGCGATCTGTTCGATTATGGTAATCGACATGTATTCGACAGACTCGCGACGCGCGTTGACGCACTACCTGTCATTAGCAACCCTCGTTATTTGCGGTGCCATGACGCTGATGGATTTTAACGCGGGTCAGACCGTCTATACGTTCAATAATATGTTTTTGTCGGACCCGATGTCGCATCTGCTGAAGTTATTCTGCTATGTAGCTACTGCTTTAACCTTGATTTATAGCCGACAATACAATGCTGATCGTGGCATTGTTGGTGGTGAACTTGGCGGTGAGTACTATATGCTGGCACTGTTTTCCTTGTTAGGTCAAATGGTGATGATTTCAGGTAATAACGTGTTAGTTATCTATCTTGGTTTGGAATTGATGTCCTTGGCTTTATATGCGTTGGTTGCTCTGCGTCGTAACCATGTTGGTTCAATCGAAGCGGCGATGAAGTACTTTATTCTTGGTGCCTTAGCGTCTGGTTTCTTGTTGTATGGTATTTCTATGTTGTACGGCGCAACTGGTTCCTTGGACTTGTCTGAAATTGCAAAATTGAGTACCTCAACCCGTGCGAATTCCACCATATTAGTCTTTGCCTTAGTTTTCATTGTTGCAGGCCTGGCGTTTAAACTCGGTGCCGTTCCATTCCACATGTGGGTACCGGATGTGTATCAAGGTTCGTCTACTGGTGTAACCTTGTTGTTGGGTGCTGCACCAAAATTGGCAGCGTTTGCGATATGCTTCCGTTTATTAGTTGAAGGTTTGTTCACTCAGGCAGTCGACTGGCAGCAAATGTTGACGGTGTTGGCGGTGCTTTCCATGGCGATTGGTAATATCACCGCCTTAGCCCAGACTAACCTGAAGCGCATGCTGGCCTATTCAACGATTTCCCATATGGGTTTCATGTTGTTAGGCTTGTTATCAGGTGTTGCTAATGGTCACGTTAATCTGGCAGCAAGTGCTTATGCCTCTTCGATGTTTTATGTGATTACCTATGTCCTCACAACGCTGGGTACATTCGGCATGATTCTTTTGCTTTCACGTAAAGGCTTTGAGGCGGAAAATATTGATGACCTTAAAGGTTTGAGCCAACGCAGCCCATGGTATGCCCTAGTGATGTTAATGTTGATGTTCTCATTGGCAGGTATCCCACCAATGATGGGCTTCTATGCCAAACTCTCTGTGTTGCAAGCTGTGTTAGGTACGGGTCAGATTTGGTTAGCGTTGGTGGCGGTAGTATTCTCTCTAATTGGCGCCTTCTACTATTTGCGTGTGATTAAAGTTATGTACTTTGATCAAGCTGTCGATACGAGTCCAATTGAAATTAGTACTGGCATGCGTGTTGCATTAAGTTTGAATGGTGCTGCAGTATTAGTCTTTGGTTTAATGCCTGATCCGCTGATGAATGCCTGTCTTACTGCCATTGCTAAAACCTTGGCATCGTAGTTTGCATTAGCGACGAACTCTTCTCGTTAATGTGAGTGTTGTTTAAAAATACCGGGCTAGTCCCGGTATTTTGTTATGTGCCTGTGCGATATATTCCATGTGTGCACCTATGTCGATCCATTTGTTTAACCACGCTATTAACACGACTGACGTTATTATGACTATCTCTGACCCGCATTTGACCGAAACTTTTATATCTGGCGAACAAGTGTACAAAGGCCATTTTCTCCAGGTTGAGCGTGATGTTGTTGCTATGCCGGATGGTAAGGAAGCCGCACGTGAATATATTAAACATCCTGGCGCGGTCGTGATTTTGCCATTGTTTGAGGATGGCAATGTGTTGTTGGAACGTCAGTTTAGATATCCACTGAATCGTGTATTCGTTGAATTTCCTGCTGGAAAAATTGATTACAACGAAGATCCTTTGGTGTGTGCTAAGCGTGAGTTGCTAGAAGAAACGGGATACACCGCAAGCTCATGGCAATTTGTCTGCACCATCCATAATGCGATCGCCTATTCTGATGAGCATTTGGATATCTATCTGGCTAAAGGCTTAACGGAAGGTGAAGCGCAATTAGACGAAGGCGAATTTCTTGAGGTCTACAGAGCACCCTTGTCGGATCTCATGGCATCGATTCAATCTGGTTCTGTTACCGATGTTAAAACCATTATTGGTGCATTCTGGTTAGAGAAAATTCTGGCAGGCACATGGCATGCCTCTGATGTCGTTAGTGGGTAGCGCCTAGAGTTGAGTTTGGCGAGGTGGTCACAATGTGCGATCGCCTCGTATTTTCACTATTTGTGTGCACAACCGAGTAATCAGGCTGTTCGAATTTCGCTTAGTAGCTCTGGATGATGCTCAAGCACTTTGAGCAGTTTCACCAACGCCAGCGACGGTTTGGTTTTCCCGTTCTCATATCGCGAAAATGCATTGACACCACCAAAGATTTCAGCTGCCTGATGTGGATCTAGGTCAAGTTTCCTTCGCCACATGGGCTGTTTTCGCGTGCGTCGTCATACTTTTGTAAAAGTGGGCAGGGGTAAGTGCCATGACCCAAGTTGTACCAGCATTAGGTTTAGCTTATTAATTCCTATCGTTAAATATAGAAATATACGAATAATTTATTCGTATTTGTGCAACTAGCATGCTAATTCCAATTGGCGCTGCCTAGACCCCAAAAAATAGTGATAGATGATTGATCTATATCTCTAGTTAGTTTGCCAATGGTGTAGCAAACCCCCCACCTAATGCTTTCATTAGCGCAACCTGATCATTAGCAATGGCTTGTTGAGACAGTTGCTCCTGATCAGTTAGCTGCGCTAGCTGCAGTTGCGCATCCAGTAGGACTGCCATATTGCTATCTCCAAGTTCATAACGCAGTTTTGCAAATCTACACTGTTGCTGTTGTACCTGTACTGCCCGATTGAGTTGGTGTAGGCGTTGCTGTTCTTGCTGATATCGGATCAGCGCTACTTCGGTGTCTTGTAATGCCACTAACACCGCTTGCCGGTAGTTGGCGATTGCCGCATCACGCGCGGCTTCTTTGCTACGCACCTGGGCTTTCAATCTGCCGCCACTTAAGATAGGAATAGATAGCTGGGGCCCTAAGCTCCAAAACTGGCTGGCTTGTTGCGTTAATTTTCCAGGGATAATACTATCCAGACCAGCATTGCCAATCAAGGTTAAGCGAGGGTATTGCTCGGCAATGGCGATGCCAATATCCGCACTCGCCGCAGCGAGCTGACTTTCTGCCAACATGACGTCGGGGCGACGTTGGAGCAATTCGGATGGTAAACCGGTCTGAATCGTGCCGGTGACTAGCGGGATTGGTGTGGCTTGCGACTCCTCGCTCATCGCAACTGTGACTGTTATTGCGGGTATGAGCTGAGCCTCAACCTGTTCGGCGCTCAGGGTAGTTAATACGGCAAGCGCGGCAATGCTTGATGCAGCCGCAGCGCGTAATGGCGCTAAGCTTGCCTCTGTGCTGAATACGGTACCTTGTGCTGCCGTCATATCGCTGCTACTGAGCAGGCCAGCCTGTTGTTGTAGTTTTAAAAGTTGCAGCAGTTGGCGATTGATGTTGAGGGATGTTTCAGCATTATGCAAGCGAAGCTGCGTGGCACGGTAGTCAATCACATTGCCGGCTATTTCTGCGGCGATACGCAGAGCAATCACATGGCGTTGTTGTTCTATCCCGATCAATCGCGCTAAAGCTGCTTCATTACTGCGTGCGGTATGTCCTGCAATGTCAATTTCCCATGAAGCATCAAATCCGCTGCGATAGTCCGAAAACAGCGTTTTCGGTGAGGTGTCTAAAGCGGGCAGGTTCGCCAGATTTTCGCTATTGCGACTTAGTTGATCACGTCCAAGTCTGTTGGTGTTGTTCAGTTGTGGTTGGTTGGCACTAGCTGTGATCGTAGTTTGTTCGCGTGCTTGACGGATCAATGCTTTTGCGCTCGATAATTCCAGATTATGCCCCAATGCCTGCTCGACCAAATAGGTGAGGGCTGGGTCAGAGAAGCCACGCCACCAATCTTCTGTGCTGAGTATGCCATCGCCGCTAGCATGATCATGTGAAGATGGGGCTGGGATGAGTTTATTCGTGACATGGTCCGTTGAAAATGTCTTTGGTAGAATCGTAGACATATCTGGGCGATGGTAGTCGGGTCCCACACTGCTGCATCCAGTTGCTGCTGATAAGATCAGTGCTCCTGTCAGCCATAAGCGGTGGCGTGGGAGTCGATGAGGTAGCTTGTTCATTGACCACTCCTGCGGATAAACATGGTATATGCCATCGTCATTGTAACCCCTGAAATAAGCAGTAAAGGCCACATATGCGGCCATGCTTGTGTCAGCGTGGTTCCTTTCAAAAAAATACCTTTAATAATGATAATGGCATGGGTAAGCGGATTGGCGGCACTTATCCATTGCAGCACTGGTGGCATATTTTCAATGGGTGCCATATAACCGGAAAGGATGACTGCTGGCGACATAAAGCCAAACACGCCTAAAAAAGCTTGTTGTTGATTAGCACAGAGTGCTGAAATGAATAAGCCAACTCCTGCCAGTGCCAATCCATAGCAAAATAAGGTCAGATAAAGAAGCCCGATGGTGCCGGAAAAGGGAATGTGGTAGACCAGCACGGCAGCCAATGCAATCACAGTTCCTTGTATCATGGCGACTAGGATGCCGGGAACAGCTTTGCCTATCATAATGGTTGCCGGTGTCAGTGGCGAAACCAGTAATTGCTCAAATGTGCCTTCTTCCCGTTCCCGTGCTAATGAGAGTGCCGTCACCATCAGACAGCCAATAGTCGTAATAATGGCGACCAGACAGGGCAAAACAAACCATCGGTATTCTAGATTGGGATTATAGAGATTTGTGACGACTAATTGTACTGGGGGGAGAGTATGACTTCGCTCTTCAGCAAACTGTTGAACAATCTGCTGTGCATAAGAAAATGCAATCTGGGCACTATTAGAGCGGCGCGCATCGATGACGGCTTGGAGTACCACACTGTGATTGTTGTCCATTTGCTGCGAAAAATTTTGTGGCAGACGAATCGCGAGTAACGCTTGCTGACGATCAATCACATCCTGTAATTGTGCGTCGCTGGTGATCATCAGTAGAGTAGGAAACGCCTTGGCAGCAGCTAAACGCTGAATTAACTCAATCGCGTCGGCACCGCCATCCTGATTGTAGATTGCCAGCGTACTATTTTTGACTTCTAGTGTAGCGGCAAACGGGAATACGACTAGCTGCAGTATCACTGGCATAATCAGCATGCGGCGACTCTGGGCGCTACCAAACAGCGCTTGCAGTTCTTTTTTTATGAGAGTGAATAGTGCGTACCACATCGTGTGTCCTTAACTCCCATCCAGTCGGCGCGACGTTTTGATCGCAGTTAATCCAAGCCAAAAAACAGCAGAAAGGAACAAATATAAGATATTTTGCAATAAAACCGGCCAAACATCCCCAGCTTGAAATAAGGTTTGTAACGCGCTCACAAAATAACGGGCAGGTACTAAGGTACTAACGACCTGAATCACGCGTGGCATACTGGCAATTTCAAACACAAAACCGGATAGCATGGTTGCTGGTAAAAATGCCGCCGTCAGCGCCAATTGTGCCGCGACAAATTGATTGCGGGTAATGGTTGATAAAAACAATCCCAGTCCAAGACCACTACCCAAAAACAGGCTGCTGATAATAAACAAAACCCACAACGAACCGCGAAACGGAATAACGAGTAATTGCGTCGCCACCACGACGCATAACAGCATGGCGATGATTCCTAGTAGATAATAAGGCAAAATTTTTGATAATAATAATTCAGTGCGCGTAACACTCGTGGAAAGCAATGCTTCCATGGTACCGCGCTCCCATTCGCGTGCCACGACGAGCGATGTCAATAATGCCCCGATCACGGTCATGATTACCGAAATTGACCCGGGAACTAGATAATTGCGGCTGATGGTGCTCGGATTAAACCAGTAGCGTGGTTCTAATGCGATCATTTGTGGTGGAGGTAAACCTTGGTCACTGACGCGTTGTAATTGCCAGATTTGCAGTGCACCTTGTACATAACTACTCAAAAAATTCGCGGTATTGGGTTCACTGCCATCGGTCAGTAATTGAATGCTGACTTGTCCCTGCCCGGGATCTTGCGCATGGCTCTGCCCCTGACGAACAGTAGCAGAAAAATCTGAGTTGATCACGACCATACCACGTACCACGCCCATCCTTACTTGTTCCTGCATAGCAGAGCGAGAAGGTAGCTTGTGTATTTCTAAAAAAGGGGAGGCCATCAGTACGGTAGAAAAATTTTGCGCCTCAGCGCCAGGGTCTAGTTGCACCAAACCAAGCTTTACCCGATTGGTATCGAGGTTGATACCATAACCGAAAATAAATAACAAAATAATAGGAAGGACAAAGGCGATTAAAATACTACTAGGATCGCGCACTATCTGATAACTTTCTTTGCGACAGAGTGCCAGTAAACGTCGGAGACTGACTTGTCGTAAAGGAGGAGGATTGATCTTGTTATTAGGCATCAGCATCCTTTCCTTGACAGTCATCGCGTTCAATCAAACGAATAAATGCATCTTCCATCGTGATATCCGCTTCACCTTCTTCACGTGCCAATAATTTCAATGCATCGGGCGTTCCAGCAGCAATAGTGCGGCCATGATAAATCAACGCGACTCGATCGCAATATTCCGCTTCATCCATAAAATGGGTGGTGACCATGACAGTAACGCCTTTATCCACCAGCCCGTTAATGTGGGTCCAGAATTCGCGACGGGTGATCGGATCTACCCCTGAAGTTGGCTCATCCAGAAATAACAGTGGTGGTTGGTGCATAATAGCGCAGGATAAGGCCAAACGCTGTTTAAACCCCAGTGGCAGGGATCCAGCCAGTGCTGTCAGATGGGGTTGTAGGTTGAATACCCGAATCATATTGTCCATCATACTGCGCTGCGCTGCGCCACGCAATCCATAGATCCCGGAAAAAAATAACAGATTTTGTTCTACGCTCAGGTTGCCATAAAGTGCAAATTTTTGAGCCATGTAGCCGAGTTGACGTCGTGCTAGGCTGGCGCTTTTTTTAAAATCCAGTCCCATGACGTTGGCTTGACCGCTACTGGGACGCAATAAGCCACACATCATTTTAAATGTGGTCGATTTTCCTGCGCCATTCGGACCGAGTAAGCCAAAAATTTCACCGCGTTTGACCCGGAAATTAACGTGATCTGTTGCGACAAAATCACCAAAACAGCGGGTTAATGCGATGGCTTCGATCACTGCGTCTGGATCGACGTGCGGATCTGGCTGGATAATCGGCATTTGTTCCGATAACACGGAATCACCACCGGGGCCACCACCCAGAATATCGATAAAAGCATCTTCAAAGCGTGGCGGCACTTCGATAAAATGGGCGTCATCACCTGCATCTAAGGTACTCAGATCAGGATATTGATGTGGATGTGCCAATACCAAACGCAATGCGTGACCTTGTAATACGCCATCGATGACTAGAGCAGAGCGTAATGCCTGACGCAATACAGTACGGCGATTTCCGCTGATTTGTCGTAGTTGCACACATCTACCTTGCATTCGCTCGATCAGCGTTGAGGGAGGGCCGGCATATTCGAGTTTTCCGGCGTGCATCAGTAGTACCTCACTGCATAATTCTGCTTCATCCAGTGTGGACGTGCTCCACAACACTGTCATACCATCATCAGCGAGTTTATGTACCAATTTCCATAGCTCACGGCGTGAGATGGGATCGACCCCAACACTGGGTTCATCCAAGAGCAGTACTCTAGGGGAGCCCAGCAAGGTACAGGCCAGCCCCAGTTTTTGCTTCATGCCGCCAGATAGTTTGCCAGCTGGTCGATGGGTGAAACTATCGAGACCGGTAAATGCCAATAGTTGCCGAAAACTGGCATCGCGATGTTCTCCAGTTACATTACGCAAGTCAGCATACAGATTGAGGTTTTCTTGTACCGTTAAGTCTTCATATAACCCAAATTTTTGTGGCATATAGCCTAATTGTGGACGCAGTGTATCGGCATCTTTCACTGGGTCCAATCCTTCGACCCAAATTTCACCTTCTGATGCAACCAAAAGCCCTGCAATTAATCGCATTAATGTCGTTTTTCCCGCACCGTCTGGCCCAACAATACCAGTGATGACCCCACGCCGGATGCCGGCATCCACCCCAGATAAGGCAGTCACGCCATTAACATGGTAATGTAAGCCACGGAGAAAAATGGCTGAAGTAGTGGTGGGCGTATTCACCTAGTGGAGTGGAATAGTGACGGTCACAGGCATGCCTTGCCGTAAAACCTGATCCGGATGGTCAATAATGACACGTAAACGGTAGACTAATGCCGTGCGTAAATCACTGGTCTCAACATTTTTAGGCGTAAATTCGGCAGTGGGCGAAACAAAACCGACTACCGCATTGTACGATTGGTTACCGGAATCGGTGCTGACGCTAACGTGGGTGCCTGGGGCAACTTTTCCCAAGTCGGATTCGGCAACATAGCAACGCACCCAGACTGGGGTAGTCAACGATAAGGTGAGTACCGTGTTACCTGCCGCTAAGATGGTGCCGGGCTCCACCGCCCTTGTCAGAATAATGCCATCGGATGGTGCTTTCAGTACCGTGTCCGCCAACTGCAATTGGGCATTTTCAAGTTGTGCTGCACTACGTTGGTGGTTTGCTTCTGCTTCAGTTATTTCTTCTGGGCGATAGCCTTTATCTAGCGCCAGAAATTGTTGTCGTGCTGCCGCAACGGCAGCAATTGCTTGATCATCGGTAGAGCGCGCATCATCTAGCGCTCGTTGTGAGCCTGCGCCAGTTCCGGTTAATTGTTGCTGGCGCAAGAGTAGTTGTCCGGAATTTTTTTGTGCGGCTTCGCGCGCGGCTAAATTCGCTTTGGCTTGTGCGATATCTTCTTTACGGTAGCCGCGTGAAATGAGTGCATGCCGTGCCCCCAGAGAAGCACGTCCCGCTGTGGCATCTGCGACGGCAATCTGAAACGGTTGATCATCCAGTTGGCCTAACACATCCCCCTGTTTAACATGGCTACCTTCATCAACTTGTAACGATTTTAGCCGCCCACCAACACGGAATCCCAAGTTGACCTGACGAATATCCACATTTCCGGATAGTGTTAGCGACTGTTGCGTCGGATGGAGCATGCTTCGTCCGAGCATGACAGCAGCAATAACCGCCACTGCAGCGATGACGATGATCAGAGTCGTACGATTTTTAGTGACCATTCAATCTATTCCGGTAAGTTGGTTCTGCGCAATAGTACATGGGTGGCGTTACGGGCGTTTTGCGCTTTCTCAATCGTGTTTAAGATGCAAATGTTGGGTGATGTACAGCAAAAAATACAGCAAAAATCGATACCTTATGGGATTACAGGTACAATCACTATAAGTCCTCCATTCTACTGAGTATTTTCTATGAAGCATAACGTTGATTTACATTGTCACTCCACTATTTCGGATGGATTGTTTAGTCCAGAAGACGTAGCTGCACGGGCACAGGCCAATGGCGTTACGGTTTGGGCATTGACAGATCATGATGAGGTGAGTGGTGTGGCTGCCGCACGGCGTGCCGCCACTGCGCTGGGTATGCGTCATATTGGCGGAGTAGAGATTTCCACGACCTGGGCCGGCCATACATTGCATATTGTTGGGTTGAATATTGATGAAACCAATCCGGCATTATTACAAGGATTATTTGATACCCGTAATGGACGTCAACGACGTGCAGAACAAATCGCAGCAGGGTTAGCACAAGTGGGCATTCCCGGTGCCTATGAGGGGGCATTGCATTATGTGGGCAATCCAGATTTAATTTCACGCACTCACTTTGCTCGCTACCTTGTTGAAGCAAAGGTGTGTAAAACCACCCATGATGTTTTTCAACATTATCTGGTCGAAGGAAAGCCGGGTTTTGTGGCGCATAAATGGGCCACACTGTCGGATGCAATCACATGGATTGTTGGTGCTGGTGGGATTGCGGTCATTGCTCACCCTGGACGTTATGATTTAACGCAATTAGAAATGGCCGTATTTTTGGATGAATTTAAACAATTTGGCGGTCGTGGCATTGAAGTTGTCACAGGCAGTCACACACCGGATCAGTATAATGAGTATGCCAAGGTCGCCCAGCAGTATGGCTTGATGGCATCACGCGGCTCCGATTTTCATGCGCCGGGTGAATCGATGATTGAATTGGGCGCACTTCCACCACTACCAGCACACCTTACCCCGGTGTGGCATGACTGGTTTTAAGTCAATTGCACTTAGCATTGATTAATTGTGTGTCTGGTATTGAAACCAAATGCTTCGACCTACATCTAATACGAGATTAGACTTGTGGAGGATGCAGATGAAACGTGTATTTTTATTTCTAGCAACAAATCTGGCCGTGATGTTGGTAATGTCGCTTGTCTTATCGTTGCTTGGCGTCAATCGATATTTGACTGGCAATGGACTTAATCTCGGCATGTTAATGGGATTTTCGCTCGTAGTTGGTTTTACTGGTGCATTTTTCTCATTGTTAATCAGCAAGCCCATGGCAAAATGGTCCACGGGTGCGCGGGTCATCCAATCACCATCGACGAGCACCGAACTTTGGCTGGTGAATACCGTCAGAAGCCTGTCTGAACGTGCAGGGATCCGACTGCCCGAGGTTGCGGTGTATGAGGGGGCGCCAAATGCATTTGCCACTGGCGCGTTCAAAAATTCGGCTCTGGTGGCGGTATCAACCGGACTATTGCAAAGCATGAGCCGAGATGAAGTTGAAGCTGTTCTTGGGCATGAAGTTGCCCATATTGCCAACGGTGATATGGTAACAATGACGTTGATTCAGGGTGTGGTGAATACGTTTGTGGTATTTTTGGCGCGCGTGGTCGGCTACCTGATCGACAAAGCTATTTTCAGAAACAATGATGAAGATCGTCCAGGGATTGGCTATATGGTAACGGTATTTGCGTGTGAAATACTGTTTGGTGTTCTCGCCTCGATGATTGTGGCGTGGTTCTCACGTCAACGCGAATTTCGTGCTGATGCTGGGTCTGCCCGTTTTCTGGGGACAAGTGCGCCGATGATCAATGCGCTGGCGCGCTTAGGCGGTATGGAAGCCGGTGAATTACCAAAAGCCATGGCCGCAGCCGGCATTAGTGATAAAGCGGGTTTTTTCGCTTTATTTTCGACTCATCCACCAATGGAACAGCGTATTGCAGCTTTGCGTGCTTTGCACTAATCCGCGAGCAATTTTAGCTACCTTATAATACGTCCCTGTCATAGGGACGTATTTTTACTTTATTTTCTATTTATGAGCCAATATTTTTATATCCATCCGGATAATCCTCAGGCTCGCTTAATTAAGCAGGCCAGTCAAATTATTCATGCTGGTGGGATTGTCGCCATTCCCACCGATTCGTGTTACGCGTTGGTGTGTCACCTGGATGATAAGGCGGCGGTACAGCGCTTGCGGCAAATACGCTCAGTTGATGAAAAACATCATTTAACCTTATTATGCCGTGATTTAAGTGAAATTTCCACCTATGCTAAAGTGGATAATCGGCAATACCGCTTGTTGAAAGCGGCGACCCCCGGTCCTTATACCTTTATTCTTGAAGCGACAAAGGAAGTGCCGCGTCGCCTTTCGCATCCATCCCGTAAGACCATCGGTTTACGGGTTCCGGAAAATAAAATATCGCATGCGTTGCTATCAGAACTTGGTCAGCCATTATTGGGTACCACCTTGATTTTACCTGGACAAGAGGAAGCGTTGAACGACCCCGAGGATATTCGTGATCGTCTTGGTCATCAGGTGGAATTGATTATTGATGGTGGCGCGTGCAGCCTACAGTCGACCACAGTGATTGATTTAAGTGCAGATTTGCCTGTTTTGATCCGACAAGGTCGCGGCGATGTAACTATTTTTGGCTTATAGGCTGTATATTTAACCAGAATGTCACTATTTTGCGTTATCGTAGTGGAATACTGTATTACTTTTCGAATGATAGAAAAATGCAATTAGCTTTTTGTTTAAAATTGATCCATCCACATGGATGAACTAATCAAACTAATGGCGGTGTACGCCATTCCTGTAATTTTTGCAATTACCCTGCACGAGGGAGCACACGCCTATGCAGCGCGTTACTTTGGTGATAATACTGCCTATGTGCTAGGTCGCATGAGCCTCAATCCCTTTAAGCATATTGATCCGATTGGAACATTATTGATTCCTGTCGGGCTCTATCTGCTCACGGGAGGAGCGTTTGTATTTGGCTACGCCAAACCGGTGCCCATCAATTTCAGTAAACTTAACAAACCTAAGCGTGATATGGCATGGGTGGCTTTGGCCGGTCCTGCGGCTAATTTTGTGATGGCGCTGGGGTGGATTCTTGTGTCTATTCTGTTGCAAAAAGCACACGTTGAGGAAGTGTTTTTTCTGGAAGTTGCACGTGCTGGTATTACTGCTAATTTAGTGATGTTTGCGTTGAATTTATTTCCAATGTTACCACTTGATGGTGGACGTATTCTGGTGAGCATTCTACCGATGAAACAATCTATTCAATTCTCTAAAATTGAACCCTATGGCTTTGTCATTGTGTTGGTGTTGATGTATTTGAATATATTTACGTATTGGTTGAATTTGGTAATGATGTTGACGCAAGCTTTATTGCAACTTATTCTTTCACCCCTGCAATTTTTACTGAATTGAGTCTAAATTACCATGTATCCTGAACGCGTCGTATCTGGCATGCGTCCCACTGGTGCCATGCACCTTGGGCATTTTCATGGCGCTCTCAAAAACTGGATCAAATTACAGGCGGAACTCCCATGCTTGTTTTTTGTTGCAGATTGGCACGCGCTCACCACGCATTACGAAGATCCGACTGTAATCGAATCTAGTGTCTGGGACATGCTGGTTGATTGGTTGGCTGCTGGGGTGGATCCATCGCAGGCCACGTTGTTCATTCAATCCAAAGTGCCTGAGCATGCTGAATTACACTTATTGTTATCAATGGCAACACCTTTAGCTTGGTTGGAGCGGGTGCCGTCCTACAAAGAACAGCAAGAACAAATAAAGGGGCATGATCTTGCTACCTATGGCTTTCTTGGATATCCTTTGCTGCAAGCAGCTGATGTGTTGATTTATCGAGCTAGTCAGGTACCCGTCGGCGATGATCAAGTGCCTCATGTTGAAATGATGCGTGAAATTGCCCGTCGTTTTAATCATCTGTATGGTAAAGAAAAAGGGTTTGAAGAAAAAGCACTAGAAGCTGTCCGTAAATTGGGGAGTAAGCGGGCTAAAATGTATGCAGAATTACGGATGGAATTTCAGCAGCAAGGCAGTACTGATGCGTTGGATCAGGCGCATGCTTTGCTTGGAGATGCGCAAAATTTAAGCATGATCGATCGCGAACGTTTATTTGGCTATCTGGAAGGTAGTCGTAAACTGATTTTGGTGGAGCCACAGGTTAAATTATCCGTGCATTCGCGCTTGCCTGGCGTGGATGGTCGAAAAATGTCCAAAAGTTACGGTAATGCGATTGCGCTAAGAGAAGACCGTGAGGTCGTAATACATAAAATACGCACTATGATCACGGATCCTGCTCGGATCAGACGATCCGATTGTGGTGATCCGGAAAAATGTCCTGTATGGCGTTTGCATCAAGTATATTCTGATCTGGAGACCAAAGCGTGGGTGCAGAATGGATGTGTTAGTGCTGGCATCGGTTGTCTAGAGTGTAAGCAACCGGTAATTGATGCGATTATTAAAGAGCAGGAACCGATGCATGAGCGTGCGCAGCAATATCTCGATGATCCGAGTCTGGTGCGTGCTATTGTGGCGGATGGGTGTGATAAAGCCCGTAAATTGGCACAGGAAACCATGCGCGACGTACGGGAAGCCATGGGGCTGAGCTATTCATGAACGTAAAAATTTAGCACGATGCGCTGCTATCCGCTACAATCAACCTTTTATATTTTTTGACGCACTATCATGACTATGATTACAGGAAGCTTGGTGGCAATCGTCACTCCTATGCATACCGATGGCAGTTTGGATATTCCTGGTTTGCGCAGTCTGATTGACTGGCATATCAGTGAGGGTACCGATGGTATTGTGATTGTCGGCACTAGCGGCGAATCTGCCACGGTGTCGGTTGAAGAGCATTGCGAATTAATTCGGATTACCGTTGAGCATGCCAACAAACGGGTGCCGGTGATTGCAGGTTCTGGTGCTAACTCCACTGTTGAAGCGATAAAATTAACCCAGTTTGCAAAAGACGCTGGTGCGGATGCCTCATTGCAAGTTGTCCCTTACTACAATCGCCCGACCCAAGAAGGTATGTATCAGCATTTCAAAAAAATTGCTGAATCTGTCGATATTCCGTTGATTTTGTACAATGTACCTGGACGTACTGTTGCGGACATGTCGAATGAAACAATTGCTCGGTTAGCACTGATACCAACGATTATTGGCGTAAAAGAAGCGAGTGGTAACATTGGGCGTGATATCGAATTGCTGGGAATGGTTCCTGCTGATTTTGCCGTATACTCTGGCGATGATTTATCTGCAATGGCTTTGATGTTGTGCGGCGGAAAAGGCAATATTTCAGTGACAGCGAACATTGCTCCACGGGCCATGCATGAACTGTGTGTTGCTGCAATGCGGGGTGATATTGCGGCTGCTATGGCGATTAATCAGCCATTGATACCATTGCATCAAAAATTATTTGTTGAGCCTAACCCTGTTCCGGTTAAATGGGCATTGGCAAAAATGGGTAAAATTCCGTATGGAATACGTTTGCCGCTGGTGCCTTTGTCTAGCCAATATCATGACGAAGTAGCGACAGCGTTGCGTGGAGCTGGTTTGTTGGCTTAGTTTATTGGTTTAATTGGCGCAGAGAATTTACTTTGCGTTGAATATTATTAACTTTGAGTTTGTATCGATATGACTATACGTAAGAATTCAAGAAACACGACAGCGCTGGCTTTGGCAGTTGTTTCTATCTCCACTTTATCTGCATGTACAATGACCGGTAATTTATTTACGCCGGATCGGATTGATTACAAAAGTGCGACAGCGTCGTCAAAAGCGGTAGGTCCTACTTTGGACATTCCGCCAGATTTATCGCAAATTCAACGCGATAGTCGTTATGTGATACCTTCTGTTGGCAGTAAAGAATCCGGTACAATTACCGCGTCTGACTTCAATGCAAAGGCGAATGTTGCGCCAGCTGCTGCCGCCACTCCCGTTGCGACGACAGCATTGTCCAGCCTGCAGGGTATGCGGATTGAGCGTGATGGAACGCAGCGTTGGCTGGTGGTGCCATTGTCTGCGGATGTGGCATGGCCTAAAGTCAAAGAATTTTGGCAAGAATCCGGATTCTTGATTGTGGAAGAATCACAGCAAACCGGCGTCATGGAAACGGATTGGGCTGAAAATCGCGCAAAAATTCCACAGGATTTTTTACGTAAAGCATTGGGATCCGTTCTTGATTCCCTCTACTCAACCGGTGAGCGGGATAAATTCCGCACCCGTCTTGAGCGTCGTGCTGATGGTTCAACAGAAATTTACATCAGTCATCGCGGTGCGCAGGAAATTGTGACTGGCGTTCAAAAAGATAGCACGATATGGACAGCACGTCCAAATGATCCAGGTTTAGAGGCGGATTTTCTGGCGCGTTTGATGGTGCGTTTGGGTGCTGAGCCAGAAAAAGCCAAGGAAATTGCTGCCGCAGCACCTGTTGCCGAACTGCCGCCTAAGGCTAAGCTGATTAAAGAAGGCGAAATTGGGACAATACAGGTTGATGAGGGCTATGATCGTGCGTGGCGCCGTGTTGGTCTGGCATTGGATCGCGTTGGATTCACAGTGGAAGACCGTGATCGGACAAAAGGTCTTTATTATGTGCGTTACATAGATCAAGATCAGGACGCAAAAACGAAAGATGGCTTTTTTTCGCGTTTATTTAGTTCGAGTGATAAAGCAAAGGATGCCAAAAAATACAGTATTTCCGTCAAGTCGACAGGAAATGAATCAATTGTTCGTGTTTTAAATGCGGACGGACTTGCTGATAGCTCAATGAATGCGAAGAAAATTGTAGATTTGTTGTTGGAACAATTGAAATAATAAATTGGCGTAGTATTTCGTTTTTTATTTCGTTTTTTCTTTCGCTTATTTACCTGGATGTTGTTTGCTTAAAAAATGTGATTGCGACTCGTGAGCTTAGATTAATTTCTGGGTTTGAGGGTCGCTTTTTTGTGTGTGAATATGGAGTAAGTGTGCTCTGAGGAGCGTCGCGCGGCTACTGCTGAATTACTGATGAATTACTACTGAATTACTGATGAATTACTACTGAATTACTGCTGAATTACTGCTGAATTTTAGGCGAAAAAAAACCGACCCGAAGGTCGGTTTTTCATAAGTAACGAATTACTTAGCAGCAGGAGCTGAAGCAGCAGCAGCGTCAGCAGGTGCAGCAGGTGCAGCAGCAGAAGCAGCAGCATCAGCAGCAACTGGTGCAGCAGCAGGAGCAGCAGCAGCAGGAGCAGCTACTTCAGCAGCTGGTGCTGGAGCAGCAGCAGGAGCTTCATCTTTTTTACCGCAAGCAGCTAAAGCAATAGCTAACAACGAAACCAGCAAGAGTGATTTTTTCATTTAAATACTTTCAAAATAAAGATCAATAAAAGGCAGATCAAAAAAATTGCGATGAATAATTACCGGTAATTATCGCTCAATAGGCTTATTCGATGGTATTAATCTTATAAGGCAACACAATGCCATCGAAAGTTTCCTAGCCACGTATTATAAAGAATTTTTTATGGAATTGACAGTACTCTATGCATTTTTGAACTTCTTTTTTGTAAATTAGCGTAAAAATAATGGTGTTGGGAAATCGTGACGCTATTGAGATATGCCAATCCATAAACTAGGGTAGTGCTTATTTAGCTGGATTAATCGTGATCCAGCCATCTTCATACCAAAGGCATAATGTTTCCAGCATATCTTCAGATGCTGTAGTGACGGCATCGCCATCCAGCGTATGTGTATCAGCCAGTGTGCTTAGTAATGTTTTGTCCAGGCCGGTAACGCCGAATGATTCACCATTCATGAAAATATGCTTACCACGGTAGAGCATGCGGGATTTTAATCCAAGGCTGATGCCACGTTGTTTTGCTTGACTCTGGAAGCGGGCTGGTGTCAATACTTTGCTTGGGTGATCAAACATCACGGAGTGTTTTGGCGTGGATAAATACTCGCCAACAAAAATGGTAATGTCTTCGTCGGTAAATTCGACTTTGCGAATTTCTTCGCCTATTGTTGAAAGCATTGCCTTGCTTAATTCAGCTGGATGTTTCACTGGTTTTAATTCTGGATCGGCATAGCGTCCGGGGAGATCGATGGAATCGGACATGAATTGTAAAAACGATTCGCCTAACTCTTGAAAGGCCGGAGCACGGAAGCCGATAGAGTAGGTCATGCATTCATCTAATGCAACGCCGTCGTGGGCGTACTGCGGTGGCAGGTAGAGCATGTCGCCGGGTTCAAGGATAAATTCTTGTTCAGCGACGAAGTTGCGGAGAATTTTGAGTGGCATGCCATCAATAAGTTCCGCGTCTTTTTGCGCGCTGATTTTCCAGTGGCGTCGGCCGTGCGCTTGCAACAGAAAAACATCGTAAGAGTCAAAATGTGGGCCAACACCGCCACCTTCATTTGCATAGCTGATCATTAAATCATCTAAGCGCGCATCCGGTAAAAATCGAAATTGCTGCATTAATGCATTGGCATGCGGGTCGTGCAAATTGACGCCTTGTACCAATAGGGTCCATGCTTTTTTCTGGAGGGGAGGAAGGGTGGCGAATGGACCATCTTTTAATAGCCATTTTTTATTGAAATTGGTAACTAAGCGCGACTCAACTTGGTCATTTTTAGCTAGCGTAAATAATGCTTCGGGCCCGATTGGTGGGATAAAGTTGGGAATGGCAGCACGGATCAGTAGCGGTTTTTTATGCCAGTAATCGCGTAAGAATTCGGCGGTAGTAATGTCGCCTAGTAAGGATAATGCAGGTGGGATATTTTTCATGTTGTTATTATAGGTTCTTAGACGATTGTTTATGGCGAGATTGGCAAGGAATTGCGTGCTGCGAAGAATAACTTTGCGTTGTTATGTGTTAAATCAATTCGCAAGGATATCCTTTGCCAATTTTTGTGTCAATATTAAGGATATTTTCCAGTGTGAGAGGGCTTTTTTTTTGGGGGGCTAACGTTGTCGAGGGGCGCTAGTTGCCGTTAGGATGTTAGTGTAAATCTATGCTTGTTGAATTCATCGGCTTTTCAGTTGCTGGACGCGTATAATGCCGGTGGTGTTTCATGCACTATTATTTGAAAGGAAGAATAATGAAAATTGGCAAAAATACGGTGGTGACGGTTCTATATACACTTTCCGATGCTCAAGGTAACATCATCGAGGAAGGTAGTGATCCAATGATATACCTGCATGGTGGTTATGAGAATACCTTGCCTAAAATTGAAGAGACATTGGATGGAAAAGTTGTTGGCTTTAAAACTGAAATTCAGTTAGAGCCGGATGATGCTTTTGGTGAGTATGATGCTGACTTAGTCAAAGTGGAGCCGCGTAGCCGACTGCCTGGTACGCTTGAAATTGGTATGCAGTTTGAAGGTATGCCGGATCAAGATGATGAGGATGAAGATGGTGTTATTTTCACTATCACGGATATCGCAGATGATAAAGTCGTTTTAGATGGTAATCATCCACTCGCAGGTATGGCTTTGCGTTTTGCCTTGAATGTCACTGATGTGCGTGCGGCAACTGATGAGGAAATTACACATGAGCATGTGCATGGTTCGTATGACCATCATCACGATGATGAAGATGATCATGCTGATTCAGATGAATACCGTTCGCAATCGCTGCACTAACTAAAAAACCACTCGCCGCAGTGTTACGGGCGAGTGGTTTTTTTGTTAGTTCTTGGTGTAGTACCCAACGCCGACGAGTACATCGCCGACACGTTGAATAAGCGTGTGTTTTTGTTCGACGGCATTGGTAGCTGGATTACGCCAGACGTAATCGATTGTACCTTCGCCTTTTGATTTGGCTAGTTCAATCATTTGTTTAAATATCGGTTTTCCTGCAGCATCTGTGGCCGTTGTCATAGTATGGCCTGTCAGTTGTGGGGCTGCGCCGGATGCGCGGTATTTGCCATCATTTAAGCCAAGCACAAAGACGTATTCATCGTGAATAACGAAGCCGCCATGTGGGTTGTTGAATGTTTTGTAGGCGCTGGCACTCCCCGATTTTTTCAGGAATGTCACTGCTTTGTTGAGTAAGACAGTCGCTTCTTCTTGTGATGCGCGCGGAATATAATAGCCAACACAAACCAGATATTTACCTACTTTCCGGAATTGGCTGGTTTTGACTTCAATATGATTGTTAAAACGATTTAACCAGCGGTATTCGACTGTGCCGTTGTCTTTGGACTTGGCCAATTCCAACATATCACCAATAAAGTTTTTTCCGGCAGCGTCATGCAGGTCTTTTACATCAAGGCCGATTTGCCAGCCAGGTTCTCCACCGCTGGCACGTAAAATGCCATTATCTTCAACCACAAACACGTAGTATTCTTGATTTACGAAATTGCCTTTGTGGTCATTGAACGCGGCAAATGCTTTGTCTTGGCCATTTTTGTTCAGGAACAGTACGGCGCGATTCAGGAGTTCGTTCGAGCGCTTGATGCCATCGCGTTCAATTGCGCCTGCATGTTTTATCGTATTTTCAGCGACAGTAGTGGCATGTGCTAATGATGGGACTGCAGAGGCGGCTATACAGGCCAATGATAGTGTTGTCATTGCCAGAGTTAACAAGCGAGTGCGATACAATTTCATGATTGACTCCAGTTCGAAAGGAAAAGCAAAAACGAGATTTACATTATTTTTTTAAGCAGCACAGAATTGATTGTAAGCTGGAATGTATAGCAGCAATTACCATACCATGCAATTTCCCTACAAAATATAGGGTTTTTTGTTCAATGCGTGAACAGGTGCTGCATTAATGAACAGTCCAGCCTGAGCAATTGGTGAGTGATATCCTTACTTAGGTGAGTAATTTAAGTGAGTAATTTTTTGAGTGAATACAGCGCTTCTAGTGCTTCTCGCGGCGTTAATGAGTCGGGATCGATCGCTGCAAGAGCGTGCTGTAAGCGTTCATCCGCTGGCGTAAGTGGCAATGATGCAGAGTTACTCTCGTCGGCGTTTGCATTCTCTAGATCATCCTCCATCTCATCGTCATGATGCGCCAGTATTTCTAGGTCAGGCGAGGCAGCAAACAGATCAAATTGAGGGGTGACAATAGGGCGCATCTGGTGATGGCTAGAATGCGCTTCTAGTTGTGCCAGATGTTTGCGCGCTGCCCGGATCACAGGTGCAGGGATGCCCGCTAATTGTGCGACTTGCAAACCATAACTTTGCGATGCAGGCCCATCCTGTACTGCGTGTAAAAAGACAATGCTCTGCTGATGTTCTGTGGCAGATAAATGCACATTCTTGGCGCTCGTCCACGTGTCTGCTAGTTGAGTTAGTTCAAAATAATGGGTGGCAAAGAGAGTGTAACTTTTAGTTTGTGTAATTAATTGTCTGGCAATTGCCCAGGCGAGTGCCAGTCCGTCGAAGGTGGAGGTGCCACGACCAACTTCATCCATCAGTACCAGCGAATGTTCGGTCGCAGCATGAAGGATGGCGGCCGACTCTGTCATTTCCACCATAAAGGTAGAGCGCCCACCGGCCAAATCGTCGGCAGCGCCAATGCGGGTAAATATCCGATCAATTGGGCCGATGATAGCATTGCTGGCGGGGACATAGCTACCGATATAAGCGAGCAGTGTGATGAGTGCAACTTGGCGCATATAGGTGGATTTACCACCCATATTGGGACCGGTAATTAGGAGTAATTTGCGATCAGTATTAAAGTCACAGTCATTTGCAATGAAGCGTTCGATTTGATTTTCCACAACAGGGTGACGCCCCTGCGTAATGCTCAGCACCGATTCTGCGACTAATTGTGGTGCGCACCATTGGTTTCGTTGTGCATGTTCGGCCAATGCGACGAGACAATCGAGTTGTGCCAATGCGTCGGCAATGCGTTGCAACGCCATGATAAAAGGCAAAAGTTGTTGTAACACTTGGTCATATAGCACTTTTTCACGGACGAGTGCGCGGTCTTGCGCTGAAAGAGCTTTGTCTTCAAAGGCTTTTAATTCGGGGGTGATATAGCGTTCGGCATTTTTTAAAGTTTGACGGCGACGATAGTGTTCTGGCACTTTGTCTGTTTGGCCATTGGAGACTTCAATATAAAAACCGTGCACGCGATTGTATTCGACCCGAAGATTGGCGATGCCGGTGCTGGCACGTTCGCGTGTTTCTAGATCGATTAAAAATTGACCGGCATGTTCGGATAGGCCGCGTAACTCATCCAGTTCAGCATCATATCCACCGGCAATGACACCGCCGTCCCGTACCATTGTTGCTGGTTGTGGCAAGATAGCCGCGGTGAGTAGTTGCAGGCATTCTTCAGGTGTTGCTAGTGCGGAATGTAATCGATGCAGTAAGCTGTCAGCAAGCGAGCCTTTCTCGGCAGTTGCTGCTGTTTGTGTGTTTTTTTGTGCAATAGTCAGCGTATTTTGCAATGAAAGTTGCAATTCAGGCAATTGTTGCAATCCATCACGCAGTCCGGCCAAATCGCGTGGGCGTGCTGATAATAAGGCGATTCGGGTGGTAATGCGCTCAATGTCAGGAATAGTGCTAAGGGTGGATATCAGGCTATCGCACCCAGCTGTGTCTAAAAGGGTGGCAATGGCACGGTGGCGTGCTCTGGCCTGATGTTGATTACGGCTGGCATGATGTAGCCAATAGCGCAGCAATCGCGATCCCATGCTGGTGCGGCAGTGATCTAGTAATGAAAATAGGGTAGGCGATTCTTGTCCGCGTATGGTTTCGGTCAACTCCAAGTTGCGTCGTGTAACGGCATCGAGCCCAATAAATTCATGTTCGGATTCGAGCGTTAGACTATTAATATGCCGTAAACTTTTTCCCTGCGTGGTCTCGGCATAACGTAGTAGTGCGCCTGCAGCAGTCACGGCGATGTTGGCATTTTCTGCGCCAAAGCCACTGAGGCTGGCAACACCAAGTTGTTGTTGCAGGGCTTTTTTTGCTTGGGTAAAATCAAAATGCCAGGCTGGCAAGGTGGTAATTTTGCAGGGTAAGCCAGATAAAAGATCGGTCAATGCGGACTGATTGACTTCGGCAGTGAGTAAAACTTCGGCAGCGGCAATACGCTCGCATTGTTGCACCAACAAATGACCGGCATTTTTCTCAGTGCAAACTAACTCCATCAACTTGAGTGCGCCACTGGATAAAGAGAGTGAAGCGAAGCCCAGTGTAATTTGTTTGCGATGAACGGCGATGGCAATCGCCAATAGGGGGCGTTCGGATTTGGCGGGCAGTAGATCGGACTCGGTGAGTGTTCCTGGCGTGACGATACGCATGACTTTGCGTTCTACCGGCCCTTTGCTGGTCGCAGGGTCGCCAATTTGCTCGCAAATCGCGATGGATTCGCCCAGTTTTAGGAGTTTGGCCAGATATTGATCGACAGAATGGTAGGGAATTCCAGCCATGCGAATAGGATTGCCATTCGACGTGCCGCGTTGTGTGAGTGTGAGTCCGATCAGTCGCGATGCTTTTTCCGCATCCGTAAAAAACAATTCATAGAAGTCACCCATGCGATAAAACAGCAAGGTATCTGGGTGATCTGCTTTAATACGCAGATATTGCTGCATCATGGGTGTGTGCTTGGCGTCAGTTTCTGGCGCTTCATTGTTTTTCTTGTGATCTATCATTTGCTCGGTCATGTGTTCTGTCTTAATGGTATAGACCACATTTTAGCCTTCTTGTCATGTGTTGACTAAATAAATCGTGTGATTTCTTGTGTTCTCCGTACTGCTGCGAACGGAATAGCTTCTACATCTTACGTATTATTTTTTAACAATAAAAAACCCAAAAGAAAAATATTCGCTATAATCTGCAATTAACTAACTTTCTAGTCATTAAAGATGCGAGCAGCTTTTCAGGAGTGTGAAAATTGAAAAAAAGAATGGGTGTAAGAACCGACTCATTAAAGGGGTTGCTTCAATCAACCGGTGGCAAGATTGTGGGTGGTGTGTCAAAGGTGACGTTGTCGGCTGCCTTGGTGACAGCGCTCAGCGCATGTGCTGTCGGGCCAGATTTTAAAATTCCAGATGCGCCGGGAAAAGCGGCAGGCTATTCTTATTTACCTGCTACGTCTGCCGGTGTCACTATTGCCGCACAGACACAAGCCGATGGCATGAAAAAAACTGCGGCAGCGGTAGGTGTTGCGCAAACATTGGTGTCGGGACAAGATATTCCGGCGCAGTGGTGGTTGGTATTTCAATCAGAGCAATTGGATCAATTAATTCGCTCCGCGTTGGCGCAAAGTCCAAGCTTGGCATCAGCACAAGCTGCATTGTTACAGGCGCAGGAAAATTATAATGCACAAGCTGGCACCAGTTTGTACCCGACGGTGACGGGCAATCTGGGGGCAGGGCGTGAACGTGCATCGGCTGTATCGACCGGCATCCCTGGTGGGAGTACGTTTAATTTATATAATGCGTCTGTGAATGTGTCGTATACGCTGGATGTGTTTGGCGCCAACCAACGTGGTCTTGAGGCACTGCGTGCATCAGTCGATTATCAACGCTTTCAGGTAGAAGCGACTTATCTGAGTTTGACCGCGAATCTGGTGACGACAGCGATCAAACAGGCATCGTTACGTGCGCAGTTGCAGGCGACTGAAGCGATTCTGCAGGCACTAACAACCCAAATGGATGTGATTGAACGTCAATTTGCTGTAGGAGCAATTCCTAAATCCAGCGTGTTATCTCAACGTACTTTGGTGGCGCAAACGCGTGCCAGTTTGCCAGGGTTGAGAAAAGCCGTTGAATTGAATCGACATCAATTGGCGGTCTATGCAGGTCAGTTGCCTAGTGATGCGGAATTGCCGGAATTTACCTTGGATTCATTGAAAATACCGACAGAATTACCGGTATCTATTCCATCCGCATTAGTGCGTCAGCGCCCTGATATTCGGGCGAATGAGGCATTGCTGCATGCCGCTAGCGCCTCGGTTGGCGTTGCAGTCGCAAATCAATATCCTCAATTTTCGCTAACCGGAAGTTATGGTTCGGCCAGCACACAGGCAAACCAACTGGGTGCTAGTGCAATGGGCTTGTGGAGTTTGGCGGCAGGGGTGACTCAGCCTATTTTTAATGCGGGTGCTTTATCCGCTAAAAAGCGCGCGGCAGTGGCTGCTTATGATCAGGTTGCTGCACAGTACCAAGCTACTGTGTTGACAGCATTCCAGAATGTGGCCGATAGTTTGCGGGCACTGGAATTTGATGCCACAACGCTGAAACAACAAGTTGAGGTGGAAGCTGTCGCTAGAGAATCGCTGGAATTGACAGAGCATCAATTTGCTATCGGTGCAGTGAGTTCGTTGGCGTTGCTGGATGCTAAGCGCGTATATCAAACTGCACGCATTTCGTTGATTGTGGCACAAGAAGCGCGGTATGCCGACACCGCAGCTCTGTTTCAGGCAATGGGCGGGGGCTGGTGGAATCGTCCGGCATTGAGCGATATTTCGACGAAATATGGCGCCGCTATCGATGCCAAAAAATAACTATTGAGCATTATTTTATTCAACTTGATTGAACACAGATTTTTAAGGAAAAGTAGTCATGACTAAACGTATGCTCATTATGCTGGGCGGTGTCCTTTTGTTGATTGCGGCATTGGCTCTTGGTAAATTTTTGCAAATTAAACAGCTCATTGCGAGTGCGCCTAAACCAGGTGCGCAAACAGTGAGTACAGTAACGGTAACAGAACAGGAATGGCAGCCGCAATTGAACGCGGTCGGCACGGTGACGGCATTCCGTGGTGTGGATGTGACGGCGGAAATCGCTGGTTTGGTGCGTGATGTGAAATTTAAATCAGGCCAAAATGTCGCGCGTAATGCAGTGTTGTTTCAATTGAATGCGGATGCGGATATCGCTCAATTACAGGCACTGCAAGCGAGTGTTGATCTGGCTGTAACCGTATTGAAACGGGATCAGGCGCAGTTGGCAGTGCAAGCGGTGAGTCAAGCGCAAGTCGATGCCGATACCGCTGATCTGAAAAGTAAGCGTGCGTTAGTGGCACAGCAAGCTGCCACTGTAGAGAAAAAAACCATACGCGCTCCGTTTTCTGGCCGCTTGGGTATTACGACAGTGAATCCGGGACAATATGTTAATCCGGGCGATAAATTGGTAACCTTGCAAACGATTGATCCGATTTATGTGGATTTTTATGTGCCGCAAAAACATATTGCATCTCTGAACGTTGGTCAACATCTGAACTTGCAAAATGATGCGTATCCTGATCAACAATTTGCTGCCAAAGTAAGTGCGATTAATCCGAAAATTGATACCGCTACGCGTAATGTGCTGGTGGAAGCGTTGTTAAGTAATCCGAAACAGCAATTATTACCAGGCATGTTTGCCAATGTCAGCGTGGATGTCGGTAGTAAACTACATTATTTGACTTTGCCGCAAACGGCGATTACTTACAATCCTTATGGATCCACCGTTTTTGTGGTTGTGCCTGACGATAAAAAAGACGCAACTAAAGACGCAACTAAAGATCAAGCTAAAGATGCTCCTGCCGCGAAACCCGGTGCGAATTTAATTGTGCACCAAGTATTTGTGACCACCGGTGATACCCGTGGTGATCAAGTGGCGATTGTAAAAGGCTTGGTTGCTAATCAAATTGTGGTTTCTAGCGGTCAGCTTAAACTGCAAAACGGAACGTCAGTTGTGGTAAATAATTCGGTGCAGCCAGCTAATAGCCCGAACCCGACACCGCAAGAACACTAAGAGGATAAGATGAAATTTACCGATTTATTTATTCGGCGGCCTGTGCTGGCGATTGTGGTGAGTTTGTTGATTGTGGTACTGGGTTTGCGATCCTTATTCAGTTTGCCAATCAGTCAATATCCACATACGCAAAATGCTGTCGTGACGGTGTCGACCAGTTATTATGGTGCTGATGCACAAACAGTGGCGGGGTTCATAACCCAACCGCTGGAATCCGCTATTGCGCAGGCACAGGGGATTGATTATTTGTCGTCGTCGAGTATCAGTGGCGTTTCGACGATCACTGCCACACTGCGACTCAACTATGATGCTACGCGCGCACTCACTGAGATTAATGCGCAAGTCAATTCTGTTAAAAATCAATTGCCAGCACAAGCGCAGCAACCGGTGTTGACCGTGCAGACGGGTCAAACCACCGATGCGATGTACATGGGATTCTATAGCGATACATTACCTACTAATAACGTGACGGATTATTTGTTGCGAGTGGTTAAACCAAAACTGGATTCAATACAAGGGGTGCAAACTGCTGAGATTCTTGGAGCACGTTTATTTGCGTTGCGGGCATGGTTAGATGCATCAAAAATGGCTGCGCATGGTGTGACGGCGCAGGATGTGAGTGACGCGCTGTCAAATAATAACTATTTGACCGCATTAGGCGTGAGTAAAGGTCAAATGGTGACAGTGCCATTGACGGCAGGGACGGATTTACATTCGGTCGACGAATTTAAAAAACTGGCTGTTAAATCCGCGAATGGTGCAATTGTGCGATTGGAAGATGTTGCAACTGTCACCTTAGGTTCGGAAAATTACGATTTGAATGTGGCCTTTAGTGGTGTTCGTTCGGTATTTATTGGGATTAAAGTAGCACCGGAGGCGAATATTCTGGACGTGGCGAAACGGGTGCGGACGGCATTTCCTGGTCTGCAATCGCAATTGCCTACGGGGGTGACGGGTCAAATTGTGTATGACTCAACCGAGTTTATTAATACCTCGATTGTCGAAGTCGTTAAAACCTTGTTGGAAGCGTTAGCGATTGTGACTGTCGTGATTTATTTATTTCTCGGTAGTTTTAGAGCTGTTGTCGTGCCTGTAATTGCCATGCCATTGTCTTTGGTCGGTACTTTCTTTGTGATGCTGATGTTTGGTTACTCAATTAACTTACTGACCTTGCTGGCACTAGTGTTGGCGATTGGGTTGGTGGTGGATGATGCAATTATTGTGGTCGAAAACGTGGATCGCCACATGAAGGAAGGTAAATCACCTTTGGAATCGGCATTACTAGCGGCGCGTGAGTTAGGTGGTCCGATTTTAGCGATGACGGTGGTGTTGGTGGCAGTGTATGTGCCGATTGGTTTTCAGGGTGGATTGACTGGCGCATTGTTTACTGAATTTGCCTTTACCTTGGCGGGGGCAGTCGCGGTTTCTGGTATTGTTGCATTGACATTATCGCCGATGATGTGCTCACGCTTTTTTGTTAAAGAGCAAGATTCTGGACGCTTTGTGATGGCCATTGATCGTGTATTTGATCGAATTCGCCATGGATATAAACGGGCCTTGCACGGTATTTTGAATACATGGCCGGTGTTGATTGTGATGAGTGTGATTTTGATCGGCTGTTTGGTGTTGATGTTCAAAATGTCGCAATCTGAACTGGCTCCTGAAGAAGATCAAGGTTTGGTGTTTTCATTAGTGACAGGGCCGCCGACAGCGACCTCAGATCAAATGCAAACCTATGCAACGCAAGCATTTAATATTGCCCATAATGTACCGGAATATAAGCAAATGTTCCAATTGATGGGTGTGCCAACAGCTAATGCCGGTATTGGTGGTATTTTGTTGAAAGACTGGGATGCTCGTACCCGTTCTGCCCATGAGATTCAGTTGGAATTGCAGGATAAGTTCAACAAAATTGCTGGTGTGCGGATTGCAGCATTTCAATTGCCACCATTGCCTGGTGCCTCTGGTTTTCCAGTACAGTTTTTAATTACGACTACTGAGCCATTTGTCAATCTGGATACCGTGGCGAAAAAAGTGATGGAAAAGGCACGCGCTTCTGGCAAATTTTATTACCTCGATAATGATTTGCGTATTGATGCGCCTCAGGCAACTGTGGTGGTTGATCGGGATAAAATCACGACCTTGGGAATGACAGAAAAAGATGTCGGTGCGGCGTTGAGTGCGGCATTGGGTGGTGGTTATGTGAATTATTTTTCGATCGCTGGTCGTTCGTATAAAGTTATTCCACAAGTGCTGCAAGTGAATCGTTTAAATCCGGCTAATTTACTTGATTTTGAAATTCGCACCCCGGCTGGCGATATGATTCAGGCGAGTACTATTGCACATATTGAAATGAGTGTTGTTCCAGAAGCGATTAATCGTTTCCAACAGCTTAATTCAGCGTCGATTTCTGGTGTTGCTGGTGTCTCCCAAGGTGAAGCCCTGACTATTTTACGTGATGCCGTAAAGGAAGTTGCACCTACTGGCTATACCGTGGATTATTCTGGTCAGTCGCGCCAATTCGTGAATGAATCAGGCGGGTTTGTGATTACGCTGGGATTTGCCGTGATTATTGTGTTCTTAGCCTTGGCCGCGCAATTTGAAAGTTTCCGTGATCCGTTAGTGATTTTGATTTCGGTGCCACTGGCCTTGTTTGGTGCGACTATCTTTATTTTCTTAGGATTTTCTTCAATCAATATTTATACTCAGGTCGGGTTGGTGACGCTGATGGGATTGATCAGTAAGCACGGTATTTTGATTGTTGAATTTGCCAATCAATTGCGTAAAAAAGGGTTGTCCAAGCGCGAAGCTATTGAAGAAGCCGCCGGTGAGCGTTTGCGCCCAATTTTGATGACGACCGCTGCAATGGTGTTTGGTGTGTTGCCATTAGTGGTTGCATCTGGTGCAGGTGCTTCAGGTCGACATGCAATGGGACTAGTGATCTTTACCGGTTTGTCGATTGGTACTTTGTTTACCTTGTTTGTGGTTCCTGCGATGTATATGTTTGTCGCAAGTAACCATGTTGCTGAAAATGAGGTTGATCAGCAAATTGCTAAAATGGCGTAATGCTACCGTAGTGAATTGATGTGCTGAGTTAAACAAAAAAACCCAAATCGCGATGATTTGGGTTTTTTTATGCGCACTTTCTGCGCTATTTTAGAGCGTTGTGATTAATGAATTCTGATTGCCCCGTTCCTTTTTTGCCATGCGCTCCTGCAGTTGACGCTGATTATAATGATCCAGCCAATGGATGATTTCCATTTTTCCATCCATATGTTCCACTAATGCTGTACAGCTTTCTACCCAATCGCCGTCATTGTAGTAGGTCAGCCCATTGATATCACGGATTTCGGCATGATGGATATGGCCGCAGACCACACCATCGACGTTTTTGTCTTTTGCATCACTGGCCACGACTTCTTCGAAGCAAGAAATAAAGTTCACAGCATTTTTGACTTTTAATTTTAAAAAAGCAGATAAAGACCAATGGGATAAACCAAGCAAGCGCCGAATTTTATTTATTGGCTGATTGAGACGGAGTAGCATCTCGTAGGCATTGTCACCCAAATACGCCAACCAGCGCGAACACATCATGACGTTATCATATTGATCGCCATGAATAATGAGGAGACGTCGACCATCGGCGGTGGTGTGTATCGGATTATTTTTGATTTCGATGTCACCAAATGATAGATCATAGTAATGACGCAAAAATTCATCGTGATTGCCAGGAACATAAATAATATGGCTGCCCTTGCGTGCTTTTCGTAACAATTTTTGCACTACGTCATTGTGCGAGCGCGGCCAGTACCATGAACGCTTAAGTCGCCAACCATCCACGATATCTCCCACCAAATACACAAATTCAGCATCACAATGTTTTAAAAAATCGAGTAAGACTTCGGCTTGACATCCTTTCGTACCTAAATGTACGTCGGAAATAAAAATAGTCCTTACCTTCAATTCAACGTGTTCTTGATTATTGTTGCTCACGTATCATCCTTTTATGTGGTTAGCCTTGTGGCCGAAATACGCTCCACATGCTAGCAACAAATTATTATAAGGCCATGACACGATGATGTTTTGTGGAAAATGCGACAAAAAATGTAACGTCTCGCTGGTTCGTCAACATCAAGAGCGTAGCAGAACGTAAACCCGCTCAACTTGATGCTGCACCTTTTGGACGGTAGTTTCTGTGACATTAGCCCGACTTGATAAAGTTATCTCTTGAATAAATGAAGGTTGTGAAAAAATCCACACGGTCAGTGCTAATAACAGCGCAGTTAGGACATATTTATCTTCATATATTTTCACGAAAATATTTTTTGAATCGAGCCATTCCTTGTATTTGTGTTTTGTTTCTTCCTTGGCAAAATATTTGGTTTGGATGAACACCTTCTGTTTTTTATAGTGCACCTCACAGACTGGCGTCGTTTTATCCAAGTAATCGATTTTTTTATGATTTTCGCAAACGACTCGTCCGCATTCATGGCATACGAACATTGACGCATGGTCAGTGTGCTTAGAATCACACACCTTGCAGATTAAAAGTTCATCCAATAAAACCGACTTCTTGTCGGCATTCACTGCAAATTTCTGAATGTATATAAAACTCCCAAGTTTAATTTGGGTTGACCACACTGGCGCATACAATGACTTCAAGCTAATTGAAACGTTCTTTTTCAAAGGTGCACATTCTTTGTAGTAGGTTACGTTATTACCGCCGGTATACTGAACAGTATGGGTTGATGTCCGAATGACCTCGCCAATTATCTGATCTTCAAGATCATTTTCCGTAAACTCGTACTGCTTAATCTTAGTGGCGTCAGAGGGATGAATCTCTTCGCTTGGACTTTGCTCTGATGCGTAGAAATCCAACGTACTATCACGAAGATATTTTCCTGATACCCCATTGATTATTATTTTTCCGGAATTTGAGTAACTGTCTACTAATCCAACAGACGTATACGTGTCGAATGAAACTCGGTAATCTACGATACACAGCGGGTCATAGACGAAATCAGCATTTATATCTAGAGGAAAAAGGTTATTACCATAAATTTTTGAGTAAGATGATTTGACGAAATCGACTGATTCATTAACGCTAATATTTCTATATGACCTAGTTGAGATAATTTGAACTCGACCATTTGTGATGACTAGTCCTAGATTGACGCAATATTTTCTCAATGCGCGCCCGTCCATCAGCACCACTTCTTGATGTGTCTGAATTGCGGTAACATAGTCAATAGCTTCATTGGTAAATTTCCCAGAGGTCACAATCATTCCTGAAATGTTAGAATCCCTGCGAATTCCAGACTCATGGATCATTGCACCTTGAAGCTTTTGGACTACAGGCCTTCCCACGGATGATTGATGCTTACATTCGACAATGATTGTGTTGCCATGCTCGTCCTCCATCAGAATATCTTTGCCCGTGTCTCGGCTTTTTTGAGTCACGTGAACATTCACATATCCAGCACGGGTCATTATTTTTGCTACCAGTTCTTCGAACATATAGCCGTCTAAACCATCTAATGAAAAGCTATCTTTTGACATTTATTTTGGATCTTGTAGGTTGGTAAATTGTTGTTATCTGTTGTTAAAACTCAGTGCTGTGAATTCCACCATCCGCCTAAGCAATGAAGATGGATGATCCATATTCTGAATTCCCTCATTCAGCTATAGAACTTCATGTAAAGCTCATTTAATAATTGATGGAGCCTGTAAGCAATCTTGTGTAAATGCCACGGAGTACATTAGTGATCGTATCTCTGGATGCGCTCACCAAATTCAATCATAAATCGATTTAACGCCATGCCATGTAAACTGGCTGGTGTTCGTGGACCGCTTACCAAAAATGACAAAAAGCGATAAATAGTGATCAATAGTGATAAATAGTGATAAAAAAGCACTAATTATCTCTACGCTTCACTTTATATAGTGTGGGGAGGGTTGGGGCGTTGGTATTATTGTCGCTGTTCTAGCCACGTGATCAGTTGATGGCTTTCCATTGGTCGTGCGTAGAAAAACCCTTGTGCCAACGGGCATCCAAAGGCAGCTAGGGCTTGAGCTTGACTGGCATCTTCCACGCCTTCTGCAATCACCGATAAACCCAGACTTTGACACAATTGAATAATCATTTTGGGGATACTGGCGGTGCTATTGATATCGACGATTTGGTTGACGAATGATCGGTCAATTTTAAGTTGATCAATCGCTAATTTTTGCAGATAACTAAGCGAGGAAAAGCCCGTGCCGAAATCATCGATGGAGATTTTAACGCCAATGTGTTTTAGCTGGAATAGTATTTCCATCAAAAAATCTGGGTCTTCCATTGCCATGGATTCAGTGATTTCCAGATCAAGCAAGGCAGGTGGAATACCGCTAACATGTAATGCACTGCGAACGGAATTAAGAAATTCTGGGTGCAGGAACTGTGCTTGCGATACATTGACTGACATTTTAAAATTGGTGTGGCCAAGTGCAATTAAATGTTGCAATTCAAGGCACGCGGTATTTAGCACCCAATCTCCCAGTTCAATAATTAACCCAGAGTATTCGGCAATAGGGATAAATTGATCGGGGGGGATGAATTTTCCTTCTTCTGTCCGCCATCGCAATAATGCTTCTGCACCGACAACGGCGCCGCTTTGAATATCGACCTGAGGTTGGTATACGACAAACAAGTGATTTTTTTCAAAGGCATTATGCAGCGCATGCATGAGGCTGACACGTTCACGAATTTCGACCCCCATGCTGCTGGTAAAATAGACATAGCCGCTACGTTGCTGAGTTTTGGCGCGTTTTAATGCAATATTAGTATCTTTTAGTGCGTCCGATGTGTTGCCTTCATAATCGATTAGATTGACTAATCCGATGGTTGCCGTGACCTGAACCACTTGCTTATCAATTTGAAATGGGGCATAAAATAACGATAGAATTGCTTCTGGCTGAACAATGGCATTGTGTCCGAGCAGAGAAAATGTATCGCTGCCGATGCGTGCCAATTTGCATGAGAGATGAAAGTGATGTCGTAATCTGTCCGCAACTGCACACAATAATAAGTCGCCAAACTGGTGGCCTAGCGCGTTGTTGGTTTCTGCAAAGTGGTCAATATCGATTAAGGCTAAGGTTGTTTGGCTTTTAGATGGCGTAGACAACACTTGATCGAGCATGAGCAACAGCTTGAGTCGGTTGGGTAACTGCGTGAGGGGATCGGTAAACGCATGCTCCCTCAGACGCGAATTGAGTAATACATTATCCAGACACACGGATACATTACTAGAAAATGTGGTTAAAAACCGAATTTGTGATGCGGTGATTTGCTTATTGAAATCAATATGTAGTACATAGCGATGGTGTGTCGTATTACGTAAATACAAGGTGACTGCATTTGAGGAAAACTGATTTGCCTGTTCTTCAAGGCAGGTTTCAATCGTAGCGATTAACGCTGCATTGAATGTGGGGTTGGCTTCAATTCCTGATGTGATTGATAAATCGTCTTCAGTGAATGAACGTAAATTCGTAGGTAGCTCTGGCAAAGCAAACTGACCATTGGACGTAATAATATCGATGGAGTTGGTCTGTTCATCTTTGCGGATTAATAAATAATTAATCGTCGATAGCCGGAAAAAATCAATAACCAGTTTGGTGATAATGCAAGAAAAATCGTGTAAATTGGTTTGTGAAATGAGTTCTCTGCTAGCACTAGTGATCATGTTGGCGCCATGACGATCATCTTTAATGATACAGATTTGCTCGTAAGATCGGATTGCCGACGTCACGGTGGTAAATAATTTGGTTCGGGTCAATTCTGATTTGGTTTTGTAGTCGTTGATATCAAAATCGCGTATTGCATCGATTTCAGGCGCATAACCAGGTTGTCCTGTGCGTAAAATCAATCTGACTTCATCAAGGCCCAACTGGTGCCGGATGAAACTGACCAGTTGTAAGCCGGTATCATCATGCTCCATCACTACATCAAGTAAAATCACTGCGATGTCGTGATGCGATTGCAAAATGGTTTTCGCTTGGTCTGCGGTATAAGCATGTAAAAAAGTGAGTGGTCGTCCCTGAATGATCAGACTCCCTAATGCAAACGTGGTGGCAGTATGCACATCTGGATCATCATCAATAATCATGACGCGCCAACTCGTATGGGCGTCAGTATCCACATCAACAAGTGTTTTTTCTGGTTCTTCCAAAAAAATTAAGTCGTCAAGTGATATGGTTTGATTGTTCTCCATCCGTGTCTACCTTTACTGGCCACTAAAACTCCCCAAAGTATATAACAGTTGCCCCGATTTTCGTTGCGATAAACCTTTCTTTTAAGACATATATGGTGAATTTTTGCTGATATGGGTGGGTCAAACCAATTTGGCATAAACCTTTTGGGAGGCGAACTGGTAGAATTGATGCTTCTGTAAATTTATGTTGAATACTATGTCAGGCAATTCTTTCGGTACGTTGTTTTCAATCACCACGTTTGGTGAGTCACATGGTCCTGCAATTGGGTGTGTTATTGATGGATGCCCTCCCGGAATGGCATTGTCTATTAGCGATATTCAGCCGGAGTTAGATAGGCGTAAACCAGGGACTTCTCGTCACGTAACACAACGACAAGAGTCCGATACGGTCGAAATTTTATCTGGGGTTTTTGAAGGAAAAACCACGGGTACGCCGATATCACTGTTGATACGCAATGAAGATCAGCGCAGCAAAGATTACGGTAATATCGTGGATACATTTCGTCCAGGACACGCTGATTACACCTATTGGCAAAAATACGGCATTCGCGATTACCGTGGTGGCGGACGCTCATCCGCTCGGTTGACAGCTCCCGCTGTTGCCGCAGGTGCGATTGCTAAAAAATGGTTGTTTGAGCAATACGGCACGGTGATTCGTGGTTATATGAGTCAATTAGGTGACATGGTAATTCCGTTTCAATCGTGGGATCATGTTCACAACAATCCTTTTTTTGCCGCAACCGATGATTCACACCTGATTGCTGGTTTGGAAGCTGCTATGGATGAATTACGCAAACAGGGCGATTCAATTGGTGCCCGTATTAATGTCGTAGCACAACACGTGCCGGTTGGTTTAGGTGAGCCAATTTATGACAAGCTCGATGCGGAGATTGCTTACGCCATTATGGGGATTAATGCGGTCAAAGGTGTTGAAATCGGTGCTGGGTTTGGCTGCATCACACAAAAAGGGTCGGAACATGGTGATGAACTTACGCCGACAGGATTTGTTGGGAATAATGCTGGTGGGATTTTAGGTGGAATTTCTAGTGGGCAGGACATCACTGTATCCATGGCTATCAAGCCAACGTCATCCATACGTACACCACGTAATTCGATTGATCAGCAAGGCAGCGCGAGTGTAGTGCAAACGTTTGGTCGTCATGATCCCTGTGTCGGTATTCGTGCAACGCCGATTGCCGAAGCGATGCTTGCGCTGGTGTTAATGGATCATGCGCTACGTCATCGGGCGCAATGTGGTGATGTGCGTGTAGCGACACCCAAAATTTAAGGTTAAGTCAATAATATGGAAAAAAACCACGATATTCCTGTGGGGGATCAGCATGATCATGCTCATCATAGTGATCTTTACGATGCCTATGACCATTCTGATCCAGTGGAACGTTACGCGGCAGGGAAGCGCAGTACATTGGTGAGCGTTGCCGTTAATCTAGTTCTTTCATCGTTACAGATTGGTATCGGGCTAGTTTCTAAATCACAAGGTTTGATTGCCGATGGGGTACATTCGCTCTCGGATCTAGTTGCTGATTTCGTCGTATTAGTTGCCAATAAACAAAGTAAAAAAGCGCCTGATGACGATCACCAGTATGGTCATTTACGCTATGAAAATGCGGCCTCGTTGGTACTGGGGGTATTGTTGTTGGTGGTGGGTATTGGGATGTTATGGTCGGCGATCGTAAAAATTCAGCATCCAGAAATGATTCAGCAGGTGCACATCATTGCATTATGGGTCGCTCTCGCTGCTCTGGCAGCAAAGGAAGGTTTATTTCGTTACCTACTGGCGGTAGCTAAACGTATACGTTCCGGTATGCTGATTGCCAATGCCTGGCATGCACGTTCCGATGCGGCCTCTTCGTTGGTGGTATCGATTGGTATTATTGGTAATTTAATGGGGTTCACTTTATTGGATCCGATTGCGGCTGTGGTGGTGGGGTGTATGGTCGGGCATATGGGGTGGTCTTTTGCTTGGAATGCGATGAATGACTTGATGGATCGCGCTGCCTCAGAAGAGGAAATTACGGGGATACGTGCTACTTTGTTAGAATCTCCTGATGTGCTTGGTTTGCATGAGTTGTGTACCCGTAAAGTAGGTGATTTAATTCTTGTTGACGTACATTTGGAGTTAGATGCCACATTAACGGTTCTGCAGGGCCATGACATCGCCATGAGTGCACGTGATCGCGTGATGCGCTCACATCCAGTGTTGAATGTCATGACACATGTTGATCCTGTTGACGTGCCTCCTGCATCAATAAACCAATAAACCAATAAACCAATAAACCAATAAACCAATAAACCAATAAACCAAAATCAATAGAAGGACT